>Ga0070738_10000772_pt1 | contig 81160 bp, 58 predicted proteins | sample Coa_R2_2_FD_66446 | JGI IMG/M metagenome (GOLD analysis project Ga0070738, IMG submission 66446) | Surface soil microbial communities from Centralia Pennsylvania, which are recovering from an underground coalmine fire - Coalmine... | ecosystem: Environmental > Terrestrial > Soil > Unclassified ...
GCGCTGAAGCTGGTGGATTACGTGGCGACCAATGCCGCCTCCAGACTGAAGATCGGCCAGGCGCATTATTCCGCGCTGCTTTACGAGCACGGCGGTTTCGTCGACGACATTCTGGTGCACCGCGTCGGCGAGGATCACTTCTTCCTGTGCGTCAACGCCTCCAACCAGGAGAAGGATTACGAGCACATCGCCGCGCACAATAAATTCGACTGCACCGTGGAAAACGCCGGCTCCCGCTATGCGCAGATCGCAATTCAGGGGCCGCGCGCGCTCGAAACTCTGCAAAAACTCACGGCGATCGAACTTGCGCCGATCAAGTATTACTGGTTCACCGACGGCGAGGTTTGCGGAGCGAAGGCCCGCATCGCGCGCACCGGCTACACCGGCGAAGACGGGTTCGAGATTTATGTTGATCCGGGCGAATCGCCGCGGATCTGGGATGAAATTCTCTCGGCGGGCGCCGAATTCGGCATCAAGCCATGCGGCCTGGGAGCGCGTAACACGCTGCGCCTGGAAGCAAAAATGGCGCTGTACGGCCATGAGATTACGGCTTCGATCACGCCGTGGGAAGCCGATCTGGCCTGGATTGTGAAGCTCGACAAGGGCGATTTTATCGGCCGCCAGGCGCTGGTCAAGCAAAAAGAGCAGGGCATCACGCGCAAGCTGGTGGGATTCGAGATGCGTGGCCGGGGAATCGGCCGCGATGGATACGAGGTCTATGTGAACGGGTCGCCGGCGGGCTGGGTGACCAGCGGAGGACCGGCGCCGTATTTAAACAAAAACATCGGTTTGTGTTATTTGCCGCTGAGCCAGGCCGAGCCGGGCCGCGCGATGGAAGTGATGATCCGCAATCAGCCGGTGGCGGCGGTCACGGTTCCCACACCTTTCTACAAACGAGCGAAATAAAATGTACCCACAGAATTTCCGCTACACCAAAGAGCACGAATGGGTGAACGTTGAAGGCGAAACGGGCACCATCGGCATCACGCATCATGCCCAAAAAGAGCTCGGCGATATCGTTTACGTGGATCTGCCGAAGGTCGGGACGATGGCCGAAAAAGGAAAGGCGATCGGTTCGGTGGAATCGGTGAAGGCGGTCAGCGACATCTATTCGCCGGTCTCGGGCGAAGTGGTGGCGGTGAATGAGCTGCTGTCGGCGTCGCCCGAAAAACTCAATGAGGACCCGCACGGGGCGGCGTGGCTGGTCAAGATCAAGCTGGCCGCGCCCGCCGATCTGGCCGATCTGATGAGCGCGGCGGACTATCAGCGGTACGCCGGGGAAGAACAGTAGCCGCGGGCGCGCATCCGGACACCGGAGGGCTGGATGCCGCGCTTGGCCGGCCCGCTCCGGGCGGTTTGCTTTAAACCGCCCGGGAATCCAGAAAACAGAACCCCGCCTTCTTAATTTAGAAGATTAAAATTCTTCACCAAACAAGCAAAAATCGAATCCCAACCGGGCGCTGGCGCGTCTGCTGTTATAGAACTCGCAGTTACTGAATTTTGGTGGAGATTATGACAACACGAAAGTATCTTGTGTTAACGCTACTTGTTTCCGGGGCGGCCGCGATGGCCCAGGAGACCGCGGTGCCGAAGGCAGAAGTGGGTTTGAATTATTCATTCAACCGCATCAATCCGAACGGAGGTCTTTCGGCATATAGCGCCAACGGCGGCTTTGCCGATTTGGAGTATAATGTCACCAGAAACTTGGGAATTGTTGCCGATCTTGGTTCGAATTATGTCGGAACCGCGAACGGAATTTCTGTAAAGGATACGACATTTGAGTATCTTTTCGGGCCTCGCTACAACATTCGCCAGGGCCGGTGGAATCCCTACCTCCAGGCGCTATTCGGAGGGGAAAGGTTCTCCAACGGCTTCGCGCCCGGCTCTCCGCTGAGCTATACCGGCGCCGCGCAGACCAACTTCGCCATGGCCCTGGGCGGCGGAGTCGACTTTGCGGTCAACCACGTTCTGTCGATCCGGCCGGTTGAAGTCGACTATATGCCGGTGCAGATCCCGCGCGGAAGTCTGCGCTACGACCAGAACGATTTTCGCTACGCCGCCGGCGTTGTTCTCCGCCTGGGCGCCAAGTAACACCCGCCCGTGTGGTGGTGACGGAAAAGGGCGTGGCTGGATAGCGGCGTCCGCTGGGGTTGCCAGCGGGCGCTGCTTTCGCCTTGCCGAGGTAATCATTGAACCCGCAGGCCGGCGCCGGATGCACTCCGGCAGGTGTTTGACACAGCGCCGGCGTCCGCGGTAAAAACATTCTTGCGACCGCCTACGTCTTCTGGCGCGCTCACGCGCCGCGAACTTTTCGCCGCCGGCGCCGCTGCGGCGACGCGACTTGCCATGGCCGACACTTCCCCCGATGTGTCCACCCTGACCCTGAAGCAAGCCTCCGGCGAGGTTCGGGCCAAACGCGTCTCGCCCGTTGAGCTGACGCGGCAATGCCTGGAGCGCATCGCGCTGTTTAATCCGAAGATCAACGCCTGGATCACGGTGATGCGGGAAAAGGCGCTCGAGCAGGCCCGCGTGCTGGAGCAGGAACAGCTCGCCGGGCGCCTGCGGGGCCCGCTGCACGGCATCCCGGTCGGCATCAAGGATTCGATCGATGTCGCCGCGGTGCGCACCACGGCTGCCAGCGCCGTTTACGAATACCGCTTCGCCTCCGAGGACGCCGAAGTGGTGCGGCGTCTGCGCGCGGCGGGCGCGGTGCTCGTCGGTAAATGCAACATGCATGAGTTCGACGCCGGAGCGAGTTCCGCGGTCAGCTATTGGGGCCCGGTGCGCAACCCCTGGAATCTGGAGCGCGTGGCGGGCGGGCCTTCCGGCGGATCGGCCGCCGCCGTGGCGATGGCCAACTGTTTCGCTGCGCTGGGGACCGATACCGCCGGCGGCATCCGCATTCCCGCCGCTTACTGCGGCGTGGTGGGCCTGAAGCCGACGTTCGGACGGGTTAGCATGCGCGGAATCGTGCCGATGGCCTGGTCGCTCGATCACTGCGGCCCGCTGGCGCGAACCGTGGAGGACGCCGCGCTGGTTCTTCAGGCGATCGCGGGTTACGATTATCAGGATATCGACAGCGCGGACCGCGCCGTGCCCGACTACCCCGCGGCCATTGGCGCGCCGGTGGCGCAGTTCCGCCTGGGCGTGCCGGTCGAGTTTTTCGATCATCTGGACGAGGACATCGCCCAAGCGATGGACGCCGCGCTGGAGGTGCTCCAGAAATTGACGAAAGGGACCCATGAAGTTGGCCTGCCGCCGCTGCTGCACGCGCAGGTGAACGCGGAAATTATCGCCGCGCACGAGAATGTCCGCGGCGTCAACGGCGGCGTTTTCGAACCGAGCACCGCCCGCGCTTTCTCCGCCTCGCCCGATTCGGCGCGGGCGGTGGATTACATTCGCGGCTGGCGGAATCTGGAGCTGGTGCGGCGCACCGTGGATGAGAGTGTATTCCGGAAACAGAACGTGGATCTGCTGATCGCTCCGGCCGCGCGCCACATGCCGCCGTCGATCGAGATGGATCTGGTCCCCGCCCCGGCGCCCGGGGGCGGGCGCGGGAATGCGGCGCCGCGAAAGCCCGATCTGGAGTCGGCGACGCGCGCTTTCAACGGCTACGGCCTGCCGGTGATCACCGTTCCGTGCGGATTTTCAAAGGACGGCCTGCCGATCGGGATGCAGATCGCCGGCCCGCACTTTGCGGAAACGCAAGTTCTGGCGCTCGCGCATGCTTATCAACAGGCGACCGAGTGGCATCTGCGGCGCCCGCCGCTGGCCCCCGATACGAAGGTTCCTGTTCTATCCAAGGCCGCCGCCGAGCAGACGGGAAGCTAGATGGAAACGACCCGCCGCGATTTTCTCGCCCTCACCGCCGCCGCGGGCATGCTGGCCGCCGCCCCGCACGACGATCTCGCCGCGATGACGCTGAAGCAAGCCTCCCAAGCGATCCGCTCGCGCAAAGTCTCTCCGGTCGAACTCACTGAAGCCTGCCTGGAACGGATCGCGGCCTATAATCCCAAGATCAATGCCTGGATCACGGTGATGCGCGAGCAGGCGATGGAACAGGCGCGCGCGCTCGAAAAGGAGCAGGTTGCCGGGCGCTTTCGCGGCCCTCTGCACGGCATCCCGATCGGGCTCAAGGACAACATCGACTGCGCCGGCGTGCGCACCACCGCGGGCAGCCGTACGCTGGCCGGCAACGTCGCCTCCGAGGACGCTGAGGTCACCCGCCGGCTCAAAGCGGCGGGCGCGGTGATTGTGGGCAAGTGCAACATGCACATCTTCGCCGCAGGGGCGACGTCGGCGGTTAGCTACTTCGGGCCGGTGCGCAATCCCTGGAATCTGGAGCTCATCGCCGGCGGATCGAGCGGCGGATCGGCCGCCGCCGTCGCAATGGACAATTGCTACGCGGCGCTCGGCACCGATACAGGCGGATCGATCCGCACGCCCTCGGCCATGTGCGGCGTCACCGGATTCAAGCCGACCTACGGGCGCGTCAGCATTCGCGGAATCGTGCCGCTCACCTGGTCGCTGGATCACTGCGGCCCGATTGCGCGAACTGTGGAAGACACGGCGGCGGTCCTGCAAGTGCTCGCGGGATACGATCCTCTGGACGTTCAGAGCATCGATTATCCCGTGCCCGATTATTCGCAGGGCATCGGCGCTCCGGTGGCGCAGTTCCGCCTCGGCATCCCGCCGCAGTTTTATGACGGCCTGGAGGAGCCGGTGGCGCGCGCGATGGACGAGGCCATGACGCTGCTTAAGAAGATGACCCGGGGAGCGCGCGAGGTGGAGCTGCCGTCGATCCTCGACACCGGCGCGGGGAGCGAAGGCGCCGTTTTCCGCCAGATGCTCGGCGGCGAGTTCGTGGTCGGCGAAGAGGCATCAACTCCGCCGCCGGGCGCCGGAGCCGGCGGACCTCCGGCCGGGCGCGCCGTCGATTACATCCGCCAGTGGCGCAACCTGCGCCTGGTGCGCCGCATCGTCGGTGAGGAAGTTTTCAAAAAACAGAACGTCGATTTTCTGATCACGCCCACCATTCGTGAGCTTCCCTGGCCGATTGAAGAGGAACTCGACCGGCTGGCCAACGCGCATCCGCGCAACCCGAAGCCGGGAAACACGCGCTCGCTTGACGATTATGGCCTGCCCACGATCACGGTGCCGTGCGGAATTTCGAGCAGCGGGTTGCCGATCGGATTGCAGATCAGCGGGCCGCCGCTGGGCGAGGTGAACGTCCTGGCGCTGGCCTACGCCTACCAAAGCGCGACGGACTGGCATACACGCAAACCGCCGCTCAAGCCGGACGCGAAGGTCCCCGTGCTGTCGAAAACCGCCGCCAGCCAGACCGGAGAATCCGTCACTCGCTAGAGGGGAGCGGTTTCGGCCTGCGCGACGCGACAAGGTAATAAACCGGAAGGCCCGCCGCCACCAGCAGCAACCCGACCGCCGACTCGCGCGGATCGGCCACCAGTTGATTGACCACCACCACCGCGCATCCGGCCAGGAACAGCAGCGGCGCGGCCGCCACCTGCTTCCGCAGGCGCATCAGGCCGATGGCCATCAGCGCGAAGAACAGAAACTCGGTGTAGACGACGCGCGTAAACAAGGTCCGGTACGTGCCGGTGGCGACCAGCGCGCAAGCCCACACGCCCTGCGCCGCGATGGCGGTGTGCGGCGTCCGGAACCGCGGATGGGTCTGGCCGAGCACCCGCCATGCGTATCCATCCCGGGCCAGCGCATAATAGACGCGCGGCCCGGCGAGCACGGTCCCGCTCAATCCGCCGAACGCGGAAACGATCACCAGAATCGCGACCAGCTCCGCCGCGCGCGGTCCGGCCAGCACGTCCGCCGCGTCCGCCGCGATGTGCTGGGAATGGAGCACGGTGGAAAGCGGCAGCACGCGCAGATATGCCGCGTTCAGGGAAAGGTAGGAGACCGTCACGATGGCCATTCCGATGAGCAGCGCCCGCGGAATTGTTTTTTCGGCGTGATGCGTCTCTCCTGCTGTGTACGTCACCTGATGCCATCCGCCGAAGGCGAACAGGCCCGCGCTGATGCCGAGCAGAAACTCGCGCGCGCCCCGCGGGGCGCCAGGGCTTATTCCCGCTTCCGGCCGCGGACCCGCAAGCACGGCGGCCGCCACCAGGATCGCCGCAATCGCCGCCACTTTCGCCATGGTGAACGCCGTCTGCACGCTGCTGCCGGCACGCACGCCGGCGTAATTGACCGCCGAAAGCAGCACAATGCAGCCGATCGCCACCACCCTGATCCCGGCGTCGTTCAGCGGCGCCAGAACCGCGACGTACCGCGCCAGCACCACCGCGATGGCCGCGATGATTCCGGACTGCGCGCTCCAAAACATCGCCCACACCCACAGGAATCCCACCGCGGGAGAGACCGTCTCTTTCAGATAAATGTAGACGCCGCCGGTTTGGGGAAACGCCGCGGCAAGCGAGGCGGCGACCATCGCTCCGGCGATCGAAACAATGCCCGCGGCGGTCCACACCCCGAACATCGCGCCGATGCTCGAAACATGCCGGCTGACTTCGGAGGGCTGGACGAAAATCGACGCGCCGATGATGATCCCCACCACCATCGCCGTGGCTCGCACCAAACCCATGGACCGGCGAAGCAAGAATTCAGTTTACGACTTCTTCACGAAGCGCTCGATGCCGCGCCGCGCGTCCTCGGTCATGCGCGCGAGGGCGTTGGTCTGCACCCCCGCCTCCAGCGCCGCCTCAAAGCTCATTCCATCCATGTGATACAGCAGATTCTTGCCCAGGCTCACCGCCGACGCCGATTTCGCGGCCAGCGCCTGGACGTAATCCTCCACGCCGCGCTCGAACTCGCCATCGGGGAACACGCGGTTGATCAGCCCGTCGGCGCGCGCCCGTTCTGCGCCGATCACTTCCCCGCTGGCGATCAGCTCGAAGGCGCGCTTTTCCCCCACCGACCGCCGCAGAATCGCCATCACCATCGCCGGAACGAATCCGATCTTCACTTCCGGATAACCGAACTGGGCCGATTCCGCGGCGAGCACCACATCGCAGGCGGTGGCCAGGCCGCAGCCGCCGGCCAGCGCGCGGCCCCGGACCGCCGCCACAATGGGCCGCCGATGGTGCCGCATGGCCAGAAAGACCTCGGCCAGTTGCCGGGCCGTGGCCAGGTGCTCCAGCACTCCCGCGTCCGCGTTCTGTTCAAAGCCGCTCAGGTCCGCGCCGGAACAAAAATCCGGACCCGCGCCGCCGAGCAATACCACGCGAACCGTTTCCTCCCGCTCCGCCGCCGCCAGCGCCTCGCCCAGCGCCGCGATCAGGGCCGCGTTCAGCGCGTTGCGCTTCTCCGGCCGGTTCAGCGTGATCCGGGCCACGCCCGCCGCGACGCGCAGATCAATCAACGTCGATCTCCATGCGGAGCAGCGCGCTCGAATACGTCTTGCCCTGCGGATCGGCTTTCAGCGCCAGCGTTCCCCCGCCGTCCAGGCTGCGATGGAGCAGAAAATTCAGCGCGCCCAGATTCGGGATTTCGAACCGCTCCACCTCGCCCAGGCAAACGCCTTCGAAGTGTTTTTTGACGCGCTCCGCCGTCACCTCGCGCACCAGGATCGGATAATATTCCGGCCGGCGCGCGATAATGCCGACGTTGGCGGTATCGCCTTTATCGCCCGAGCGCGCGTGCGCCAGCTCGATCAATTTTCGCTTGGCCAAATGGAAACCTCCGGCTTCACTTCCGTTTTCGGGATCAGCGCCGGCCAGTAGGCCACGACTTCTTCCACGCGCGGCCGCCCGCTGCCCAGCCCGGTCACCACCGGCGGACCGTTCAGCGCCAGCGGCGCGATCTCTTTCGTGAATCGCTCCACCGCCGCGCGATCGTTCGATCGCACGCCCACGCGCAGCACCACCTCGGCGAGCCGCGGCTCCATATCCGGCGCCGGCTCCGCCGACGGAATGCCGTGACAGGCGTTGGCGCCCAGAAACTCGGTGCGGATCGCGTCGAATTTCAATCCGAGCCGGTCCAATCTTTGCCGCAGAATCTGATCGGCCGCGCGGGCTTTCCGGTAGGCGTCCGGCCAGGCGTAGACCAAACTGCCGACCGCCTTGAATCCCGCCGAATAACTCACCGAAACTTTGTAAAACGGGGTCGCCGGACGGCCGCGGATCCCGCTGAATCGCACCCGGTCCGGCCCGCACTGCTCCAGATGAATCGTGGTGAAGTCGGCGATGCAGTCCGGCGTGATATATTCCCGCGGATCGCCCATCTCATAAAGAAGCTGCTCCTTCACCGAAGCGACAGTCACCCGCCCGCCGGTGCCGGCGTGCTTGGTGATGGTGAACGTCCCGTCGGGCTCCGCCTCGATGATCGGATAGCCGATGTCGGCCATGTTCGGGATCTCCGCCCAATCCACCTGGCAGTTCCCGCCGGTGCATTGCGCGCCGCATTCGACGGTGTGTCCCGCAATGGTGCCCGCGGCGAGCTTGTTCCAGTCGTCGGCTCTCCATTGAAACTCGTGAATCATCGGAGCCAGCGCGAGTCCGGTGTCGGTGACGCGCCCGGTGATCACGATTTGCGCGCCGCGCGCCAGCGCCCCGGCCACGGGAAACGCGCCGAAGTACACGTTGGCGCTCTGCACCCGGTCGCGAATGGCCGAAAGCGGCTCGCCCGTTTCCATGTTTTTGAGCTCGATGCCGCGCGCCAGCAGATCGTCCAGCCGGTCCAGGATATCGTCGCCGGCCACGGTGGCGACCCTGACCTCGATCCCCCGCCGTTTGGCCACCTCGAGCACGGCATCGCGGCACGCCGCCGGATTTACGCCGCCCGCGTTGGCGATGACGCGCACGCGCCGCGCGATTAAATCCGGCAGAACGTCCGCGATCATGTCCACGAAGTCGCGCGCATAGCCCGCCTTGGGATCCCGCGACCGCTGCTTTTGCAGGATCGACATGGTGATCTCGGCCAGATAATCGAGCGTCAGATAATCGATGGGGCCGCGCCGCACCTGCGCGGCCGGCGCCTCCAGCGAGTCGCCCCAGAACCCCTGCCCATTCGCAATTCGGATCAAGCTTGTATTTTAACGGGTTCCCGCCCGCGATATTGAGCCGCGGTCATTGCCGCGCGCTTCGCGATAGACTTCTTGGTGCGCTACCGTCCGGCCAATCCGGCGATCGGAAGCGCCGGAACGAACAGCGTGACCCTCTGCGCGCCAAGCCCCATGTCGTTTGCGATCCGCGGGCTGGTCTTCGCCGCAGCAGGAAATCAGTCCGTTCCCGCGGCCCGCTGCCTCACCACGGCGGGCGGCAGCGTAAAGCAGAACTTCGATCCCTTGCCGAACGTCGACTCCACCCAGATCCGCCCGCCGTAGCGTTCCACGATTCGCTGGCAGATCGCCAGGCCGATCCCGGTTCCGGGATAAGTGTGGCCGTGCAGCCGCTTGAAGATTCCGAAAACCTGCTGCGAATATTCCGGGCGGATGCCGATGCCGTTATCTTCGACGGAAAACAGCCAGTCCGACTCGCGCTGCCGCGCGGTGATGCGAATCCGCGGAGGCTCCTTGCTGCGGTATTTGATCGCGTTTCCGATCAGATTCTGAAAAAGCTGGACCATCCGGATCTCGTCGGCCTCCACCACCGGCAGTTCCTCCCAGCTCACCTCCGCCTGATTCTCTTCAATCGACGCGCGCAGATTCAGCAGGACCTTTTCGAGCACGGCCGCGCAGCTCACCGGCGCCGCCGGCCCCGCCGCCGATCCGGCCTGGGAATACGCCAGCAGATCCTTGAGCAGCATCTCCATGCGATGCGCTCCGTTAATCACAAAGCGGATGTAGCGGTCCGCCTCCGGGTCGAGCTTGCCGGCGTACTGCCGCTCGAGCATCTCGCTGTAGAGCGCGATCATGCGCAGCGGCTCCTGCAAGTCGTGGCTGGCGGCGTAGGCGAACTGATTCAGGTCTTCGTTCGATTGCATCAAGGCCTGGTTCACCTGCAACAGCTCGCGCGTGCGCTCGGCCACCCGCTGCTCCAGCCGCGCGTTCAATTCCCGGATCTCTTCGTCGCGCTTCACGCGTTCGGTCACGTCGCGGATCGCCGAGGTGATCAGCAATCCTTCTTCGGTTTGCAGCGGGCTTACCGTCATCTCCGCCGGGAAAAAAGTGCCGTCCTTGCGCCGCGCCTTCACCTGCTGATGCACTCCCGGCGAGGAGAGATCCCGGTCCGGCACCAGCAGCTCGATCCCGCGTCCGATCACTTCCTCGCGGCGGAACCCGAACATCGCCTCCACCTGCGAGTTCACCAGGCTGATCTCGCCGTCCGCCGTGCTGATGATCATCGCGTCCGGCGCCGCTTCCAGCAGCGAGCGGAACTTCTGCTCCGTCTTTTTGAGCGCTTCCGTCTGCCTCCGCAGCAGCGCGTTGTTGCGGCTCAGGTCGACGAATACCGAAACCTTGGACCGCAAAATCTCCGGCACGATGGGCTTGAACAGAAAATCCACCGCGCCCATGTCGTAACCGCGAAACAGATGCTCGTCGCTTTTATAAGCAGTGAGAAACAGGATGGGCGTGTGGCGCGACCGCCGCCGCGCGCGGATCAGCTCCGCCGTCTGGAAGCCGTCCAACTCCGGCATCTTCACGTCCAGAAGAATCGCGGCGAAATCGTCCTCCAGCAGCCGCCGCAGCGCTTCCGTGCCCGAGCGCGCCAGCACCAGCTCCTGCCCCAGGCTTTCCAGCGCGGCTTCGAGCGAAACCAGGTTCTCCGGCGAGTCGTCCACCAGCAGGATTTTGACCCGGTCGTGCGCGCAATCGGCCACTGTGGCGCTACCGAATGCTGTCGTCATCGTAACCACCCGCGCTGGCTCACCACTCCAGATTTCGCTGTACTGGGAGTATAGCCAACGCCCCTCCATGAGTCAATTGCCGGAACCAGTTCAAGCGGGATCATTCAGAGATCGGTGGCCGCCATCTGCGCGGTTTCCGGATCGCGCGCCATCCACACCCGCAGCACGGAAAAAAGCTGCTCCAGATCCACCGGCTTGGTGATGTAATCGTTGGCTCCCGCTTCCATGCACTTGGCGCGGTCGCCCTTCATCGCCTTGGCCGTCAGCGCGATGATGGGAAGCGACCGGAACCGGGGCTCCTGGCGGATGGCGCGCATGGTTTCGTAGCCGTCCATTTCCGGCATCATGATGTCCATCAGAACCAGATCGACCGCCGGCGTGCGCTTCAGCAGCTCGATGCCGGCGCGCCCGTTCTCGGCGTGGATGACTTTCAAATGATGATCCTCCAGCAGGCTGGTCAGCGCGAAGATGTTGCGCACATCGTCGTCCACCACCAGCACCGTCTTGCCCGCCAGCTCCGGATCGTTCTCGCGCAGCAGATCCAGCGTCCGGCGTTGATCGGGGCGTAGCTGCGCTTCGTCGCGGTGCAGCAGCAGAACCGATTCATCCAGCAGCCGCTCCAACGAGGTCGCCACCCGGACCACGCCATTGCGCGTCAGTCGGGCCAGCTCCATCTCCTCGCCTTTCCAGCAGGCCCGGTCCGCCAGCAGGATCGCCGGCGGCGGGTTCGGCCCGTCGAGGATGTTCTCCTGAATCTCCGCCAGCAGTTGCAGCGGCGCGATATCTTCCAGGTCCGCGTGAATCGCAATGCCATCCAGAAACTGCTGCCGCGCCACCGCCAGGGCTTCGCCGCCGGTGGCCGCGCCGGAAATCTCCAGGTCCGGACCACCCAGCATGTTGGCCATCGCCGCCCGCTGCTCCGGATCGGCGCACACCACCAGCATCTTCTTCACCCGCTTCCGCGTGGATTGCTCGATGCGCGTGAACGCCTCGGCCAGGGAGTCGTTGGCGGCCGCTTTCTCCAGATAGGTCATCGCGCCCAGCGCCAGCCCGCGCCGCCGGTTTTCATCGCCGGAAATGATGTGAACGGGAATGTGCCGGGTCGCCGGATCGTGCTTGAGGCGGTCCAAAATGGTCCAGCCCACCATGTCCGGAAGCGAGATATCCAGGGTGATCGCCCCTGGCTTGAACTCGCGCGCCAGCGGAATCGCGCTCGATCCGCGCAGAGCCACCAGCGCCTTCAATCCGCGCTCATGCGCCAGATCGACCAGAATGCGCGCGAACGTCACGTCGTCTTCGATCACCAGCAGCACCGGATCACCTGGCTCGATCCGGTTGCGGTCGTCGTCGAGCACCAGATCTTCCGCCAGCTCGTCGTCGTTCAAGGGCGCCGAAGGCAGGATGAGATCCACGGCTTGTTGCGTTCCGTTGGAAGGCGCCGCGCTCTGCTCGAGCAGGGCCGGCGCCGCGCCCAGCGCCTCGTTTTTGGGCAGTTGCGGCTGCGAGACATACATCTGCGGCAGATACAGCGTGAAGGTGCTGCCCGCGCCCGGCGCGCTTTGCAGGCGGATCTCGCCGCCCAGCAGCCGGGCCAGCTCGCGGCTGATCGACAGTCCCAACCCCGTGCCGCCGTACTTGCGGCTGGTGGTCCCGTCGGCCTGCTGGAAGGCCTCGAAGATGATCTTCTGTTTGTCCGGCGGAATGCCGATGCCGGTGTCGGTCACCGAAAACGCGATCACGCTCTTGGCCCGCGAAAGAATGGAGTGGCTCGGCGTCCACCCGCCGGCCGCGCGGCCGATCCGCAGCCGCACGCTGCCATGCTCGGTGAACTTCAGCGCGTTCGACAGCAGATTCTTCAAAACCTGTTGCAGCCGTTTCGCGTCGGTATGCATCACCTCCGCGGACAATTCGCCGTCCAGCTCGATGCTGAACTCCAGGCCCTTGCCGTCGGCCACGTGGCGGAACGTCTTCGAGCAGTAGTCCTGAAGCTCGGTCAAGCGGACCCCGCCGATTTCCACGTCCATCTTGCCCGATTCGATCTTGCTCAAGTCCAGAATGTCGTTGATCAGCGCCAGCAGATCCGAGCCGGAGGTGTGAATCGTTTCGGCAAACTTCACCTGTTTCGGAGTCAGGTTCCCTTCCGAATTTTCCGACAGCATGCGCGCCAGAATCAGCAGGTTGTTGAGCGGCGTCCGCAGCTCATGGCTCATGTTGGCCAGAAACTCGCTCTTGTACTTGGAGGTGAGCGAAAGCTGTTCGGCCTTTTCTTCCAGCGCCTTCTTGGCCTGCTCCACCTCCTGGTTCTTGGCCTCCACTTCCGTCTTCTGCTCGGCTAAAAGGTGCGCTTTTTCCTGCAACTCTTCGTTCGTTTTCTGAAGCTGGAGCTGCTGGCTTTGCAGCTCCTCGGCGAGCGCCTGGCTTTGCTTCAGCAACTGCTCGGTCCGCATGGTCGCCGCGATGGTATTGAGCACGATGCCGATCGATTGCGTGAGCTGATCGAGGAACGCCAGGTGGACGTCGCTGAACTTGCCGAACGAGGACAGCTCCAGCACCGCCTTGACGTCTCCTTCAAACAGCACCGGCAGAACCACGATGCTCAGCGGCACACTGGAGCCCACGCTGGAGCGGATGCGGATGTGGCCGCCGGGAGCGTCGGTGATGAGGATGCGGCGGCGGTCCTTGGCGCACTGGCCGATCAGACCCTCGCCCATCAGGAATTCCCGCCGCAGTTCGCTGTCCAGCTCGCTGGTGGCGTATCCCGCCAGCAGCTTGAGCACGGTCTGGCCGTTCTGTGACTCGGCGATATAAAAGGTCCCGTGCTGCGCGCCGATCAGCGGCGTCAGCTCGCTCAGCAGCAGCTCGGAGACGGTCAATAGATCGCGCTGGCCCTGCATCATGCCGGTGAACTTGGCGATGTTGGTCTTCAGCCAGTCCTGTTCGTTGTTCTTGCGTGTCGTTTCGGCGAGATTGAGGATCATCTCGTTGATGTTGTCCTTGAGCGCCGCCATCTCGCCCTGCGCTTCGAGCGCGATCGATTGCGTCAGGTCGCCCTTGGTCACCGCGGTCGCCACGTCGGCGATCGCCCGCACCTGCGTCGTCAGATTCTGCGCGAGCTGGTTCACGTTGTCCGTCAAATCGCGCCAGATGCCGGCGGCGCCCGGAACGCGAGCCTGCCCGCCCAGTTTTCCTTCAATGCCCACCTCGCGCGCCACCGTCGTCACCTGATCGGCGAACGTCGCCAGCGTGTCGATCATGCCGTTGATGGTATCGGCCAGCTCGGCGATCTCGCCCTTGGTTTCCAGCACCAGCTTGCGCTTCAGATCGCCGTTGGCGACCGCCGTCACCACCTTGGCGATGCCGCGCACCTGCGTGGTCAGATTCGCCGCCATGAAGTTGACGTTGTCGGTCAGGTCCTTCCAGATTCCCGCCACGCCCTTCACTTCCGCCTGCCCGCCCAGCTTGCCGTCGGTGCCCACCTCGCGCGCCACCCGTGTCACCTCGCTGGCGAAGGAGTTGAGCTGATCCACCATGGTGTTGACCGTGTTCTTCAGCTCCAGAATCTCGCCGCGAACATCCACCGTGATCTTCCGCGACAAATTCCCGTTGGCCACGGCCGTCGTTACTTCCGCGATGTTCCGAACCTGGGCCGTCAGGTTGCGCGCCATGGAGTTCACCGAATCGGTCAGATCCTTCCACGTTCCCGCCACGCCCTTCACTTCCGCCTGCCCGCCCAGTTTGCCTTCGGTTTCGATTTCGCGCGCCACCCGCGTCACTTCCGATACGAAGGAGCTCAACTGATCCACCATGGTGTTGATGGTGTTCTTCAGCTCCAGAATTTCCCCCCGCACGTCCACCGTGATCTTGCGCGACAGATCGCCGTTGGCCACCGCGGTGGTCACTTCCGCGATGTTGCGGACCTGAGCCGTCAGGTTACCCGCCATGGAGTTGACCGAATCGGTCAGATCCTTCCAGATGCCGGCGACGCCTTTCACCACCGCCTGCCCGCCCAGCTTGCCTTCGGTGCCCACCTCGCGCGCCACGCGCGTCACCTCGCTGGCGAACGAGCTCAACTGATCCACCATGGTGTTGATGGTGTTCTTCAGCTCCAGAATCTCGCCGCGCGCATCCACCGTGATCTTGGTGGTCAGATCGCCGCGGGCCACCGCCGTGGTCACGCCGGCGATGTTGCGAACCTGGTTGGTCAGATTCGACGCCATGGAGTTGACCGAATCGGTCAGATCCTTCCACGTTCCCGCCACGCCGCGGACATCCGCCTGCCCGCCCAGCTTGCCTTCGGTGCCCACCTCGCGCGCCACCCGCGTCACCTCGCTGGCGAAGGCGTTGAGCTGATCCACCATCGTATTAATGGTGTTCTTCAGCTCCAGAATCTCGCCGCGCGCATCCACCGTGATCTTGGTGGTCAGATCGCCGTTGGCCACCGCGGTGGTCACCTCCGCGATATTCCGCACCTGCGCCGTCAGGTTGCCCGCCATGGAGTTCACCGAATCGGTCAGATCCTTCCACACCCCGCCCACGCCGCGCACCTGCGCCTGCCCGCCCAGCTTGCCGTCGGTGCCCACCTCGCGCGCCACCCGCGTCACTTCGCTGGCGAAGGAGTTGAGCTGATCCACCATGGTGTTGATGGTGTTCTTCAACTCCAGAATTTCCCCCCGCACGTCCACCGTGATCTTGCGCGACAGATCGCCGTTGGCCACCGCGGTGGTCACCTCCGCGATATTCCGCACCTGCGCCGTCAGGTTACCCGCCATGGAGTTGACCGAATCGGTCAGATCCTTCCACACCCCGCCGACGTCTTTCACCTGCGCCTGCCCGCCCAGCTTGCCTTCCGTGCCCACCTCGCGCGCCACGCGCGTTACTTCACTGGCAAACGAGCTCAACTGATCCACCATGGTGTTGATGGTGTTCTTCAACTCCAGAATTTCCCCGCGCGCGTCGACGGTAATCTTGGTGGAAAGATCGCCCTTGGCCACCGCCGTGGTTACGCCCGCGATGTTGCGCACCTGGTTGGTCAGATTGCCGGCCATGGAGTTGACCGATTCCGTCAGATCCCGCCAGACGCCGGCCACGCCTTCCACCTTCGCCTGCCCGCCGAGTTTTCCCTCGGTTCCCACCTCGCGCGCCACCCGAGTCACTTCGCTGGCGAATGAGTTGAGCTGCTCCACCATGGTGTTGATGGTGTTCTTCAGCTCCAGAATTTCCCCGCGGACAATGACCGTGATCTTCCGCGAAAGGTCTCCTTTGGCGACCGCCGTCGTCACCTCCGCGATGTTCCGTACCTGGGCCGTCAGGTTGCCCGCCATGGAGTTGACCGAATCGGTCAGATCCTTCCACGTTCCCGCCACGCCCGGCACATCCGCCTCGCCGCCCAGCAACCCCTCGGTGCCCACTTCGCGCGCCACGCGCGTCACCTCGGCGGCGAACGAGCTCAACTGATCCACCATGGTGTTGATCGTGTTCTTAAGCTGAAGAATTTCCCCGCGCGCATCCACGGTGATCCGCGTCGAAAGATCGCCTTTTGCCACCGCGGTGGTCACCTCCGCGATATTCCGCACCTGCGCCGTCAGGTTACCCGCCATGGAGTTGACCGAATCCGTCAGATCCTTCCACACGCCGGCGACGCCTTTCACCTCCGCCTGCCCGCCCAGCCTTCCCTCGGTGCCGACCTCGCGCGCCACCCGCGTCACTTCGGCGGCGAACGAGCTCAACTGATCCACCATGGTGTTGATGGTGTTCTTCAGCTCCAGAATCTCGCCCTGCGCGTCCACCGTGATTCGCGTCGTCAGATTGCCGCGCGCCACCGCCGTCGTCACCTCGGCGATATTTCGAACCTGATTGGTCAGGTTGCTCGCCATCGAATTTACCGATTCGGTGAGATCCTTCCAGGTGCCCGCCACGCCGCGCACCACCGCCTGCCCGCCCAGCTTTCCTTCCGTGCCCACCTCGCGCGCCACCCGCGTCACTTCGCTCGCAAACGAATTGAGCTGATCCACCATGGTGTTGACCACCCGCGCGGTGTGCAAAAATTCGCCGCGCAGCGGGCGCCCGTCCACCTCCAGCGCCATGGTCTGGGAAAGATCCCCTTTGGCCACCGCGCCAATCACCCGCGCCACTTCGGTGGAAGGCTGCACCAGATCGCCGATCAGGCTGTTCACCGAATCGATGCACGCCGCCCACCCGCCGGCCGCCGCGCCCAGCGAAGCGCGCTGCGCGATCTTGCCTTCTTTCCCCACCAACCGGCTGATCCGGTCAAACTCCTGGCAAAGCTTCTGGTTTAATTCGATGACGTCATTCAGCGCGTCGGCGATCTTTCCTTCCATCCCCACCCGGTCCACCGGCATGCGGACCGAAAAATCCCCCTTTTTGAGCGCAATCAGCGTCTTCAGCAGCAGGTTCGGTTCGCTTTCCGCCGCCGCGGCGCGGCGGTGCGTCCGAATAGACCCTTTGCGGGCCGTGCCAGTTTTCATGGAATACTCCTCGTTTGAGTCATCGGGAGCCGCGCCGGAAAATTGGCGCGAAACAACTCCCGAATTAGATCGGGCTGGGTCAATCCTGTTTCAGAATTTTTCCCATCTGACGGTTACCGTTCCATGGGTGAAAAGTGCAGTTTTTGCGCCTCTCGCCGCTTCGCCTGGCCATTTTTTCCCCATCCTCGCGCGCCGCCTGCTTTAAAGTCAATGCGCGTCCGTGGTGGCCGGCGATTTGCCAGAACAAAACCGCCGGCGCCCGGGGCCGGCAAAATCCAAAATCAGGTGGAATCTTATGAACTGGGATCAAGTCGCAGGACAGTGGAAGCAGATGAAAGGCGCGGTCAAGGAAAAATGGGGGAAGCTGACCGACGACGATCTGAATCAGATCAACGGCCGGCGCGATCAACTGGTCGGCAAGCTTCAGGAGCGTTACGGAATCGCCCGCGAGGAGGCCCAGCGGCGGGCCGATGAGTGGCTGAAAATGCACGCGCTCGATGCGGAGGCGCGCCAGGCCGGCGTCAAGCCATCCCGGCTGTAAAAACACAAAAAAACAGCGCGGTGGCGTTCCGGCCGCCGCGCTGCTCTTCAAAACTACCAGCGAAAACCGAACGTCACCGGAATGTAAGCCGTGCGAACGCGCGTATTCATCTCGTTATACCGGGCCTCGGCGAAAAACTTGGCGTGCCCGTGTCCCAGCCCGAAATTCAGACCGGCGCCGCCGTTCCATCCGAACTTCGTCGTCGAATAGGAAAGCACCACCTGGTTCACCGGGACCGCTACCGGATAGAAGAAGCCGAAGAACGGGTCAAAACCGGTAAAGGTCGCCAGCGTCGGCTCGGTGAAATCGACCGTTCGATGATAGACTCCGGGACCGCCGATCAAATAGAAACTCAACCGCGACTGCGGCCGGAAACGCACCACCGGATCCGCCGAGATGTCCCACAGATAGGTGCTTCCGCCGGGAAATCCCACGCCCTGAAGGGTCGTCGAATTGATTCCCAGATCGTTGAAATTGAAGTCTCCGACCAGGCTCAGGTGGGCGTCAAAGAGGTTGATTCCCGCCTGCGCCTCTACATTCCAGCCGTTATCAAGCTGCCTGCCCGCATGATAAACCGGCGTGGTGAATCCCGCGCCTATCGCGCCGGTGAAGAAGGAATTTTCCGTTTCCTGGGCCGCTGCTGGAAGGCCCACCAGACCACCCAGGCAAGCAAAGAGCGCACAGCCATTCAAGAATTTCTTCATAAACGCCACCTCTTTATTTATGGGTTTCGGGGGGATTTTCGTATTGCGCGACCGGTTCCCCTCTACTCACGTTGGATCGTTTCTGAACCGCGCAGGTTTCACAAGAAAATAGCCGGTTACCTGCCTTCCAGGCTGTAGGTGTGGTCCCAGAACGGGAGTGTCCCAATGGGGTCCCCGGAGATCACGATTTCCACGCATTGATTGGCTTCCCGCCCCGCTGCGGTGGTGCTGGCCGCGATCGGCCGCGTGTTCCCCAAGCCGCGCGCGCTCACCGAACCGGCCGCCACTCCGTGGCTTACCAGCGCGGCCCGCACCGCTTCGGCCCGGCGCAGAGAGAACGGTTCGCTGCCGTCCCCCTCCGCGTGTCCTTCCACTTCGACCCGCAGTCCCGGATGCGCGGCGATCAGCGCCGCGATTCGCGCCACCTGCGCCCGCGCCGATTCACGCAGCTCGGTTCCCGAAAATTCCGCATTCCCCACCGTTACAATCAGACCGCGCGGCGTATCGCGGGAGGGCAGCGCGCCGTTCAACTGTTCGAACAGCCGCATCCGCAGCGCCGATTGGCCGGCTTGCCGGTTGGGAGCTGGCGGCGCTGCCGGCGGCGCGCTTTGCGCCCGCGCCGCGGCGGCTTCCGCCTCGGCCCGCTGCCGCGCCGCGCGTTCCGCCTCGGCCCGGGCTTTGGCCGCTTCGGCTTCACTTTGCGCGGCCTGCGCCTGCTCCCGAACCCGCTCCAACTCCGCCTGCGCCTGTGCCTGGGCCTGCTCGGCCGCGCGGATCTGTTCCTGCGCCTGTTCGATCTGGACCTGCTGCCGCCGCCGCTCGGCGATCAGCCGCGCATCCTCGGCCGTCTCCGTGGCTTCGCGCGCGTCCTGGATGATGCGGCTCGAATCCCCCTTGCTGTGCTCAAGCTGCTGGGCGTTGGCCAGAAGCTGCCGGGCTTTGGCGAACGTATTCGGAGCATATTGTTCGGCGCCCGCCGCCTGGGCGATGCCCACCGCGTTTTGCGCCTGATAGATTTCGAGCAGTTCTTCATACTTGCGCATCGATACCTTGGGGCCGCCGGCGGGCTCGCCTTCCGGCTTTTGCCAGGCATACTGGCCGCGCGGCAGCAGCTCGTAGCGCGCCTCCACCTGCTCGATCGTCCCCACCGTGTCGGGGCGGACCGCGTTTTCGAGAACCACCACATCGCTCGGCTGCCGCACCGCCGAGTACGGCTCCGCCGTCACGATCAGCGCAAAAGCCTGCATCTCGGTGGTCACGCGCAGATGCGACTTGTCGGAATGGCCCCGCAGCACCTCGCCTAAATTGTGGGGCCGCCCGTCCGGCGTCAGCGCCCACAACACGTAAGTGAGATATTCACGCCCGAACTGCTGCGGATCGCCGAGATTTTCCAGGCGCGCGTCAATCTCGGTTCGCCCGGCTTTCGAATCCACCCAGGCGCTGCCCTTCGCTTTCGGCATCAGCACCGTGCCCCGGAAATCGATGAGCGTCGGCCCGTTTCGATATTGATAATTGATCGCCTTCACCGTGCGTTCCGTCACCGTCACGCGATAGATCGGCGAGGGCGCGTTTTGCTGGCAGAAAACGGGAGAACAAATAAGCAAAACTGCTGGAATGGCCGCCTTCATTTGTAACCTCCTGAACTTCACCAGGTTCAGGATGTGCAAGAAGATGGCCAGCGATAAGTTGCTGAAATTGGGCGGCTTCGGCCGCCGCCGTCCGGTAGAATTTTCAAGGGAGCTCTTTCTTTCTGGCCGGCAGACCCGCCTTTCACAAGTGCCGGTACGGCTCCTCCGCTTCCACCGGAATTTTATTGGCCTCCCGCTCCAGCGACCGGCTCACCAGCTCCTTCGATCCCAGCCCCACCGCCAGCGCCAGGGCCAGCACGATGCCGCCGAACAGGATTCCGAAGGCGATATAAACAATGCTCCCGCCGATCGCCAGATGCTCCAGCGCCATCGCCACCGCCAGCACCAGGATCATCCACTTCACTCCCAGGCTCACCAGCCGCGCGTATTGCAGATTCATGTTGACTGCGCCGATCAGCACGCTGCGCGCCACAAATCGGGCGATAATGTTGCCGGCAATCAGCACCACCACCGCGGCGACGACATTGGGCAGGTAGGTAAAAAGCTGGAGCACAAGCTGCGAGGTCAGCGTCGAATCGAACGCCGCGACGCCGATCAGGAATCCCACCAGCACCACCGCCCAGAAGACCACCCGCGCCACCAGCAGCGTCGGGCTGTTGCCGGGAGCCCAGTCCTTCAGCGTCTGCAAACCCCAGCGGCCCAGCCGCTCGTCGAAATGAAGGCCGCTCAAGCTCCGCCGCAGCACGAAATACAGAACGCCGGCCACCAGCGCCGAAAACACCACGGCGATCACCAGCGCCACCATTCCGGGCACCAGGCTGGCCAGCTCATTCAACACCCGGATCATCGATTGATTTAACGCCTGCTGCACCTGTTCCCACATAAAAACTCCTCTTTCCGCCGGGATCGGCTTCACGGATTGAACCGGTCCGGCCACCGCCACCGCGAAACCAGATAAGGTTTGGCCGCCTCGAAGGCGAGAGCCAGATCTTCCACGCGCTGCGCGGCCGCGCTCTCGCCGGCCGCCGCCACGTCCAAAGTGAAGGAGGCCACCCAGGCCAGATACAGCGGCGTCATCGCCCGCAGCAAATGATCGGGATTGATCAGCCGCAGGCGGTGGCCCAGGGCGAAATCGTAAATGATGCGCGCCCAGATCCGGTCGGGCATGTGAAAATGCTCGCGCGGCTGCTTCGCCATTTTGGATAGCTCCAGCAGCGTGCCAGGCGGCAGCGCCACGCTCCAGACCTCCTGCAAATTGCGAAACCCCAGTTGAAAGGAGTCGATCAGCCGCCGCACATCGACGGGATCGCCCTCCACCGCCGCCCCGCCCCCCGCCTCGCCGAAGGTCGAAACCGGCTGCGATCCGCGGATCCTCTGCCAGCGCGCCGCGTGATAGTCGGCCTCGGCAAACAGCGGCCCCAGAACCTGCGCCAGCACCGAACTTTGATTGGCCCAGTCCGCGGGCGGATAACGGCGGACGCCCACGTGGGCCTGGCAAATCTCAAATCCTTCGCAGATCGCGTCCACGGCGATCGACGCCAGCGACCGCGTATGCGCGCGCTCGCCCGCCGCGTTCCGCAGCCGCTCGGCGAACTTCGCGGAAAAGCCGAAATCCGGCCCCAGCGGATGCTGGATTCTCCGTCCATACAGCGCACGGGTGAAGGGCGCGATCACGCCCGCGTTCAGCAGCCCTTCGCCAGGCGCGTGCGCGTAGCAGGGCGTCACCAGATCGAAGCCGAGCTCCAGAATCGGGCGCGCCAGCCCGTAGATCCACTGCGGCGTGATCGATTCCACTCCGGAAACCAGCATCACGATGGCCCGCGCGTTCAGATTCCTCGCCACCGAGAACACCGCGCGATAGGCTTCGGCGATGCCCTTCAAAGGATCCGCCTCGCGCAGCGCCGGCATGGCCAGCGTGCGCACCGCCTCGCCCTGCACGATCTCCGGAGCCGCCTCCCCGGAGTGAATCAGCAGGGTTCGCACCGGCGAATACAACTTCCCCAGGGCTTCCCGCGTATGCGCGGCGATCCGCGGCAGCTCGCTGGCATCGGCGCGCGCCGCCGCCAGCACCAGATCCGCCGCTCCGATCTCTTCGAGCCGCTCCCGCGTTTGCGCCGGAATGTCCGCCAGTTCAATCATGCGCAAGATCGAGAAGGCCCATCAGCGGGATGCGTACCCACGACGGGCGGTTGTTCAGTTCATACAGCACTTCGTATAGGGCCTTGCTCAGGCGAAACCCGCCCAGCAGAATGCGGAACGACGCCGCATCCGGCGGGAGAAAGTCCGCGCCCGAGGTAGCCTCCCGGTAGCCGCGCAAAAACTCCGCCGCCGAATAGCGGTCCCACAGCCGGGCCCACCCCTCCAGCCGCCCCGCGTCCTCGCCGCGCCGGGCCGACCAGTTGGCCAGCGTCGCATACGCCGCGTAACTGAACGACCGCAGCATCCCTGCCACATCCTTGAGCGGGGACTGCTTGGCCCGGCGCTCCTCCAGCGGGCGCGACGGCTCCCCTTCAAAGTCCAGAATCACGTAATCCGTTTTCACCCGTAAAATCTGCCCCAGATGATAGTCGCCGTGAATCCGGATCCGCATCCCCAGCCCGCCGCCGCCCGGCCAAATTCGCAGGCGGCTCAGAAATTCCCGCCGCCGCCCCAGCACCAGCGCGGCCTGATCCACGGCATCGTCCGGCAATCGCGACACGCTTTCTTTCAGGATTCGAAACGCCTCCACGGCCTGCTCGCGCCAGCCTTCCATCAGATCGCGGACGTTTTGTTCGGTGAGCGGCTCCGGCGCGAAGGCCGGATCGCCGGCGCCCGCCGCCAGCGCCCGGTGCAGCTCGCCGGTGCGCCGGCCAAGCGTGGCCGCCGACTCCAGGTACAACCCCACGTGATCGCGCGCAAATTGCGGCGTGGGGTGCTCGGAAAGCGTTACGGAATCCCGCGCATCGTGGAGGGCTTCGGCCGGCAACGCCGCCGGCGCGTTGGTCTCATAGTATCGCTCCAGCTCCTCGATCGTCCATTTCCAGGCGTCGCCCTCGTTTTCCACCAGCCCCTCCAGCACGCCCAGCGTGGCCGGCTCCGGCGCGCCCGGCTCGTATTCGATCGCTCCCGCAAACGGCGGCACGCGGTCGAAATGGGCCTTCTCGGTCAGAAATCTTTCCACCTCCGAGTCGGGGTTGGGACCCGGCTGGAAGCGCCGGAACAGCTTTAAAATCCACTTGTCGCCATAGACGACCGAGGAGTTGCTCTGCTCGCCCGATCCGCGCCGGACCGCCACGCCGCCGTCGCGGGCCCCCTCCAGCAACGCGCTCGGAATGCCGCGAATCCTGCCCCGGCGCGTTCCCAGCTCGCGCCCCTGCTCGATCAGCCCCAGCAGCGTCAAGCACGCCTCGTCGTCGTACAGCCCGTCGTGCAGAACGCCCGGCCCCTCCGGAGTAACCACGCCGGCGATCACCGCGCCGGCGGCGGACTCGCGAATCTGATCCGCCGCGCGGTTCAGCGCAATGGCGATCGGCACGAAATAGGTTTCCGGCGGCCCCTGTTCGTACTCCACCTCCACCAGCGCCAGCGCCGCGTGCGGGTGGTCTACGCCGGTCCAATCCCTGACCTGCGCGGCGCGGATGGCCCGCGATTTGCCCCCGAACCAGCGCTGTTTCGGCAGATACTCCGGCAGCGCCACGGTCTCCAGGCGGTGCCGCGCCGCGCCTTCAAACAGGCTGGCCCAGCCGGCGCCGACGGTCAGGATCGCCGGTTCGCCCGACCCGCGCGCCTCCTCCATCCGCCGCGGGGCTCCCTGCAGCTCCAGCCACAGAAATCCGTACGCGCCCAGCGTGAACCGGTAGGGCTGCCGCGTGATCGCCGGAAATTCGACATAGCCCAGCATCTCCACCGGCGCCATGCCTTCAAACTCGCTCAAATCCAGATCCACCGGCTGCGCGAAACGCGACAGATTCGCGATGCACAACACCTGCTCGTCGCCGTAGCGCCGCACATAGGCCAGAATCTTGCGGTTGTCCGGATTCAAAAACTCCAGCCTGCCCCGCCCGAACACCCGGAACAGCTTGCGCAGCGCGATCATGTTGCGCATCCAGTTCAACAGCGACGAGGGATCGCTCTGCTGCGCCTCGACGTTCACCGCCTGGTAGCCCCACACCGGATCCATGATCACCGGGCTGTATAACTTGGCCGGCGTCGCGCGCGAGAACCCGGCGTTGCGGTCGCTGTTCCACTGCATCGGAGTCCGCACGCCGTTGCGGTCGCCCAGATAGATGTTGTCGCCCATCCCGATCTCGTCGCCGTAGTAAATGACCGGCGTTCCTGGAAAGGAGAGCAGCAGGCTGTTGAGCAGCTCGATCCGACGCCGGTTGTTGTCCATCAGCGGAGCCAGCCGCCGCCGGATGCCCAGATTGATGCGCATCCGCGGATCGGCGCTGTAGGCCAGATACATATAGTCGCGCTCGTCATTCGTCACCATTTCCAGCGTCAACTCATCGTGATTGCGGAGAAACAGCGCCCACTGGCAGTTCTCCGGAATCTCCGGCGTCTGCGCCATGATGTCGGTGATCGGCAGCCGGTCCTCCTGCCGCAGCGCCATGTAGATCCGCGGCATCAGCGGGAAATGAAAGGCCATATGGCACTCGTCCCCGTCGCCGAAATAGGGGCGCACGTCGCTCGGCCACTGGTTGGCTTCGGCCAGAATCATGCGGTTGGCGTAGCTCTCATCCATCTCCCGCCGGAATCGCTTGATCAACTTGTGAGTCTCGGGAAGGTTCTCGCAGCTGGTTCCGTCGCGCTCGAATAAATAAGGAATCGCGTCCATCCGCAGGCCGTCCACGCCCAGATCGAGCCAGAAGCGCAGCACCGTGAGCATCTCTTCCACCACCCGCGGATGATCGTAGTTCAGGTCCGGCTGATGCGAAAAAAAACGGTGCCAGTAATACTGTTTCGCCACCGGATCCCAGGTCCAGTTGGACTTTTCCGTGTCGGTGAAAATGATCCGCGCCTGGCCATACTTCTGGTCCGTGTCGCTCCAGACGTAATAATTGCGCTCCGGCGATCCCGGCGGAGCCGTCCGCGCCCGCTGAAACCAGGGATGCTGGTCGGAGGTGTGGTTCATCACCAGCTCGATGATCACCTGCAAGCCGCGGCCGTGCGCCGCCGCCAGAAACTCCTGAAAATCCTCCATCGTCCCGTAATGGGGGTGAACGCTGAAGTAGTCCGAGATGTCGTAGCCGTCGTCCTTGAGCGGCGACGGGAAGAAGGGAAGCAGCCACAGGCAGGTCACTCCCAGGTCCTGGAGATAATCGAGCTTCTGAAGCAATCCCTGGAAATCGCCGACGCCGTCGTTGTTGCCATCCGCGAAGGCCCGCACGTGTAATTCGTAAATGATCGCGTCCTTGTACCACAGCGGATCGGAAGCGCTGCCTTGCCGTTTCATTTACGCTCCGCCCAGCCGCAGAATGTGCGCCGGTTTCAACTCCGGCGTCAGTTCGACATAATTCCGTGGCCCGCGCCAGGTGTAGGTCTCGCCATTCAGCAGGTCGGCCGCCTGATAGGGATGATCTTCGGCGATGCGCAATGCCGCCAGGTCCAGATTCACAAATCCCCACTGCTTATGCGCGGGATCAAGATTCACCACCACCGCGATGACATTCGAAGAATCGCCGGAGTGCTTGGTATAACACAGCAGATTCGGATTGTCGGCCGGATGAAACTGCAAGCGGTTCCGGTGCAAGGCCGGATTCGCACGCCGGATCGCGTTCAGGCGCGCCATCAGGCCGCGCAGGCTCGCCGCATTCTCCAGATCCCACTGCTTCTTTTCGTATTTTTCCGAGTTCAAATACTCTTCGCTTCCCGGCTCGCGCGCCCGATGGTCCGCCAGCTCGAACGCGGGGCCGTAAATTCCCCAGCTCGCGCCCAAAGTAGCCGCCAGAATGGCCCGGATCATGAACGCCGGGCGCCCGCCGGTCTGGAGCGCGGCGGTCAGAATATCGGGAGTGTTCGGCCACAGATTCGGCCGGAAAAAATCGGAGAGCCCCGCCAGTTCCGTAAAATACGCGGTCAGTTCTTCCTTGGTGTTTCTCCAGGCGAAGTACGTGTAGGACTGCGAAAAGCCCAGCTTCGACAGCCGGTACATCACTTTCGGCCGCGTGAAGGCTTCCGCCAGAAAGATGACTTCCGGATGCCGCGCCCGCACGCCCCCAATCAGCCACTCCCAGAACGCGAAGGGCTTGGTGTGCGGATTATCCACGCGGAAGATGCGGATTCCCTCGCCGATCCAAAAATCAGCGATGCTTTTCAGCTCCGCCCACAACTGGCGCCAGTGCGCGGTTTCGAAATCGAACGGATAAATATCCTCATATTTCTTTGGAGGATTTTCCGCGTACTGAATCGTGCCGTCCGGGCGCGCGCGAAACCACTCCGGATGCTGCGCCAGGTAGGGATGATCCGCCGAGCACTGATAGGCCAGATCCATGGCGACCTCCAGCCCGTAATCCCTGGCTTGCGCGATCAGCCGCCGGAAGTCCTCCAAATCGCCCAATTCCGGATGGATCGCCTTGTGCCCGCCCTCGGCCGCGCCGATCGCCCACGGGCTGCCCACGTCGCCCGGCCCAGCCGAAACCGCGTTGTTCCTGCCCTTGCGAAATTTCCGTCCGATGGGATGAACGGGCGGAAGATAGAGGACATCAAAACCCATCGAGGCGACATAGGGCAGCCATTTCTCAGCATCGCGAAATGTACCAAAAGAGCGCGGAAACAACTCATACCACGCCGAAAAAACCGCTTTTTCGCGCTCCACCGTCACCTGAAGCTCTTTTTCAAAGCGCGTCGCCGATTCCCAATCCGGATAGCGCCGCGCCAGCTCGATCGCCTCGTCCTCCAGCGCCAGGGCGATGCGCCGGTCCCTATCGCCGGAATCGCGCAGCATTTCCACGGCGGCCCACAACTTTTCGGCATCTGCGCCGCTGGCGCGCCGCGCGGCCTGCTCCATCAGCTTCGCGCCGATCTGTAAATCGACGCTGACGTCCTGTCCCGCTTCCACTCGTTTTCGCAGATCCCGCCGCCAGGTCTGGATGGGATCGATCCAGCCTTCCACGGTGTAGCGATAGCCGCCCAGATGGGAAACCACGAACTCCGCCCGCCACCGGTCGTTTCCCAGCGGCTGCATTGGCGCGCAAGCCCACTCCGGCTCGCCCTCCCGCCGGTACCGCAGCCGGCAGCAGACCGCGTCGTACCCGTCGGCGAACACGTCGGCTTCGACCGCCACCGAATCGCCCACCACGCGCTTTATCGCGAAGCGCCCGCCGTCGATCTGGGGAGTAACCTGCTCGATCGCCACGCGCTGGCGTCCGGAGATCTCGGGAACCGCTTCGGCCGCGCGCGGCGGATCTGCCACAACCTGCATCGATCCTCCTTGCATTGCACTCGCACTGCCACCTCCCAAATGCAGGCGCCGCCCGCGGTTGCGGCCCTTGCGGGAAGCGGTTACCGCTTCAAAAATTCGGGTAAGGCAAAATTTTCCTGCACGATCGCCACCGAATCCGGAGGCAGCAGCAGGCCCCCCGTGACACGTTTCACCTCCGCCGTGGAGCGGAGCACGATCTCCCCCTCCACCGGCACGCTCACCGCGCGCGGGCGCTCCGCCAGATTGAATGCCAGCGCGACCGGACCTCGCCGCATGACCATCCACTTCTCCCCCTCGTCGAACTCCACACCCACCCGGTCCAGCCTGCCGTCGGTCAATCCGCTCAGGCCCCGGCGCAGCGCGATCAATTTCCTGTACCAGTCGAGCAGGCCCGCGTGCGGCGCGCGATCCGCTTCGCTCCAGTCGAGCTTGGAGCGCGTGAACGCCGCCGGGTCCTGCGGGTCGGGAATCTCCTCGGGATTCCAGCCAAACGCCGCGAATTCGCGCCGCCGTCCCGCGGAAACCGCCCGCGCCAGCTCCGGATCCTCATGTTGACTGAAGTACAAAAACGGAGAGGATGCCGCAAACTCCTCGCCTTGAAACAGCATCGGAAGGAACGGCGCGCAGATCACCAGCGCCGCGCCGATCTTCAATCGGCCCATGCTCATCAACTGCCAGGCGCGCTCTCCCCTGGCGCGATTCCCCACCTGATCGTGAGTTTGCAAATAGCCAAGAAACCGCGATCCCGAAAGTTGCACGGGTTTGGCGCCGTGATTCCGCTTGCGAAAGGACGAATAGCGGCCGTCGTAAACGAAGGCATTGGTCAACGCCTTCGCCACATCGCCCAGCGAACCGAAATCGGCGTAGTATCCGGAACGTTCCCCGGTCAAAACGGCGTGCAGGGCGTGATGAAAATCATCGCTCCACTGCGCGTCCATTCCGTAACCGCCCGCTTCAAGCGGCATCACCACCCGCGGATCGTTCAGATCGCTTTCCGCGATCAGCGCCAGCTCCCGGCCCAGGTGCGCGGCCAGTTGCTTCACCTCGCGCGAGAGCTGCGCCAGAAAATGGTCCGCCGAGGCGTCGAAAATGGCGTGGACCGCGTCCAGCCGCAGTCCGTCGGCATGATAGTCCCGCAGCCACAGCAGCGCGTTATCGCAAAAAAACCGCCGCACCTCCGCGCTGCCGGCCGAATCGAAGTTCACCGCCGGACCCCACGGCGTCGAGTAGCGATCCGTAAAATACGGGCCGAAGCGCGAAAGATAATTTCCCGCCGGCCCCAGATGGTTGTAAACCACGTCGAGCAATACCGCCAGGCCGCGCTGATGACAGGCGTCGATCAGCCGTTTCAGCCCGTCCGGACCGCCGTAGGCATGATGAGGAGCAAACAGGTCTACGCTGTCATAGCCCCAGCCCCAGTTGCCGGAAAACTCCTGCACCGGCATCAGCTCGACGTGAGTCACCCCCAGACGAACCAGGTGATCCAATCGCGCAATCGCGCTTTCAAACGTTCCTTCCGGCGTGAACGTGCCGACGTGCAGCTCGTAAATCACGGCGGAGGAAAGTGGCGGCGCCTTCCATCCGCGGTCCGACCAGCGGAACCGCGAGTGATCGTAAAAACGCGAGGCTCCATGCACTCCGTAGGGCTGCCACGGCGAGCGCGGATCAGGAAGCGGGCCGCCGTCATCCAGGAGAAAGGCATAATCGGCGCCGTGCACCGCCGGCGCGTCGGCGCGCCACCAGCCCTCGCGCGTCCCATACGCGATCGGCTCCATCGGAAGAACCGCGCCGCCGATTTTCAGGCGCGCGGATCTGGCATAGGGCGCCCATACATGAACGGGGCGCGCATCGCTAGGATTCATGGGTTAAGAGCGCGACGGGAAATTTCTCAAACAGCGCGGCGATCTCCAGTTTGCCGCCATTCAGCAACTCTCCCGTAAACTGGTTGCGCCAGTGCCCGCCGGGAATTTCGAGCACCGTCGCGCCCCACTCGCCGACGCTTGCCAGCAGCCGCGGCGTGATAGTGATCACGTCCGTTCCCCGCTGGAACGCGATCACGTGCGACGCTTTGGGGCCGCTCGCCCAGAGCGGTTCATAGCTGGACTCCGCGCCGAAGCTCTCCGGCCGCGCGTTTCGCGCGCGAAGGGCCTGGCGGATCACCCACAGCTTAGGAAGACCCTCCTCCGCGCGCGCCAGAATGCGATCCGCGCACATCCGGTCCAGCTCGCCGAGCAGCTTCCGCCGCAGCGCGTAATCCACCGGGCGCCGGTTGTCGGGATCCACCAGGCTGAAGTCCCACAGCTCTGTTCCCTGATAAATATCGGGAATGCCGGGCGCCGTGAGCTTCAACAATGTCAGCGAAAGCGAACTGATCCGCGCCGGCCGCTGCAGCGGCGCCAGGAAGGCTTCCAGATCCGCGATAAATGCTTCGTCGCCCAATACGCCGCCAATGAATTTTTCGAGCGCCGCCTCGAAGGGCGCGTTCGGATTCACCCACGATGTCTGTTCCTTGGCCTCGCGGACGGCCTTCCGCATGTAGTTCCACAGGCGCTCTTCAGAGATCGGCCACGCGCCGGCCAGCGTCTGGTAGAGAAAATACTCCGTCTTTCGGTCCGGAGCCTCGCCGCTGCGGTGCTTCGCGTTCGCCGCCGACCAGCGGCGCACCGCTTCCGCCCAGCATCCCGGAAGCTCGCTCAGCAAGTTGATCCGGCTGCGAACATCCTCGCTGCGCTTGGTGTCGTGAGTCGAAGTGGCGAGCATGGTGTGGGGCTTGGTTTTCTGCGTCTCCGCGCAGGCGCGATGAAAATCGTCCACCGAAACGCCGAACCTTCCCGGATCGCCGCCCACTTCGTTGAGCGACACCAGCCGCGGGAAGCAATAAAACGCCGTATCCTCCACGCCCTTGGCCATGGCCGCCGCGCACACCTGCTGGAAGCGCATGACGAACTCGCTTTCCCGCCGCCCGCCGACGCGCAGCAGCAGCACATCGCGGAAGAATTCAAACAGCCGGCCTTCCAGATCCGGGCGCGCCGCTTGGGCCGCCTCGATCGCTTCGGAAATGTAGCGGGCGTCGGATTCGGAAATGACGCCCGCGCCCGCGCGAACATACGTCCGGTAGACGGGGAATCCCGCGATAATTTCGCGGATCGCTTCATGAATTTCGTGACGCGTGTAGTCGCGCTGCTCGCGATGGTCCTCGCAGATCTGCAAAAACAGCGCGGTGAGGCGGTTGACGTCGCTGCCCAGAATGTCGCGCAGCACCTGGTTGCGCTTCTCGCGCGCGATGGCCGCGAAGTCCACCGCCTCCCCGGTGAACTCGCGGTACAACTCGTTGAGCGGCGCCTCGCCATGCGGGTCCACGAACAGCCCGCCGGCCAGATTCAGAAAGTCGTAGCCGGTGGTGCCGTCGATGTCCCAGGATTCCGGCAGCCGCTCCCCGCGCCCCAGGATCTTTTCCGCGATAATCCAGGCCCGCGGCGCCGCGTCCCGCAGCCGGCGGAAATACTGCGCCGGATCGCGCAAGCCGTCGGGATGATCCACACGGACGCCGTCGATTTCGCCGCGCTGGAGCCACTGAATCACCCGCCGGTGCGTGTCCTCGAACACGCGCTGATCCTCGGTGCGCACGCCGACCAGCGTATTGATGTCGAAAAACCGGCGGTAGACCAGCTCCCGCTCCGCCGTGCGCCAGCGCGACAGACGGTAGTTCTGGCGCGAAAGCAGGGCATCCAGCGCGTCGGCGTTATGATTGGTTTCCTCGATCACTTCATCGATGCGTGCCGCCACCTCGGGCTGTTCCCGCACCAGCCGGGTCAGCAGTTCCCGGATCACTTCCTTATCGCGATGATGCTCTTCAAGCGAGCGCCAATCCGAGTCCACCGGCCCCGGCAGGCGCGCAAGCGAATCCGCCAGGAAGGCGAGCTGCGCCGAGCCGCAGCGTTCCGCCGCCGCCAGCAGCAGCGCCGCCATCGACTCCGGGGCGACGGGAAAAACATGCTCCAAATAGCGGATGACGAAACTGCCCTGGCGGCGCTCCAGCTTCAGGTCTCCCGCGGCAAGCACCAGCCCGTAGTGATCGCCCAGCAGCGGCAGCAAAATCTTGTTCCGCAAGCGCTCCTCCGGCGCGTTCCATTCAATGTCGAAATAGGGCGCGTAGCGGCTGGCGGCTCCGTTTTCCAGCGTGTCCCACCACCAGGCATTCTGCTCGCCGGCGATCGCCATGTGGTTCGGCACAATGTCCAGGATCTGGCCGAGGCCGCACTCTCCCAGCGCGCGGCAGAAGTTCCGGCGCGCCGCCTCGCCGCCCAATTCGGCGTTCACCTGAAGATAATCGACCACGTCGTAGCCGTGCGTGCTGCCCCGCGCGGCTTGCAGATACGGCGAGCAGTACACGTGCGAGATTCCCAGATCCCGCAAATATCCGGCAATCTCGCCCGCCGCGTCGAATCCGAAGCCGGAGTGAAGCTGCAAGCGATAAGTCGACGAAGGAACGCTCATGGCGGCCGCCGATCAATAGATCCCGGGATGAACCGCCGCGTTTCCCCGCACGGCACGCCGATTGCAAACACGCCGCCGCTTTCCCTCGGTGACCCGCTCGCTCGCCGCGGTCCGGGAAATCTTCGCCGAGGGCGCTCAGGCTCACCCTCCGGAAACTTCCGCCCGGATTCGGTAGAGTGGTCCAGTAGAAAGTTCGCGCGCCCGGCGCCGCCTGGTTTTAAGTTTCGAGAAATGAGCAACCGCAGCGGTGGAACGCGGCGTGCTTAACGTTTCGCATCATGTGGAATAAAGATCAAGCCTCCAATGCTCCATCCGCGCCCGCTCCCGCCGCGAGTCCGGCGCGCGCCGCCTCGCCTGGACCGGCCGCGTCGTCCGGCGGAGCGCGAATCGGCTCGACCATGAAAATTAAAGGCGACGTCATCAGCAAGGAAGATATGACCGTGGACGGCGAAGTCGAGGGAAAGCTGGAAGCTCGCGACCGGTTGACCATCGGCCCCACCGGCAAGGTGGACGCGGCCATCAAGGCCAGCGAAGTGGTCGTCGGCGGCACGGTGAAGGGCAACGTCGATGCCAGCCAGCGTATCGTGCTGCGCAAGGGCGCCAACCTGGTCGGCGACGTGAAGACCGCGGGCATCGTGATCGAGGACGGCGCGTATTTCCGCGGCGGCATCGACATCGCCCGGCCGGAAAACAGCCGCTAAATTCCGGCTCTCGCCTGGGGGATCCGCCCGCCGGGTGCGCCCCGCGATTGTGGAGCCTCGCCCATCCACTGGCGCCCGCCGGCGCGGATAGAGCTGCCTGGCTCGCCGGCGTGCGGGTAGGTGCGGGCGGCGGGCAACCGCGGGGTAAGATAGGTTAAGCTGCGGAATTTGCCCTCTGGAAACGCGGAAATCGCGCGTTGCCAATCAGTTTGCGCTGCGCTATCGTAGCCTTTTAGGCTCCCGCCTGCGGGAACGGGCGGGATTCTTCATCGGCACGCATCGTTTTCTGAACAAACCGGCGCGTGCGGAGTCTAAGGTATCAAACTGGAGGGATTTTCGAGGATGCTCACGAACGCGTTATCCGCCGCTTGCCGGCGCGCGCTCCCCATCTTGATTTTGATTTTTCTGGCGGCGGTCCTGTCCACGCCGCTGCTCGCTCAGCAGGGCGGAGAAGCCGAGCTGAGGCTGCCGCCGCTCGACCAGCCGTTCGTCGGCGGAATGACCGGCAGCGCCGTGCTCTACATCGGCCTGGGCGTGAGCCTGCTGGGATTCGTCTTCGCGCTGCTGATGTACACCAACGTTCGCAACCTGCCGGTGCACGAGTCGATGCTCGAAATCTCCGAGCTGATTTACGAAACCTGCAAAACCTATCTGATCACGCAAGGGAAGTTTTTGGCGATTCTGGAAATTTTCATCGGCGTCGTCATCGTCCTGTACTTCGGCGTGCTCAGCGGGATGGAAGCCGGCCGCGTGCTGATCATCCTGGCGTTCAGCGTCATCGGGATCTGCGGCAGCTACGGCGTCGCCTGGTTTGGCATCCGCGTCAACACCTTCGCCAATTCGCGAACCGCCTTCGCCAGCCTTCGCGGCAAACCCTTCCCCTGCTACGCCATTCCGCTGAAGGCCGGGATGAGCATCGGCATGCTGCTCATCAGCGTGGAGCTGTTCCTGATGCTCTGCATCCTGCTGTTCGTTCCCGGCGATTACGCCGGACCCTGCTTCATCGGATTCGCCATCGGTGAATCGCTGGGCGCGGCGGCGCTGCGCGTGGCCGGCGGCATCTTCACCAAAATCGCCGATATCGGCGCGGATTTGATGAAGATCGTTTTCAAAATTAAAGAAGATGACGCGCGCAACCCGGGCGTGATCGCCGATTGCACCGGCGACAACGCCGGCGACTCGGTGGGGCCCTCCGCCGACGGATTCGAGACCTACGGCGTCACCGGCGTCGCGCTGATCACCTTCATTCTGCTGGCGGTGACCAACGATATCGTCAAAGTGGATCTGCTCGTCTGGATCTTCGCCATGCGCGTGGTCATGCTGATCGCCAGCGGCCTTTCCTACTTCATCAACGACGCCTTCGCCCGCTCCAAGTACGCCAACGCCGACAAAATGAACTACGAGCATCCGCTGACCACGCTGGTATGGCTCACCTCGTTTGTTTCCATCGGCCTGACCTATCTGCTGTCGTATCTGACCATCTCCGATGTCGGCAACGATCCGAGCCTGTGGTGGAAACTTTCCACCATCATTACTTGCGGGACGCTGGCCGGCGCGGTGATTCCGGAGCTGGTCAAGGTCTTCACCTCCATGGATTCGCGCCACGTCCGCGAAGTGGTGACCAGCTCGCGCGAAGGCGGCGCGTCGCTGAACATTCTCTCCGGCTTCGTCGCCGGCAACTTCAGCGCCTACTGGCTGGGCCTGGTGATGATGGGGCTGATGACCTTCGGCTACGCGGTCAGCACTTACGGGCTGGAGAACATCATGAAAGCCCCGGCGGTGTTCGCCTTCGGCCTGGTCGCCTTCGGATTCCTGGGCATGGGCCCGGTGACCATCGCGGTGGACTCCTACGGCCCGGTGACCGACAACGCGCAGTCGGTTTATGAGCTGAGCGTGATTGAAAGCCTCCCCGGAATCCCCAAGCAGATCAAGGAAAAGTACGGTTTCGACGTCGATTTCGACAAGGCCAAGCATCATCTGGAGGAAAACGACGGCGCGGGCAATACCTTCAAGGCCACGGCCAAACCGGTGCTGATCGGAACTGCGGTGGTCGGCGCGACCACCATGATCTTCTCCATCATCATGAGCCTGACCCATCAGCTCACCCAAAATCTGGACCGCCTGTCGCTGCTCTATCCGCCGTTCCTGCTGGGACTGATCACCGGCGGCGCGGTGATCTATTGGTTCACCGGCGCCTCCACCCAGGCCGTGACTACCGGCGCCTACCGCGCTGTCGAGTTCATCAAGGCCAATATCAAACTGGAGGGATCGGCGAAAGCCTCGGTCACCGATTCCAAGAAGGTGGTGGAAATCTGCACACAATACGCGCAAAAAGGCATGTTTAACATCTTTTTGACGGTGTTTTTCGCCACTTTGGCGTTCGCCTTCTTTGAGCCGTATTTCTTTATCGGCTACCTGATCTCCATTGCCCTGTTCGGTCTGTTCCAGGCGATCTTCATGGCCAACGCCGGCGGCGCCTGGGATAACGCCAAGAAGATCGTGGAAGTGGAGCTGAAGGCCAAGGGCACGCCGCTGCACGACGCCACCGTGGTGGGCGATACGGTGGGCGATCCGTTCAAGGATACCTCGAGCGTGGCGCTGAACCCGATCATCAAATTCACCACGCTGTTCGGCTTGCTCGCCGTCGAGCTGGCGGTCTCCTTGTCGGAAAAGCAGGGCTCGTCGCTCAGCACCGGACTGGCCGTGGCCTTCCTGCTGGTGTCGCTGTATTTCGTCTGGAAGTCTTTCTACGGGATGCGCATCGAGGGCAAGAAACTGTAACGGCCGGCCTACGCCGTCAAGTGGACGGCGGCCGGAGGCGATTCCTCGCCGCGGCAGGCTACCGTCACCAGATACTCGCGCGGCTCCAGTTGCGGCGGGAGCAGGGCATTGATCTGGCGCAGCCCGCGGCCGTCGGGCGCGGAAAGATAAGTCGCCGGCAGATCCGCGCCATCGAGACGGATTGACACATCGGCTCTGTCTACCTCCGGCGCCAGGCCCGCGGCCCACACCGACATGCAGCTATCGGGGCCCGTTCTGACGCGGTTGGGCTCGTAGGTTTTGCCGTCGGTCGCGCCGGCGATGGCCAGATGCGGGGAGATTTTGGGCTGCGCGCGGCGCTCGGCCAGGGAAAGATCCACCGGGATGCGCGCCGGATTGCTCCAGGCGCCATCGTCCACCGCGACGCGGACCTCGTACCAGTTGTGAAACAGGCCGGGCGGGAGTTTGCAGTTGGCCTGCCAGCCTTCGCCCGCGTAATTGCGCACGCCGACCGGCCGGCAGGCGTAGGGGCCCACTTCAACGAACACGTTATCGCAGTGCAAATCGGTGCGCGGGCTGGTGAACCAGGCGGTGAAGTAATGATCGCGGTCGCTGCGGAAATGGTGATCCCTGGTCCAGGTGTTTTCCACGCAGACCAGCGACGGCGCCGGGCCGGACCGTTCCCGCTGCGGCCACTGGCGGTAGCCCACCGCCTGCGCGCGGCAGTCCGACGAACCGAGCAGGCGCACATTGACGAAGCCGGCGGTGCGCAGAAACGCCATCAGGCAGGCGGTATTGGGTCCGCACCAGTTATCGAACTGCCCGGCAAGCTCGGTGGTCTCGTAAAACTCCAGCAGCGGAATGGCGCCGGGCTGCGGCGGATCGTCGATGACCAGAGTTTCGATGCAGGCCATGCCGGTTGCCAGCGCGCAGACCCGTTCGAGTGCGAGCAGCGGATGTTTCAGATGATATAAAACGCCGAAAAACAGGACGATATCGAAGTAGCCGAGGTCGCGCGGCGACAGATGGCAGACATCCTCGACGACGTACTCCACTTTGGAATTGAGCAGTCTTCTGGCCTCGAAAAATGTCTGCTGCCGCGCGGAGTCCACCGCCACCACTTCGGCGCCGCGCCGCTCCATTTCGAAACTGAACCAGCCGTCCCAGGCGCCGATGTCGAGCACCCGTTTGCCGCGCAGGTCCTGCGGAATCGGGTACTGCGCGATGCGGGCGCGAAGCTGCTCGAGGGACTGGATGCCGGCGATGACGCCGCCGCCGGGCAGGTCGATGCTGTGATACCAGCCCAGCTCGCCGAGCCGGCCGATCAAACGGCTGACGCCGTCGGTGGTTTCCTGATTGCGCGCGCGCTGCATCTCTAGGAAATTATAGCGGCCGCTTTCTCAAGGGCTGGACACCAGCTTGGACTCGGCCTGGAATTTGCGGTAGTTGGTCCAGACGACTTCCTGCTCCTGGCGGAGCTTTTTGACCAATCCCAGCCGCCCGGATCCGGCGGTGCGCATGGTTTTCGGCAGCCAGATTTCGTCGTTCACCCGGGCCTGCTCGAAGACCAGCGACGCTCCTGGATCGAGCCGCGCCAGAAACCATCCCCAGGAGATCACGCCGGTGGTCCGGGCTTCGATGCGGACCCATTGGAACTCTTCCTGATCGATCCAGATGCGTCCTTCGATCTGGCGAAACGCTTTGGCGTCGGAATGTTTCGGGCGGAAGGCGGGATCCGGCTCCGCCGAGATGACCCAGGTGCTGCGGCCATCGATATTTTCCTGCCCCTCGAGGCGGAAGCGGAACGCCTCAGGCAGTTCTTTCAGGAATTCGCGCTCCTTGAGGCGTTCTTTTTCTTCCCGGGCCAGGCGGGCGGCGCGCTGGTCCGGCGATTCGCGCTCCCACTGCTGCACCGCGCGGTCGATCCGGTCCTGTTCCCTTTGCTGCTCGGCGGCGCTGAGCGGCTTGCCGTTGCGGGCGGTGATTTTGCGGTAGGGTCTTCCGAACAGGATCACGGTCTCCCATTGCTCGGTTTCGGTGCTCCTCACCGCGCCCGCGGAATCGAGGCGCCGCGTGGTTTCGCGCGCGGTCCAGGTGTAATTTCGCATGCGCGCCCAGTTGGCCTGATCCAGATCGACCGAGCGTGCGACGATTTCCCGCGCATCCGGCGCGCCGGCGAAAACCGGATTCGCCAAAATCAGGGCGAGCACCAACCGCACGATTCCATTATGCGCGGCGGGGCGGCGGAAAAAAGAGACGCTCGAAGTTGGCGGTGGTGGTTGCGGCGATTTCTTCGTAACTTACGCCGCGCAGCCCGGCGAGTTTGCGGGCGGTTTCGACGATAAAAGCCGGTTCATTGCGCTTGCCGCGCCTGGGAACCGGGGCCAGATAGGGCGCGTCGGTTTCCATCAAGATTCGATCGGAGGGAGCGATGCGCGCCGCTTCCTGAACATCGGCCGCCTTCGGAAACGTGACGATCCCGCCGAAGCTCAAATAGAAGCCCAGCGCCAGCGCCTGTTCCGCCTCGGCGGGTCCGCCGGAGAAACAGTGCAGGATGCCGGAGCCGCGCCAGTTTTCCCGCAGGGCCTCCAGGGTGGCCTGCCACGCCTGGCGGGTGTGGATGACCACCGGCTTTCCCGTCTCGGCGGCGATACGCATCTGCTCGAGGAACACCGTTTTCTGCGTCTGGGGCGGGGAAAAATCGTAGTGGTAATCGAGGCCGGTCTCGCCGATGGCGATCACCTTGGGGTGCTGCGCCAGATCGCGCAGGCGGGCGAAGGTTTCCGGCGTCGCCTTGGCGGCGTCGTGCGGATGAACGCCGACGGTGGCGTAAATACATTCGTGCCGCTCGGCCAGTCGGATGCCGGCTTCAAGATCGGGCGGACCCTCGCCGGTGCCGATGGCGACCATGCGCGCGACGCCGGCGGCGAGGGCGCGTTCAATAACGGCGTCGCGATCCGCGTCGAACCGGCTGTCGTCAAGATGGCAGTGAGAATCGACGAGCATGGCCGCACCGCCGGATCAGCGCAGCCGCGCGCCGACGGGGGTTTCTTCGAGGAAACTCACCAGCGCCGGCGGGCTATTCTCCAGCGAGGCGGCGATGATCATGCCTTGCGATACGAGCCCCTTGAGCTTGCGCGGCTGGAGATTGGCGACGATGGCGACCTTGCGGCCGATCAGCGCCTCCGGTTTGTAAGCTCCGGCGATTCCCGCCACGATGCTGCGCGGTTTAGCCTCGCCGATGTCCACTTGCAGGTGCAGCAGTTTGTCGGAGCCCTTCACCGCGGCGGCTTCCTTCACCAACCCGACGCGCATATCGACTTTCAAAAAATCGTCGAGGGAAATCTGGCTGGCCCCCGCCTCCGGGGCCGGGGCCGGCGCAGGCTTGCCGAGCAGCGCCTGCTGCCGGGCGTACTCCTCGGCTTCGAGCGCGCGCATTCTCTCGATCGAAGTTTTGGCGTCAGCGCGCGGGAAAACACCGCTGACCGCGCCGAGCAACTGGCCGTGCGCCAGCCGGCCCCAGTTGAGATCGCGCGTGCGGATTTCGGAAACCGGGTGCGTGTAGCCGAGCTGCCACCAGATCTTTTCGGCCGATTCGGGAATCACCGGATACAGCAGCGCGGTGATGATGCGCAGGGCTTCCGCCGCGCTGTACAGGGTCTCCTCGAGCTGTTTCCGGGCCTCCCCGCCGGCGCGGGCCAGCTTCCAGGGCGCGCGCTCGACCAGAAATTTATCCACGGCGGCGATGAGGCCCCAGATTGCTTCGAGCGCCCGGGAAAAATCGAGCTTTTCGAAGTAATCCAGCGCCAGGGCGGCGGTTTTGCTGGCCGCCTCGGCGATGTGCGAGGCGCCGCCGGAGGCGGGGACCGCGCCGCCGCAATACTGATGAATCATGTTCAGAGTCCGGCTGGCGAGGTTGCCCAGGCCGTTGGCCAGATCCGCGTTGTAGCGGCCCACCAGCGCGTCGTAGGAAAAACTGCCGTCCTGGCCGAAGACGACCTCGCGCAGCAGAAAATAACGCAGCGCGTCGGCGCCCAGCACTTTGCGGATCGGCGTGGCGCGCACAATGTTGCCGCGCGACTTGCTCATCTTGTCGTTTTCAAACAGCAGCCAGCCGTGCGCGAAGATTTTCTTGGGCAGGGGCAGATCGGCGGCCATCAGGAACGCCGGCCAGTAGACGGCGTGAAAGCGCACGATTTCCTTGCCGATCAGGTGCAGATCCGCGGGCCACAGATTTTCGCCCTGCACGGCGGAAATATAGGTGGCGAGCGCGTCGAACCAGACGTAGAAGACGTGCTGCGGCTCGCCGGGAACCCCGATGCCCCACTGGATGCTGGTGCGGGTGATGGAAAGATCCTGCAAGCCCTGCTTGACGAAGGCGATGACTTCGTTGCGCCGCGTATCGGGCTGGATGAAATCGGGGCGGTCGTGGTACAGATCCAGCAGCTTGTCCTGGAACCTGGAGAGCCGGAAAAAGTAGTTCTCCTCGGTGACCGTTTCGGTCGGGCGGCCGCACTCCGGGCAGGGATCGCCGGGTTTGGCTTCGTTGACGTACAGATTATCGAAGACGCAGTACTGGCCCTGATACTGGCCCTTATAGACGTAGCCGCGGTCGCGGCAGCGGAGGAACAGATCCTGCACGGTGCGCGCGTGGCGGTCGCTGGTGGTGCGCTCGAAGCGGTCGATGGCCAAGCCCAGCGTCCTCCATTGCTCGCGGAACTCTTCGGCGATGACGTCGCAGTATTCCTGCGGGGTTTTGCCTTGGGCCCGCGCGGCGCGCTCGACGTTGACGCCGTGCTCGTCGGTGCCGGTGGCGAGCACCGCATGCAGGCCCTGCATGCCCTTAAAACGCCGGATGGCGTCGGCGGCGATGGTGGTGTAGGCGTGGCCGAGGTGCGGCGCGGCGTTGGTGTAATAGATCGGGGTGGTCAAGTAGTAGCTGTGGGCGGATTTCATTTCTTTTGCTTTCGCCGGCGGCGGGTGAAGAGCGCGGGGGCGTCGGCGCGCCAGGCTTGCGGCCGCGCCGCGCCGTCTTGGTTCACCGACTGGAACGCCATCCTCACTCCCCCGGCTGTCTCATGTTCCGGTATGCATCGCTGGCCGCCGCGATCACCTGGCGCAGCGGCTTTCCGGCGGCGCGGGCGATGGCCCGGCAGTCTTCAAATTCTGGGGCGAAGGCGCCCTGGCCGGAAACTTTCACTCTAATCTTACCGAAGGCGGTTTCGACCTCGACGATCCTGCGCTCCTCCAGGCGCCGCTCGGCGGATTGGATTCGCAGCCCGAGTGTGGAGGTTTCGGCGAAGATAATCTGCGCCAGCCGTTCCTGATCCTCCGGGCGGGCGATCACGCGCAGCAGCGACCCGGGGCGGTTTTTTTTCATCTGGAGCGGGGACAGCGAGGCGTCCAGCGCGCCGGCTTCCATCAGCCGTTCGAGCGTGTAGCCGAGAATCTGCGGGCTGGAGTCGTCGATGTTGGCTTCCAGCACGCTGACCAGCGTCGATTCGGAGGCGCGCGAAGCCTCCCCGGTAAGCACGCGCAGGACGTTGGCCTGTTCGGCGAAATCGCGGTCGCCGGCGCCGTAGCCGGTCGATTTCAGATTCATCGCGGGAAGCGCGCCGAAGTTTTTTGCGAGCGTGGCGGCGATGGCGGCGCCGGTCGGCGTGGTCAACTCCATCGCCGGGCCGCGCGCGTAGACCGGTTTGCCTTCGAGCAGGACCGCGGTGGCCGGCGCGGGCACCGGCAACAGGCCGTGCTCGGTCATGACCGAGCCGCTGCCGGTGTTGACCGGCGAGCAGTAAATCTCCTCGATGCCGAGCAGGTCGAAAGCGATCGCCGCTCCGGCGATATCGGCGATGGAGTCGACGGCGCCGACTTCATGGAAGTGAACCTTCTCGACGGGGACGCCGTGCACGCGGGCTTCGGCCTGGCCGAGCCGGCAAAACACGGCGGACGCGTTTTGTTTGGCGCGTTTGGAAAGAGAGGACCGCTCGATCAGCTCGAGAATGTGATGGAGATGGCGGTGCGATCCGGTTTCCCTGGCGCTGACCTGAAACTTCGAAGCGGCGATGCCGCGGCGCGATGTTTTTTCGATGCGGAAATCGGCTTCCAGATGCAGCCCGCGCAGCGCGTCGAGGAGTTCGCCGGCGTCCAGGCCGGCATCGGCCAGCGCGCCGACGGTCATATCGCCGCTGATGCCGGAGAACGCGTCGAGATAGCAGATTTTCATCGGTATTCTGTACTGTAGCAGGCCCGCCGGCCGGCTCTGGGGATTGCTGTCAAGCGGTTCAGGCCTGGACGTCGATGACGATGCGGCCGCGCGTTTTTCCGGCCAGGATCTGCCCGCCGAGCTCGAATATTTTCTCGAGCGGCGCCACGGTGGTCATGCGGTCCAGCAGGTCGAGCGGCAGATCGCGGTGGATCCGGGACCAGATCTCCCGCCTCCGCGCGTTTGGCACGCGGGAGGAGTCGATGCCGAGCAGGTTCACGCCGCGCAGGATGAAGGGGAACACGGTGGTGTTCAGGGTGGCGCCGCCGGCCAGGCCGCAGGAGGCGATGCTGCCGCCGAGGGCCATGGTGCGCAGCATGCCTGCCAGGGTGTCGCCGCCGGCGTTGTCGATTCCCGCCGCCCAGCGCTCCGCTTCGAGGGGTTTTTTGGGCGGCGCGGCGAGCACTTCGCGGCCGAGGATCTCCGCCGCGCCGAGCGACCGCAGATAGGAAGCCAGCTCCGGGCGGCCGGTGGAGGCTGCGACCTGGTAGCCGAGTTTTCCGAGGATGGCAATGGCGATGCTCCCCACGCCGCCGGCCGCGCCGCTCACCACCACCGGGCGGCCGCCCGGCTGCAATCCGTGGCGCTCCAGCTCCATCACCGATTGCATGGCGGTGAAGCCGGCGGTGCCGATCGCCATGGCCTGTTTGAGCGAGATTCCCTGGGGCAGCGGCACGATGAACTCGGAATCGATTCGGGCGTATTGGGCATAGCCGCCCCACAGATGCTCGGAGGTTCCGCAGCCGGTGACCACGACTTCATCGCCGGGCCGGAATTGGGGCGACGCCGATTCCTGCACAGTTCCCGCGAAATCGATGCCGGGCACCATGGGGAACCGCCGGATCACACCGGGTTTTCCGGTTACGGCGAGCCCGTCCTTGTAGTTGAGGCTGGAGTAGGCCACGCGCACCAGCACTTCGCCGGGCGGCAGGGCCGCCTGCTCGATTTCCTGAAAAGAGGCGCGGAATTTTCCGTCTTGCTGATCCGCGATCAGGGCTTTGAATTTGTCCATTGTTTTCATGGTAGACCGGCGGCGCGGCCCGCCGTGGATGGGTCGCAGGCGGGCTGGATTATAATGGAATTGTTCCAGGTCCTTCTCTCCTCTGAACGCGGCGAATGACTGGTGTGCTCACACTCAACTGGGGTTTTTCCTTTCGCGATCTTTATGAGCGCGGCGGGCTGGCGCGGCTGGACCAGCGTTTTCTCCAACATCTGGCCGAAGCCGATGCGGCGCTCCATGCCCGTTTGATCGCGGCCCGCGCCAACCCGCCGGGCCGCAAGGACAACGCCGCTCTGCTGGTCGATCTGGCGCCGCATCTGGAGGATTTTATCGGTGCGCTGTTCGGAATCCAGGCCGAGGTGCGCCAGTTGCAGGCGCGGCATCAGGCGCTGGAGCCGCTCTATGCGCTGAAGCGGAAATTCGTTCAGAAGAAGGCGATCAGCGGAGTTTCCCCCGAACAGGCCGCCGCCCTTGACGGTCCGGCGCTGGCGGCGGAGCTCGAATCACTGTTCGGCGAGCCGCTCAGCGAGGCGAGCTTCACCGCGCACGTTTCGCGCTGGCTCGAGGAGGAAGCCGCGCACGCCCGCGAGCTTTCGGTCGCGCAGCGCTACGCCGCCTGGGCGGCGCTTTCTCCCGCCGGGCGAAAGAAACATCAGGGCGGCGTTCTGTTTCGCGTCCCGCACAAGCTGGATCCCCAGCGTTTGATCGACGTTGAGATTTCCGAGATCGGCGGCGTTCCGAAAATGGCCTTGCCGGCGGACCGGCTGCGCCATCGGGAGGGATTCAAACTCACCGATCCGGGCATGGATCTGGCCGCCGCGCTGGACCAGGCGCATTACTGCATCAAGTGCCACAACCAGGGTAAGGACTCCTGCTCGACAGGGCTGAGGGAGAAAGGCGGCGGGTTTAAATCCAGCCCCTTCGGCGTCACTCTGGCCGGATGCCCGCTGGACGAAAAAATTTCGGAGATGAACCTGCTCAAGCAGCGCGGCAACGCGATCGGCGCGCTGGCGGTGGCCGCGGTGGACAATCCGATGCTGGCGGGCACCGGCCATCGCATTTGCAATGACTGCATGAAGGCCTGCATCTTTCAGAAGCAGGATCCGGTGGACATTCCGCAGGTGGAAACAAGAACGCTCAAGGATGTTCTGGAGCTTCCCTGGGGGTTTGAAATTTACAGCCTGTTGACGCGCTGGAATCCTTTGAACTTCGCCCGCCCGCTGCCCAGGCCGGATTCCGGCTACAAGGTGCTGGTGGTCGGGCTCGGCCCGGCGGGATTCACGCTGGCCCACCATCTGTTGAACGAAGGCCACGCGGTGACCGCCGTGGACGGGTTGAAGATCGAGCCGCTCGAGGAGGAGCTTTCCGGCGTGACTCCGCTCGGCGAGCGGGTGGATTTCCGGCCGATCCGCGAGGTGAACGAGTTGTTTGAACCGCTGGACGACCGCGTGATGGCGGGTTTCGGAGGCGTGGCCGAATACGGCATCACGGTCCGCTGGAACAAAAATTTTCTGAAGATTCTCCGCCTCCTGCTGGAACGCCGCGCGCAGTTTTCGATGTTCGGGGGCGTGCGTTTTGGCGGCACCATGAGCATCGATACGGCCTTCGAGATGGGCTTCGATCACATCGCGCTGTGCGCCGGAGCGGGCCGTCCCACGGTGATCCCGATGAAGAACGGACTGGCGCGCGGGGTTCGCCAGGCCTCCGATTTTCTGATGGCGCTGCAGTTGACCGGCGCGGCCAAGCACGACTCCGTCGCCAATCTTCAGCTCCGCATGCCGGTCGTGGTGATTGGCGGCGGGTTGACGGCTATCGACACGGCCACCGAATCGCTCGCCTATTATCCGGTCCAGGTCGAAAAATTTCTGGAGCGGTACGAGATCCTGGTGCGCGAAGGCTGGGATCCGCGGGGGCAATGGAGCGCGGAAGAGAACGAAACCGCCGAGGAGTTTTTGCGCCATGCCCGCGCCATCCGCGCCGAGCGCGCCGCCGCGGCGGCGGAGGGCCGCGAGCCGGATCTGAGAAAGCTGCTCGATTCCTGGGGCGGAGTGACCATCGCCTACCGCCGCCGGCTGAGCGATTCGCCGAGCTACACGCTCAATCACGAAGAGGTGGCCAAGGCGCTCGAAGAGGGAATCCGCTTCGCCGAATGCCTCACGCCGGAGTCCGTTGAGGTCGACCAGCACGGACACGCGGCCGCGCTGATCGCCAAAAACGCCGCGGGCGAGGCGGTGCGGCTGCCGGCCAAGGCCATTCTGGTGGCCGCCGGCACACAGCCGAATACGGTGCTGGCGCGCGAGGACCCGCACAACGTCTTTCTCGACGGCAAATGGTTTCAGGCTGTGGATGAAGACGGCAACGTGGTCCAGCCGGAGCGCGTCGCCAAGCCGGCGGCCCCGCGCGTGCTCCTGTCGGTGCGCCAGGACGGCCGCGCCATCAGCTTTTTCGGCGACCTTCATCCTTCCTTCGCCGGCAACGTGGTCAAGGCGATGGCCAGCGCAAAACAGGGCTATCCGGTGATCTCGCGCGTGCTTGCGCGCCGCGCCCCCGCCGCCCTGCCGGTCGATCTGAACCGGGAGCTGCGCGCGGTCGTGCACCAGGTGACGCGGCTCACGCCGGCCATCGTCGAGGTGGTGATTCAAGCTCCCATGGCCGCGCGGGCCTTCCGCCCCGGCCAGTTCTATCGCTTGCAGAATTACGAACGATTCGCGCCGCGCGCCGACGGAACGATTCTGGCGATGGAGGGGCTGGCGCTCACCGGCGCTGCGGTGGACCGCGAAAAGGGGCTGCTTTCAACCATCGTTCTTGAAATGGGCGGCTCCTCGGATCTGTGCGCGCTGCTCCAGCCCGGCGAGCCGGTGATCCTGATGGGCCCCACCGGCGCTCCCACCGAAACGCCGGCCAAGGAAACTGTTTTATTGGCGGGCGGCGGGCTCGGCAACGCGGTGCTGTTTTCGATCGGCCAGCAGTTGCGCGCGCAGGGCTCGCGCACTCTTTATTTCGCCGGCTACAAGAAAATCGTCGATCGCTATAAAGTAGAGGAGATCGAAAAGGCGGCGGACGTGGTGATCTGGTGCTGCGATGAAGCGCCCGGGTTCACGCCCCGCCGGGTTCAAGATAAAGCCTTCGTCGGAAACATCGTGGAAGCGATGGTCGCCTACGGCCGCGGCGATCTGCGCGGGCCGGACGGCGCCGGCGAGACGGAAATTCCGCTGCACGCCGTGGACCGGCTCGTGGTCATCGGCTCGGACGCCATGATGGCCGCGGTCGCGCGGGCGCGGCACGGGGTGCTGGCGCCCTATTTAAACCCTGCTCACAAGGCCATCGGCTCCATCAACTCGCCGATGCAGTGCATGATGAAGGAGATTTGCGCGCAGTGCCTGCAACTGCATAAAGATCCGGCCACCGGCCAGGAAACGGTGGTCTTCTCCTGCTTCAATCAGGACCAGTCTCTCGATCACGTCGACTGGTCGAATCTGCGCACGCGCCTTTCGCAAAACGGCGCGGCCGAGAAGCTGACCAGGCAATGGATAGACCGTTGCTTGCGGCGGATCGGCGCGCGCCAGGAGCTGGTGGCGCAGTAGCCGTTAAAATAAGAATAAAAAATCGTAAATTTTTTCCGATTTGGCGACACGGGAAGCACCGCGGCCAGCGCAAAAGAGCCCGCCGACCTTAATTCGTTTGGATTCAAACCAGTTGCGGGGAGCACGCGGGCCCGGGCGCACGCGTTTGCAGAGCTTAAATCTTCCAATTCCTGAATTTCCGGACCGCCCGGGCTTCCGATTTGTGGATAAAATCTCCTGCAACCCTTTGTTAAGAAAATACTTCTTGACACACCTAAGGCGGGGATTCTAGAATACCGATTAATCGTACTTGAACGGGAATGGGTCGAATTGCGGAGATATTGGGGTCTTGCCCGCGCGGCCAGTTCCCGGTGGGAACTGAAATTTTGCATCCATCGAAGCTGAGGAAAGGGTCTTTTTTGGAACACTCAAAATCTGAAGGAGGTAGTGTCATGGCGACGAGCGTCAAGCTCGGAGTATCTTCGGCCATTTTTGCCCTTGTGCTCGCATTGTGTATCGGCTTGAGCGCGGTGCCGGCGATGGCGCAGAGCGCCACTGGGACGGTGGTGGGGCAGGTGACGGACCAGCAGAATGCGGTGATTGCGGGCGCGGACGTGAAACTGGTCAATACCGCCACCAGTTCGACGTTCTCGACGAGCACCAACGAAGTGGGCCGGTACACGATTCCGAACGTACCGCCGGGAATCTACGATCTGACGGTGAGCAAGACGGGATTCACCGCGGCGAAATTGAGCGCGCAAAAAGTTGACGTGGGCCAGACGCTGACGTTGAATGTGGCATTGCAGGTCGGCGCGACCACGACCACGGTCGAAGTTCAGGCGGCGGCGGGCGCCGAATTGCAGACGCTCAATTCGACCGTCGGGGAGACCATCACCAATGAGCAGTTGAACCTGATGCCGAATCTGAGCCGCGACGTTTCGACCCTTTCGGTGCTTCAGGTCGGCGTCTCGTTAACCGGCAACGTGGCCGGAGCGGCGTCGGATCAGAACGCGTTCCAGCTCGATGGCGGCTTCAACAGCGACGACATGTCCGGCAACAATACGACCTATACGCCCGGCAACGGCTATCAGGGTTCGGGTTCGACCGGCGGCACGCCGACGGGGGTGATGCCGACGCCGGTGGAGAGCATCGAAGAGTTCAAGGTCGGCACCACCGGCCAGACGGCGGACTTCAACGGCGCCGCCGGCAGCCAGGTGCAGATGGTGACCAAACGCGGAACGAATCAGTTCCATGGCGCGGCCTACGAATATTATTTCGGCAGCACGGTAGGTGGGGCGAATCTGTGGCGGAACAACCATACGTTGATCGCCGGTCCCAACTGCGCGCCCGGCGTGAGGTGCGACGCGACGCCTCTTCCCGACACTCACCGCAACCGCTTTGGCGGCGCTCTGGGCGGCCCGCTGACGCCGAAGTTCTGGGGCGGCAAGACGTATTTCTTTGTGAACTACGAAGGGATGCGCTTCCCCAACTCGGTCACCTACGAAAAAGGCGTTCCGACGGCTTTGATGCGAGCCGGCGTGCTGACGCTGCCGAGTTCGAGCGGCGGCAACGCGACGTTCAACCTGAATCCGGGTCCGGTGACGGTCAATGGCGTCACGTATCAGCCGGCGCAATGCGTGATCAACGGCGCGGCGGGGGCTTGCGATCCGCGCGGGCTGGGGATCAATCCGAATGTCCAGAAGATCTGGAGCACGCTCCCTCTTCCGAATGATCCGACGTTCACCATCAGCAGCTCTACCACGGGTCTGGTGGATGGCGTCAATGCGCAGGGCTTCAACGGCCCTCTGAGTCTGCCGCAGACCTCGAACTTCGTGGTGGGGCGCATCGACCATGACTTCGGGGAAAAATGGAAGTTCATGTCGAGCTATCGTTATTACGATTACAGCCAGCTCGTCAACGTACAGACCGACATCGGCGGCCAGCTTCCTGGAGCGACCCCGGGTCAGTACAAGGCTTACGGCATCCGCCCGCAGAAGCCCAGCTTTTTTGTGGCGGGCCTGACGACGACGATCAATCCCAACGTGACCAGCGACTTCCGGTTCAGCTATTTGCGCAACTTCTGGCAGTGGTCGGACCAGGCCGGTCCGCCGCAGAGCAAGCTGATCCCGGGCCTGGGCGGAGCGCTCGAAATTGGCGGGGAAAGCTCGACCGGTGCGCTGATTCCCTATAACGTGGACTCCCAGGACGTCCGCCAGCGCTTCTGGGATGGCCATGACTACGACTTTGTCGAGAACCTCAGCCAGCTTCACGGGAATCACCTGTTCCAGTACGGGGCTTCCTATCTGCGGATCTTCGATTATCACGGCCGCAACGACAACGGCGTGGGAATCGACACGTCGGTGACCTACTGGTCCTCGGGCGCGAATCTGAGCACCTCTGCTTACACGCTGCCGCAGGGCGCGGCGGCGAGCGCGCTCAGCAACTACGCGATCATGTTCAACGAGTTGACGGGCATCGTGAATCAGACCCAGGTGATGTACACGCGCGCCGGCGCAAACCTGGCGCTTCAGCCGCTCGGCACGCCCGGATTCGATCAGAGCATACTGCCGACGTACGACGTATATTTCAGCGACACCTGGCATATCAAACCGAGCCTCACGCTGTCTTATGGGCTGGCGTGGGCCCTGGAGATGCCGCCTTATGAGATAAACGGCAAGCAAGTTCAGATGGTCGATCAAGCCGGCAATCCGATCGGGATCAAGTCGTTTCTGAATGACCGGGCCAAGGCGGCGCTTCAGGGGCAGGTCTTCAACCCGGTGATCGGTTTTGAAAACATCCGCAACGTGGGCCAGAACAAATATCCGTTCAATCCGTTCTACGGCGGATTCAGCCCGCACGTTTCGCTGGCCTGGAATCCGGACATGGGCAGCGACGGGATGATGGGCAAGCTGTTTGGCGGCAACAAGACGGTGATCCGCGGCGGGTACGCGAGAATCTACGGCCGTTTGAACGGCGTCAATCTGCTGCTGGTTCCGCTGCTGGGCCCGGGCCTGCTCCAGGCCACCTCCTGCGTGGAGCCGCTGATGAACGGCACCTGCACCGGACCGGGCGGCGCGACCCCGGCCAATGCCTGGCGCGTGGGAGCGGACGGCCTGGTGGCTCCTCTGCCGGGTCCGAACAATCCTTCGGCTTTCGTGACGCCGACGTTCCCGCAGCCTTACTTCCCGGGACAGGTTCAGAATGGCCAGACCAACGCCGCCGCGGCGGACGGTTCGCAGCTTGATCCGAACCTGCGCCCGAACGTCTCCGACGAATTCAACTTTTCCATCCAGCGCGCGATCAATCCGAAGGTCCTGGTGGAAGTGGGCTACATCGGGCGCCTGATCCATGACGAGTTCCAGGAAATCAACCTGAACGCGGTCCCCTGGATGACGACGCTCAACGGGCAAAGCTTCGCGCAAGCCTATGCCAAGATGTATCTGCAAATGTGCGGCGGCGACAACAGCCCGGTTTGCACTCCGAACGCGGCGGCGGTACAGGCACAGCCGTTCATTGAGGCGTTCATGGGCGGCAGCGGCTCCAGCTACTGCGCGGGATTTTCAAGCTGCACGGCGGCGGTGATCAGCCACGAAGGCTCGAACATCGCCAAGACGCTGGCCTATCAGGTGTGGCAGGATCTTGCGCCGAAGTCCACGCTGGGGCGCTCGATGTACGATACCGGCGGCGCAGGGCAGCAGCTTACCGGGGCGTTCGATTTCATCAACTCCCTGGGACACAGCAACTATAACGCCGGATACGTTTCGTTGACCACGCGCGACTGGCATGGCTTCACGACGCGCTCCAACTTTACCTACGGCAAAGCGCTGGGCACGGGCAGCGTGATCCAGGCCAGCAGCTCCATCACGGTTCCGAATCCCTACAACTTCAACGACTTCGGCACGTACGGGGTGCAGCCGTTTGACTACAAGTACACCTACAGCCTGCTGATGCTTTATAATCCGCCGTGGTTCCGGACGCAGCAGGGTCTGCTGGGCCACGTTCTGGGCGGCTGGACGATCGCTCCGCTGTTCACCGCCCGCAGCGGAGCTCCGTTGCGGATCAGCACTTCGACCAACGGCGAATCGTTCGGCGAAATCTACTCCGGACAAACCGCCAACTACGACGCGGGCTTCGGTTCGGCTCCGTTCACTGGCGGGAATTCCTATCACTACCATGTCCCGATCGTTACGGGCAGCTCAAATCCGAACGGCGTGGCCACCAGCGGCGGCGCCTCGGCCACCGGAGTGAACCTGTTTGCCAATCCGGTGGGGATTTTTAACGAGTTCGCGCGCCCGGTGCTGGGATACGATTACGACGCCGGCGGCGCGGGCCAGGTTCGCGGGTTCGGATTCTGGGATCTGGACGCGACCCTGTCGCGCGACTTCCGGATTCGCGAAAGCATCCACGCGACGCTGACGGTTCAGGTGATCAACCTGCTGAATCACTTCGTCCCGGCGGATCCCGCGCTGAACATCGACAGCCCGTCGACCTTCGGCGTGGTCTCCAATCAGTACACGCAGCCCAACGGCGCGCTTTCAAGAAGCATGGAGTTCGGTCTCCGGCTGGGCTTCTAGCTCGAAAACACGCAGTTTCGATGAAAGGGCCGGTTCCCTACCGGCCCTTTTTATTTTCCGCCGGCTCCCGCCCGGACCGGCACGCGGATCAGCAGATAGGCAAGGCTTAAAAAAGCGGCCAGCGACAGCCAGCCGCCGGCCCGGTTCAGCCACGGGAATTGATCCACTCCGGCCACGGCGCGCGTGAGGGAGGGCACACCCGCCAGGAACATCGCGGCCAGCAGGATTCCGACTATGGCCTCTCCGGCGATCAGGCCGGATGCGATCAAAGTTCCGTTGTCTTCGGCGCGCCGCCGCGCGCTCTCGCCGCGCCGCGCGGCGATCGAATCGGCCAGCCACTTCATCATTCCGCCGAGGAAAATCGCCGAGGAGGTGTCGAACGGAAGATACATCCCCACGGCGATCAGCATGGGAGCGCGCGCGCCGCTCAAAATCAACACCACACCAAGCGCCACGCCGATTCCCAGCAGCCCCCAGGCCATCTCGCCTCCGACGATTCCCTTGGCGAGCTGCGCCATCAGCCCGGCCTGCGGGGCCGGAAGCGCCCGCCCACCGATTCCGCCCGTGGCCAGGTTGGCTTCGTGCAGCGCGATCATCGGCAGCATGAGAAACACCGCCAGCAGAGCGACCGCCAGCATCTCTACCAACTGCATCTTCCAGGGCGTTCCGCCCAGCAGATGGCCGGCTTTCAAATCCTGAATCAGCGATCCGGAAACCGAGGCCGCGATGGAAACGATGGCCGCGACGCCGAGCACCGCCGCCACCCCCGCCGCGCCGGTTTCGCGCATCGCCACCATCAGCAGCGCCGCCAGAATCAGCGCGCCGAGCACCAGCCCGGAAAGCGGCTGATTGGACACGCCGACCAGCCCGACAAGGTAGCCTCCCACCGCGGTCAGAAAGAATCCGCTGACGGACATCACCAGGGCCGCGCCGACCGCGGCCGCCCAGCCGTGCGTGAATCCGTAATAAATGCCGGTAATCGGCACTAAAAGCGCGAAAATTGCGCCAATAACGCCGCGAATCGGCAAATCGCGCTCCCGCGAATCCGGATCTTGCCCGTCCGGGGTCCCCGCGCCGCTCTTCAGCGCACCGCGGACCGATTCGATCAGCGACGCGCGCATGGAAAACAAAGTGTAGGCCGCCGCGGTGAGCATCGCGCCCACCGCGATCGGCCGCACCACATTTCGCCACAGCGCGAAGGCGTCGCCGGGCGAAGCGTGCGTGGCGGAGAAGAATTGAATCAGCGGGATCAGAATCCACCAGGCGAGGAATCCGCCGGCGAGCGTCACCGAAGCCAGTTGCGGGCCGATAATGTAGCCGATTCCCAGCAGCGCCGGCGAAAGTGCGGGTGTGGTCCAGTTGATCCCGCCGCCGTGTTCCACCGGAGGCTGGCCGGGCGCGTAGGAGATTCTCGCCCGCGGGAATGCCAGGAAGCCGGACAGCGCGTCGCGAAAGATGGTGAGACCCTTGTCGTCGCGCAGAACCTCGATGAATCCGCCGAAGGCCATGGACCCGAAGATCAGGCGCGGCGCGTTGGATCTTCCGGCGGTCTCGCCCGCGCGCAGCACCTCGACGCTGGCCACGCTTTCCGGCCAGGGCAGGGTGCGGTCGGAGAACAGCGGCCGGCGGATCAGCACGGTAAACATCACGCCGAGCATGCCGCCGGTGACCAGCAGCATCGATGCCTCCCAATAATGCGAGCGCAAGTCGGACCACAACGGGTGGCCGTTCATGTCGACCATGAGGAACGACGGGATCACGAAGATCGCGCCGCTCACCAGCGCCTCGCCCACCGAACCGGCGGTGCGCGCGATATTCTGCTCGAGCAACCCGCCGCGCATCCAGGGAATTTTGAAAACCGTCATGGCGATGACCGCGGCCGGAATGGTGGCCGCGACGGTCTGGCCGGCCTTCATCCCGAGATAAGCGTTGGCGGCTCCGAAAATAAAGGCCAGCAAGAGGCCAAGCAGCACTGCTTTGGGAGTAAGTTCGCGTTGCGGGGCGTTCATCAGGCCGACCATTCTAGCAGGAGCGGTTCCGGGTCCGTGCCGTCCGCGCGTTGCGCTACAGGGGTGCGCTACAGTGGTTAAACCAGGGAGGGAGGTTCCATGGACATTTCTCCTGCCGTGATCGCCGTGATCCTCATCGCGGTATATCTTCTCTCCAGCATCAAAATTCTGGCAGAGTACGAACGAGGTGTGATTTTCCGACTGGGCCGCCTGCTGGCCAATCCGAAGGGCCCCGGCGTGATTCTCGTCTTCCGTCCCATCGACCGGCTGGTGCGGCTTTCCCTGCGGGTGGAGGCCATGGAGGTGCCGCCGCAGGACGTGGTCACGCGCGACAACGTCACGGTCAAGGTGAACGCCGTGATTTACTTCCGCATTGTCGACCCGCGCAAGGCGGTGCTGGAGGTTTCCAATTATCTGTACGCGACGTCGCAGCTTTCGCAGACCACGCTGCGCAGCGTGCTCGGCGAAGTGGATCTCGACGAGCTGCTCAGCCAGCGGGAGAAGTTGAACCTCAAGCTGCAATCCGCCCTCGATCAGCACACCGGGCCGTGGGGCGTCAAGGTGTCGCTGGTGGAGGTGAAGCAGGTTGATCTGCCGGATCAGATGATCCGCGCCATCGCCCGGCAGGCCGAGGCCGAGCGCGAGCGCCGCGCGAAAATCATCAATGCCGAAGGCGAGATGGCCGCCGCGGTGAATCTGGAAAAGGCGGCGCAAACGCTGGCGCGGCAGCCCATGTCCATCCAGCTCCGCTACCTCGAAACACTGCTTCAGATCGGCGCGGAGAAGAACACCACCATCGTTTTTCCGCTGCCGGTGGATATACTAAATTCATTGGGAAATGTTTTAAGGAATCTGGCGGCGGAAAACTCCGGTGGCGGCGCACCCGCCGCCGGCGCGGCCGAATCCAGATAAGCTGGCATGGCGAAGAACGAAGACGGGGAGTTTGAATTAGTCCTGGGGAACCGCCAGTTACTGAGCGTGTTCTTCATCGTCGTGGTTTTGCTCGGCGTCTTTTTCACCATGGGTTACATCGTCGGGCGAAATTCCGCGCCGGCGGTTTCGGCCGAGGCGGCGCCGCCGCGCAGGGAGGCTAAGCCCATGGTGGTGGACACCGCCGCGCCGGCGCCCGCGCCGTCCTCCCCGGCCGAGGCCGCCTCCGCTCCGGTTCCGGCTGCGGAGCCGAAAGAAGAATCGCCGAAGCCCGCCGTGGAAACCGCCGCTCCGAAGCCGCCGCAGGCGGCCGAAACCCCCGCTTCCGGACAAACGTATTTGCAGCTTGCCGCGACCACCCGGCGGGAGGCGGACATCGAGGTGGACGTGCTGCGGAAGAAAGGCTTCAAGGCGATGGCCGCGGAAATTCCGGAAAAACCGGGGATGTTCCGGGTTCTGGTTGGCCCGATTCCGGAGGGCGAGGTAAATAAAACCAAGACCGATCTGAACTCCGCCGGTTTTCCGGGAGACAAGGCGATTCGCCGAACATTTTAATGGATGCGCTGGTTCAGATCGATGCGCCGCGGCCGCGCCTGCCGGAATGGCTGCGCAAGCCCCGCACGCATTTCCAATCGGTGCACGATTTGAAGGCGGATCTGCGCCGGCTGAATCTGCATACGGTTTGTGAATCGGCGCGCTGTCCCAATCTTCACGAATGTTTTCACCGCGGCGCGGCGACGTTCATGATTTTGGGCGACCGGTGCACGCGCGGCTGCAGGTTCTGCGCGGTGCCTAAGAGCCGTCATCCCGGCGTGCCGGATCCGAACGAGCCGGCCAACGTGGCGCGCATGGCGCAGCGGATGAAGCTGCGTTACGTGGTCATCACCAGCGTCAATCGCGACGATCTTCCGGACGGCGGTTCGCGGCACTTCGCGCAGACCGTTTGCGAGGTGAAGCGCGCGCTGCCGGAAGCCCGGGTGGAAGTGCTCACGCCCGATTTTTGCGGCGATCTGGCGGCGGTCGCGCGGGTCCTCGACGCGGCGCCGCACGTCTTCAATCACAATATGGAAACGGTCCCGCGTTTGTACAAGCGCGTGCGGCCGCAGGCGGACTACCGGCAGTCGCTCGGGGTTCTGCAATTCGCCAAGCAATACCGGCCGGAGTCGCTGACCAAGTCGGGATTGATGGTCGGGTTGGGAGAAAAGCCGGGCGAAGTGGAGGAACTGCTGCGCGATCTGCGCCAGGCGCGCTGCGATGTGGCCACCATCGGCCAGTATCTTCAGCCCACCCGGCGGAATCTGCGCGTGGCCGAATACGTCGCTCCCGCGCAATTTGACGCCTATCGCGATTTCGGCTTGTCGCTGGGCTTTAAGATGGTGTTTAGCGGTCCGCTGGTTCGCAGTTCGTACATGGCGGATCGGATCAGCCATCAGGCGGATCCCCAAACGCCGCAGTGATCCTCTTTCTTCTCTCCGCGTTTCTTTTGATCGCGATATTTCCCAACTTCAACTGGACCTGGCTCGCTCCGATCGCGCTTGCGCCGATGCTGGTCGCCTGCGCGCGAACCACAAGCTGGAGGCGGCGCTTCCTTTTCGGATGGCTCGCCGGGTTCATTTTTTGGTTCGGCGTCTGCGTCTGGATTGAATACGTGCTGGAAGTGCATGGCGGCCTCGGATTCTGGCTGGGCTGGCTTACGTTTCTGCTGTTCGCTGCGCTCAAGGGACTGCACATGGCGGCCTTCGCCGCCCTCGCCGGATGGCTGATGCCGCGCGCCTGGGCGATCCCGGCCGTTGCGGCGCTGTGGGCGGGGCTGGAGCGGACGCACGGCCCGCTCGGTTTCGCGTGGCTGCAACTCGGCAACGCGGGCATCGATATGCCGCTGCCGATGCGCGCGGCGCCGGTTCTGGGCGTGTTCGGATTGTCCTTCATCTTCGCGATGACGGCGTGCGCGCTCGCGCTGCTGGTGCTCCGCCGTCGGCGCGTCGAACTCGCCTGGCTGCTCGTTCTTCCGCTGCTCTTCGCCTTGCCCGCACAGCCGCCGCCGCAGGCCGGCGATCAGCGTGCGTTACTGGTTCAACCCAACATCGATCCGGAAATGGAGTGGTCGCCGGCGGCGTTGATGCGGGAGGAGCGCGATCTGTCGATTCTTTCGCATTCCTCAAATGGTTCTCTGATCATCTGGCCCGAAGCGCCCGCGCCTTTTTATCCAAGCGACGCCGCGTTTCGCGAATACGTTGCGGCGCTGGCGCGCGCCGAGCACGCCTATCTTCTTTTCGGCGGCGTCGGCTACAACCCGGATCGCCAGCCGCTCAATTCGGCGTTCCTTTTCTCTCCGGACGGCGAAATGCTCGGCCGTTACGACAAAATCAATCTGGTGCCGTTCGGCGAGTTTGTGCCGAAGGTGTTTTTCTGGGTGAATCGCATCACCAAAGAAGCGGGCGATTTCGCGCCGGGCACGCGCATCGTGGAATTTCCGGTGGATCATCACAAGCTTGGCGCGTTTATATGTTATGAATCGGCGTTTCCGGATTTCGTCCGGCAATTCGCGCGCGGCGGAGCGGAGGTGCTGGTGAACATCTCCAACGACGGCTACTTCGGCCACAGCGCCGCGCGCGAGCAGCACCTGGAACTGGTGCGGATGCGGGCGGCCGAAAACCGGCGCTGGATTCTGCGCGCCACCAACGACGGAATCACCGCGACCGCCGATCCGGCGGGAAGAATCCGTTATCGCATGCCGCCGTATCGGGAAATGGCGGGGGAGGTGACGTACCAGTTCGAATCGACTCTGACGCCGTATACCCGATACGGCGACTGGTTCGCCTGGTCCTGCCTGGCCGCCGGGCTGGCTTGCGTACTGCTTGCCTGGCGCCGGAACACGCCGGAGGCGCCTCCAGCGGCCGGCGAAATCCGGGTGGGGAAGTAAGTGGCCCGCCGCGCCGAAGCCGGCGGCGCGCAAACCCCGGGCGTGGCTGGCGCGGCGTTACCCATGGCGGATGACGAGGACGTCGCCATCCTTGACGATGTACTCTTTCCCTTCGAGCCGGAGCAGTCCTTTTTCCCGCACGCCAGCATAGCCGTTCAGATCCACCAGTGATTTCCAGTTCACCACTTCGGCGCGGATAAACTTCTTTTCAAAATCGCTGTGAATCGCGCCGGCCGCTTTCTGCGCGGTGCTGTTGCCCGGGATCGTCCAGGCCCGCACTTCGGTTTCACCCGCCGTCAGGAACGACATCAGCCCGAGCAGCGAGTAAGTCGCCGAAATCAACCGCTCCAGGCCGGATTCCTGCAATCCGTAGCTTTTGAGATATTCCCCGGCGTCTTCCCCGGACAGTTCGGCCAGCTCCGCCTCGATCTTGCCGCAGATGGCGGTCACCGCGGTTTTCCTTCTTGCTGCGAACGCGCCGGCGCGGTACCGCTCTTCGATCTCCCGCATGCGGGGCGCGTCGTTTTCGCCGAGGTTCAGCACCGCCAGCATCGGTTTTTGAGACAGAAACTGAAACCCGCGGATGCGCTTTTCCTCCTCGGCGGAAAACTCCAGGCCGCGCAGCGGGCGGTTGGCCTCCAGCTCTGCTTTCAGCCTTGCGAGCAGCGCGAACTCGGCGTCCAGATCCGGGCTTTTCATGCGCTTGCGATCCTTGTCCACGCGCTCCATTCGTTTTTCGATCACTACCAGATCGCTGAGGATCAGCTCCATCTCGACGTCTTCAAAATCGCGCAGCGGATCGACCGAGCCCTTTTCGTGCGGCACCGTGTCGCTTTCAAAAACGCGCAGCACGTGCGCCATTGCATCCACCACGCGCAGGCTGGCCAGATAGCTGGGATCGCGCAGCGCCTCTTTGGAGATGGCGGGAAAGTCCAGGTATTCCACGGTCGCGTGGGTAACCTTGGGCGGGTGGAAAATCTTCGCCAGTGCGTCCAGGCGCGGGTCCGGAACCTTGGCCACTCCGACGCGCGCTTCGAGCGCGCCGACGCGCGCCGCTTCATGCACTCCGGTCAGGATCGTAAACAGGCTTGTCTTGCCCACCATCGGCAGGCCAACGATTGCGGTTTTCATGGGTCGGATCGGGGCAGCGGACACCGGCGGTGCGATCCCGCGGCCCGCTTCTTACAAAGGCACGTCCACCAGCGTGAGGATTTCGGCCAGGATTTTTTCCGCCGCCTCCGCCGATCTCTGCGCGACGGCCGCCCGCGCGTTCACCACCACGCGGTGCGCAAACACCGGAACCGCCAGGCGCTTGACGTCGTCCGGCGTGACGTAATCGCGGCCCTCCACTGCGGCGTAGGCCTGGGAGGCGCGATACAAGGCCTGGGCGCCGCGCGGGCTTACGCCCATCGCCAGCGATTCGTGGGCGCGCGTTTTCTCGACGATCGCCAGCATGTAGTCCACCAGGGCCTCGTCGACGTTGACTTGCGCCGCGGCATCCTGCAACGCGATCAATTCGTCGCCGGAGATCACCGGAGGTACGATCCCGGAAGCCGGAGCCGCTCCCTGCCGCAGAATCTGCCGTTCGGCCTTCAAATCCGGATAGCCGATCCGGATCCGCATCAGAAACCGGTCCAGTTGCGACTCCGGCAGCGGATACGTTCCGTGATGCTCCACCGGGTTCTGCGTGGCGATGACCATGAATGGCTGCGCCAGCGGCCAGGAGCGCCCGTCGATGGTCACCTGCAATTCGTTCATCGCCTCCAGCAGGGCCGACTGCGTCTTGGGCGTGGCGCGATTGATTTCATCGGCCAGCAGAAAATTGGTGAAGATGGGGCCCTGCTTGAATTCGAACTCCTGGCTGTGGGCGTTGTAAATGGTGACGCCGAGCACGTCGCTCGGCAGCATGTCGGAGGTGAATTGCAGGCGCTGGAAATTCGAGCGCACCGCGCGCGCCATGGCCTGGGCCAGCGTGGTTTTGCCGACCCCCGGCACGTCCTCGATCAGCAGGTGCCCGCGCGCCAGCAGGCACGCCAAAGACAGGCGCAAAACCTCCGCCTTGCCGCGAAGCGCTTCGCCCAACGCCGATTCAATTTCAGATAACCTGGAGAGCGAAACGGGCGGGGAATATACGGAGTCCCGCTGAACCATCATGCCCATCATATCGAAAACAGTGCTGTTTTTCGCGGCCGCCGCGGCAGCCGCGCAGAGCCGTCCTCAGGCGGCCAAGACGGCGGGGCCGGAAGCGGAGATCCGGGCCGTCCTGTTCCGCCAGGAAGCCGCCTGGAACCGCGGCGACACCGAAACTTTCCTGCAAGGATATGCCGCCAACACGACGTTCGTCGGCGACCGCATCACGCGCGGCCTGAACGAACTGCGCGTGCGCTACCAGTCGCATTACCCCACCGCCGCATCCATGGGGCGGCTGACTTTTGCCGACTTAGAGGTCCACATGATGGGCGCCGACTACGCCTACGCGATCGGCCACTGGCGCCTGGACCGGACCGCGGAAGGCGGCGGAAATGCCGGAGGCTATTTTTCTCTCGTGTTCAAAAAAACCGAAAAAGGCTGGAAGATTATTCTCGACCACACGACTTGAGCGGCCTTCAATCCAGACTCATGTTCACGACTTCAACGGCGAAGCGTTCCGGCGGGAACGCCGATACCGGCGCGGGACTCAGGTTCGCCCAGGTGGAATACGCCGTAGTCGCCACCGAGGAGTTCAGATAGAAAAGGAACTGATTCGAAAAACAGCGCAGCGGCGGAGGCTGCCGGAACGTCAATCGCATCCCCACCGCTTTCTCGATGCCCACGCCGCCGGTCTCCACATCTTTATCTTCAAGCAGGGTCACGAAGCTCGACCGGCCGGCGTGCGGCCATACGTCGGCGCGCAGCAGGTTCCGTAGATCCACGCGCGCCTCAAAAGTCGTCTCGCACTGGCGGATCCATTCGAGGATGCTGTCGCCCCACTGCCAATGCCGCACGAATTCCAGATACTGCTCCACCAGGTTGATCGCCAGATCCATTTTGCGGCGCTCGATGTCCCGCTGCGCCTCGCCGGTGACCGGCTCCAGATGGATCATATCTTCCGTCTCAATCAAGGTGTTTGCCATCTCCATCACCTTGTCGAGCCGTTTTACGCCGGGTGTCATACGAACCAGCAGCGGTGGCAGTTCGTGGGTCTTCGACCCTGGCACTTCGACGAACTTTCGATCACCCACTATCATAACGGTCCTTCGTAACTGTTATCGGCTGGTGGCGTTGAAAACCTGACCACTCCTTATCGCCGACCATTATAGTCGACGTTCCAAAACTCTTGCACGTTACGTGCCGCCGGTTTAAGCCACTCGATTTACGGAGTTTTCCCGAGCCGGGCGCGAAGGCCGGCCACGGTCTGCCGCCATCCGGGATCGGGGCGGAGATGTAACGCGGCTTCAAGCTCCGCCAAAGCCTCCTCTGCACGATTCAGTTGAAGATACGCGCCGCCGAGCCCGTAATGCGCTTCCGGGTAATCCGGACGCGCCCGCAAAGCGGCCCGGTACTCGGCGGCCGCATCCTGCCAGCGGTCCTGCCGGGCATAAATCACCGCGAGATTGTAGTGCGCTTCGGCGAAATCCGGCTTGATCTGGATCGCCGCTTGCCATTGCGCGGCGGCCTCCGGGATGCGCGAAGCGCGGGCCAGTGCGGCTCCATAGTTATAATGCGCCTCGGCGAAGTTCGGATCCTGAGCGAGCGCGGCCTGATAGTGCGCGATCGCCTCCTCCAGACGTCCGGGAATTTTCGCCAGCGCATCGGCCAGTCCCGCCTGCGCGTGAGCGGAGTCCGGCCGGATCCGCAGCGCCGCCTCGAACTCGGCGGCGGCCGTCTCCGGTTGGGACTGAGCAAGCCAGGCTTGGCCCAGATTGTAATGCGCGCGGGCGCAGTCCGGATACGCGCGGGCCGCGCTTGACCAGAAGCCGATGCTGTCGCGCCAATCGAAGTTTCGGGCGTAGGCGCGGGCGCCAAACGCGGCGCAGATCGCGGCTAAGGCAGCGTATCGAAGCCCGCCGCGGCCGCCCATCTTCTCAAGCGCAATGGCCGCGCATCCGCACAAGCCGATGGCGGGCAGATACATGAAGCGTTCCGCCATGATCGCGCCGATCGGGAAAAGCAGGTTCGACGTCGGCAGGATCGCCAGGGCAAAAAGTCCGGCGAAAAACAGAATCCGGCGATCGCGGCGAAGAAGAAATATTAAGCCGATCAGCGCAACACACGCCAGCAATGCGGCGAGCGCCGCCCAATCCAACGGATGCCAGGTGAACAACGGAATGGCGTTGAAGGAATAGTCGCCTGACAGACGCGCCGGCCACACGAACAGCCACAGCAGCTTGCCCAGAACTTTAATTGCCGTCATCCGGCCGGCGAAAAAACCGGCGGAGGCGATTGGATTCACCGCCGGCAGGATCTCCAGGCGCGTTTCGATCCGCGACCGCAAATAGAAATACGCCGCCAGCGGGATCAGCGCCGCGGCGTAATTCCAGGCGCGCTTTCGCCATCCGTTTCGCGCCCACAGGACATCGTAAAGAACCATCGCGCCGGGCAAAATCGCCGCGCTTTCCTTCGAAAAAATACCAATCCCCTGCGCGGCGGCCAGCGCCATCCGCCACGCCGTCCGTTTGCGTCCCGAAGCCGCGGCCGCGCGGATGTGGCACAGCAGCCCGGCCAGGACTCCAAAGGCCGCCAGCAGATCCGCGCGCCCGACGATGTTGGTCACCGATTCGGTAAGCAGCGGATGAACCGACCAGATCGCCGCCATCGCGAACGCCGGCGCGGCCTCGGCGAAGATGGCCAGCCCCAGGAGGTAGACCAGCGCGGCGTTTCCGGCGTGCAGCGCCAGGTTGACCGCGTGATAGCCGGGCGGATCGGTCCCTTCATCCAGAATCGCGTTGTTGAACAGGTAAGAGAGTGTCGCCAGCGGGCGATACAGCCCCGAATTGACCGCCGGATACCAATATTCCTTGGCGAAGATCAGCCCGACGTTTTCCGCGGTCGCGGCGCGGATGCGCGGGTCCCGCCCGATGATCGCCGCGTTGTCAAACACCAGCCCGCCCTCGAACGAGTTCGAATAGACCAGGAAAACCGCCGCCCCAAGCACGGCGATCCGGGCGGCATGGCGCGAAAAGCTTTGCGGCGCGCGGCCCGGGGCGGATTGCTTCTTGTTGGCCGGCACGAGCGACCCTTAATTATAACTTGCTCCCCTACCGGATCAGCCGCAAGCTCCGCCCCAGCCGCGTCCATTTCGCCCGGTTCAGGCGCTCCAGCTCCGCCTGGGCTTGCCTGAGCTCCTGCGCCAGCGTTTCCACCGCGCCCCAGGCCTTTTTCTCGGATGCTTCTGCGCGGCGGAAGTCCTCCACCGCCTGCTTTCGAGCCGCCTCCGATTCGAGGGCCCACTCGGTCCGCTCCCGCCAGTCGGACTCCACGCGGCGGATCCAGGCGATGCGCTGCTCCGTTTCGGCCACCCACTGCTGATGCGCCATTTCGTGATGCGCGCTGTGGCGCTCATATTCCGCGGTGATGGCTTCCAGATCGCGAATCTTGCGCGCGGCCAGGCGGCAAGCCTCGCGATATTCGTTGGCCAGCTCCGCCACCGGCGGCTGAAATTTGCCTTTGCGCGCCACCACCGGAAGCGACCACGATACGGCGTGATCGATGCCGTGCTCCGGCCGGTTCTCGCCCGCAAAACGCACCTCGTTGAAACCGGCCTTGAGCAGATGATCGCGCAGGCTCGATTCAGTAAACGTCCGCATCTCCAGCGTTGATCCGTGCCCTCCATGAAAGACCAGATCCTCGAACGTCTCGATCGATCCGTCGCGCCGGCGGTTCACCAGAACCAGTTGTTCGCCCAGGCGCGCCAGCGTGTATTCGTGCAGCTCCGGGAAATGCTCTTCCGTGTTGCCGCCGATGTTGTAGGGCGTGGTCATCAGCAGGAGTCCATCCGGTTTGAGCAGCGAGTGCAGCGCGGCGAAGGCGCGCTCCACCGGCGGCGGAACGTGCTCCATCACTTCGCTGGAAAGAATGAAGTCGTACCGCCCGGCGTCCCGCGGATCGGGATTGGTAACGTCAAAGCGCGGCGATTGATGATAAAACGTGTTCGTATAATCGAACTTCCTCCCGAGCAAATCGGCGATTTGGGGCGTGTCGCTCATGCCGAGGCCGCGGATGCCTTTGAGGACGGGGAACTCGGGCACCGCCAGCACGATGCCAAAAATCTCTTCCGACAGCAGCGCGATCAGCGCGCGCAGCCGCAGCGAGGATCCGCACGCCGTGCAGCTTTGGCCCTCGCGCGTCATCTCCCCGGCCGAGAACGCGGAAGCCGAGCCGCACACATTGCAGACGAAGGACATCCTCCGTTATGCTAGACGATTTCCCGATCCCGGTTCGGCCCGCAGCAGCGGTCCAATGCCGTCCGCTCCGCGATAAGCTGAAGTTGGCTTGCCTGTTCTTTCCGTGAAAGGTCTCACCAAGGTGTATGGCGCCGCCGCCGCCGTCGATCACATTTCCTTCGAGGTCGGCAGCGGCGAGATCGTCGGATTATTGGGGCCCAACGGCGCCGGGAAAACGACCACCATCAATATGATTCTCGGTGTGCTCCGGCCGAGTGCGGGCAGCATCCGGATCGAAGATGTCGATCTTTCGCTCCACCGTTCGCGCGCGCTGGACTGCACGAATTTCGCCGCGGTCTACGCCCCGCTGCCCGGCAATCTGACGGTGGAGCAGAATCTGCGGATCTTCGGGATGCTGTACGGCGTCGCGAATCTGTCCCAGCGCATCGAAACTCTGCTGCGCCAGTTCGCCCTGCTCCGTTTCCGCCATGCCAAATGCGGCGTTCTTTCCTCCGGCGAGCAGACGCGCGTCTGCCTGGCCAAGGCGCTGCTCAACCGCCCGCGCCTTCTTCTGCTGGATGAGCCGACGGCCTCGCTCGATCCGGCGGTCGCCGCCGATATTCGCAAAATGATTCTGGAATTCACCGCGGAAAGCGCCGGCGGAGTTCTGTGGACTTCGCACAATATGTACGAAGTTCAGGAAGTCTGCGACCGGGTGCTGTTTTTATCGCACGGAAAAATTCTGCTGGAGGGCAATCCCAAAACATTGCCTCGCGAACACGGCAAATCGACGCTTGAGGAGCTGTTTATCGCCGTCGCGCGCGAGCCTCTGGCGCTCGAAAAGCTATGACCGCCAGCCGGATCTTGGCCATCACGCTGCGGCAGTTCTATCTCTTTCGCGGCAGCCCGGCGCGGGTCTTGCCGCTGTTTGCCTGGGTCGCCATCGACATCGTTTTGTGGGGATTCATCACCAAATACTTAAACGCGGTCACTCACACCGGATTGAACTTCGTGCCGCTGCTGCTCGGGGCGGTGCTGCTGTGGGATTTCCTGACGCGCGTCATGCAGGGCGTGACCACTGCGTTTTTCGAGGACGTGTGGACGCGAAATTTTCTGAACCTGTTCTCCACGCCGCTGACGCTCGCCGAGTACATCACGGGCCTGGTCCTGACCGGCGTTTTGACCAGCGCGTTCGGGCTGGCGGCGATGGTCGTTCTGGCGTCGCTGGCGTTCGGCCTGTCGTTTCTGATTTACGGCGCGATGCTGGCGCCGTTCCTGCTGATCCTGTTCGTGTGGGGAGTCGCGCTGGGCGTGGCGGCCAGCGGCATCGTGCTCCGCTTCGGCCCGGCGGCGGAATGGTTCATCTGGCCGATTCCCGCCCTGCTTTCGCCGTTCGCCGGCGTGTTCTATCCGCTCTCGACGCTTCCCGCTTGGATGCGGGTCATCGCGCGAACCCTTCCGGCTTCCTATGTCTTTGAAGGAATGCGCGCAGGGATCGCCCATCAGAGTGTATCCGCGGCCATGCTCCTCTCCGGAGCTTGTCTGGCCGCCGTCTATCTGGCCGCGGCAAGTTGGATCTTCACAAGCATCTATCGCCATGCGCTGCGCACCGGCCTGATCGCCAGATACAGCGCCGAATCGGTTTCCTGACGGTTACAGCACACGCAGGGCGTCGCAGGGGAACTCGATCAGCCACTGCTCGTTCGCGCGCTGCGTTTCATAGTCGGCGTGCGGGAGATCGACCGCCAGTCCGTCGAATTGCAGCCGCACTCCCCGCACCCGCTCCACTACCCGCTTTAATTCCGCCGGAATCTGATTCGGGCCGGGGCGGCCATCTCGCGGAAGCGCCCGCAACTGCTCCGGACGGACGCAAACCGTCACGCGGTCTCCTTTTAGATGTCCGGGAAAATAAGGACCCTCGATTTCAAATTCGCCGATCTGAAGCCGGCTGCGATTGCGGCCCGGATCGAGCACCCGGATTTCGGCGGGAATCAGATTGAATGCGCCGAGCAGCCGCGCCACCTCGAGGTTCGCGGGCTGATCGAGAATCCTGCGGGGCGGCCCGCTCTGCGCGATGCGGCCTTCGTGCAAAACGATCATCTCCTCGCCCAGCTCGAAACATTCCTCAAGATCGTGGGTCACCAGCAGCATCGGGGTCTTGAATTCGGACCGAACCTGGCGGAGGATTTCGTAGAATTCGGCGCGCAGCGGCGCGTCCAGCCCCTGCGCAGGCTCGTCGAGCAGCAAAATTTTCGGCGATCCGATCAGCGCCCGCGCAATCGAGCATCGCTGTTTCTGGCCGCCGGAAATTTCATGCGGCCGGCGCCCGGCGATATCCTGCAAGCGGAATTTTTCCAGCAGCTCATTCACCCGGCGATGGCGCTCCAGGCGCGGGCGCCGCTCCGCCGCGAACGCCAGATTTTCGCGCAGCGTCATGTGCGGGAACAGCGCGTAGTTTTGAAACACGTAGCCGCAGCGGCGGGCCTGCGGCGGCAGGTGGACGCCGGTGGCGGCGTCGAACAGGATGGCGTCGTCGAGCATGATCCGGCCTTCCTCCGGCCGCACGAATCCCGCGATCGCATCAAGCGTCAGGGTCTTGCCGGAGCCGCTGGGTCCGAACAGCGCGGTTACGCCGCCGCCGGCGGAAAACTCCAGGTTGAGGGAAAAACCGGCCGCGTCCGGACGGGCCGGAAATGTTTTTTTGATCCGGGCTTTGATCATCGCGACTTTACGATGGCGGGCGCCAGCCGGTTGGCGAACGTTAAAATTACCAGCGCGATCGCCGAAATCACCAGCACCAGCACGCGCGCGGCCAATCCGTTGCCGGACTCCACCGCGTCATAAATCGCCAGCGCCATGGTTTGCGTGCGGCCGGGAATGTTTCCGGCGACCATCAGCGTCGCGCCGAAATCGCCCAGGGCCTGCGCGAAGGCCAGCGCGGAGGCGGCGTAAATCGGCCGGCGCGCCAGCGGCAACGTCACGCGCCAGAACAGCTTCCATTCCGAGGCGCCCAGCGTCCGCGCCGCGCGCTCGTAGCTGCGGTCGATGTTTTCCAGGGCCGCGCGCGAGGACTTCACCAGCAGCGGGAAGGAGTGCAAAAACGCCGCCGCCACCGCCGCTTTCCAGGTGAACACCAGCGGCGATCCGAACATTTTTTCCCAAATTTGTCCGATGGGGCTTTCGCGGCCGATCACCACCAGCAGATAATATCCGAGCACCGTCGGCGGCAAAACCAGCGGCAGCGTGACCGCAGCGTCCAGCGCTTCTTTGCCGCGGAAATCGCGGTTGGCGAGCAGGTAGGCGATCGCCACGCCCACCGCGATTCCCAGCGCGGTCGCCGCCAGCGCGACGCGCAGGCTGAGCCACAACGGGAACCAGTCGATCGGCATGGCCTATTTTAGCGTTTGCGCCCGTACCGCCGGCTACTCACTCTCGCCGCCGACCTTCAGGACCGCCAGAAACGCCTCCTGCGGAATCTCCACCCGGCCCACGCGCTTCATCCGGCGCTTGCCCTCTTTTTGCTTTTCAAGCAGCTTGCGCTTGCGCGTGATGTCGCCGCCGTAGCACTTGGCCAGCACGTTTTTCCGCATCGCCGGGATATTTTCCCGCGCGATCACTTTATTGCCGATGGCCGCTTGCAGCGCGACTTCAAACATCTGCCGCGGGATCAGCTTGCGCAGCCGCTCAATGAGGTGTTTCCCGCGTTCGTAGGCGAAATCGCGGTGCACGATCATGGACAGCGCGTCGACCGGCTCGCCCGCCACCAGCACGTCCAGCTTCACCATCGGCGAGACGCGATGTCCGGCGAAGTGATAATCGAGCGACGCGTATCCGCGCGAAGCCGACTTGAGCCGGTCGTAGAAATCCAGCACGATCTCATTCAGCGGCAATTCATAAACCAGCAGCACGCGCCCGGCGCCGATGTACTCGAATTTCTTCTGCGTCCCGCGCTTTTCCTCGAGCAGTTTTAAAATCTCGCCGAGGAACTCCTCGCGCGTGATCACCGTCGCGTCGATGATCGGCTCCTCGATTTGCCTGATTTCGGCGGGATTGGGAAATTTCGTGGGATTGTCCACCTCGAACACGCCTCCGTCGAGGGTGGTGACTTTGTAGCGGACGCCCGGCGCGGTGGTGATCAGGTCGATTTGAAATTCGCGCTCCAGCCGCTCCTGCACAATCTCCAGATGCAGCAGCCCCAGAAAGCCGCAGCGGAAGCCGAAGCCCAGCGCGGCGGAGTTTTCCGGCTCGAAGCTGAACGCGGAGTCGTTCAATCGCAGTTTTTCCAGCGCGTCGCGAAGCAGGCCGTGCTCGTGCGACTCCACCGGATACAATCCGGCGAACACCATCGGCTTCATCGGCTCGAATCCCGGCAGCGGCTCGGCGGCGGGATGGGCGTGATCGGTAATCGTGTCGCCGATCTGCGCGTCGGAAACGGTTTTGATGTTGGCGAACAAAAAACCCACTTCGCCGGCCGACAGCTCATCACAGGGCACGGGCTTGGGCGACTGATAGCCGAGCCCCTCCACTTCATACACCGTGTTGGTCGCCCACAAGCGGATCTTCTGGCCGACCTTCAGGCGCCCGGAAAACACGCGCGCCAGAATCATCACCCCGCGATAGGGATCGAACCAGGAGTCGAAAATCAGCGCGCGCAGCGGATCCTCGGGCGAGCCCTTCGGCGGCGGCACCAGATGCACCACCGCTTCCAGCACTTCCGGAATGCCGACGCCGTTTTTGGCGCTGGCCAGAATCGCGCCGCTGGCGTCCAGGCCGATGACGTGCTCAATCTGCTCGCGGACGCGGTCCGGCTCGGCCGAGGGCAGATCGATTTTATTGATTACCGGAATAATTTCCAGATTGTGATGCAGCGCCAGATACGTGTTGGCCAGCGTCTGCGCCTCCACCCCTTGCGAGGCGTCCACCACCAGCAGCGCGCCTTCGCAGGCTTGCAGGCTGCGGGAAACCTCGTAGGTGAAATCGACGTGGCCCGGCGTGTCGATCAGATTGAGCTGATATAAATTTCCGTCGGAGGCGCGGTAGTTCAGGCGCACGGCGTGAGCTTTGATGGTGATGCCGCGCTCCCGCTCCAGATCCATCGAATCCAGCACCTGATCCATCATTTCGCGCTGCGATAAGGCTCCCGTGGCTTCCAGCAGGCGGTCGGCCAGCGTCGATTTGCCGTGGTCGATGTGTGCAATAATGCTGAAATTCCGGATGTAGTCGGGGAGCATGCGGTAAACTTGGTGCTGGAATCCCTATTATCCCACGATGTCGAATCAGCCGATCGAATGGGCACACGACGGACGAGGCTTGCGCCTGGCGATCGTGGTGTCGCGTTTCAACCGCCGCGTCACCGATAAGCTGCTGGAGGAGGCGCAAGCGGCCTTGCAGCGGGCCGGCGCCGGGCGCGCCCCCGTCTTCTACGTCCCCGGCGCGTTCGAGCTGCCCTTGGCCGCCAAGCTCCTGGCCCACACGCACGCCTATCACGGCATCGTGGCCCTGGGCGCGGTCATCCGTGGCGAAACGCCGCATTTCGACTACGTCGCGGCCGAAGCCGCCCGCGGATTGCAGCAGGTGATGCTCGAAACCGGCGTGCCGGTGTCCTTCGGAGTGCTCACCACGGAAAATCTGGAGCAGGCCGAGGCGCGCGTGACCAAAGGCGCCGACGCCGCCCTGACCGCCATCGAGATGGCCCGCTTCAGCGCCTCGGTCGCGCAAGCCGCGCGGAGCTGACCGATGCCCGCCCGCCACCGTTCCCGCCAGCGCGCTCTCCAGGTCCTGTTCCTATGGGACCAGCGGCGGCAAACCATCGAGGACGCCATCTCCGCGTTTTACGAAACCCTGTCGGCGGAGGAGGACTCCCCGCGCGCCGCCCCCGACGAGTTTATGGAAGCGCTGGTGCGCGGGGCCAGCGAAAACGCGCCGTCCATCGACCGGCGCATCGCCGAAAAATCGGAAAACTGGCGGCTGGAGCGGATGCCCGCGGTGGACCGCAACATCCTGCGGCTGGCCGTTTATGAAATGAGCGAGCTGAAAACTCCGGCGCCGGTGGTGATCGACGAGGCGCTGGAGCTGGCGCGCCAGTTTTCCGGCGACGAATCGGTGTCTTTCATCAACGGCGTGCTCGACGCGGTGCACAAGGGCGGGAGCTGAAGCCGGATTCACCGGCCGCGCCGCGCAGTGGCTCGCCACGCGCCGCCGCCCTATTTTTTCTCGATCGCCAGAACCGCCGCCTGCGTTCCCGCCTTCGCCCGGACGATCGTGAGGGTGACGCTGCGCTTCTTGTCCGCGCTCACCGCGCTGAGCAGGCCGCCTGCCTCGCTCATCATCGGCCGGACCGCAAATCCGTTTTTCGTGAGCCGGTCCTGAAAAAACGCGGCAACGCCGGCAGGCGCCTCCGCCGTCTTGAACGAGTAGGTGTGGCGCGACTCCCCGCCTCCCGCGGAGTGGTGGACTCCTTCCGCCGGAGCCGGGTACAGCGGCAGCCAAGCCGGCATTTTCGCCATCGCCGCGGCCGGATCGAAACTGAAACTTCCTTCCGAGGACTTCAGCGTCAGACGGCCTTCGCCAGCGGCCGGCGAATGGCGCTCCAGGCCGGCCACGGCCAGCGCGAGCGCCGCCGCCGCCGCGCCACCCAGAATCGCGATCCTTGGGCCCATGCCCGGATCATCGTCGGAATGGCGCCCAAACGTTACAATAGGTCGGCATGACACACAAATTCCATAGCTGGGATTCGGTTCCGCTGGAGACCCTGAGCGACGTGATCTCGCGCAAGGTGATCAGCGGGGAAAAGGCGATGGTCGCGCAGGTGTTTTTGAAAAAAGACGCCGTCGTTCCCGAGCACCACCACGAAAGCGAGCAGATCACATACATTGTTGAAGGCGCTCTGAAGTTCGATATTGAAGGCCGCCAGGTGATCGTCCGCGCGGGCGAAGTTCTGCACATTCCCTCTAATGTTCCGCATCGCGCCGTGGCGCTTGAGGACACCGTAGATCTGGACATTTTTTCGCCCATCCGCGCCGACTGGTTGAGCAAGGATGACGCTTATCTCCGGCGCGGCGATCGCCAGAGGACCTGAGCCGATGGACCTGGAATTGAAGGACCGCGTCGCGCTGGTGGCCGCCTCCAGCCAGGGATTGGGCAAAGCGGTCGCCTTGGGGCTGGCGCGGGAAGGCGCCAAGCTCGCCTTGTGCTCGCGGAAGGCCGACGCCGTGGAAGCGGCCGCGCGGGAAATTCGCGGCGCAACCGGAGCCGACGTGTTCGCCGCCGCCGCTGACGTAACCGATGAGCACCAGGTCGGCGCTTTCGTCCAACGCGTGAATGAGCGGTTCGGACGCATCGATATTTGCGTCGCCAACGCGGGCGGCCCGCCGGCCAAGCCCTTCGACGCCACCACCGCCGAGGACTGGCGCCGCGCCATCGATTTGAATCTGATGAGCACGCTGTTTCTGGCCAGCCGGGTTTTGCCGGGCATGAGGGCGCGCAAGTGGGGCCGTCTGGTGGCCATCACCTCGCTCAGCGTCAAGCAGCCGGTGGAGGGATTGATCCTCTCCAATTCCGTGCGCGCCGCGGTGGTGGGACTGGTCAAAACCCTGTCGAACGAGTACGCGCCGGATAACGTGCTGGTGAATAACGTGTGCCCCGGCTACACCGCCACCGATCGCCTGGGCGAGCTGGCGGCGGCCCTGGCCAAGACAGCGGGCGTTTCCCCGGCCGAGATTGAAAAGCGCTGGACCAGCCAGATCCCGATGGGGCGCCTGGGCCGACCCGAGGAGTTCGCCGACGTGGTGGTCTTTTTATGCTCGGCGCGGGCCAGCTATGTCACCGGCCAGTCGATCCTGGTCGACGGCGGCTGCGTGAAGGCGCTGATGTAGCCCGCCCCGTCGCATTTTTGCGGAATCAGTGTTATCTTCGCCAAAAGGGAATTTGACATGCCTACACAGAAAACGCTCCTCGCAATCGGCGTCGCCGCGGCCGGCCTGGTCGCTTCGGCGCAGTGGAAGCCCAAGGACACCGAATGGCCCACTTATACCGCGGATCTGGCCGGATCAAAATACCGGCCCCTGGATCAAATCAATGCGTCCAATTTCAGCAAGCTGGAAATCGCCTGGCGCCTGAAGACCGATAATTTCGGCACCAAGCCCGAATATAAGCTCGAAGGCACGCCGTTGATGGTCAACGGCGTCATCTACGCCACGGCGGGAACGCGCCGCGATGTGGTCGCCCTCGACGCCAAAACCGGCGAGATCAACTGGGTCCACAGCCTTCGCGAGGGACAGCGCGCCGCGCTTTCCCCGCGCCAGCTCTCCGGACGCGGCCTGGCCTTCTGGAGCGACGGCCACGGCGACGACCGCGTGATTTACGTCACCACCGGATATAAGCTGGTCGCGCTGAACGCCAAGACCGGCATGATGATCCCCTCCTTCGGCGAAAACGGCATGATCGACCTGAAGAAAGGGATGTACACGGGCACCGGCCAACAGATCGATTTGGAAACCGGGGAGGCGGGCCTGCACGCCGCGCCGACCGTGGTGAACGACACGGTCATCGTCGGCTCCGCGTTCAAGGAAGGCATGACCGTCAAGACCCACAACAACACCAAGGGGCTGGTTCGCGCCTTCGACGTCCGCAGCGGAAAACTCCTCTGGACCTTTCACACCATCCCCAAAAAAGGTGAGTTCGGCTACGATACCTGGGAAAACGGTTCGGCCGACGTCAACGGCAACACCGGCGTCTGGACGCAGATCACGGTCGATCCCCAGCTTGGATTGGTCTATCTGCCGGTAGAATCGCCCACGTCGGATTACTACGGCGGCGAGCGTCCGGGCGATAATCTTTTCGGCGAGAGCCTGGTCTGTGTCGATTTAAAGACCGGCCAGCGCAAATGGTATTTCCAGATCGTGCACCACCCAATTTGGGATTACGATCTATCCTCGGCGCCGCTGCTGGTGGATATCAATGTAGACGGAAAGCCGATTAAGGCAGTCGCGCTGCCGAGCAAGGAAGCATTTCTCTATGTATTCGACCGCGTAACGGGAAAGCCGGTGTGGCCGATCGAGGAGCGCCCGGTGCCGCAATCCGACGTGCCCGGCGAAAAAACCGCCAAGACTCAGCCGTTCCCCACCAAGCCGCCGGCTTACGCGCGCAATGTCATCAAAATTCCCGACGATCTGATCGATTTTACGCCCGAAATGCGCGCCGATGCGATTGATCGCTTGAAAAGCTATCGCGTCGAAGGAATGTTCACGCCTCCGGTCATCGGAGATCCCGCGCACTGGCTGGGCGGCATCAACCTGGGAAACGCAAGCGGGGGCACGAACTGGCCGGGTGCCGGTTTTGATCCCGTCACGCACATCGTTTACGCGCAGGCCGCGCAGTCCTATGTGACGCCGATTTCCTTGCGCACCCCGCCGCCGGGATTTTCCGACATTCGCTACGTCTCCGGCCGCAACGATCAGGAATTCCGCGTCGCCGAAGGTCCCGGATACGGCAGCGCCGCGGATTATCCCGTGCAGCGCGCCGCTCGTGGAGCTGGCGCGAGTGCGAACGCCGGGGGACGCGGCGCGGCGCGCGGCGGAGGCGGCGGAGGCGGCGGTCTTCTGATTCAGGGCTTGCCGATAGTGAAGCCGCCTTACGGTGTGATCTCGGCCATTGATCTCGATCAAGGCACACTCAAATGGCAGGTGCCCTACGGCGAGACTCCGGACAACATCCGCAATCATCCCGCCTTGAAAGGCCGCGACATCGGCAACACCGGCATGAACGGAAGTGTCGGCGTGTTGATCACCAAGACGCTGGTCATCGTCGGCGACAGCCAGGTCACGTCGATCACCCATCCTCGCGGAGCGATGCTGCGCGCCTATGATAAAGCCACGGGAAAAGAAGTCGGCGCGGTATGGATGCCGGCCCCGGTTTCAGGCTCGCCGATGACCTATATGTGGCAGGGCAAGCAATACATCGTAATCGCCGTCGGCGGCGGATCCTATTCGGGAGAATACCTCGCCTTCGCGCTTCCCGATAACGAAGAAACAACCGGCCAGAGATAGGAACTTTCGACAATCAGCGGGGCGGACGTCAGTCCGTCGCAGGTTGGCGCGCCGCCCAGCTCGCTTTCAGAAAATCATGGTTCATCCGGCTGATTACTTCCAGACGGATTCCTTTGGGACACACCGCTTCGCACTCCCCAATGTTGGTGCATTGCCCGAAGCCTTCCTCATTCATCCGCGCGACCATTCGCAGCGCGCGGCTGGCCCGTTCGGGCTGGCCCTGCGGCAGCAGACCGAGATGCGAAATTTTCGCGCCCGTGAATAGCGACGCGCTGGCGTTGGGACAGGCGGCGACGCAGGCTCCGCAGCCGATGCAGGCGGCGGCGTCCATGGCCCTTTCGGCGGCTTCCTTGGAAATGGGAATCACATTGCCGTCCGGAGCGCTTCCGGTGGGAGTGCTGATGTAGCCGCCGCTTGCGATAATCCGGTCGAAAGCGCTCCGGTCCACCATCAGATCGCGCAGGATCGGGAACGCCTTGGCGCGCCACGGCTCGAGATAAAGCTCCTGGCCGTTCTCAAAATGGCGCAGGGTGAGCTGGCAGACGGTGGTCTTCAACAACGGACCATGGGCCACGCCATTGATCATGAACCCGCAGGAGCCGCAGATGCCTTCGCGGCAGTCGTGCTCGAAAACCACCGGGTCCTCGCCTTTAATCGTGAGATCTTCATTCAACACGTCGAGCGCTTCAAGCATCGACATATCGGGATTCAAGCCGTCTTTTTCATAGCGGACCATGCGCCCGGGCGAGCCGCGGTCGCGCTGGCGCCAGATGTGGAAGATCAGCTTCATAATCAGGGCGCCGCCGTTATTTATAACTCCTTTGCGACGGATGCACGTACTCGAAGCTCAGCGGCTCCTGGTTGAGAAGCGGCGGATCGCCGCCATTGTATTGCCACGCCGCGACGTAGCTGAACCGCGCGTCGTCGCGCAGCGCCTCCCCATCGGCAGTTGCGTGTTCTTCGCGAAAATGCGCGCCGCAGGATTCCTCGCGATGCAGCGCGTCAATGCACATCAGCTCGGCCAGTTCAAAGAAATCGGCGACGCGGCCGGCCTTTTCCAAAGATTGATTGATCTCCTTGGCCGCGCCCGGAACCTTTACCTCACGCCAGTATTCCTCGCGAAGCTCGCGAATTTTCCCGATGGCGTGCTCCAGGCCGCCGGCATTACGCGACATCCCGCAAAAATCCCACACGAGCTTTCCTAACTCGCGATGAAACGAATCCACCGTGCGCGTGCCGCGGGTTTGAAGCAGCCGGCTTGTGCGCTCCGCTACAGCGTCCTGCGCCGCGCGAAATTCTTCGTTCAACGTATCGATTTTTTCGAATTTATGGGCCGCCAGATAGTTTCCAATGGTATAGGGAAGGATGAAATAGCCGTCCGATAAGCCCTGCATCAGCGCGCTGGCGCCCAGGCGATTGGCTCCGTGATCGGAAAAATTCGCTTCGCCGATGACGAAAAGTCCGGGGATGGTGGACATCAATTGATAATCCACCCACAGGCCGCCCATGGTGTAGTGGATCGCCGGATAGATGCGCATCGGCGTCTGATACGGATTTTCGCCCGTGATCCGCTGGTACATCTCAAACAGATTGCCGTAGCGCTCCTCGATCACCCCGCGGCCCAGGCGCGCGATCGCGTCGGCGAAATCCAGATAAACGCCCAGGCCGTGCTCGCCCACGCCGCGTCCTTCATCGCACACCGCCTTGGCGTTGCGGCTGGCGACGTCGCGGGGCACCAGGTTGCCGAAACTCGGATAGCGGCGCTCCAGGTAATAATCGCGCTCGGCCTCGGGGATCTCATTCGGCGCGCGCTTGTCTCCTTTGTTTAAAGGAACCCAGATGCGGCCGTCGTTGCGCAGGGATTCGCTCATCAGCGTGAGTTTCGATTGATAATGGCCGCTGACGGGAATGCAGGTCGGATGGATTTGCGTGAAGCAGGGATTGGCGAAAGCCGCGCCGCGTTTATAAGCACGCCAGATGGCCGTGCAATTGGAGCCTTTGGCGTTGGTCGAAAGAAAATAAACGTTGCCGTATCCTCCGGTCGCGAGCACGACGGCGTCGGCCGCCTGCGATTCGATCGCTCCGCTGACCAGATCGCGCGTCACGATGCCCCGCGCCTTGCCGTCCACCACCACCAGATCCAGCATCTCCGTGCGCGGAAACATTTTGACGCGCCCGGCATCCACCTGTCTCTCCAGCGCCTGATAAGCTCCCAAAAGAAGCTGCTGGCCGGTCTGCCCGCGAGCATAAAAAGTTCGCGACACCTGCGCGCCGCCGAAGCTGCGATTGGCAAGCGTCCCGCCGTATTCGCGCGCGAACGGCACGCCTTGCGCGACGCACTGATCGATAATGTGGACGCTGATCTGCGCGAGCCGGTACACGTTCGCTTCGCGCGACCGGAAATCGCCGCCCTTCACCGTGTCATAGAACAGCCGGTAGACGCTATCGCCGTCGTTGTGATAATTTTTGGCGGCGTTGATCCCGCCCTGCGCGGCGATGGAGTGCGCGCGGCGCGGCGAATCCTGGAAACAGAAGCACTTCACGTTGTAACCGAGTTCGGCGAGCGTCGCCGCCGCCGAGGCTCCCGCCAGCCCGCTACCCACCACAATGATTTCGTGCTTGCGCTTGTTGGCCGGGCTCACCAGCTTCATTTCGAACCGGGCTTTATCCCAGGCGCGTTCAATGGGACCGCTGGGCGCGTTGGCGGCGAGCGAAAGCGAGCCCGGCCGCCACAGCCTGGTGGTTTCTATGGTCTCGGTGAGTTGCATCGCTGGGTTAGGGTTGTCCGCTACGAATGGCGCGCATCCTCACAAGATCGGCGGGATGACGCGAAGCATCACCGCGATCGGAATCGAGATAAATCCGAAAAAAATAAACAGAGAAATCAGCGAAGCGGCGCGATGAATCCGCGGCGTGTGGCGCGGATGATAGAACCCGAGCGTCTGAAAAAGGCTCCACAGCCCGTGCCGCAGATGCAGGCAGAGCAGCGCCATCGCAAAAATATAGAACAGCGACACGGCCGGAACGCGGAACCCGCTGATTACGTTGCCATACGTATCCAGGCGATTATAGGGCGTGCCACCTACGCCAAAAGTAAATTGCATCAGATGATAAACCACAAAGGCCGCGACGATCGGCCCGCTCCAGTACATGGTGCGCGAAGCGTAACTGGAGCCCGCCGGTTTCCAGCGCGTGTAGCCGACCGGCCGCGCTTCCGATTTCGTGACGGCCAGCTCAATCGAGCTCCAGATGTGCAGGATGACGCTGATGAAAAGAATGACGCGCACCGGCCAGACCAGTTCGGGAAGATGGCGCAGCGCGCGGGCGTAGCCGTTGAATTGATCCGGTCCCAAAAAGATTTGCAAATTTCCGATGAGGTGGCCGATGACGAACAAAGCCAGGATCGCGCCGGTGACGGCCATCACGGCTTTCTTTCCTGTGGTTGTGCTCCAGAACCGAAGAACTTGCGGCTTCTGGATGCCCTCTTCCGCGACGGTAGCGCTCATTACGCAGGCTTTCTGAATCTATGATAACAGCCGATGCCGCCAATCCCCCAAAGCCCGGGATCAACCGGCTCGCCAATACGGCGGCAGATTGTGCTTGGTTTCGCCGACGATTTCAAAAATGGCGCGGCGATCTTCGGCGGAGAGCCGGTCGAACGGCTTGTTTTGATCCTTGCCGCTGAGGATTTCGTACAACCGCTGGTAAACGCGGTCGCGCACGATGCCCGGCATCGCGTCGAACGCGTCGCTATAGATCATATAAGAGAGCGGATATTTGAACAGGCGCGTCCGCAGGTCGAAATCGCGCAGGGACCGGCCTTTGCGGTCTCGCGGACCGCGTGCGGCGAACGTCCGGGCAAACGAAGAAACTCCGGCGACCGGCCCGGAAAGCGGCGCTTCGTCCGCGAAAAGCATATACGGCAGCATCTCCTCGATCTCGCCATCGATTTTTTGCCGCGCATCATCATCCAATTTTCCACCGTGCGATTGATCGTGCAGCGCGATGCGCGCGTCCCAGCCGATTCTCGTGATCAGGTTGGTCATGCGGACCTGATGCTCCAGCGTCATCAACGCCACCACGTCGCTGGTCGGCGCCAGATAGCGCGAAGTGTCGAAAAATTTCGATAAATTCGTGATGTTTTGCGTCCCCTCCATCGGCCCGCCGGGGTGGACGGGATCGACCAGATTCGTATTGTTCCCCAGATGCGCTTGCGATCCGGTCGTCCCGGTGACGTACCATCCGCCCCAGCGATCCGCGAGGCTCACCCGATCGTCGGTGACGTAGGAGCTGCCGTGGCCCTCACCCGAGCCTTCCGTTTGCGGCCGGATCGAGCTGACCATTAACCCCGGCACGCCCAGCGTTGGCGGACCCTGATGACACCTCAGGCAGCTATCGTCGCGGCCGAAGCGCGGATGCTCCGCCGCTTCCGGATCGAGCGTGTAGAAGAAAACGCCCTGCTCCGGATCGACGCCGCTCAGCTCCAGCATGCCGTCCCGCACGAATCCGACCGAGGCGTTGTCGCTGAAGTAAATCGCGCGCGGCGTCGCGGGGCCGATATGCTCGGTCTGGATGCTGGTTTTCGAAAAAACGAGGACCTGCGAATCGACGCTGATGCCGAGCTGTTTGAGAATCGCAGGCAGATACCCCCATCCGTTCGGCGCGCGATCGAGCTTCACCTGACCACTATCAAGCCTCTGCTGGAGCAGAGCCACCGGATCACGCGACGGCCGCTCGGCATATTGAATCGCCGGATGGTCGGGCGGAACGTAGAAGATATCCTCAAGCGCCGCCCCAACCAGCACCGCGCCGGCGGCGCCCAATGCGACAAGCAGTGTCCGGCCCACTTCCTTCACTATAAATCCAGATAAATCTAGAACCCGAAGGCTGCGGGATTTCGGGCAATGATCATCGCCGCGATCACCTTCGGAACGTAGTCGCGAGTTTCCGCCGGCAAGGCTCGCGTGCGGTAGAGATACCAGAAATCGCGCTGGCGGATCGGATCGCTCACGCGCCGGATCGCCTGTTTCACCTTGGCCGGGCCGAGATCGTACGCCGCCAGCGCCAGCATTACCGAGCTTCCGGCGCCGAAATCGAGAATCAATTCGCGAATGTACTTGGCGGCGGCGAGCGTCGATTTTCGAACGTCGCGGCGTTCATCGATTCGCCCATCAATTCTCAATCCGAAATGCTTCGCCGTGGCAGCCGTGAATTGCCACCAGCCGACCGCGCCGGAATCGCTGGTTTCGTCGGCGCGCATTCCACTTTCGGCGACCGCCATATAGGCCAGATCGGCGGGTAGATTTTCCTGCTCGAAAACGCGCCGCATGGTCTCAATGTTGGGCCGCGCCTCGCCCAAAGCGCGCTCGGTGGTTGCGCGATCCACGCCGGTATAGCGCGCGATGAAGCGATTCACCGCGTCCAGGAACTCCGGCGGGATGCTGTACGTTTCCGCGCCAAACTCGGCCATCAGGGACCGAATCCCGCGCGCCACCGGATCCTCGCGCCGGCCCGGCCCAATGCGGTAAAGAACCGTGTTCTCCAGCGCCTTTTCCTCGCCTTGAAATACATCCAGGCGATCCAGGAGCTGTTGAGTTTCGGCCGGGTCCTGACTGGATTGCTCCAGGCGCAGTTCGATCTTCCGCATCTGGGCGTCCAGCGCCTCTTTTTCCGCCGTGAGCTTCCGGACCTCCACCGCGCCATAAACGCTCACCCCGGCCAGCGCAATCGCCAGGATCGCGATCGCCAGCTTGAACTTCTTGCTGGAACGATGCAAAGCCTCGCCGAGCATGGCGCGCATAATCATGCCGGTTTGGTCGAAGGCTCCGCTGCGCCGGGCGCGGCGTGCGCGGGCGACCGCGCGCGACAACATCTTTTCGTGTTCTTTCGAAATAGGCGGCGCGCTATTTTGCTCCATTAACGGCGGAAGATCCGGCGCGGCCAGGGTTTGATTGGCGTCCGGCAGCGCGTCCTCCATGACGAACTGCAACTCCGGGCCGGAGCTGCCGAGTTGGAACACGGCGGGCGGCGCCAAAACGGTTTCCGTGATTCGCTCGCCCGACAAATAAGTGCCGTTGGTGCTGTTGAGATCGCAAAGCCGGTAAACGCCGTCGACCAATCGAATCTCCAGATGGTGCGAAGAAACGCGGGGATCGTCGAGGACAATATCGTTATCCGGGCTTCGGCCGAGGCGCGTAAGCTCGCCGCGGATCGCGTACCTGGTGGCCGCCTCTTCCGATTTTTGAACGAGCCAAGCGGTTTTCCCAGCCATACATCGAAGAGCGAAAACGTGCGAGCCGCGCGCCCGCAAATATATCAAAGAAGCGCACCAGGTTGGTCAAATCGCATTGTCGCGAAAATCCGCGCGCGCAGGTTTCGATGCCGCCGCATCAGCCGCAGATAGCCGTCCTCTTCCGGCGCGAGCTTCGCTTTCAACAATTCGCGCGGCAGCCGCGGCATCTCCACGATTTTGCGCAGATCGAAGCGGTCCCACTCCGGTCCTCCACCATATATCAGCGGCGCGCGCGCGATTCGCCGCAGCAACGCCGCGGGCGTGCGATGGGACGGTTCGCGCGCGATTCGCTTCTCTTCGCGCTCGATCAGCCGGGCGATATCCCCGGACGCGCTCCTGAAGCCGAGCTTGCGATAAAACCAGAACGCGCCGGACTCGATGGCCTCTTCGTTTTCCTCGCCGATCTGATACGGATCGATCGAATAGCAGGTAACGCCCAGATACTCGCGAAACAGCTTCAAAATGCGCGCATAGAGCCATGCCGTTTCGCCGTCGCGAAAAGTGTAATAGAGATTGAAACCGCACTCCATCCGCTCAAACAGCGAAAGACCTTCGAAATATCCGGCGGGCACGCCATTTTTGAAAAACATCCCGCAGTGATACGCGCGCAGCGGGAGCCGCCAGGCGGGAGGCACGCCGAAAAAAATAAAATCGACGCCGCGGCCGAAATCGGCCCGATAAACATGCGCCGCGTCCGGATGCGAGAAGCCGTACAGCTCGCGATAGCGCACCGCCGAAGCGTCGAGAATCAGATCCAGGATTTTTTGCGGCCGGGCGATTCGCCTGAATCGAATCGGCGGCTCGGCGAACGCCCGTTCGAGCGACACCTCGCTTCGCTTGATCAACGGGGCATCGTGATAAAAAAATCGACGTCGCGAGAGGCGGGCGCGGGAACGTGACGCGCCGGAGTCGCCGAGTTCCCAGCGCAGCGGAATTTCAAGCAGATCGTATATTTCCGGATCGACGCGTTCAAGCAGCCGCTTCACGCTTCCGCCGGTGGCTTCAACCCAGGGCCGCCAATCGACATGCGGCTCGACCGCCGCGGCCTCCCGCGCCATGGGAATCAGCTTGGCGAGCACCGGCCCCAGGCGATCGGCGCGCTGGTAATTTTCCCAATCGATGTGAATCGCATAACGCGCGGCGAGGCTTTTTGCTGCCTCGTAGCCGAAGTTGGTGGAAAGCCCCGTGCCGGCGATGCCTGAAATCCCGGGATCTTCGAACGGCTCGCGATCCACGCCTTGAATGCGGCGGCCGAAGGAGAAAAGAATTTCGTCGGCGAGGCGGAGGACGCGCCGGGATTGCGGATAGGCTCGGAGGAACAGGACGGTTTCGTGGAGGCGGATGAGGTCCGCGACGTTGTCGAATCGCGCGCGCCTGGCTTGTTCGAGAAGCTCGGCGGCGCGGCGCGCGGCGTCGCGGGTGAAGCTGGATTTCAGAGATTGAAGCTCGTCGAGCACCAGGGCGGGCCGCCAGGTATTAGCTTACCGTCTTGTTCACGTAACGTTTTCTTGCGGTGCTAAACTCGAAGAATTATGAGGAAAATCAGCGATCCTGCGCAACTCGCCGTGATCGCCAAACAAATGCGCCGCGAAGTGATCGAGATGATCACCGAGGCGAAATCGGGCCATCCCGGCGGATCGCTGTCGGTGACGGAAATCGTCGTGACCCTGTTTTTCGACGTGCTGCGGCACGATCCGGC
>Ga0070738_10000782_pt1 | contig 80386 bp, 83 predicted proteins | sample Coa_R2_2_FD_66446 | JGI IMG/M metagenome (GOLD analysis project Ga0070738, IMG submission 66446) | Surface soil microbial communities from Centralia Pennsylvania, which are recovering from an underground coalmine fire - Coalmine... | ecosystem: Environmental > Terrestrial > Soil > Unclassified ...
TACTTCATGTTGTTGCCCTTGAAGTAGTCGGCGAGGTTCTGCTCGGTGGTGGTGCCGGTCTGCACGCAGACGGAGGCGCTGTTGAGCTCGAGCGCCGAGTTCACCTTGAGCGATTTCTTCACCAGGAAGCCCTGCCCGTCATAATAGGTGACGCCGGTGAAATTGGCGCCGAGCGAGGTGTCGCGCGACAGCGTCCAGGTGGTGTTGCGCGAGAGCACGTCGATTTCGCCCGACTGCAGGGCCGTGAAGCGGTCCTTGGCCGAGAGCGGCACGAACTTGACCTTGGTCGGGTCGTCGAAGATCGCCGCTGCGAGGGCGCGGCAGACGTCGACATCGAGGCCGGTCCAGTTGCCCTTGTCATCGGGCGAGGAGAAGCCCGGCAGGCCCTGGCTGACGCCACAGGACAGCATGCCCCGATCCTTGACCGTCTTGAGCGTTTCCGCAGAGGCGGCCTGAGCCGAAAAAGCAGCGGCGGCAGCGAGTGTGAACAGGAGCGATACGCGTTTCATGAGCTTAGGCCTTTTCAAGGGGTCCTTGGGTACGTTCACTTTCCAATGCGTGCAATGTCGATGAGGCCCGCCCTGCGATCCCGAGTCCCGCGATCCCAAAGTCATGCGATCCCCTGGCAAACGTCAAACCAAAGACGGTTAACGCCCCAACCGGTCAAAGCAATGGATCGAAGGTCGCGGCAAGCCCCTCAACGTGCGGCGACTGAATAGCTCCCCTGCATCACAGAACGACTGGCCCTCGGGGTCAAGGGGTTGACGCCCCACTTCCCTGTCCTGTTATTAACGATTCCGCCCCGACCGCCGGGCCCAGGCCGCGAGCGGTGGACAAAACCTGTGGTAGCGACGAAAGAATGAGCTCCGTGAACGACACCGGATCAGGCCATCCCCAAAAGCCGGAAACGCGGCTCGTGACCGCCGGGCGCGACACCAGGGCGCAGAAGGGCTTCGTCAATCCGCCGGTGGTTCATGGTTCCACCGTGCTCTACCCGACCGCGGCCGACCTGCACGCCCATACGGGCGAGTACCGCTACGGCCGCTACGGCACGCCGACCACCAGGGCCTTCGAACAGACGCTGATGGCGCTGGAGGGTCCGCAATGCGCGGGCGTAGCGATCGCCCCGTCGGGGCTGGCCGCGATCTCGACCACGCTGCTCTCGGTGCTCAAGGCCGGCGACCACATCCTGGTCTGCGACAACGTCTACCGGCCGACGCGCCAGATCTGCAACAATGTGCTGGCGCGTCTCGGCATCGAAACCACCTATTTCGCTCCCCTGATCGGCGCGGCGATCGAGACGCTGTTCAGGCCGAACACCCGCGCCGTATTCTTGGAGGCGCCGGGCTCGCAATCTTTCGAGATGCCCGATGTTCCCGCCATCGCCGCCGTCGCACATGCGCGCGGCGCATTGGTGATCGATGACAATACCTGGGCGACGCCGCTGTTTCGCCGGTCGCTGGACCAAGGCGTCGACATCAGCATCCAGGCCGCCACCAAATATATCGGCGGCCATTCCGACATCATGTTCGGCACGATTTCGGCCAATGCTGCGACGTGGCCGATCGTACGGGAGCAGTCGCGCCTGCTCGGCATCTGCGCCGGACCGGACGACGTGTTCCTGGCGATGCGCGGCCTGCGGACGCTCGCGGTGCGGCTCGCGCAGCACTATCGTTCCGGCCTCGACATGGCGCGCTGGCTGCAGAGCCGGCCCGAGGTCATCAGGGTGCTGCACCCGGCGCTGGAAAGCGATCCGGGGCATGCGATCTGGAAACGGGATTTCACGGGCGCGTCGGGCCTGTTCAGCATCGTGCTCAGGCCCAAATCCGGATCGAGCTCGCAGGCCGCGGTCGATGCCTTCCTCGATGCCTTGAGCCTGTTCGGGATGGGCTATTCCTGGGGCGGCTTCGAGAGCCTCGCCATTCCCTTCGACTGCGCGGAGTATCGCAGCGCCACCAAATGGGCGCCCGAGGGCCCCACCGTGCGGCTCCATATCGGCCTCGAAAATGTCGATGACCTCAAGGCGGATCTGGAGCGGGGCTTTGCCGCGTTCAATGCGGCCTGAGCCACGGTCGAGCCGATCCCCTCAACCGTTGGCGCGAGACATCGTTTTCTCCGCCCTTGCCGATGCCGCGTGCTCGCGCATGACCGGGGCGAATTGCGCGACCGTGGTGCGGGAATGGCCCCGCTGCCTGGCGGCTTCGCCGCGATGCGGCTCCGCCGGCCATTGAGCCCGCTCCTCGCCAACCTGCCGCTCGTCCGGGCGCGCCTGCACCAGCGTCCTGAGGATGCCGAGCAGGCCGGCAGGCTTGTCCGGACCCGACGACTCGAATGGATCGGCGTAGAAGGTCGCACCGGCGCTGTCGGCAAAACCGGCGAGAGCGTTGACCATGCGCGGCGATCCACAGGCATATATGATATCGGACGCGTCGAGCCGCGGCAGATGGGCCTCGATGCGTCCGACACGCACCGACGGATGAGGGCTCGGCCCTTCTTCAATCGTCGGGATCACGGCCACGTTGGGCAAACGCGCAAGCTGCGCCAGTGCCGGTTTCATGTAGAGCGCGGATAGCCGGCGTGCCCCGGCGATCATGACGATCGGGCGCTCGCGTGCTCTGTCTTCGCGCAGCGCCATGCAGGCGATGGCCCATATCGGTGCAAAGCCGGTCCCGCTTCCGGCCAGTATCAGCCTGCCCTTGCCGCCGGGGCGCAGGAAGGCACGCCCGAAGGGCCCTTGCACACGCAGACGGTGTCCGGGCCGGATGGAGGAGCCGAGCGCGGAGGACACGCGCCCGTCCCGCACGCGCTTCACATTGAGGCGGATGACGCGTCCGCCGATGCGGCCATCGAAGGAGGCCGTGGGGCTGTAAGCGCGTGCCGGAAAACCGTTGAATGCAAAACGGAAATACTGCCCGGGGAGATAGCTGATCTCCTTCTCGGGCGCGATGGTGAGCTCGACGATGTCGGGCGCAAGCTCGCGCAGGCCGGTGAGGCGCGCCCGCGTCGTGTCGATCTCGGGCACATCCTCCATCTCCACCTCGAGGTCGGAGACGACGCGGGCCTGGCAGGCATGGACCATGCCCTGTGTGTGCGTTTCACCGCACACGGTCTGGCCTTTGACGACCTGCACCATGCAGGTCCCGCAGGTGCCTGCGCGGCAATCGTGCGGCATGTCGACGCCGGCTGCGAGCGCCCCGTCGAGCAGGACATCGCCTGCGCGGACACGGAAGGTACGACCGCTGACCGAGACGGTCCTGTAGTTGGTCATTGCTTACTCCTCGATCGGGTACGCTGTTGCTGGTGGGCTGGTGAACAAGTCACGCTTCGCCCGGTGCAACACGGATGAGATTCTTGTTCGCGGTCGTCGCGAAGCGCGCGGACCAGTAGGCGGAGGCCATGACCGGCCGCGTCAGCCAGCTCACTCTGGGTGAGCGGAAGACCAGGAACCAGACGAAGAACGGCGTCGTCACCATGTGCGACACCCACGGAAACCAGTCCGGCAACAGGGAGGCCGGCCCGGGAAGACGGTACCAGTAGTAGGTGCTGACGGCGGCGGCCGCGAAGGCCCGATGCATCACGGCGCGCGCGCTATGCCGGTGGCGAAGGATGTGCTCGCCCACCTTGAACACCGCGTAAGTCACGATGCAGGCGCCGATCGGCCATGCATAGGCTGTGAAAATTTCCGCGTTGCCGACTTGAGACGGCGGATAATCCGGCACCTGAAACCATCCCCAGACAAAGCCGGGGAAGCTCCCCACCACGAAATTCCCGAGCCACTGCTGAACGCGCGTTGCGCCAGTCAGCGTTGGCGTCATCTCCGGCGTGGAATCCGGACAGGGATTGGTGCAGGCTTCGCACAAATCGCACCGCGCATTCTTGAACGTTATTGCCGGATTGGTGCCGTACAGCTTCTCCACCGGATGGATGGGGCAAAGCGTCGTGCACCAGCCGGATCGCATTTCGAACAGCATGCCCATCGTGCCCGCCAAGACGGCTGCCGACAGCAGCATGATCGCCGTCAACGTGCCGTCCACATTGAGGCCGATGCGCCGCATGGGTACGATGACGAACAGCAGGATGAGGCCGACCGTGCTCAAGGCAGCCGCACCCCATTCCGGCATCCGCCTGTTCTGCGCGATGCCGAGCTTCTGCGGCAGCATGTGAAACGTGGCCATCGGACAGATATTTCGCCACAGGCCGGGTGCGATCGTCACCAGGCCCGGGGCGACGGGAATCAGGAACCCCCACATCAGCGCGATTCCTGCGGCTGGCCAGAACAGCAACAGACCAATCAGCACCACGCCCACGGACAGCATGGCAGCCTGCAGGGCGCCCCAGATGCGCCGGCCCTTTGGACTGACCGTGCGGCTGTTGGCAGCCGATTGCGGGCTATATCTGGTCGGCGACACCCGCACAATTGCAGGTTGTGAATACGCCTCCCGGTCTCGCCAGGAGGACTCGGGCCGGAACGTTTGACTGCGGATATGTTCTTGCATCGCTTCCCAAGACGCCGTTTGTCCGATCTCGGAGTGACGCGGGGCTCCCTGCACCGGCAAGCAATGCGGTGAAGGGCCGCGCACACCTGGTTTCTTGAGAGCAAGAATTGGCGGAAGGATGTGGCGGTTTTTGACGGCCATTATGAACATCCCGAGGCCTTGCTGCGTTCTGCATTGCCGCAATCGCCGCCGTTTGCGATGGATCAAATGCGACTGCCCCGCCCGCTCCTATGGCGCCGGCGAACCTGGCCGATGCGTCGCGTCGGACAAAATGCCGGGCAGTACGTTCTCAAGCGAACTGGAGTCCGCTTCGCGTGGAGAAGACGCGTCCGGACAGAAGCGCCTGCCCCGCTCTGCTTCAATCAGAATCGGGCCTTAAGGTGCAGTGGGCATGTGAAGCGGGCGTGTGAAGCGCACGTCGCCTCCGATAGTGGGGCGCGCGATCAGAAGAGCGCCTTCGCACCAAAGGTGATTCCCTGTGCAAAGAAGCTCGACTGCCTGATGTCGAGCGGCGACGTGATCTGATCCCCGACCCGGCCGACATTGCTCATGTACAGATAGTTGTACGCCAGAGTCAGCGACAGCATATCGGGAATGACGTCATAGCCGACCTTGATATTGCCGCTCGGCACGATTGCAAACGTCGTCTTGCTCCGATCGCCTTGTGCGAACAGGCCGAATGGATTGGGGCCGCCCACGGTACCGGTCACGGGCGCACCTCCGTTGACGGCCAGCGGTATGCCGGCCAGGGAAAGGGTCGTGGTCGGCGTTGTACTGGAAACGCTCGAGCCCGACACCGACAATCCCTCGATCACGGCGCCCACTGCCAGCTTGTTTTCACTCGCGACCCAGTAACGTCCCCAATGCTGCTCCGCGTTGAACCCAACCTGTGGCCCGATGAAGTCATTGCGGATCCTGAACGCGCCCGAACCCGACAGTGAATTGCTGAAATCCACCGGCGGCGGCAGGCCGAGCCCCGGTTGGAAAGTCCGGGTGAACAGGGAGGTGACGGAGGCGGTGAGCTTCTCGTCGAGAGCCACGTAGCGGACGCCGACCATGACGTCGAAGTTCGACAGGCTTGCAACGCGCGGAGCCTTCATTCGGAAGTTGGCATCCGCACCGTACAGCTGGTCCGAGATTCCGGCGTTGCTCAACGTCGTCGTCGTGGTGTCGTCGAACAATCCGACGAACACATCGGGCGTCGTATTCACGAAGGTGCTCGTCTTGACGGTCGTCGGCGCCCCCGAAAGGTTGAACGCGGAATTGCCCCGCACGTAGAAGACGCTGCCTTCGACGGCCATCGTCCGCTCTGGGTCCAGCCAATAACCCATCCGGTAGCTCCCGCCACCGCCGCCATCCGCCGGGCCACCGGTGGCGAGCGGGTTTGTGACCGTCGATGTCGAAACGAGCCCGATGAAACCTGGTGCGGTTGGAACGAAGGTTGGACCGGTCGAGGCGGGCGGCGCGGTCGCTGCGATCACCGGCAGATTTTTGGAGAAACCATAGATTCCGCCCTCGGCCTCGAGCCAGAAACGGGGAGCGGGCTTTGCCGGGCTCAGCGCCTTGACGATGGGTTTGGTCGGCATCGTATCGGCCGCCAAGCCCTCAAGCCTGGGCACGTCCGAGGTTTTGCCCAGCGGCGCCTTGCTGGAGGGCGCACCGGCAGCCTTGTCATAACAGGCCAACCGCGTCATCGGATCGGCGATGGACAGGCACTTGGAAGAGGCCGCATTTGCTGACGAAGCAAGGGCGACCGCCCCCGCCGAAATAGCAAGCAAACCCCCAATTTTCTTCATTATGGCCTCCCCCAAAAATTCGGCCGCACGTCGGCAAATTCCCGAGGCAGCGACCAAAAGTACCAAACCGCGCGGGTTCCACCATCGGGCATGCGGCGAATGTGGGCGTTTTATGTCTCCGTGTTGCTCGTAGGTAACGGAAGATGCTGCACCCGCACGTCGCCGCGAAGAACTGGCCCCGGAGAAAATCGCGCATAACGGCGCGCGGCGCATGACAGCTTCGGGCAAAGGCCAGAACTAATCAGAGCACCGGCAGCTTGGCGCCGGACAAAGAACTCGCCCCTCGGCGCTCACCGATCCAGCGTCTCCGACGCCTTCGCGTGATTCTTGTAGATCAGCATCAGGTTGCGGACATAGATGATGTTCGAGGCCAGTTGTCCGATGATGATGATGGGCTCGCGCTTGACCAATCCATAGATCAGCGTCAACAGGCCGCCGCCGATCGAGAAGAACCAGAACGCCAGCGGCACTACGCTCTTGCCGGCGCGCTCGCTTGCGATCCACTGCACCAGAAAGCGCGCGGCAAACGCGAGCTGCGCAACCAGGCCGAACGCCAGCCAGAAATCGAATTTGGCGACGAAAATGTCGTAGAGATAGTTGCTCAGCGCCTGCCCGTACTGGATCAGCATCACGTCACCTCGGTCGCAACGGGGGTCGGCTTCTTGCGGCGGATCAGCCACCAGACGCCGAACAGGTCCAGGATCCCGATCCAGAGCCGGTCGAAGAAGCCGTAATTCGACACGCCCGAGCGCCTGGGGCGGTCGATCACGTCGACATAGGCGACATCGAAGCCCTCGCGCCGCACCAGCGCCGGGAGGAAGCGATGCAGCCCGTCGAAATAGGGCATCATCAAGAACACCTCGCGCCGGAACGCCTTGAGGCCGCAGCCGGTGTCGCGGGTGCCGTCCTTGAGAATGTAGCTGCGCACGGCATTGGCGATGCGGGACTGCAATTTCTTGAAGCCGGTGTCCTTGCGTCCGACGCGCTGGCCCGCGGCGAGGCCGACCCTGGCCCCGCCTCGGTCGACCGCTGCGATCAGCTCGGGCAAAAAGGCCGGGTTGTTCTGGCCGTCGCCGTCGAGCGTTGCCACGATTGCGCCGCGAGCCGCGCGCACGCCGCTGCGCACGGCCGCCGACTGGCCGCCGGAGGCGGCATGCTTGAGCTGGCGGATGTTGGGCCGGCGCGTCATGGCCTCTGCGAGCCGGTCCGCGGTCGCGTCGGTCGAGCCGTCATTGACGTAGATGATCTCGTAGTCCCAGCGGCCATCGAGCGCAGCCGAAATCTCCTCGATCAGCGGGAGGATGTTGTCGGCTTCGTTGCGGACGGGGACGACGATGGAAACCGCTGTCTCGGAGGAAGGCAAATCGACGCTCGTCCCTGGTTGGCCTGCCGCTTCGCCCCGGGGCAAATCGGTACCCGCGGCGCCCGCTTCTTATGAGGCGCGGGCGGCGCGGGCAACCCCTTAAATCATCTCAGATCGGGACAATTTGGCCGTCGTTTCGGACCGCAAAGCCGAGCCGGCGCGCGGCAAACCAGTAGCGCACGCCGAGACTTGCGAGGATGCCGATCACGGCGCCGGCCACGACGTCGCTCGGATGATGAGCGAGCAGCGCCAGCCGGGTGGCGGCTATCAGCGCCGCATAGGCGAACATGATGAGCCGCGACCGCGGCCAGATCGCGCCGACCGCACAGGCCAGGGCAAAGGCCGTCACCGCATGCGCCGACGGCAGGCTGAAATAGGCCTCGGTTCCGGCAAAGGGCCTGAAATTGAAGGCGTTGGCCTTGCCGCCGACGAAGGGCCGGCCGCGGCCGATGGCATATTTCAGGACCTCGGCGACGAGGTTCGCGCAGACCACGGCCACGAAGACATATTCGAGACGGGTGCCGAAGCGCAAAAGCCGCGCCCGCGAGGGGCCATGGAGCAGCGGCAAGACGACCACGGTCAAAACAAGCGCGGCAAACAGCGCCCAAAGGACATAGACGTCCTTGCCGAAATCGGTCAGGTCGCGTGCCCACCAGACGCCGGGGCTGCCACGTGGCGGCATCAGCGCGATCTCGGTCACGTCGAAGCCGAACATCAGCGCGATGACCAGCGCCCCGCCGATGCCCACGATCAGCAGGGCGTCGCGTCGGAGCCGCAGCGCGGCCGCCGAGCGCCGCGCATGCGTCGGCGGGCGCAACAGCTGCGTCACCGACAGCCGCACCAGCGCCAACAGCTGGACGACATAGTTGCGGGATTCGAGCGTGGCCACGGAGCTCGACATCACTCCGTGCCTTCGGAGCGGAAGATCGAGACCGTGACCGCCCGCCCCTGCGAGATGTTGAAGCCTTCGATCCGGCTGTAGACGTTGTAGCGCAGGCCGATGGCCTCGGCGCGCTGCACGAAATTGCGCTCGGTGCGGGCCTCGACCAGCGCAAACCGGCAACTTCCCTGGTTGAGGAAATCCGCCGCCCCCGAGCCGTCCGTCAGCACGGTCGAGGTCCCCGTCATGAACACGAGACTGGGCTCCTGGAAGCCGGCAGCCGCCGCTTTCGGCCCGACACAACGGACATTGCGCAGCGCATGCGCGATCTCGGCGCTCGGAAACAAGGGCCCCAGCGACGGCAGCACCACGCCATAGACCGTGAAGGCGAGAAACAGCGCGGCGACCAGCGCGTTCAACAGCGACTGCTCGGCGCGGTTGTCCTCATAGAGCCACCAGGCGGCCAGCCCGAAGATCAGCGATCCCGCCACGAAGGGCCAGGCCAGGAATGCCGGCTGGCGCGTCGCCCAGATCGCGCCGATCACCGCGATCAGCGAGGTAATCGCCGGGATCGCAAACCACCAGGCCGAGCCCTTCATCAGCCAGGAGCGCGACAGCACGCGCCGCTCGATCGCACCGGCCGTCAGGATCGCGATCGCGGGATAGAGCGGCAGCACGTAATGCGGCAGCTTTGTGAGCACCGCCTCGAACACGATCCAGGACGGGATCAGCCAGGCCAGAAGATATTGCGCGCCGGGCTCCCGTCGCGCCCGCCACACCGCAGGCGCGGCCATCGCCGCCAGCGGCGCGCCCGGCCAGAAGGTGATGCAGAACAGCACCAGATAGAGCCCGGGTGGCATGCCATGGGATTCCTGGGCGCTGAGCTTGCTCAGCATGTCGCCGCCGACGGAATCGGCGAAGAAAGCATCGCCCGCCTTCCAGAAGATCGCGATGAACCAGGGCAGCACCAGCACCAGCATCCACATCAGTCCCCAGACCGGGCGCAGCCGCCACAGCCAGGCCGCGCTGCGATCGAGGATCGCGAGCGTGACGATGGTCAGGCCTGCGAACATCAGGATCAGCGGCCCCTTGATCAGCACGCCGGCCGCAAGTGCCGTCCAGAAGATGGCAGGCCAGCTCCAGGGCGGATGCGCGGTATCCTCGCCGCGCTGCCAGGAGAGATAGGGCCGCGCCATCGCGCCCATCGCGGCAACCACGGTGAGCAGCAGCATGGCGTCGGTCTTGGCAAGCCGCGCCTCGACGCCAAGCAGCACCGAGCTGCACATCAGGAGCGCGGCAAGCACGGCGCCGCGCCGGGTCACGAAGGCGAGCGCGCTCCAATAGGTCAGCAGGACGGCGCCGATCGCGCCGAGCAGCGACGGCAGGCGATAGACCCAGATGCGGAGCTGCGCACGCGGCAGGCCAAGCGCGTTGGCGGTCTCGACGGCGGCGGCCTGCATCCAATAGATGCCGACCGGCTTCTTGTAGCGGACGTCACCCTGAAAGCGGATATCGACGAAGTCGCCGGTCTCCACCATCTGTTTGGTGGCTTGTGCAAAGCGCGCCTCGTCGCGGTCGACCGGCGGGATATTGAAGAAGCCCGGCAGGAACAGAAGCAGTCCGCAGAGCAGCAGGAACGCCACGGCGCGCGCATGGCTGGCGGTGACGGCATCGATGGCGCGGACGAACCGGCTGCCCGGATTGACCAGGTTTTTCGGCTCGCGTCGGGCGCCAAAACGGGGGCGGGAATAGGTCTCAACCATGGTTCCGCATACGCCGAAACCACCATCCCCACAACCGCTTGAGCCGGAACTATTGAATTCTCACGACAACTGTGTCGGCCGCGCCAGTCGCGTCGATTACGGTGAGGCGGGCAAAGCCCGGCCCGGGCGGATCGATCAGCCGCTGACGGCGGCCGTCGATCTCGCCGACCGCAAGCCCGTTCACCAGCATGGTCATGGGCAAAACCCCGCCGGAAATCTTGACCGGCATGGCCGAGGTCTCCGCTCCGCCGGAGCGATCGACGGCGATCCGGGAGCCGTTCAGCGGGAACTGGATGTGCACGGCCTGCTCCCCGCCGGTTCGCGCCAGCTCTCCGAGCGGGCGGAACCGGCGCAGCGGCAGCGGCAGTCTGGTGTTGGTGGCAATCAGCGCCCCCTTGGGCGGCTTGGGCAGCGCCAGAGGCACCTTGCCGCTGCGGGCAAAGGCGTCGAACAGGATGGGCGCGGCCGCATTGCGGCCGATCAGGCCGGGAACCGAGGCGCCGTCGGGACGGCCGACCCAGACGCCGATGGTCATGCGGCCGTCGAAGCCGACGGACCAAGCATCGCGATAGCCGTAGCTGGTCCCGGTCTTGAAGGCGATGCGGTGTTGCGGGGCGTTCTCCGGCGGCGGAGTGCCGAGCAGGACATTGCCGACGTCCCAGGCCGCGACCTTGTCCATCAGCCGTGAGGCCTCCCGGGTGTCGTCCCTGCTCATGATCTCCCGCAGCGGCCTGGTGGTGCCGAGCCGCGGCAGGCCGGAATAAAGCATGGCGAGATCCTGCAGGGTCACGCCGACGCCGCCGAGCCCCATCGCGAGGCCCGGCGCCTCGTCCTTCGGCAGCACCAGATTGGCGCCGGCCTGCCGCAGCCGCGACGCCAGCCGGCTGGAGCCGACGCGGTCCAGGAGCTCGATTGCGGGCACGTTGAGCGAGAGCTGCAGCGCCCGCTTCACCGGCACAGTGCCCTGATAGGTGAGATCGAAATTCTCCGGCGCGTAGTTGCCGAACCGGATCGGCCGGTCGTCGATCAGGCTCTCCGGGTGAACGAAACCGTCCTCGAACGCGAGGCCATAGATGAACGGCTTCAAGGTCGAGCCTGGCGAGCGTACCGCGCGCGTCATGTCGACCTGCCCTGCCCGCGTCTCGTCGAAATAATCGGCCGAGCCGACATGGGCCAGCACGTCGCCGGACTCGTTGTCGACCACGATGATGCCGACGGAGATGTTCGGGCCGAGCGCCTGGGCGCGGTCATGCGCCAGCGGCTCGAGCACCTTCTGCAGGTTGGCGTCGAGCGTCAGCCGGATCACCGGCGTGTCCTTCATCACCGCGATCGCCTGGTCGGAGGAATGCGGCGCCAGGATCGGCATCGGTTTGCGCATCCGCGGCACCGACGCCGCCTTGGCCTGTGCCGCATCGTCGGCCGTGATGCGATGCTCCTCGACCATGCGGTCGAGCACGCGATCGCGCCCCTCCCGCGCGCCGTCGGGATGGCGGTCGAGCCGGCGCGTTTCCGGCGATTGCGGCAGCGCCACCAAAAGCGCAGCCTCGGCCAGCGACAGCCGCTTCGGCTCCTTGCCGAAATAGGCGATCGATGCCGCGCGGATGCCCTCGAGATTGCCGCCGTAGGGCGCGAGCGCCAGATAGAGATTGAGGATCTGGTCCTTGGTCAGCTCGCGCTCGATCTCGATCGCGCGCACGATCTGCCGCAGCTTGGCCGCGAACGAGCGCTCGCGCCGCGGCTCCATCAGCCGCGCCAGCTGCATGGTGATGGTCGAGCCGCCCGACACGATGTGGCCGGAGGTCGCAAGCTGAAACGCCGCGCGCATCAGGGCCAGCGGATCGACGCCATTGTGCGAATAGAACCGCTGGTCCTCATAGGCGAGCAGCAGGTTCAGATAGGTCGGATCGACGTCCTTTTTGGCATCGACCGGCAGCCGCCAGCGCCCGTCGGCCATTGCATAGGCGCGCAACAGCTTGCCGTTGCGGTCGACGACGGTGGCGGAGACCGCGCGCGCCTGGTCGAGCGGCAGCGGGCCGAGGGAGACGGCCCAGGTGATGAAGGCGGCGGTCGCGACGAGGAGAAGCGCGGCTGCGACGGCTGCCACCCGACCGAAGCGTCGCCGCTTAGGTCCGTCCACATGTGACTCCGTCATTCCGTTGCGCTCCGCAGGACCGAACCCGGAATCTCGAGATTCCGGGTTCGATGCTTCGCATCGCCCCGGAATGACGGTGCTCTCACTCGCCACGCCACCACTCATTTCGCCGCCCGCACCTCCACAGCGCCGGTGCCGGTGCGGCCGTAGCGCGAGGGATTGTACATGTCCTCGACATAGGCCTGCGGCAGCACGTATTTGCCCGGCGACACCGCGCGCACGACATAGGCGACGGTGAACACCGACTTGGCGTCGGTGGCACGATCGATGGCCGCGGTGAAGCGGTCGTCGCGGAATTCGGTGTCGGCGGCATCGACGCCGTCCTCGATCCAGTCGAGCGTGCCGCTGTCGCCCGAGGACACCAGGTTCGGATTGTCGATCTCGAGTCCTGCGGGGAGATAATCGGACACCATGATGTGCCCGTATTCCGGCTTGGGCTCGGTGATCTTCAGCACCACCGCAAAGCGGTCGTTCTGCTTCGCCTTGGTGACGTCGGCCGGCTTGCCGTCGAGCGTGTAGTAATTGCGCTCGATGGTGAAGCCGTTGGAGGCCGCGGGCTCCGGCACCACGGGCGCGCCCGAGACCGACACCACCACCTGCACCGGCGCCTCGCCGGTGTTGGTGATCTTGAGCGGCTGACCCGCCATCTCGGCTGCCTTGTAGCTGCGGAACAGCGCGGTCTTGACGACATCGCCATTGACGTCGAGCGAAAGCGTCTCCTTGGCGAGCGCGCGTGCCGCCAGCACCATCCAGGCATTCTCCTGCGTGGATGTGTAGGGCGTGAGCCCGCGGGCGACCTCGACCCTGGCGACGGCCTGCGAGATCGTGGCCTTCGGCGCATTGCCCTCGGCGCCGAGCGAGACCAGCGCTGCGGCATCGCGGAGCTGCGAGCCGTAATCGGTGCGGCCGAACTCCAGCACCGGCTTCGGGTTGAGGCCGTCGAGCGCCGCCGCATAGACCCGCTCGGCACGATTGCGGTCGCCGACCAGCGCCAGCGCCGCCGCCAGCTGCGCTTTCGCAATCGGCGTCGCAAGGTTGCTCAGCTTGGTGTCGGCGAGATAGCGCAAGTCACCGATGGGAGCCGCGCCGTTGCGGGCAAGCACATAGAGGCCGTAGGCGAGATCGCGCCCGCCATCCTTCTCCGGCTCATTGGCATTGACCACGGAGTTCCTGATGCGGTCGAGCGCGCTCTTGAACAGCACGTCCGGCACCGCAAAGCCCTTCTCGCGGGCGCGGGTCAGGAAGTCCGTCACATAGGCATCGAGCCAGGCGTCGTCGCCGCCGGCCGACCACAGGCCGAACGAGCCGTTGGAGCCCTGCCGCGCCAGCAGGCGGTCGATGGCGCCGCGGATGCGCTCGTCGAGATCGCCGTCCATGGCCAGATGTGCGCCGGCGGCGAGCTCGTTGACGTAGAGCAGCGGCATGGCGCGGCTGGTGATCTGCTCGGAGCAGCCGTACGGATAGCGGTCCAGCGCCTGCAGGATGGTCGCTGCATCGAGCGCGGTCGACAGGCTCGCCGACAGCGACACCGTGCCGGTGCCCGATACGAGATCGGAGAACATGTCCGAGGTCAGCGTCAGGCTCTCGCCCTTGGCCAGCGTGCGGATCGAGCGCCGCGCGAGGATTTGCGTCGCGGGCTTGACGTCCAGCGCATAGTGGCGCGCCAGCGACAGCCCGTTCGGCCCGGCGATGGCGACGTCGAGCTGCGCCGTGCCCGCCCCGCCGCCGATCAGCGCCAGCGTGGTGGACGAGCGCTGCTTCGCCGCAAGATGCATGGTGGTCGCCGGGTTGCCCGCCACCGTCACCGGCCCCGATGTCTTCACGCTGATGGTGTAGTCGCCCGGCGCACCTTCGACATTGTCGAGATCGAAGGAGATGGTGCCGCGGTCGCCATTGAGCAGGAAGCGCGGCAGGGTCGCGGTCAGCACCACGGGATCGCGCACGGTGACGTCGATAGTGGCGCGGCCGATCTTGGTCGCGCTCCACGCCACCGCCATCACCCGCGCGGTGCCGGCGAAGTCAGGGATGTCGAAATCGAGCTCGGCGGTGCCGTCGGCCGCCACCGTCACGATGCCGGAATAGAGCGCGAGCGGCTTCTGCGTCGGCGGCGCGCCGAGCAATTCGCCCCCGGCATCGCCGCCGGATTTGACCTGCCCGCGCGTGCCCTGCATGCCGTCGATCAGCTGCCCGTAGAGATCGCGGATCTCGGCGGTGAGGCGGCGCTGGCCGAGATAGTAATCATCCGGCGCCGGCGGCTTGTAATTGGTGAGATTGAGAATGCCGACATCGACCGCGGCCACCACGATCTTGGCGTCCTCGCCCGGACTGAGCCCGGCGACCTTCACCGGAATTTTCAACGCCGAGTTCGGCCGCACCAGCGCCGGCGGCGTGAGACTGACGGCGAGCGTCCGCGTCGCCTTGTCGATGCCGAACCATTTCAGCCCGATGGCGCGGCCGGGCATGCGCTGCGCGGCCGCATCGAGCGGACGGCGCAGGGTCGCCAGCACATAGGCGCCGGAGCCCCAGTCGCTGCCGACCGGTAGCTTGACCTGCGTGGTGCCGTCCTTGACGTCGACGGTCTGCGTGGTCAGCAACCGGTCGCCGAGCACGTTCACCGTGAGCTTGCCGGGGTAGCGCGTGTTCACCGACACGGTCATGGTGTCGCCGGACCGGTATTCCGGCTTGTCGATCGAGGTCTCCAGCAGGTCGGGCGTATCGGCGCTGCCGTCGGAATACCAGCCGACATCGAACTGCACCGAGGTGATCGGACCGTCGGCCTGGCTCGACTTCACGTCGAGCCGGTAGCGGCCGGCCTGCGGATTGAAGCTGATGCGAGCAGGATGATCAGCGGCGACGACGAGATCGCCGTCGGCGACGCGGCTGGTCGATTTGACCGGCTCGAAATCCCAGGTGGAATTCTGCCGATACCATTGCCAGCGCGACTCGATCTTCATCAGCTCGTAGCGCAGGCCGTCGCGGGCGAGCGCCTTGCCCTCGGGCGAGACGAACACGACGTCGAACTCGGCCTTGCCGCCCTCGGAGACGCTGCCGGAAAACAGCGGCTTGACGCCGATCTCGGCTGCAGATGGCGCCACCGGCAGCACCAGCTTGCGCTCGACGGCGCGGCCGCCGCTCTCGGCCATGCGGATGAAGATCTGCGCCTCCTGCGGCCGGGTCGAGGTGGGCGGCTTGGCCAGGCTCACCGGGAAGGTCGCCGCGCCGTTGGCGTCGGTCTCCGGCAGGCCCTCGATCGGGGTGCGCTCGTTGGAGGTGGTCTCCTCGTCGGCGACGCCGAACTGGTAGCCGGGGAAGCCCGGCCGGCTGTCCGCTGGCGCCACCAGCATGTCGCCTTCGAGCTGGAGGTTCGAGGCCGGCGCGCCATAGAGGAAATGGCCGTCGACCTTCAGTTCCACCGGAGCATCCGCTTTGATCAGCTTGTCCTTGGAATCAAGCGCAAATTCCAGCCGCTCGGGGATGTAATCCTCGACCATGAAGGTGGTCTCGCCGACCGACTCGCCCTTCGGATCGGTGAAGGCCCGGACCCGCCAGGTCCCGCTCGGCACCGCCGAATTGAGCGCGAACGACAGCGACCGCCCGCCGGCGCCCTGGTCCGGCAGCACGGAGCGGCGGAATTCGACACCGTCGGGGCGCTCGATCACCAGCGTCAGCGGCGTGCCCGAGAGCGCATTGCCCTTGCCGTCGCGGAGCAGCGCCGTAAGGTGCACCATTTCACTGGAGCGGTAGACGCCGCGCTCGGCATAGACGAAGGCATCCGCGCCCGAGGGCACCAGCCGCCCGCCGACGCCGCGGTCGGAGAGGTCGAACGGATTGGTCTTGAGGCTGAGGAAGGCGTAGTCGGTCGTCTCGCCCGTCACCGTCACCATGGCCGGCGACAGGCCGCCCTCGCCGCGCGCAAAGCCTGGCTCGAACAGCACGTGGCCGGCATCGTCGGTCTTCTTCGCAGCCAGGATCTCGTTGTTGCGCGCGACCAGCCGCACCTCGGCATGGGCAACCGGGGCGGTCGTGGCCAGCGAATTGACGAACACGTGGATGCCGTCATTGCCGGAGAAGGCGCTGATCCCGAGATCGGAGACGATGAACCATTGCGTGGCGAGCTGGTTGTCGTCGTCATTGCCGCCGGGGCTCTTGGGCGAGGCGGTCATGACATAGACACCGGGCTTGATATCGCCGAGCACCTCGTCAACCGGAAACGCCGTGGTGACGTCCTGGTTCAGCGTGGTCGCGGTGGCAAGCTCGCCGGACCAGACCTTCTGCCCGCGCGTATCGCCGAAATCGGACAGCGAGTAGCGGTTGATCTGCTGCTGGAAGTCGGAATCGATCACCGTATTGATCAGGTTGCGGTCGCCGATCCTGAACACGTCGACCTTGACCGCGGGCGTGTTGACGCTGACCAGCGGAATGCCGCGCTGGCCGGTGCGCGGCAGCACATAGGCGCGCCCCGTGAAGCGCACGAACGGCTTGCGGTCGCGGACATAGATGTTGAACTCGGCCGATTTCGGCAGCCCCTCCTTCACGCTCGACGGCAGGCCCGCGCGCAGATTGATGGTGTAGCGCTCGCCATGCCTGAGACCCTCGACACAGAGCTGCTTCTCCTCCGAGGAGACCGCCGGCTTGTCGGTGCCGGCCAGCGCCACGAAAGGCGTAAAGTCGGTGCGCTTGGCGAGCTCCTCCGAGAACTGGAAGCAGGCCCGGGGCGAGGCCGAATCCGAATCGATGGAGTAGTCGACCAGGCGGAAGCCGTGCTCGTCGCGCAGCGTCTCATACTGGCCGCGCACCTCGGCGACCTCCTTGCCCTCGAGCGACAGCCGCAGCGCATCCAGCGCCGGCCGCCACAGCTGCTGGCCGGCCAGCGCGCGGCCGAGCACGGCCAGCGCGTCCGCCTCGTCCGATCGCGTCGCGGCATGCTGATAGGCGATATAGGCCGCGGTCGAGGCGCGCTCGAGCAGGAAGGTCTGCTCGGTCGCGTTCTTGGGCACGATCTGGAAGATCGAGCGCGCCAGCCGCAGCCAGTTGCCGGAATCCTCCGGCGCCACCGCGGCGATCTGCCCCAGGATCTGCAGGCCGGAGCGGAAGTCGTTGCGCCTGAAGGCGGCGTCGGCATCGAGCTTGAGCGCGGCGGCCGACTTGGCGACCGGCCCCGCCTCCCCCTTGATCTGCGCCTGCAGCTTGATGGCGCTATCGGCGAGATCGTCGCGCTTGAACGCCTTTTCCGCGGCCTGCGCCGAGACGAGCCCCAGCCCAGGCCCAAGATCAAGACAAAGCCCAAGCGCCAGCGCGGCGCAGAGGGCCACAGCGCGAACCAAACCGATCATCGGGAAGCTCCATGGGGCCGCAAATCGGCGGCGAGCAAGTGCAAAAAACTGCGAAAAGGTGACGGGCTGATGGCGCGAAAGCAAACGTAAAAAACAGTCGCAATCCGCATGGTCCAGCCAAAAACCGTAACGGAACCACGGCACGGCGCCGAAAGGGCGCGCCGCAGGATTCCCGGGCAGACCGGACGCGGCCCACCCCTCGCCGCTTTGTCGCGCATTCATCGGGATAGGTTCGTAAAAACCCTTTCCGAGACAGCGGATTTTTCATATTGACGGTGCTATCTAGAAGGCGAGCCGACCAGGCCTTCAGGCCGGCGAATCGGTCTCATGGCCGGCGACATGGCAACGGTCCCATAGCTCAACTGGATAGAGTAGCGGATTTCTACTCCGCGGGTTGCAGGTTCGAGTCCTGCTGGGATCGCCAATGTTTTCAAAGGCTTAGTAGGTGTTTAACCCCCTCGAAATGTGTTGCGCCTGTTGCGCAAGATTCCCCTGAATTATCAATACCTGCGCTGCACTCCCCGCTAGTCGGCGCGACACTGAGCGCAACATGATCCTCACAAGCTTGCACATCGAACCCGAAACACTCAAAAGATGCGCAACGACCCCAAACACACGCAACAAATGATCTGACACCATGGCCCGAAAACCTCCCGCTTCTCAGCCACAGTCAAAAGAGCTGACGCCCGAAGAGCAGCGCGCCGCAGTCGGCCGCCTAGAAGCGCGCATCACAGAACTTCGAGCACTAGACGTTTCCAAATTGCGAGCAGGCGATGATCCGTTGGTTCAGGATTTAGAGCAGCGCATCAGATCGACACTCGCCAACATCTACGGTGAAAGCAGCCGCCAGTACGCCAGATTAGAAAACGCCGCATCACTCGATGCCACAGCCTACACTTTGAACCTATACGGCGGTAGTGGAACGCCAATCGAGGAAATCCGCGAGGGAGTTGATCGGGGCCGCGGCAGCGCAATTTCTATTTTGCAAGGCGAAGTCGACGCACTGAAGGAAAACCTTCAATTCAACTCTGCGGTATCGACCGACGCCCCAAAGCCAGGCGCGCCGGCGGAACTAAGCGACGACATATTTATAGTCCGCGGCCGCGATGAAGCCGCAAAGGAAGCTGTTGCGAGGGTCATTTCTCGCGCCGGCTTAAACCCCGTGATCCTCCACGAACAGCCAAATGGCGGAAAGACGATCATCGAAAAATTCGAGAAACATGGGTCCGCGGCCGGTTTTGCAGTCGTAATTGCGACTCCCGATGACCTCGGCGGTCTGGCTAGCGCTGCCCCAAACCTCAAGCCGAGGGCTCGGCAAAATGTGATCGGCGAAATGTTTTGGTTTGCCGGACGCCTTGGGCGCGAGAAAGTGTGCGCTCTCGTCAAGGGCGATATTGAGATGCCAACCGACTTCGCCGGTGTCGTTTACACGCCATTAGATGACCATGGAGGTTGGAAGGCTAAATTATTGCAAGAATTGCGTGCGGCCGGCTACACCCAGTTAGATTGGCAAGCAGCACTCAGCTAGGAGCATTGCGGCCATGATGATTTTTGATTTCATCACCCAAGAGGAAATGGATGACCTACCTGACGATGATCCACAGGAGGCGTTCACGCGATTTGTGGAAATCGCCCGACGCAGATTGGCCGATCGACTAGGCTCTTTGGGCGACCAAGAAGAAGATTGGCATGACCGCTTGGAAGCCCAACATGGCTTCATGAATGTGATAGTCGCAGCAGCTAAACGTTTCGATATTGAGCCGTTATCTCGCCTCTCAGTTCCGAGGGCCACGAAATTCACCTCCGACGCCTATCGAGAATTTCGATCAGACCTCGATCACTACCTCACGCAACTCTTGCTAGGCAACAGTGCCCGAGCAAAGCGCGATTCCGTACTGCTGTCGCAGAATTTTAAGACGACCATTCGCACTTACCTGCTTAGTCTGCGAGAACTGATTGAGAAAAACGACGACATCGACGAACGAAAGCGCAATGAACTGCTAGATCATCTTTCGGCTTTTGAAGCCGCTGTTGAGCAGAAGCGCCTAAATCTTCTCGCAGTAACAGTGTTTGCCATAACACTTTTGGGCGCCCCTGGTGCGCTTGGAGCATCGGTCGATATGGCCAGCAAGCTAGTAACGAATATTTTGCGCACGGTAGGTGAAGCAAAAGTTCACGACGAAGCTACACGGCGACTGCCATCCGCAGCGCCACCGCTGCAAATCACAGGGCCGCGGCCTCAAGAACAATTAAAACAAGACATGGATGACGATATTCCATTCTAAATTGCAATTCGTTCGGAATTGCAAGCAGGCGCCCGGCACAAATGCTTTTAAGCTAATAAGCCTTGCATTGCGGAACTTGCACCTCCACATTGCGGTCCTCCGCTGGCGATGACCTGGCGACATCGGATGTTATGGACGCTTGTACGTTACATTCGGTTCGAACGGCTGATGCGATATGGATGACATGGCGTATCAGGTGCTTCTCGGTTGACGACTCCAAGTTATTGGGTCGCGGGTAGCTGGCGGTGAACTATGGAGACGCCATATGCGCAAGTTTTTAGCACGTATGGCGACCCTTACCCGCAAGATCGCGGAATGGTTGGTGCCAGTTTTGACTGCCATCAAGCTTCTGATTGAAATTGTGGGTAAGGTCGCCAACTGCCATGATCGTCAATTACGAGTTCAAATATCGGTCGCGAGGTAAGTGGTTCTTCGTTCCGAACGAAAAAAGTGAGCGCCGCGGTCGGCGCATGCTCGCGTATTTCAAGCGGCGAGTTGTGTTTCCCGATTACATGTACCACTTTAAAAAGGGCGGCCACGTGGCGGCCCTTCACGCCCACATCCACAATCGCTTCTTCTTCAAGATCGACATCCAGAACTTTTACTATTCGATCGCGCGCATGCGGGTTACGCGTGCGCTACGCCAGTGGGGCTATCCTGGCGCCAACACCTTCGCCATGTGGTCCTGCGTTCGCAATCCGCTGCCCGGCCCTAAGCACGCTCTGCCTATCGGCTTTGTACAGTCTCCGTTGCTTGCAAGCCTAGCGCTGATGAAATCACAAGTAGCCGATGCAATAGAACGCGCGATGGCGAAGGGAGTATGTATATCCGTCTATCTCGACGACTTCATCGGCTCCCATGATGATGAAGCGCTGCTGACGGCAGCCTATGAGGATATCCGCAATACATGCGTCGCTGCCGGGTTCATGCCTAATCCTAGCAAGCTAATTTCGCCACAGGCTACGATAACGGCGTTTAACTGCGATCTCACGAATGGCTCGGCAGAAGTGACCGCGGCTCGGGTCGCAAAGTATCTCGGCAGGACGGATCGCACCCCTCTTTCGGACGCGGGGTTCGACGAGTACCGTCATCTCGTGCGTTCTCAGAACACGCCCTAAAAAAGGAAAGGACGCTCCGTTGCCAGAGCGTCCCGTCCGTTCATAGCAACCTAGATAGCAAGGCGATCATCGAAGCCAGATGCAAACTGCACCCGAACCCAAGACGATACGTCTTGCCACTCGGTTGCCTGGCTTCGAGAGTGAGTAACACCGTCATGGTGCCCTCCCATCTCTGCGCGGGGTCCTAACTTAGCCGACATCGCGCGTTGAGCCAGTAGTCCGGGGGGTTTTCGATTTTATAGCCTCGTCGGAGACCCCCAGCACACTTCGGCTATTTCGGTATCGTGGGGAGATTTAGCGTTCGTTCACTCGGTTGCAAGGCGTTAATAGAGATTCTTTTTAGTTGACGCCGTGCGAATCACGCGCCGCCCCACTTTGGGTACCGAATTGGTTTGTGAAAGCCGCTCATCTCGCGGTTCGCTGCCCGGTGAATTTTCAGAGTGAGCCGCTTGGCTGCCGCTTTCTCACTCTCGCCCGGTAGCAAGCGGCTCGTAATGCGCTGGCCATTGTTTTCGTCGCGAAGCGGAATGCTATCGCTATTGCACATGGTCAAAATGCCATTTTCCACGAAGTACCGGCCCTCTGCAACCTGACCAAGGTCGTCGGGACCGCTCGGCTTGGCTGTGGTGACGACAACGACTCTAATTTCACGCATATCCTGCATCCTTGTATTCGATCTTCCGATTGAAGCCGGTTCCCTTCGAGCGCACGACTGGCGAGCCGCCCGGTTCCGAGAAGCACAGCGCAACTGCGTCTGCTTCATCAGGCGACGGCATGCCGCGTTTTTTCATGTCCTGCTTGCTTTCAAGCAACAGCCGGCCGCTCGAATCGTATCTGTAGCCAACGCTGGTCAAGTCGGCGTGCAAGCTATCGCTGTCCGGAATCGAGAAGCGGCCTTGCAGCGCGGTTTTCATGTGGTTCCACAGTTCGGCGCGGCGGTTCGCGTTGCCTCCCGATGGCTTGCCTGTTTCGTCAAGCGGCGGCGGCTCTACAGCCTTGTTGCCGAAGTTGACCGCGGTTACAACGTCGCCGTGCCCCTGCTCAATCAAGCGGTCATAGACGCCCACACCCAACCCGCCAATGTCGATCGCGACTTTCGCCGGCTTGTCGTCACGGATGATTTGCGAAACCGGTCCGGCAATTTCCATAGTTGTCAGCTTGTGCCGCCGTTCAATCTTGGTGATCGCATGGCCACGGCGCCACGCAATCGCTGTGCTGTCGTCGCCCATGCCGGCGGGATCGACGCCAACAAGCAACGCGCCATAAGGCTCGACGTCCTTCGCTTTGCGCGCGGCCATCACCAGGTCGGCTGTGATAAAGCTGTCGAACTGCGAAGCCATAAACGCCTCATTCGGAATCAGCGGATACTCGCGCTTGAAATGGTCCTCGCTACCAAGCTGGCTTATCTTTGCGCGGCGCCAGCAAATCTGCTCCGCATCGAGGCCGTGCAGCTCGGCAATCGCCTTCTCTTCCGTGGTCATGGCGAAATCGTCGGGTAGCGCCCTCCGATAGGTCGGATCGATGCTCCACGGGAGGAACACTGCAATGAATTCCGACTCGCCGGCTTCGGCACGGCGCCATAGCTGATGAAATTCGTCCCCAAACTGATTGCCGGTAGTCTCGATTATGATTTCCGTTCCGTCGATATCCGGAATCGTCTGCACAAGCGCGGCCAACTGCTCTTGCAGCGAGTGCCAGAACGCGGCTTCGGATGCGTGCAAGAACTGCGCTGTTGACGAACGGCCCGCGCCGTCTTCCGTCGCAACGCTCACCATATATCCGCTGTCGAGTGCATCGAACAAAAGCTCATCGGCGTTGTTCGTGCCAACGGACTGCTTGTGCTCCGCCGGCATGTGATCATGGAAGCGTTTGACCAGGTTGAACAGGTTCTTGGATGCCGGCTTTTCGTGCGCAATGATTTGCGTTCGCAAGCCCGGTAGCGCCGTTGTGCTTTTGTAGAAGCGCGCGGCAACATAGGTCGAAATGCCCATTTGCCGCGCCTTGAGCACGATGACGCGAACGCGGCCGATCTTGGCTTTCTGCTCTTCGATCCGCCGATGCAACTCCCGCTGCGCCGGATTCCATAGGAACGGCACAGTACCGCCGGCCTTCGGACGAATGCGCAGATTTTCGCCGCTGTAGAATTCAAGATCGGTGGCCAGGCGCGTGGCCCGGTCACCTCCTTGTCTTAACTCGGCAATCCAACTCATTTGCCACGCGGCCTGAATTGAATCACGTTGCTTTCGATCGCCGCAATCGCGTCGCGATATTCCTGCTCACGACGCGCGGCCCGCTCACGCTGGATTTCGAGCGCGTCCGCATAGTTGACAAGCTCTTCGTCCATGAAGTCGCTGGCTTCGATCAGGTGGCCAGTGATGCCGCTGTAGCGATCGTCGCTCATTTCAATTCCCCCGTGTTAATCAGGTATTGGCGACATTGGCAGTCGCCCGCACGCGATGTTAGGTCGCGACGAATGCACACCAACGGAATGCCGGGCGTTTTCAACTCTTCGGCTTTGGCATCAATGAATGCGTCGATCTCGGCGCGAATCTCGGCGATGCGATCTTTAAGCGGCGCTTTTGGCAGCTTCGGTAGAGTGAGTGCCATTTGATTTCGATTCCTTTCGAAGTTTTTCCATGTGTTGACGTAACGCGCGGTCGCGATCGTTTTCGCGGTCACGGATGTAGTCCGCTATGGGCCGCGGCAGTGTTGCCCATAGCGCTTTGTGTTGAGCGTCCCAACTGCGCGGCGGTTCGATCGGTCGCGCCTGGTTGAGCGCGGCGATCACCAGGGGATGTGAGGTAGGGTCGGCATGTGGCCAGTGCATCGCGCTGATTGCCGCAACCACGCTCACAGCGGTGTCCGGCCGGCTGTTGAGCACAAAGACCGCGATGTTTGCGGGGAGCGCCGGGCGCGCGGTGATTTTGCGATCCTCACACCAGCGCGCCCAGACTGGCCATAGGGCCGTGATGCGCTGCGGCTCCGACAATCGCAGATGCGCGAGCACTTTGGTGGTCAACGCGCGATCTGCTTCGAATTGCTCTTGCTCCTTGGCATGAACAAGCGCTTGCATAACGGGATTGGTCAACGGCCGACCTTCCGCAACGTCTCGTGCACGCCCCGGATGGCCTTCTCATATGCGTGGCGCTTCGCTGTCTCGCGAAGGGTCATCGTAGCCGGCGTGTCAAGGTTTCGCAGGTGCGCGACACGCGTTTCCATCGGATGCAACGCGAATTGTTCTGCCGCTTCTGCCGGTGTCAACTCGCGATTGAACCTAAGTTTTGCTTCTGTCTGCATTGCCTCGATGAAATCGGCCATGTCCTTATCTCCTTCGCTGTGAGCGCATTGCCATCAGAAGCGCGGCCGCGTCCTTGGCATCGCCACTCTGAGTCAATCTTGCGGAAAGCTGTTGCAGGCTTGCATTCTGCACCGCTCGGACGCCACCGCCGTTGCTCGTGCCCGGTCGGATCACAGGCGGAATGTTGGCTGCGCGCTGTTGCTGTCGCGTCGTCGTGAGGTTCTTTTGAGCCAAGCTGTACGCCGCGGCGTCGAACATCATCTTTCGAAAAGCGGCGTGCCGCATGATCGGATTTGTCATCATCAGATGTTCAAAGGTGCGCTGATCGACGCCAAGCGATGCGGCATAGGATAGGGCTTCGCGAGCGACTGCCTCGCGCTGTTGCGGCGGCACATGTTGCACCCTTTTGGCAAACGCCTGATCCTGCACCGCGGCCTCACGCTGGAAATTCTGGCGGTCAATCTGTTGCCGTTGCCGCTCCATATGCTGACGTTCGTTGTGAAGGCGCGTGAAGTTGTTGAGCATGATCTGCGCTTGCTGAAATCGCTGCGGATTGGTTTGCTGCAACTGATTCAAAAACGTCGCCATTTGTTGCGGCGTCTTAATGCCGTTCATTTCAGGGAATGCGGCGTTGATGGAGCCAAGCGCGATTTCTTGCGCCGCCTGCACGTTCGCAGCATAGTGCTTCTGCGCCGTCGTCGCCGTCGTCACCGCTTTGTTGAATTCGGTTTCCACCGCCTGCCTGATTTTCGGGTTTTGAAAGGCGCGATGCAAATCCGGATCGATGCCGGGAGGCGCCGGCTGCATGTCCTGCGGCAAATGCTGCGGATCAATCTGCGCCGCCTGGTCCGGAAGATCGCCAAACAAATGCGGATCGATTTGGTTCGGATCGACGGGTGCGGTCGGATCAGTCGGCACGCCGGCTTCCTTGCGCAGATTGTCAATGTTTCTTGCCAAGTCATCGCGATCGTTGATTTCCGCTGCGCTCGCGTCAGCAAGGCGCGATTGCTTCAAATCGTCTGACGCTCGTTTCAAGCTGACCGTTTCGTTTTTCGGCGCCTTACGGCCTTGCTCGTCGCGATATTCTTGCGGACGCGGCTCGTCGAGATTTGGGCGGCCGGATTTGATGCGGGCTTTGGCCAACTGGTCGGCCGCCTTGCGCGCGTCTAGCTCCGGCTTGTCGGACTTGTCGGTTGTGTCGGACGGCATCTCCCGAAAGCCGTGCTTTGCTTCTTCGGCAAAACGTCCCGTCAATTGGGCGTCGTTGGCAGAAGCCGGGCCGCTCGCTGGCGCGGATGAAGGTGCGTCGCTCATGCGTAGTTCTTTCCGCCCGGTGGGCGTTGGTCGATCGGTTTCTGTGCGGCGGTGTGGCGCGCGCCAAATGGCTGCACGTTCGCGAACGCCGGTTCGGTCGTCCGAAGGCCGGACGGATGTTGATCCGGTTCGCGAGGACGAAGCCCGGACTGCTCAATGCCAGCCAGAACATCCTTCACCGTCTCGCGCGGCAGCCCGGTTTGCTTGACCAGGTACATGACCATGGCGTGCTTGATTTCGTCGCTTTCGGCGTAGCGGCCCGGTGTGCCGGGCGGAACGAAGGTGTAATTGAGCGCCGCGAGCGCATCGGTCACTGCGCTCGCAGCGTTATGCTTTACACGCCCCGTGGCGGCTCGCGTAATCCGCTGCGCAAGATCGTCGGGCGTGGTCATTTGCGCTTGCCGCCGCGCATAATCTTGTCGTGGGCGTCGCGGTCCAGCACGGACGAAATATCGCGGGGGCGTGGTTTGCGGGTGCCACCGATTGCGCCGTTGGGATTAATGCGCTTCGGTTCCCATTTGTCGTCGTTGGATTTGGACATGGGGGATTCTCCTCAATGTTGCAGGGTTCGAGTTTTTGAAGTTTGGCCCGGTCGCGCGACGGCAAGCACACCCGCACCGGCACGTCCCGCGCCTCGCCAAGGTTCTGAATGAACTGGATGCACGCGACGGTGTTTCCGATCGCTGTTTCCAGGTTGGCCGGGTTCACACCGCGGTCTAGCAGCATGCGTCCTACCGCCGCGCGAACCGCAGCGGTGTTGCCGGTCAACGCGGTATGGCCGGCGCCGATCAGGTGATTTATCGCCCCCATCGCCATTAGGTCAATTCCGTGATGTTCAGAGTCGCAGTTGACGCGGTGACCGCCGCAATCTGTTCACCGGGGTGCACGTCGAGCACGAGCGGGAAATTCGCGGGCAATGCCGTGCTAGTCGTGGTCGCGGTTGGTGATTTGCTAATGGCGATGTTGCAAGCGGCTGTTGCTGAAACGAGCACCTTAAATGTCTGCGAGCCAAACGCTGCGCTCGCGGATGAGGTGCCGGTGACGGCTAGGGTTTGGGAAGTGGCGAGACGGCCGACGCAGATTTGCGTGCTCATGGCGCGGGCTTCACATAAACCGTATCGACAAGCGCGCCGTCACCCATTACGCGGGCGTAGCGGCGTGCCCCATCGGCGCGAGCGTCCGGAGCGTCGCCCTGTAGCGCTACCGCGGTCCACAGCGCGTTGCGGATCAGTTCGGCAACTTTCACCCGGTGGCGGACTGCCAACCCTTGCAGCGCCTCGCGTAGCGCTGGCTCGACGCGGATGTCCATGCGATCGCGATATCGGACGGGTTCGGTCACCGCTTCGCGTCCATTCGGTCTTTGGTCATCGGTGGTCCTTTCGTCGGCATTAAAAAATCCCGCTTCGGCCCTTCACAGGGCTTCGGCGGGTTGCTTACTGTCCGGATACTGTACGCGGCGGAAGTTGCGGCCCGGTTAAGATGCGCAACACGGGCGCGACATGAACTCAGAAGCATCTGGCAATTCTGCGAAATTTACGCGAATAGCGGATACATAGTCCGCGTTTCAGTATGGTGGCGGGGGCAGCGCTGGCGCGTGTTCAATGGCCAACGCCTCCGGCGCGTGTCCGATCGGAACGGCAAACTCGGCTCGCAATCCGTTCTCCAAGGCCATTAGAGCGGCGTCTGGCGACGTGCCCGGCGGCGCGATGCGTTCAACCATGGCGAGGATTTCGCGCAGCCGCGCCCATTGCTCGGGCTCCAAACCGCCGGGCGTCGATTGCTGGACGTTGACCAGGACGTCCTTTGGCAGAATTTGAAACGCCAGCTTCGCGAACGTTGCCGGGTCCTCCGCGATCAACCGGCGCAACACCGCTTCGCCCTCGCTTTCCCAAAGCGCCGCGATGTTCGCGATGATTTTTTCGCCAAGGCGCTGCCGGCTCGCCATTGGGCGGCCCGCGGGATTGCCGCTCACGCCGGCCTTCCAAGCCGGGTTGCCACGGGGCGATTTTTGTAGATGCAAATTCATGTTGACTCCTTTAGTGCAAATTTCTGTTTAGTTGCGACGTCCATTGGGCTGTTGCGGCACTGGAAAGCGATGCGCCGCCCTCCAAGGGCGAGCGTTTATCGCCATGGGGGTATGGGGGTTGGAGAGCACACCCGTTAGCAGGCCGTTGGCACCCCGTTGGCAGGCGTTGGCACCCTCCGTTGGCAGGCCGTTAGCAGGCCGTTGGCAGGCGTTGGCAGGTCGATAGCTCATCGCGGGAAGAGCCTGAATTGCTTCTTTGACGGGGCACCGTGCGGCGCATTTTCGATCTTCCCTCTTTCGAGCAACCGCTCCATCGCGCTCTTTAGCTGCTTCTTATTGACGCCTTCCGCGGCTGCGTCCGTCCCGAATACCGCGGGCGCGTAGCTCTTGCCCTCGCTGGTGCTCACATATCGGTTCTGCCCGATGTATTTGTTCAACAGTTCGATGAACACCTTTTCGGCTTTCAGGTTTGCAATCATCGGATCGCCACCAGTGTTTGCCAGTCGGGTAGTGTCGAGCATGTAGGCGCCGTCAACGTACCGAAGCGGAATTTCACCATCCTGCGGGCCGTAGTTAGCTTTCATGACGCTCAACACGCGGTTGTTCGGGTCCGTCTCGCGCCCGCTTTCGTCAAGAACCTTGTGCAGAAAGCCATCCCATCGGAACGTGTTGCGCCAGCCCGTCGAGCCGGAGCTACCGCGGCCGGTGTTGATGCCCGACAATGACGGATGGGCGAGCACAAGGAACGTCCCGCCGTAAGGAACCGCCAACGGCCTCATTTTGCGAACGAACTGCTTGGCAATCATTCGACTGTTTTCCGTCGCTGCCAGGACGTCTGCCAAGGTGTCGCCAATGACAAGAACGGGACGAACCTTTTCGGCCAGCTCCACAACCTGATCGTATCGGTAAGTAGTGGTGAGCACTTCCGACCGGCCATCTGTGGCGGCAAGCACCGCGTCTTCATCGGCCAACGCAACGATGAGCAGGTCTTCAAGGGAGGCCATGTCGACATTCAAGAATTTACAGATGCCCGCAAGGCGTCGGTGCACTTCGTCTTCATCATCCTCGCAGCAAAGATAGATGACCGCTCCCTTTTTCACTTGATAGCGGAGAAAGGTGCCGCCAGTGACACATGCAACAGCAAGCATGAGCGCCAAAAGCGATTTTCCGACCGCGCCTTCGCCATACAAGCCCGCCGCGATCCTGGTCGGGATAAGTCCCTCAACAAGCATCTCACGCACGGGCACCGGCTTGCTTGCGAATGACGCGGCAGAGATGACGCGAAGCGAGGGCTCTTTGGCTTTCTTCTCTGCGGCGATCCGGCGGCTGCTTGCTCCGGGGTTTCCGGAACCGGAGTCGTTTGCCCGTGTTCGGGCGCGATCGACGCGGAAGAGACCACGGGCATTCCGGGCGAGCCCGCCGCAGCGGCGTATGCTGCCGCACCCTTCATTCCCTCCATCGTTTTATGCCCGGCTACCGCGCCGTTATAACGCTGCTCCGCAGTGGCAATGATCGGGTCGGACATGCCTGCCGCCTTGAGCACGCGCGCAGCAGCCTTGATAAGGGTGGCCGCTCCGTAAGGGTCGGGAACGGATGGGCGCTCGTTGCTCCACTTGGTCAGGCGCAAGTCTTGATCGTCAGCGTAGGAAATTTTCTCAACCAGGGGCCAACCTTCGACGCCTAAGGAGCGCTTGATTTGCTTGATTGCTCGTGTCCACTCTTCCTCAACGTCGAATGCACCGCTTGGCAACAGAATGTCGATTGCCCGCTCTACTTCCTCAACGGTGCAGTTTTTCAAGCCTGTTTCGGAATCGTGCGTTGGCGCTTCGATCGTGGCCCGGTGGCCAAGTGCGTCCCCAAGTGCAGCCAGCCAAGGATGAACCGTTGGTGCCGGCGGCAATGTATAGCGCTTGCCATCGACCACGCTGCCGGCCGCAATCAATAGGCCACGGTTTCGGATCGAAAATATTTCTTTGTTCTCTTCACCATCGTTCAACCTGCGAAAGTCGCTGATCTTGAACGTTCGATTTCCACCGTGCGCTTTCGCGTCCCAATCGTCCGGCAAACGAAACGCGTAGTGCGGGCTGCCGGAGCGGCTGAATTGAAGCGGCTTGTCGAAGTCTTTGAAGCCGGCATTTGATAGCCAAGCGCGGCACCACTCCCACGCCTGCGGATCGTTTTTCAAATCAACGTCAACGCCAATGAAGCCGGAGCCGGCGCAGTAGATGCCGAGAATAAAGCCCTGCGAAAGCCATTCGTGCAATTGGACCGGATCGTCGGTCGCGGCTTCCTGCCAACCCACAATAGCCGGGCGCTTCGTGTCCGCGCGGCAAGCGAAGAGCTTGCAGCCGAGGTTTAGCAGCGACGATACTTCGATAGGGATCGCATTATGGTTGACAAGACTCGGTGACGTGTGTACTGTCATGGTCACTTTCGGGAGTAAGTTCGGTTACAACATCAACGGCGCCAGGTCTGGTCACCTTGGCGCCGTTTGCTTTTTCAGTGCAGCGTTGGTTCGAAATAGAACATTCGGATTCGCAGTCCGTTTTCGAACGCGACCGCGACGAAAAGCTTTTCGTCCGTCGGGATTCGTCCTTTGACGGCTTCGAACATCCGGCGTTCTGCGCGCGTGGCCGGTCTGCGAGTCATGCGGCAGCGTTGGTTTCGAAAGAGGCGTAAAATTTAGGTAGGTGAAGCGCCCACCGGCCGGCGACCTTCCGGGCACCGGGCACGCGACCAGACTCTAGTGCGTTGAAAGCACCTTTGGTCGATCGGCCAAGGTGCGGCGCGATAGCTTCGGCGCCCCATACGAGATCGGTCGGCGTGGTTTCAGTCATGGACATGCGAGACTCCAACGTTGAGTGCTCGCAGCGGGCATGAAAAAGCCGAGGGCGAGCACAAGAATTGATTTGTGCTGTTCGCTCTCGGCGTGAAATCTCTGCTCACGACGTTCGGGGTTTCGCCGGGGTGATCCTGCCACCCCATCCACTACACTATCCGCCCTCACGAACGGATCGTTTGCGCAACCAAGTGCGCAATGGCCCCTAGAAACTGCCGTAAATTACCATGCCATATCTTAATAGGCGGTTTACCCGAATTTCCCTTCCGCCGCGGCCAGTTCCGCGGACTCGTCGGCGCGCGGTAGTAAATGCCCATAGGTGTCAACAGTTATTTGAATCGATGCGTGTCCGATGCGTTCTGACACTTCTTTCAGATTCAAGCCGATGCCGATTGGCGGGCGAGCGAGGCACCAACTGGCAAAATAATGCCGGAGACTGTGCGCGCCCGTGTACTTGGCTTTGACAACCGGCCTGCCCTCTTCGTCGCGCGTCGGTTTTCCAGCCCCGTCGAGCACCGGCACTGTGATGCCGGCGTGCTCCCACCCGGGAATCAAGCCGCGGTCGATAATGTTTGAGTGCGTTTCGACATGCCCCGCCCCGTTCGGAAAAACGAAATGCTGGCGCCCCTCCAATTTCGGGCACTGCGGTTTCCACTCTCGAAGCGCGGCGAGCGTTTTGGGCGGAATCGGCACCACGCGTTGACTGTCGGCCGACTTTGGGTTGCCGATTGCACCGTACCGGTCGGCACGCTGGCGAACATGCAGTTCAGCCTTTTTGAAGTCGATATCCTGCCACCGCAAGCCGCGTAGCTCGCTCGCCCGCAAGCCGCATCGAATGGCCGTTAAAAAGAAAGCGCGCCAGCGGTCGCTTTTGGTGTGCTCTAACAGCGCGTCAATTTCACGCGGTTCGGGAATGTCTCGACCGACGACAAGTTTCCGCTTTTGGCGCCGCTCGACTTTGCGCTGGCGCCGGTTGGCGGTCATGCTTCGCACGACGTTGTGCCCGACCTTCCCGCGCTCCATTGCGTCGGATAGGAGGCTGCTCAGTGACGTTGTGACCTTTTTGACCATGGCGGGCGAGCGAGGTTCGGACTCCCGCTGCGCGGGCGCCGGAACGCCGTTGCGGAGCTTGTCTTGCCATTCGCGTACAACAGCGACCGTGAGGGCCGGCAGCTTCAAGGCGCCGAGATACGGGTTAATGTGGAACTTTAAGTGTTGCTGGTACTGATCGACCGTCGCGCGCTCCAAATCCCCGCAACCATCGATCCAAAGCTTGCCGGCCTCTTCGACAGTAATGCTTTTGCTGGATGGCGTGTGGACACCCTTTTTAAGGTCGATGCGCACTTGCGCCTGGAAATCGTCGGCGTCCTTTTTTCGGTCGAACGTTTTGATATGCCGCTTGCGCTTGCCCCGTTCGTCCCGCTCCGCAGTCGAATACTGAACCACGTAAGCGGAGCGCTGTTCGCCCGATTCCGTTTGCCAAGTTCGCTTCCTGATCGACATGTTGCGCCCTGACCCATTGGGAATATCTGGGAATGTACAGGAGGCGCAACAAAAGCGCAACATGCGGGTGAATTATCTAGCAATTTCAAGACTATTGAGCGGATTTCTACTCCGCGGGTTGCAGGTTCGAGTCCTGCTGGGATCGCCAGTCACTTCACTGCCCCCGTGTTTTCAATCATATGAAGCTCAAATGGGCTCGGTACGTCTTAAGCCGGAGAGAGGAAAATTTCATGGCGTCGCTGCCCCAGCTCATTCCCGAAGTCGACTACCTGCTGAGTCTCGAAGCCGAAGATCTCGCTGCTTTTGTGCTCATAGCGAGCTCTGACTTACGCCAAAACGGCTTGGTTAGCTTCGGCTATTTGATGAGTACCGTCGAATCACCCTACCCGCACTCTCCCGGCTACAAGGACCGAAGAACCGATCAAATTCGGCTGGCGCTTGCCGAGGCCTGGAACTGGCTTGAGGTCCAGGGACTATTGCTCCCTGCTCCGGGGATAAACGGACCAAACGGCTTTCGTGTTTTCAGTCGGCGCGCCGCGAAGATGGCGTCGGCTGATGAAGTAAAGACCTTTGCTCGCTCCCGCCGGATTGAAAGAGACAGACTTCATCCTCGGATTGCTCAGACGGTTTGGTCCGCTTACATGCGGGGCGAATATGATGTGGCGGTGTTGCAGGCGATGAAGGCTGTTGAAATCTACGTCCGCGAAGCCGGAGGCTTTGGAGCCGGCGATATCGGTGTGGATTTGATGCGTAGAGCTTTCCACGAAGATACCGGCCCGTTGACCGACAAGAGCGTCGAAAAGAGCGAGAGACAAGCTCGATCCGCGCTGTTTGCTGGGGCGATTGGATCATATAAGAATCCTCACTCCCACCGCGAAGTCAATTTGAATGATCCGGACGAGGCTCTAGAGATCGTCCATTTGGCAAATCATCTTCTACGGATCGTGGACGGCCGTGTTCGATCTAATGCCTGCCCCACCCGCCGGGCCGATCATCTGATGTGAAGCCGTGTGGATCTTGTGCGCAGAGCCAGTAGGGCGGATTAGCGACAGCGCAATCCGCTGCGATGCTTGAGCCGAGAATGACTGAAAGCGCCAGCCCTAGCCGGCGTGAGCTTGTCACGCCGTGACCATAGACAGGCGGATTACGCTGTCGCTAATCCGCCCTACGCGACCGCTAAAGGCTACAGCTTCTTCGGCTCACTGCTCGGGAGCGTTGTCTCACCGGTTCTATAGTCTGTCGGGAACACCGTTTTTGTCACGGTCCCCAGCCATCCGATAACCTCGCGAATACCAAAGCCGACAAGCGCCCCAAGGCCGAAAGCCGAGAACGGCTTGCCACGACTAAAATCGAAGCCTTGCCCTCCGAGGACAACAGCGCCGCTTTCGATAAGGGAAACAATTGCAAGCGCCAAACCCGCGGCTTCTATCGGAGCGCTAATGTACTTGGCCAGCCATCTCGAATCGAAATTGGGAGATTTGATATAGAACCTGAACAGCATCCTGATCTGATATAACACACTTCCTACCACGGCGCCGCTAACGAGGAAGGCCATCGCCGCAAGTACCCTTCTGCTAGGATCTTTCGGGAGCGAACCCTCCTCTGCGACTTGGAGGAGTGTCCCATCCCGCCAGACCAGAAAAACTATCAGTGCGATGCAGGTAATGAGCAAGACTATGTAGTACGCCATGAGCGCGTAGACCTGCCCTTGAGTGACCACGGATGTTGCTTCGGATGAACGTTCGTTGGTGGTGATCGGCGAGCCCCGAGTCTGCTGCTCAACTTGAGCGTCTGATAGGACGTCCACACCATGCGTGGTCGACATGCACACCTCCAAGAAAAAGGCGCCCTAATAGCAAGTCTCAGTAAGCCTTACTCTTGGGTTGCAGGGTTGATACAGATCAACTTCAGAGAAATTCGTCTCCGACGACGGCGCGGACCGTTCTCGAATCACGGTGACAGTGCATTCAATCATTCTAATCGACGCATGCGAGCGCCGCATTGGCACCAGTGAGGGCCCTCTTGATTGAATGCACTATCACCGTAATTCAGTAATTCAAGCGGATACAGCAGGCTGAGGCGAAAATCCGTCACCGCAGCCCGCGAACACTCAGGTGTAGGCCACCCAGCCGCGCCAGGTGAAGGCGGCGTAAAACAGCGCGACATCCGAGAAGCCCGCGTTCCGCAGGATGGCTTCGTCCTGCTCAGGATCGAGTATCGGTACGTGAGCGTCCACCGTCATGCGCATCTTCTCCACCTGCTCCGGATCGGCCCCCGACGCACGCGCGAACGCGGCGTAGCGCGACAGCCAGAGCGCACGTCCGCCTTCGCCCTGTGGGAAACTGCCGTGCGCCGCCACAAACGGGGCGCCGGGCTTGAGCCGTCGGTGCAGTTCGCGCGCCGCGCGCGTGCGCTCCTCAACGTTCAGAAAGTGCAGCGTGAGAAGGCAGGTGGCGGCGTCGAACGGGCCATCCGGTGCATCGTCGATATAGCCCTCGCAAAAGGTCACGCGCGCCGCATCGGGACCGAGCAGTCGTCTTGCCTCGTCCAGCATAGCAGCCGCCGGATCGACGCCCAGGAACGTCCAGCCTGGATGGGCTTGTGCCAAGGCCCGCAACTCCAGGCCGCCACCGGCGCCGAGCACCAGCACACGCCCATCCTCCGGCGCACGCTCGGCCAGAAGGATCGCCGTCATGCGATGCAGGTCGTCCATGCCCGGCATGAACCGCCGTGGGCCATCGCCATAACGCCTCGCAGTCTCGGGATCTTTGAAGGATGCGAGCATCGTTCGCAGCTGGTCATCATTCGGCATGCGCCGTCTCCAGGTCGTGGGACTGTTTGAGCGTGGCCAGCCGCTGGTGGAAGTCAGTGCTGAGTTGGGCGAGCGTCACCTCGGCGAAGCGCGATAAAAGCACGGCTTCGGCTTCCTCGAAGGCGCGCCCCAGTGCGGCATTGACCGCCTGCTCGACGAGGCAGTCGGGCGACTCCATCCGATTGCCGATGGCCAGAAGCGAAGGTTCGCCTAACGCCTGGTAGACGTCGCGTAGGGTGAGCGTCGAAAGATCGCAATTTATAGTCCAGCCACCACCGTGCCCTTTTTCCGAGCGCACATAACCCCGCTCGCGTAAGCCCGCCATGATCCGGCGGATCACCACCGGATTGGTCTGCATCGCCTTCGCCAGCATCTCGGATGTCGCCGGTCTGTCCTCCTCGGCCATGTGCAGCAGCACGTGCAGCACGCCCGACAATCGACTGTCTCGTTTCATGTAACTTGAAATATTACGTAACGCCGGCAGAGTCAATGCGCGCGTGCAGCTTGCCGACGCGATCGCCGCGTGAAGGCGGACCTTCGAAATTCTTCGTCCACCCCCAACGCCTAGCTTCTTCGCCACCGTGACCTCGGCACACCGCGCTTTGGCCGCGGCGAGCACCCACGAGGCCGCGCGCGTACTCGGCATCTCGCCGCGCAAGCTGGAAAAATACGGTTGCCACGGCAGCGGCCCGACTTTCCGCAAGCTCGGCGGCCGCGTTGTCTATGCGATCGACGACATCCAAGCCTGGGCCGACCAAGCCGCCCGCAGCTCGACGTCGGATCCGCGCTACGTCGAGGCGCGGGCGCCGGCCTCGCTCATCGCTGAGGCGCTCGCCGATGTCGTCGCGCCGCCTCATCACCACCAGCGAACGGAGCAAGCTCGATCCATTCATCGTCGCCACCGGCGACGCAAGCCCGCGCGACCCCCGCGACCTGACGGAGCGGCCTTTCTCCTCGCTGAAATTGCGGTGACAGTGCTGGACTGGACCGCACCCTTAAAATAGTACGAGCAACGCAGACGATACAGCATGGTGCCCGTCGAGCGCTCGTGATTGAACGCACTGGACTGCACCCCTGAAGTGAGACACGATAATTTCAGTGACAGGCATTTCGAGGATGACCTGTGGCAGGACGAGGACCGAATCGTCAATTTCCGACGGCGTACAAGATCAAGGCGATCAAGCGAGTTGAGAGAGGCGAAGGCGTTCTGCCGGTCGCCCGCGAACTTGGGATCTCCCGCAAGATTCTCCACGACTGGATCAAGGCCTGGAAGGCCGACGGGCCGGACGGGTTGAACCGCAAACGCGGACCAAAGCCCGGTCCGCGCAAGCTCAAGCCGACAGCGGCATACGACGACAAGCGCTCGGCTCTCGCGCTCGCCAAGACGCGCATCGCCGAGCTCGAACGGCTGGTCGGCCGTCAGCAGATGGACCTCGATTTTTTTCGGCAAGCCTTGCGCGCATTGGAGCGGCCGGCAGCGCAAGGCAGACCCGCATCCGCATCATCGAGATCATCCAAGCGATGACATCGAAGGCAACAGATTCACACGCAGACGCGCAACGCCTCTGCCGCCTCGCGGGCCTGCCGCGCGCGACGTATTATCGCCATCTCGCAAAGCGCAGCCGCGAGACGGCCGATTGCGAGCTGCGCGACGTGATCCAGCGCATCTGTCTCAAGCACGTCTTCTACGGCTATCGGCGGGTGACGGCCGCCCTCCGGCGTCAGGGTATGGTGGTAAATGCAAAGAAGGTTCAACGGCTTATGCGCCAGGATAATCTCTTGGCGCAGCGCAGGACACCGTTCCTGAAGCCGCCTGCCGAACGGCCATCGAGCTTCCTCGTCGTCGCCAATCTCGTGCGTGGCCTAGTGCCATCCGCGCCCGATCAAATTTGGGTCGCCGACATCACCTACTCCATCTCGCCAAGACCTTCGCCTATCTCGCCGTCATTCTCGACGCGTTCTCGCGTAGGGCGGTCGGATGGGCTTTTGACGACACGCTCGATGCCTCGCTCGCCATCGCCGCGCTGGACGAAGCCATCGCCGCCCGGAAGCCCGCACCCGGCAGTCTGATCCATCACTCCGACCGCGGCGTGCAGTACGCCTCAATTGCCTACCGCCAGCGACTGGCCGATCGCGACATCACCATCAGCATGAGCAGGCCGGGCAATCCCTTCGACAATGCAAAGGCCGAAAGCTTCATGAAGACGCTCAAGGCCGAACAGGTGAACGGCCGGGCCTTTGCCGACCTCGGCGACGCCCGCCGGCACATCAACAGCTTTATCGCGGAGGTCTACAACAAGGAGCGCCTACACTCGGCGCTCGGATATCAGTCGCCCCTTGAGTTCGAAGCTGCGTTCGCGCAAAACAAAGCGCGGTGACGCATCGTGACAACCCCACTGTCACTGAAATTATCGTGTCTCACTTCAGGGGTGCAGTCCAGCACTGTCACCGCAATCGCTATACGCTCAAAAATCTAGACAAGTAAACTCATACAACGCGGCGCCGCATTGTTTCGTCTCGATCGGCCCCTCCACCGGAACTGGTTTCGTGTACCGACCTACTTTTTCTTTTCCATCTTCGATGATGGTGCAAACGTCCGCCGCCCTCTTGTTGATATCTGTGCCACATGGGACCCAAGACACCGGGTACGGCTTTCCGCCCCAAGGGCATCCGGTCTCGTGGATACAAAGCCCATGTTGACTTCCAGCCAGAGCAACCGTTGCCGGCAAAAGCGTCAATGCAATCAGAAGTCCGCATTTCACATGCATTATTTCCTCCCGTAGGATTCTGAACGACATGCTTTGGCGACTTTCCGTGATCAGGAGAGCCTGAACAATTCAACCTACCGAGGCTGGATTGTGCTGACAAGTCAGCTTCTACTATTAGGCGTCTGATCGGTATTACGCAACCAGGCCATATCGCGGATCAACGCAGGTTGATGCGCCGCAATGTAAGATCGCGCCAATGACGGAGAGCATCTGGCCCCGACGGGGACATTGCATTTAATCAGTACGAAGGGCACGTGATCGCACGGTGGTGCCTGTGATGGCGCTCTCGGTTGCATATCAGCATCACCGTATTCCCACAACGTCATCCTCAGTGAGTTTCCACACGGTATTGCTGGTGCCCCCCTTGTGCTCGCGCGTGGGTTGCGCTTGGATGCTTCCGGCTGGGGGAAACTGAGATGAGAAACGTTGGTATCGTGGAACTCTGCACCACGCTCGCTGGGTGTAAATACTCATCAGCTGACATTGCACCGGCGTACGTCTCGCCGGTTGCCTATCAGTCGTACCACCGGCCAGTAGTTGGCGCTCGAAGCTCAGGCGGTATCGACCAGAGCCGCGACATTGTCGGGCGCACACGACAGTCAGCGCACGAAGGACGCGCTCGCAACGACGGCGGCGGTCGGAGATTGGAATTGCGGGAAAATCACTGACAGTCCATTTGATTGGGACAAGCATAGCAGGCGATACCGCATGATCCCTGTCAAGGAGCTCTTGATTGAATGCACTGTGACCCCAATTCCGGACGTTGCACGAGTATTGTTGAGGCCCAAGGATGAAATCAGCAAGAGTGATCATCTTACTCACTTTGTTGCCAACCGCTGCGATCGCTGGCTTGCTAACGGCTGAAAGAAAATCGCAATTTGATAAAGCGGTTGCGTCGATAATGGCGGCATCGATGCCCAGCGTCGCAAGCTCAGTTATAGACAGAGTGATCAAAGACTATGACGATGCCACGCCGAACAAGGCGCAAGCTGTCGAACTCGCAGAAGAGCAATTTTGGCGAACCACCGAGCAAGAAAGCGTGGCAGCAGCTGGAGATCGAGCGCTTGAGGGTTGTCAACTGCGCTATGGAAAGCCCTGCGCGTTGGTGGCCATAAACGACGAAATCGTTTCGGAGGGAAGTCTGACCCCCAAGGACATGCCCCGATTGCATTACGCGGGGAAGTACGACGTCTCGCAAATTCCAATCGTTCGATTAAGCACCAGAAAGTGGTCCGAGGTGCAGTTTTATGACAAGGCCATGGAGCCCAAAGCCATCGCCATTCACCCTCGGGGCCGATTGTTCATTTCGGCGGGCAACCCGACCGTCCAAGATGCAGAACGAGCAGCCTTGACCAAATGCAACAATGATCCTGTCCGAAAGGGACGCGATGGCGGATGCTTTTTATACGCCATCAACAACGATGTTGTGGTTTCGGAGCGGCGAATGGCGCCAAAATAGGAATTACGGCGACGGTGCTGGACTGCACTTTCACCGCCATCTTAATCCCCATCCTCAGCGTCCTTCCTCAAGACAGCCTTCACGTGTATATTTGATCGCTCAAATCCGCGGCCGGCCGTGACGTGGATTGAAGTGCAGAGGCGAAGATTGTCCAGGGCGTCCCGGTTCTCCTTCCAAGCTATTTGCGGAACATGCGCGCTCCTGCTTGCTCTCGGCGAGATGGCGAATGCCGATCCGCTCGTACCCTCGAGAGTGCAGACGATTCCCATACCGCCTTCCAAAGAGCCCGCGGCTGCGGTCGAGCAAAGTAGGACGCTGTCGCCCCGAGATGACGCCCCGGAGGGGCAGCCGCGCATTGAGCCGCCCAGTCCGTCAGGCCAACCCGCGTCTCCGCCACAGAGCTTATCAAGCCATGCGTACGGCCCCGACGCCAAGGCGGTACCCACCATTACGATAAGAGTACCCGAAGCTGGACGCGATCCTGACAGGCATTCGGTTCATACGACCCGCGTGCCTCCTCAATCCATGCCGCACGACGAGTTAGACACGAATTGGAAACGATAGACTTGCGCGACGACAGGCCGCCCGGAATCGCGACGGGCGCCAGCTTCGACAAAGAATTGCGGCGACTGAGCATTTAAACCGTTCCAAGCAACTCAGGCGAATGCCGCATTCGGGGTCGTGAGGGCCCTCTTGATTGAATGCACCATCATGTCATTCTGCCGGCGCGTCTATCTTCGCCGCGCTCGAAATCGTAACGCGCGCGTCGAAAACGAGGCAGCGGCCGAATCTCCGCAACCACAAAAAAGCCCGCCAATGCATTCGGCGGGCCGCGCTGAAGTTGAGATCATCACGATCAGTCGCAGATGCGCCTACGGACGGTGACGTCCTCGCCAAAGCGATTGGTGCGATGGTCTATGACGACGCGGCAGCCGCCTCTGTATTCATTGTAAGCGCCGTAATCGCGGTCGCCATAGTAGCGGTCGCGGTGGTCGGGACCAACATAGACGCCGCCGGGCCCGACGCCAAACTCTACGGCCTTCGCAGTGGTCGCCGCACCCGTGGCAAGCACTGCGACTGCGGCGAGCGCCAGAACATACCGTTTCATTTGAACCTCCTCTTGCTATTGTGAATAAACGACCTGAGCGGAGGTTTGGTTTCCCGGGAACCAGAAGGGAACCCAACGATTCACCGGGCCGCAAATCAGGCGGCCGCCATTCGCCATCCTGTCCGGGATACGGCTCGTGGCCCATAGGGCGGATCGGAGCGGTCTAATCGGCCGCCACCGTTACTCCCGGCTTTCGATGGCTCCCGCGTCGGTTAAGATATCTGTTCGAAATGAAAGGCTCGCGCCCGACAGCGGGCGGCAAACCCAACCAGCGAGACAGGCGATGGCGACAGTGAAACTGCTTTCCGATGACGAACTCTCAACCGAGGCGCGCCTCGTCTTCGACGACATTCGCAAGACGCGGCAGTCCGATTTCGTCAACAATTTCTGGCGCGCGCTTGCGCACGACCCGAAGACGCTGCGCCGGACCTGGGAGAGCGTCAAAGAGGTGATGGCGCCGGGCGCGCTGGAGCCCAAGGTCAAGGAAATGCTCTACGTCGCGGTATCGATCGCCCATGGTTGCCCGTACTGCATCCATTCGCACACGGCCGGCGCTCGCGCGAAGGGCATGACCGACCAGGAATATGCCGAACTGATCGCCATCGTCGGCATGGCCGCCGAGACAAATCGGCTCGTCACGGCATTGGGCGTCCCCGTTGATGACGCATTCCTTGTCGATCCGGCGAAGAACTACAGTGACAGTCCACCGTAAGTCCCGACACTCGCCAGGTCGGAAGAGGACAGGTCACCAGAGCTGCCGCACGGGCCCTTTTTCAGGTATTTGCCCGGGCTAGTTGACCGGCTTCATATCAACGATGTCACCGTCGTCGACGTGGTTGTGAATCGCCTCGAACTCTGTCGAGTTGATCTCAAGAAGCCATCGGCTCCACTCTCTTGGATGTCCTTCAGGGGCGACGGGCTCGCCGCGCGCGGTGTATCTGTACTTCGCCAGCGCCCCCACCGCTCTTTCCATCGCACCGCCGTCCTTCAGAGTTACCACGCACCTCATCTTCGACCTCACTCGTCTCAGTTAAGTTGCAAGACGGTCGGATGCTCCGAGGGCTGGTTCAAGAGCATCCGATAGTCGAGCGGCTTGGGATAAGGGGAGACACCGCCCTGCCATCAATAACCTCACGACCAGGTGTTTCCTGCTTGCGCCAGATCAAGTCAGGCCGCTCAATTTGATGGCGCAGCGGGATAACCGAGCGGCGTCTTGTCCTTGGCTGTTTCCTCGGCGAGCAAGGTCAGCAACATCTTGTGCCGGTCCTCGTCGCGCTTCGGATTGTGCTCGCTCTCGGCGATCAGCCGCCGATAGAGATCGATGTTTGCGTTGCGGACGAAGCTCTGCACAGCGACCTCCATGGGTCGAGGGCGAAGGGCGGCGCAAGTGGCTGCCGGAGTCCGACTATCTGCCGATGCAGATCCAATGCAACTACATTTGACGCGTGCGGCGACCAAATAAGGGGCAGCGGGGCTGACATGCGCAGAGCCGCGCGATCATCAGGCCCTGCGCCATACGCACCTCTTGCAACCCGCAAATTGAGGCGCCGCCCGCGCGCGCAGGACGACCCTGCCAATCGCCATGATTTTCGATGCCATCGCGACATCTCACCGATTTGAATCCGAACGGATTTTCGGATCGACGCCGCGCGCGCGGACTGTCCCATCGGGGGTGATTGTGCGGCGGCAACACCCGCGGGGCGGCTTGGTGCGCTGACGGCCGAAAGAATTTTCCATGCAGCCGTCGGCGCGCCCGGGATCAATTCGCATCCACAAGCGTTGAGCGATCCATGGACGCACCGATCAACCGTGGAATCTGGCTGCTGGCGCTGGGCGCGGTCCTGGTCGAGGTGCTGCTCGCGGCCGCCGCCATCGTGCTCCTGGCACAATGATCGAGCCTGGCCCTCCCGAGGCCGCGCCGGAGCGTGGCGGCGGCGCCGGCAGCCGGATTGCAGGCGCGAGCCTGGGCAAATCGGCTTCAATCTGTGCAGCGCTCCGCCTAGATCATGTTCGTGGGGCGATCCGGTTCGCGTTTCCGGCGTAGCTGTTACTCGCTCGCAACAGCCGGGAAAGCCAATATCCGCTAAACCTCGATCGGTGGACCGTCCCGTTACCGCGGGCGGCCCCTTCCCGTTCCGCGGCCGTCCGCCGGCTCGTCGCGATCGGACTGACAACGCGGCAGGAATGCACTCATGATCTCAGCTCTGATTGGTGTTCTGATTATCATCGTGATCGGAGCGATATGCTTTTGGGCCATCGATCGATTTGCCGGGGATCGCCGTCTGGCGCAGCTTCTCAGGCTGCTGGTGGTCCTGATCTGTCTCGCAGCGATCCTGCAGCGGATCCTGCCGCTGCTCGGGATTTACATCTAGGCGTTTTCGGGCGGGGTCGAGGTCGGGCAGCACCATGCAGCCCGCCGCCAACGCGTGTCAGGCCCCGCGCACCAGGTTGGCGCGCCGAAAGATGAACGATCTCAGGGGCACCACCCCTTGAGGCCGCTCCGGTGCAGTGGACACCTCATCGGCCTTCACGATGGCCGGCTCGGGCGTCCCCTCGATCACGACTTGCTTGTGCAGCGCCCGCCAATCGATCTTGTCGGTCGCCTCCAGGAAGGCAGCCAACAGGGCATGGTCCTTCTGCAGGCCTTCGATCACCGCGCTCATGTTGTCGCGAATCTTCATGAGATGATGGTGCGCCGGCGTGGTTAAGGCCGGGTAAAGCCCGCTTTCGCGAGGGTGAGCGCGCGAGCAGCGGGCCCTACGTTGTCGTCATGGCCGGGCTCGTCCCGGCCATCCACGTCTTGCCGCATCTTCAGGAAGACGCGGATGCCCCTAGCCTTCGCCAGGCCGAAGCGGCTTCGGCCGCGCAGGCGGGTCAAGTCGGCATGACGCAGGAGAGCGCCGCCCGGACCCGTCGGGCAAATCACGTTCATCGCTCTCGAGGTGCCACCGCGGTCGGCGGCGCAAACTGCGCGCAAAAATCGCGCGCGCGGCCGATCGAATTTCATGAACCGCATCAAGACGGTTGCCGCGTTCAAGATCTCGCCGCAAAAATATTGCTCTTTCGCTTTCCCAGAATTTGTGGCTTGCTTGTCCCACTCCGCACCAAACGAGGGGCGTACGCGTCGTCACGAACGTGGAGCGGAATGCGGTGGCCGGGGATGTGCCTGATGACGTGCGGCACGTTCGCGGACGGCGAAATCGTGTGGTCCTGGCGCGCACATGCAGGCGCTCAAGTTTGCGCAAAGCTCCAAAGGCTCTGCGCCGATGACGGTGGCAACGCGGGTTCACCGGGGAGATCACGTATAAGCCGTAAAACCACTGCGCAGGGAGGGCCGGTTGCTACCGCCTGTACCCTAGGTTTTCGCGCTCGCGCAAATCTACTCTTGCGCGGGAGCCCCGGGTGCATGCGGCCACCCGGCCTTCCCTGCGCCCTCACCTACCTTCGGGGGCGAGCAATCGGGCAAAGCTCGGGCGCAACGCGCCGCGAGACCGCGCAAGCGTGCCCGCAAAGCTTCCGCACCGGATGCGGATGTCGGAGATACCAAAATGCGGCCAGCCGGGACTATTTCAGATGCCAAACAGACGAGTGAGATCAACTGCGGGTCCGGCGCAGTCGTGAGGCATCAACCGCAGACACAAATTAGCAAACAATTGGCAACTCTGCGGCGGTCATTGGCACACTGTGGACATCGCGATGGCGCCGTAGCGGCTCACATTTCGGCGCTGACGGATCCGCAGGGCTTATGGGTCTTGAACTCATGCCCGTGCATGCAAAATTCGTCATGTTTCTGGGCGTAGGCAAGAAAGCCCATGAAAACGAGAGCCGCCAGGACGCATCCGGCTACGACGTTCTGCATGATGGCTCCCACTCCCCCCGAGGTCAGCGCATGATGCGGGCAGGCACCGCGCCACGGATGATGACCATCACGGGCCCGGCCGTCAATGCACCGTAGGTCGGACTTGGATGTACGATGCAGCGCAACAGAGATTGCGAGATGGTATTGGCGTCGGGGAGCTGTCGTCGCGACGCGCTTTTCGCTGCGGCGCGACATACATGCGACACATGCCGTTGCTACCTCGTTGGCTGCAAGCCACGAGCACGTTGAGAGAGAGCGAGAGGACAACAGCATGGCCGACGACGATCTGCAGAACCTGATGGGCGCACGTGCGGCTCTCGCCAAGAAGCGCCTGAGTTGGGCCAAGACCATCGCGAGCCAGGGAGACGTTCCCGAGAGCGCGATCAAGGCCATCGTCGATGTGCAGCAGGCGATCGAGGTGATCGACATCGCAATCGAGGAGCTCGAGGAAGCCGAGGAAGAGCTGGAGGAGCTCGAGGAGGAGGAGGACGAATAGGCAGGCGACCGGCGAGCGCGCGGCGCGTCCGGCGTCAGGCGCTCGAACGATCGAGAACCCGGCTCATGCTCGGCCATCAAGAAGTCGCGAGGTGGGCTTGCGCGTGAGCCGGCTCACACGTGCACAGGACCGGCTCGGCTATGCATTGGACACGCGCCCATGCACAAGGTCCGAGACACGAGGTCCGCGAAATGGCTGCTCTTGCCAGAGCCCTGTCCCGCGCAAGCGGCATCGAGATCGACGTCGACAACCTCCGGCCGATCCTCATCCTGTGTGGGGGCGGATTGTTGTTGTCGCTGCTCGTGATCCTGTTCGGCGGCGATATCGGCGCCTCCCTGTCCGACTGGATTCCGCCGCCGTAGCGTCGGTCACGCGCAGCGGGTCAGCGTTGCGCTCGCGCGCTGCAACTCCCGTAGTTTACCGGGTTTCGGAAACCGTCATGCCGGGGCATTAACTCCCCGCTGGCAGCCGGCCAAGAGGGCTGTTGGTTCACGAGGTCCCGGCCTCCTAGGCACGCCGGGCCTCGTTCTCATTCACCCAATGCGCAGGCGTCGCATGGCATGCTGAGCGAGCGCACCAGGACGAAGCTGGATTTTGTCCTCGAGGAGGCCTGCCGGAGCCTGCCCCATGGCGGCGACCATGCGGCCCGCGAGTTCATCGCACGGCGGTTGATCGAGGCTTCGGAGCGCGGCCACGTCACCCGCGGCGAGCTCGGGATCATCGCCCGGCGCGCGCTCGCCGATCTCGCCGCGCGCGCCACTCATTAGACCGTCGTCACCGCGATCGGGCTTCGCACCCGCCCGAGAGACTATCCCCGCCTCCCGGCGCCGATCGGCGCAGCACCGGTGGCCGGGGCGCCCGACACGACGCCGCTGCGGGCCGGGGGCGTGGTGTTGTTCCAGGTCGGAACCGCATTCGTCGTGCCGACCGAGGGCCAATAATAGGAGCCCACCGACGGCGCGGTGACCGTGCCGACCGGCGGTACGGACTGCCCGAAGCTCGTTCCCGAGGATTGCGCGAGCGCAGCCGTGGCCGAGAGCGCCAATGCGGTGGCAAGCGTGACTGTTGCAAGTGTCATGGCTGGATCCTTTTTGATCGTCCTCAGATCAGATAGGCACAACCAGGCGGGGCCGCGATCACGCCTGCTTCAATCCGGCGCGAGGCCGCAGGCGGCAAAAAGGCCGCGCAACAGGCCAAGAAAAAGGCCTCTTGCGTGAGCAAGAGGCCCAAGTCTAGGGAGGAAACGCCCGAGAAGGGCGGCGGTAGCGCAGGGGCGCCACCGCTGCCGCTCATATGGTGCTGCGCTGCGCAATTTCAATGGCTGCGGGCGGCTCGGGGATGGTCCCGCCGGCCTCCATCGGCTGAACCTTCCTGTGGCTGGCCAGACAAATAATGGCTGGAGGATTTCAGGGGCCAGCACAGAAGCAGCGTCGCCAAGCGAACATATTCCGCTTCGGCGGCGCTGTGCTGTGACGAGCCCCGCGCGGCGTCCCGCCGATCCGCTGCCGAGCTGCGGGGCCTACACGGCGACTTGAATTGGTTGCCGACCGAAAGCAACTACATCCGAAAGCATTGCATCATCCAAAATGGAGACGGCAATGCGCGCGCGATCAGCGCCGAGACCGCCCATGCCGGCACAGCCGCGCAACTAGCAGATCGTGCGACGCGCCGGGTGGCCACAGCCGCGCGCGATGCTCTCAGGGCATCACGGCCTTCAGCTCATTGGCAAGCGCAATCGCATCCGCCGCATCGGGCGTCAGCAGGCCCTCCTTGAGACTGCGCACCATCGGCAACAGTAGATCCGCCGCCGCATCGGGCCTGCCGATATCCCGCCAGAGGCGCGCGAGGCTGGTTGAGGTTCGCAGCTCCCACGACCTTGCGTGCTGCGCGCGGGCGATGCGAAGCGACCGCTTGAACAGCGCCTCGGCGTCGGCAGCCGCCGCGAGCCCCGGCTGGGCCAGGGTGATGTCGCCTTGCAGGCGGTAGCTCTCCGCGATGAAAAAGTGATCGCCGGTGCGCGTTGCGATCTTGAGCGCATCATCGAGCGCGCGCAGGGCGGCGTCGGGGCGGCCGGCCCGCGCCGCGCCTTGCGCCAGCAGGCTCCTGAACCAGGCGCTGGCGAGCCAGGATTCCTGCGCTTCATAGCCCTCGATCCCGTCGCGCATCTCGCCGAGACCCGCCTCGATGTCGCCGAGCCCGGTCAGTGCCCAACCGTGCAGGATCGCCGCCTGATGCTTCCAGTGCAGGAAACCGTGCTGCGACGCAATCGTCAGCGCCCGGCCCGCGTGATGCCTGGTTCCCTCGACGTCGCGCAGATGCTGGCAAAGGTAGGCACCGAACACCAGCGCAAAGGCCAGCGTAAAGGGGTGGCGCATGTCCTCCGCATTGGAGATCGCTTCCGCAGTGTGCTGCCGTGCCGTGTCGGATTGGCCGACGAACCACTTGATGTAACCGAGATAGGACAAGGACAGGACATCGGGGTTGATCAGCCGTTCCGCGAGATCACGGCGCGACGCCGGATCGTGCAGGTCGACCGCGCGCTGCAGATGATGCTCCGCTGCGGGAAAGCGGCCGCGGTAGAGCATCGTCATTCCGATCGACCTGTGCGCCTCGACGAAATAGGCGCCGTTATCCGCGGCGGCAATGCGGTCCCGGTCGCGCTGCCGCCGCGCAAATTTCAGCAGCTCGACGCTGAGATCATGGGCCCTCGCGAGGTCGGCCCGGATGAAGTGGCGCATCCACAGCCCCCGGATCGCCGCCAGCACCTTTTCCTCATCCTTGAGGCGGAGTCCGAGCTCGAGGCCGCGGGCAAAATTGTCTTCGACCTCCTGCGAACCGTAGCCTCTGGCGGCGATCAGCGCATAGCCCAGCGTCAGGCGGAGCTCGAGCTCCATCTCGGCGCGGCCAGGCAGGTCCTCACTTGCCTGCACAACCGAAAGCCCACGCCTGAGATGGCCGATCGCTTCCAGATGGGCGCCCAGCCTTGCGGCCTGCTTGCCAGCCTTGAGCCAGGTGCGCACGGCCGCCTCGCTTTGCCCCGATTCGGTCAGATGATAGGCGAGCAGTTCCGGCTCGCGCTCGGTCGTCTCGGGATACAAGGCGCCGAGCACGTCGGCGATCCTGGCATGCAGCCGCCTTCGCTCGCTGTGCAACAGGCTCGACCGCGCGGCGTCCTGGATCAGGATGTGCTTGAACACATAGACCGTATCCGGACCCGGGCCCCGGCGGCCGATCAGCCCGGTCTGATCGAGGTGATCGAGCGCGGCGTCGATCTGGCCGGTCGAGGTATCCGCGACGGCGCTGAGCAGCTCGTAGGAAAATTCCCGGCCGATGGTGCCGCCGATCTGCGCGATCCTCTTGAACGGCCCCATGCGGTCGAGACGCGCCATCAGGGAGTCGGTCAATGTTGCCGGGATCGCCAGCTGATGCCAGGGGCCAGTCAAGACGTAGCGGCCGTCCTTCTCGGTGAGAAGGTCCGACTCGATGACCGTCTTGGTCAGCTCCTCGATGAACAGCGGCACGCCGTTGGTCTTGACGAGAACCTCGTCGATGATCTCCTTGGGAAGCTCCCGCGCGCCCGCAACCCGCTCGACGAATGTCTGCTGCAGCGGCCGATTGAGCCGCATCAAGGTCAAGGTCGTGATGTGGTGCTGAGCCTTCCAGCTCGGCTGGAACTCGGAACGAGCCGTGACGATCACCAGAATGGGCAGGCTCTGCGCCTTGTCGACCAGGAGGTCGAGCACCTCGCGCGAGGTTGGATCGACCCAGTGGGCATCCTCGAACGCGATGACCAGCGGCAGGTCGCGGGCAAGGCCTGCGAAATGATCGGCAAGCGCCACGACCGTCGCCTCCTTTTGCAGCCGCGGCGACAGATCGAGCGGCGCGTAGCGATCGTCCGTCGGCATCGACAGCAACGCTGCGAGCAGCGGCGCCACCCGTTCGACCTCGCCCTTCGCCGCCATCACCGCCGCCTCAAGGCCAAAGACCGAGGGCCCGACTGTGCCTTCGCGCTCGAGCCCGAGCACGAACTTGAGCTGCTGCACGAACGGATGAAAGGCGGTCGAGGTGTAATAGGGGGAGCATTGGAAGGAGACCTGGGCGTGCCGGTCGCCCGCGATCCGGTCGCGGATCTCCTCCAGGATTCGCGATTTCCCGATGCCGGGCTCGCCCGACAACAGCACGACCTGGCCTTTGCCCTGTTCGGCCTGGCGCCAACGCGCCAGCAGCAGGGCCATCTCCTCCTCGCGATTGACGAGAGCTGTCGGTCTCGGGCCGACGGTCGCGGCAAAGCGGGTCTCTGCGCGCGACGACCGCATCACGCGAAAGGCCTGAACCTTCTCCGATATGCCCTTGAACTCGTGCGTGCCGAGCTTCTCGTATTCGAACTTGGCCCGCAGCAGCGCATGGGTCGACGACGCAATCACGATGCCGTTCGGCGGCGCCAGCCCCTGCAGTCGCGCCGCAAGCGTCGGCGTTTCTCCGACGGCCGCCGCGCGCTCCTCGGTGCGCTGCCCGATCAGGTCGCCGACGACCGCAAGGCCCGTCGCAATCCCGATGCGAACCTGCGGGACATGGCCGCGAACCAGAGGCCGCTCGGATGCCGGTGCCGTCGAAAACGCCTGCACGATATCAAGCGCGGCGCGCACGGCCCGCTCGGCATCATCCTCATGGGCGTTGGGATAGCCGAAATAGACCAGGATGCCGTCCCCGATGTAGCGGGCGACAAACCCCTCATATTGATTCACCGCACGCACGCAAGCTTCCCTGAAGCTCGCGATGATGTCGCGGACATCCTCGGGATCGACCTGCGCCGACAATGACGTCGAGCCGACCATGTCGCAGAACATCACCGTGAGCTGACGCCGTTCGGCGGACGTTCCGGTGCCGGCCTGTGTATGGCTGCCGTCGGCCATTGCGGGAAGCGCCGCCATCGCGCGGCGCAGCCGCTTCCGATCGCCGAGCGGCACGCCGAGCCTGGCCAGCTCCGGCTCCGTCAGTTGCGAGACGGCATCGAGATCGATCCGGTGCGTGACAAAGAGGTCGGTGTACTCGGAAAGCCCTGCACTCTCGAGCCAGCGCCTCAAACCGCCGTCACTCCCCGCGCCCGGCTCATTGTCCAGCATGGTGATCCGTTTCAGGCCCTTGGAGGGACAGCTCGTAACTGGCGCGCTTCATCGCGCCAGGGCCATCCAGCGCTCGGCGGCCGCGATGGCGGCCGGCCAAAGCGACGACGTCGGCTGGCCTCGATGCAGGGCCTTGCCGACTTCACAGATGGACAGGAATGCGCTCGAGCGCGCCTCCTCGACCTCGAGCCCCTGCTCGCCGGTATCGCTCCGCACCAGGCCCATCAGGCCGTTCAGGATCGGCAAGGCGGCGTCCGGCGCGGCATGTTCCGCCGCCTTCAACGCCCGAAAGACTTCCTTGGCCCGCTCCGCTTCCGTCATGCCGCGTCCTCTATCCTTCCATCCCGCGCCTACCTGGGTAACGCCTGGTCAGGTACTATAGTGGCCGTCAGGAAATTGCGTGTGATTGAGGCCACAAGTCCGGCGCTGTCCACCACTTTCCGCGCGCTTCGCGGCCGTCCTTCTTCGGCCCATGTACAAACAGAATGCGCCGCAGCGAAGGCGCTGCGGCGCAAGCCCAGTTCCGCGTGGGTGCGGCTATCGGCGCAGCCGAACGTCCACGCCGCCAACGGCGGCCGACAATTCAGCGCCCACTTTCACGCCGCTGAGTTCAAGCACGACGCCCTTGGCGTTTTGCAGCCTGACCCCGCCGGCGCCGCCGGCAATCGCTGCGCCCGCGCCGATGGTGCTGTAGGTCCCCTCGATGTCGGCAGGCGAATGCATGTGATAGGCATGGCCCCTCAGATCGGTGGTCGAGGCGCCAATGGTCGCACCGAAGCTCGCGCCGCTGATCTCCAGCGGATAATGCTGGCCGCGGAATACCAGCGTGCCGGTGCCGCCGCCGACGCCGATGATGAATCCGCCCTTGGTGACGACGGCGCGGACGTAACCGGTTTCCGCCCTCGACGGTGTGGCCGCACCCATCATCACCAGCGCAGCCACAACCCTCAACGCGATCGTTCGCCTCGGTTGATTGATCCAGTATCGCATAGCCAACTCCCCCTTGCTCTGGTTTTGGTAGCGTCCTTGCCGGCCGTCATTGCACCGGACTCTCGACGCTCACCCTGGTCCAGCTCTTGTCGGGATCGAACGACGTGATGTGCTTGGCAAGCTCCGTCGTATCGATCCCGAGATTCTTCTGGTAGACGATGCCGGCGTGATTGACGATGAACGTCATCACGCCCGAATTGCCATACTCGGCGGGATAGGCGACCAGCGCAAAACCGCCGATCATCCTGCCATTCACGACATAGTCGAGCTCGCCGCCCGGTGCGTGTGGTCCCTGCTTTGTGAGGATGCGGTAGTAGTAGCCGTGAAAGGGCTGCGGGCCGCCGCCGACCTTGTAGCCCTCGGCCGACGCTTGCGCGGCGAGCTCGCCAAAGGGACTTTCATCGCCATCCGAGGGCCAGTAGAGCCCATCCTTGTGTCCGGGCGTGCTGACGATCCGCTGCGCGTAGACGCCCGGACCGGCGCCGCGGTCCTTGTCGCCATATTCGTTCTGCGCATCGACATAAGCGAGGCAGGTCTGCATGGCATCGAGCTCGTTGTGCCCGATGCGGCGGAACAGGACTTCCTCCCGTCCGGCCTCGGTGTCGAATTCCCAGCCGGTCTTGCGATGGACCAGCGGCACCGGGAAGGGATAGTCCTTCGCGCCCAGCATCAGCACCGCCTTCTTGTCACCCTCCATGCTGATGCCGTGCTTGGCATCATAGGCGGCGGTGAACTTCTCCCGATACGAGGCATCGGAGACTTCATCGCTTGACGAGATGATGTCCTCGCCGTCGGGTCCGAACACCTTCAGCATGTCAGTCTTGCTGCCCGACTTCACAGCGCTGGCGAGCGCAGCCGCCGCCTCATCCGGCGAATGGAAGACCTGCTGCGCCCTTGCGGGCGAGCCAGCCCCACAGAGGATCGCGACAGCCGCCGCAAGGCAGACCAGCGAAACCGAGCTCGAGCGCGAGATCATCATGGGTCACCTCGCCTGAACGGGAATTTGCGCGCCATCGGCAAGCCAGTCCCGATAGAGGCGCAGTTTCAGCCCGAGCCTGTCGTAGAACACCCGCAAATAGCCGTCACGGCCACGTGTCACGGCTTCGGGCATCACCTGTTCAACCTCCTGCGCGATCACGCCGACATAGGCGGTCTCGCTGCCGTTGTAGCTGAAGCGGTAGAAGCCGAGACCATTGGCGAGATGGCCGAGCAGGACGACGTCATGCTTCAGCGCCAGGTCGGAGCGCCGGCCTCCACCGCCGCCTCCACGACCGCCACCGCCCCCACCTCCTCCCATCCTCGCGCCGCCTCCGCCGCTGACGCCCGCGCCGCGCGCGCTGGCAAAGCTCTGCCGTCCCCGCGCGGCCTGGACATTGGCGGCCTTGCCGGACGAGATATTGCCCATCGCATTGTTGCGGCCACCGCCGCCGGATCTGTTGGCCGCTGCAGGACGATTGGCGCCGCCCTTGTTGCCGGCCCCAGCGCCGCGGTCCGATGCCGCCGGACGATTGGCAGCGCGATCGCCGGCTCCCGCGCGGTTGCCGCCACGCTCGCCGAGAGCTGCGCGGTCTCCCGCGCCGGGCCGGTCAGCGATGCGATCACTCGCACCCGGTGCATTCGGCCGCAACACCTGCTCGCCGCCGCGGCCGCGAAAATCCATGCGGTCCTTGGCGCCGGCCTGCAGGCTGTTGTTGCCGAAGCGCTGCTGGACATTTGCATTTGTGTAGCGGACGCCCTGCCGGTGCGCTGCATTGTGCTGCCAGGTGTTGCCGATATTGTTGACGGTGTTGGAGCGGTTGATGAAGAAATTTCTGTTGCCCCAATTGCAGCCGCCGCCCCAGTAATTGCCCCAGCGGCCCAGGGCGTAGCCTGCACCAAATGCAATCCCGGTCGCGATGACGCCGGCGCCGATATAGGAGGGATAGCCGAAATAATACGGAGGATAGTCTGCATAGGGCCACGCGCCGTAGACTGTCGCAGGATCGTAATAGGGAACATAGATCTGATCGGCCACCGCGGGCTCGATCACGATGGTCTGCCGGCCCTGGTCCTGCTGGACCGTGACCTTCTGCTCTTTGGTCGTCGCCAGCTTTTTGTTGTCATAGGCCTTGCTGCGCAGCCGCTGGATCGCATCCATGACGTCAGGTTGCTGTGCAAGCAGCGCATCGCCGAGCTTCTGGGTCCAGTCGAGCTTCTGGCTCATCATGTTCAGGACAGAGGGTGTCGGGACCAGCGCCTTGACGCTGTCGTCCCAGGCCTGCTTGTCGACCGCGGCCCTGAGCTGATCGCCCTTGAGGTTCTTGTTCTCGCTCGCCCAGCGATCCGCCTGCACCACCTCGAGCGGATAGGTCGCAGCCGCCAGCACGTTGACCAGAAGGGAATCCGGATAGAGCGCGATCGGTGCCACCAGCGCCTCGAGCTCCTCGGGCTTGAGCAGCGGAGCGGCCTGTTGCTGCGGCGCGCTGTCAGCTGTCGCCGGGGTCGGTTGCGTCCCTTGAGCGAAAGCCGAGGTAAAGGCTGACAACAGCACGGCGATGACCAGAATGTCTCTCCGCCAGACCACCATGGCTAAACTCCTCTGCGGCCAAGCCCGCCGAACCAAGCACCGAAGTAGCCGGCATAGAGCGCCGAAAGACCAACGACGAACCGCTTCATGAAAGGCCCCCCTGATCGAGCGTTGCAAACAGGCTCCGTCCGGGATGCCAATGTGGCATTGATCTATCTCAAGGGCCTCGCCGGCTCCAACGCGGCAACCTCGCATTCGTCAATGGGTAACCAAGACCGACATGCCGTTCCTCTCCCATGGAGCTTTTCGCATCCAAGCTGTTCGATGCGGTGGACCTCGTCTGGCGCAACCGTGTTGGCGAGACGTACAACATTAATGCCGATCTCGGGCGGATGTCGCAGGCGCTGGGTCCCGGTCCCCTTGATACAGATCAAGCCAAAGGACGGACGGCGTCGCCAGGATTTGCACCACGCGCAAGTTCTCGACCTTTGTTGGTGTTGGCGGAGTAGATCATGAAAGCAATTTCCGTGGCAGATGCGGTCGCGCTGATCCCGGACGGCGCCCGCCTCATGATCGGCGGCTTCATGGGTGTCGGCACGCCCGAACGTTTGCTCGACGAGATCGTCCGCCAGCGCAAATCCGGCCTCAAGATCATCGCCAACGACGCCTGCTCGCCCGGCAAGGGCATTGGCAAGCTGGTCGATGCCGAGCTGGTGTCGTCGCTGATCGCAAGCCACATCGGGCTCAACCCGAAGGCCCAGCAGCAGATGATGGCGAAGAAGATGTTGGTTGAACTGGTGCCGCAGGGCACGCTGGTCGAGCGCATCCGGGCCGGCGGCTCGGGTCTCGGCGGCGTGCTGACCCCGACCGGGATCGGTACCGTGGTCGAGGACGGCAAGACGAGGCTTGAGGTCGACGGCAAATCCTATCTGGTCGAGACCGCGCTGCACGCGGACTTCGCGCTGATCCACGCCTTCCTGGCCGACTATCTCGGCAATCTGGCTTACGCGTTGACCGCGCGCAACTTCAATCCCGTGATGGCGATGGCGGCCGACACGGTGATCGTAACCGCCGAGAACATCGTTCCCGTCGGCCTCATCGCCCCCGATCACGTCGTAACCCCGGCGCCACTCGTCGATTATCTCGTAACCCAGAGCTGACACCATGGACAGCCAAACGATCATTGCACGGCGTGTCGCAGTCGAGTTGCGCTCCGGCATGCTGGTGAACCTCGGTATCGGCATTCCGACCCTGGTCGCCAATTACGTGCCCGCCGACGTCAAGGTGTTCTTCCAGTCCGAGAATGGCCTGATCGGCACCGGGTCGATCCCCGAACAAGGCATGGAGCATCCCACCCTGACGGATGCCGGCGGACGACCGATCACGGCGCTGCCCGGCGCCTCCACGTTCGACAGCGCGATGTCCTTTGCGCTGATCCGCGGCGGCCATGTTGACATGACCGTGCTCGGCGGGCTTCAGGTCGACGCCAAGGGGCATCTCGCCAACTGGATGATTCCGGGCAAGATGGTGCCGGGCATGGGGGGCGCGATGGATCTGGTCACCGGCGCCAAGCGCGTTGTGGTGGCCATGCAGCATGCCGCCAAGGGCAAATCCAAGATCGTTCAGACATGCAACCTGCCGCTGACCTCGGCGCGGCCGGTCGACCTCGTGATTACCGACCTCGCCGTGATCGGCTTCCCGCAGGGACGCGCGACACTGCTGGAGCGTGCGCCCGGCGTAAGCGTTGCCGACGTCAGATCCAACACCGAGGCCGATCTGCAGATTCCGGACAACGTTCCGGAAATGCAGTTTTGAATCAAAGCGGAGACGCCGCATGCGCGTATTTTCCGACTTCAACGACCTCAAATCCGCCGTCGGCACGGAGGTTGGCGTCAGCGACTGGCTCGAGATCACGCAGGAGCGCATCAATAAAATCGCCGAGGCAACCGGCGACGAGCAATGGATCCATGTCGATCCCGAGCGCGCAGCGCGCGAGATGCCGGGCGGCAAGACCATCGCGCACGGGCTGCTCTCGCTGTCTCTGATCCCGATGTTCATCCGCCAGATCGTCGGGTTGAAGGGCTTGCGGAACACCCTCAATTACGGCGCGAACAAGATCCGCTATCTGACGCCGGTACCGGCCGGCTCCCGATTGCGCGGTCGCGTCAGCATCCTGGAAACCCAGGACGTGCCGCCGACTGCGCTCAGGGTCACCTACAAGGTGGTTATCGAGATCGACGGGGGCGAGCGGCCGGCCTGCGTCGCCGAAGTTATCGGTCAGCATTACTGTTGAGGATCGAGGCCGCTGCCCGCATTTGACGACTGAAACCTGTCGGGAGCGATCCGTTTCCGCTCGTCGTCATGAACCACGGCATTTCACTTGAGCCGAATTTCATACGCTGCCGCCGATTCACGGCGACGGCCATTTCCTCATCCATACCAGTGACTCGGTGCCACCCTGCGCCCGGCAGACAGATCCGGACACCTCGATGCTACATCGGACAGCGCGAGTATTTCAGTGTCATGTCCTTGATCTCGGGGAAATCGCGGATCAGGGTGTTGTCGTCGACCACCTTGTAATTGAACTGCAGTTCGGAGGTCATGATCGAGCTCGCGCAGCTTGCGCTCAAGACGGTCTTGTCGCCGTCCTGCCGCTGCGACTTGATGGTGCATTTGCCGGATTTCGCCCTGATCGCATTGCCGTTGACGATGAAGCCGGCGCCGTAAAGGTCCGACAGCTCGGCAAACTCCACCGCGCCGCCTTTCTTTTCAAACACCTTGTCGCAAAGCGCGCTGTCCGATGTCCAGGCACCGGTGAGATCGAATGCCAAGGCCTCGCCCGGCAACAGCATGGCCACAACGACGAGGCCGGCACGCAATGCTCTTAATCCCGTTATGTCTTCCATCTGATTTCCCCTGATGCCAATGCTCAATATTGTTGTCCGTCGATCCCGCTTTCTATTCCGCTGCCGCGCGTCCGGCCGCGGGATGCCCCTCCTCCTTCGCCGGTCGCTCGGGCGGGCGGGCGCCAGGCCGCAGTTTCTCACGGACGGCCTGGAAGGTGACGTAGAGCGGCGGAATGGCGAAGATGCCGACAAAGGACGCCAGGATCATGCCGCCAAATACCGCGGTGCCGACGCCGCGCCGCGCCAGCTCCGACGCGCCACTCGCCACGACCAGCGGATACAGACCGAGGATGAACGCGAACGAGGTCATCATCACCGGCCGGAAGCGCAGCCGCGAGCCTTCGGTCGCGGCTTCCAACAGCGGCACGCCCTTCTCGCGTTGCTCCTTGGCGAATTCCACGATCAGGATACCATTCTTGGCGGCAAGGCCGATCAAGACCACCATGCCGATCTGGCCATAGAGATCGAGCGTCAACCCCGCGAGCACCATGGCCGCGAACGATCCGAGGATGCCGACTGTAACCGACAGCAGAACCGGCACGGGGATGGTCCAGCTTTCATAGAGGCCGACCAGGAAGAGATAGGCGAACAGCACGGCGAAGCCGAGAATGATCGCGGTCTTGCCTTCGGCCCGCTTTTCCTGGAACGCGGTGTCGGTCCATTCACCGGCAAAGCCCTGCGGCAGCGTCCTGGCCGCAACCTCCTCCATCGCCTGCAGGGCCTGCCCGGATGAGATGCCCGGCGCCGGCCCACCCTGGATGGTGACCGCGCGCAGGTTGTTGTAGCGGATCAGGGCGGGCGGCCCGACCACGAGGCGCACCTCCGCAAGGCTTCGCATCGGGATCATCTTGCCGTCGGCGCTGCGGACATTGATGCGGTCGATATCGCCGACATTGGCGCGGTCAGCCGCCTCGGCCTGCACCTGGACCTGCCAGGTGCGGCCAAACAGGTTCATGTTGTTGATGAAGTAGCCGCCAAGCGAGGCCTGCAGCGCCTGGAACACGTCGCTGAGCTGGATTCCCAGCACCTGCACCTTGTCGCGATCGATATCGAGGAAAATCGATGGGTTGGTCGCCGAGAAGGTCGAGAACACGCGGTTCAGCCGCGGATCCTGGTTTGCCGCAACCACGAGCCCCCGCTGCACCTGGGCGAGATCCTTGGGATCGCCGCCGCGCAGGTCCTCCAGCACATAGGCAAAGCCGCCGCCGGTGCCGAGACCAACGATCGGCGGCGGTGCCAATGGCACGACGGTGCCGCCGCTGATGGCGCGGAACTCTTGTCCCAGCCGCGCGATCACCTCGCGCGCGCCGAGGCCTTTTCCTTTCCGTTCCTCGAACGGCTTGAAGGTCACCACCATGAAGCCGGCATTCGGCTGCGAGTAGTTGTCGATGAAGTTCAGGCCGATCACCGAGGTGTATTCATCGACGGCCGGATCCTTCCTGATGATCTCCTCGGCCTGCCGCATCACGTCCGAGGTCCGGCCAACCGAGGCTCCGCCCGGCAGTTGCACCACCACGAAGATGGCGCCCTGATCGTCCTCGGGCAGGAAGCCAGTTGGCGTCGCCTTGGCGAGCGCATAGGTCCCCGCGGCCGCGGCTGCGACCATGACCAGTCCGATGATCGAGAACTGGACAATATAGCCGACGGCCGCACCATAGCGGTCGCGGACCCAGTCGATCGAACGCATCACATAACCGATGATGCCGCGCCGCGGCCCATGATGCGGCGACAGGAACACACCGCACAGCGCCGGCGAGAGCGTCAGCGCGTTGACCGCCGACAGGAACATCGCGACCGTGACCGTCACGGCGAATTGGCGGAACAATTCGCCGGAAATGCCGGGAATGAAGGCGACCGGGACGAACACCGACATCAAGACCAGCGTGATGGCGATGATCGGAGCCGTAATTTCCGTCATGGCGAGCTTGGCCGCTTCCCCCGGCGACAGCTCCGGATGCTCCTCCATGACGCGTTCGACGTTCTCCACCACGACGATCGCATCGTCGACCACGATGCCGATCGCGAGCACGATGGCCAGCAGCGACACCGTGTTGGCCGAATAGCCCACGGCCTTGAGCGCGATGAATGCGCCGATCAGGCTGACGGGCACGGCCAATGTCGGTATCAGGGTCGCGCGCAGACTGCCGAGGAACAGATAGACCACGATGACGACCAGGATGAAGGCCTCGACCAGCGTCTTCTTCACCTCATGCATGGTGTCGGTGACGAAAAGCGTGGGATCATAGGTGATCTTCCAGGCGACATCCTCGGGGAATCGCTTTTCGAGCTCGGCCATCTTCTTGCGAATGGCATTGACGGTATCCAGCGCATTGCTGCCGGGCGACTGGTAGACCACGACGGCGGCCGCATCCTGACCGTTGAAGCGCGTGAGGCGGTCGCTATTGGCGGCACCGAGCTCGAGGCGTGCGACATCGCTCAGCCGCAGCACCGAACCGTCCGGGTTGGTGCGAATGATGATGTTCTCGAACTCCTTGACCGAGCTGAGCCGGCCCGTGGTCTGGATGTTGAGCTGCAACTGCTGGTCGTCGAAGATCGGGCGGGCGCCGATGCGCCCGACCGCAGCCTGTACGTTCTGCGACTTGATCGCGTTGACGATGTCGCCGGCGGTCAGATTGAGGCCGGTCAGCCGGTCGGTCCTGATCCAGGCGCGCATGGCATAATCCAGCGGCGCAAACAGGAAGGCGTCGCCGACGCCCGGCGTGCTTTTGACGGAATCGAGCAGGTTGATGGTGACATAGTTCGACAGGTAGAGCGGGTCGTGCGTCCCTTTCGGTGAGTACACCGTGAAGACGACGAGAATCGCGGTCGATTTCTTCTTGACGTTGATGCCCTGCTGCTGGACCTCCGGCGGCAGCTGCGACAGCGCCGTCTGTACGCGGTTGTTGACATTGACCGTGTTGATGTCGGGGTTGGTGCCGAGCTCGAACGACGCCGTCAGCGTATAGCTGCCGTCATCGCCGCTCGTGCTCTTCATGTAGATCATCTGGTCGACGCCGACGACCTTTGCCTCGATCGGCTGGGCGACGGTGGCATCGACCACGGCGGCGCTGGCTCCGGGATAGTTGGTCGTGACCGACACCTGGGGCGGCACAATATCGGGGTATTGCGCGACCGGCATCGCCAGATAGGCCAGAGCGCCCGCAATCGTCGTCACGATCGCAATCACGATCGCCAGGCGCGGCCGATCGACGAAGATGGCGGACAGCATGGCTTAGCTCCTGCTCTGCAGCGGGGATGCCTTCACGGGAACGCCTGATCGCAGCGACTGGGTGCCTTCGACGATCACCAGCTCGCCGGCGTTGAGCCCCTGCTCGATGATCGTTCCTGTTCCGCTCGGCCCGCCGAGCTTCACCCGGCGGATCGCCGCCTTGCCGTCTTCGGCCACGAAGACGTAGACGCCCTCCTGGTCGGAGATCAGCGCCGCCTGCGGAATCACGATCTTCTCCTCCACCGTGCCGCTCTCCAGCGTCACCCGCACCAGCTGGCCATCGACCAGGGCATAATCCGGGTTGGGAAAAGTGGCGCGGACGAGGATCGTGTCCGTCGCCTTGTCGACCTGCACATCGACGAAATTGATCCTGCCGTCATGCTTGTAGGAGGTGCCGTCGGAAAAATTGAGGAGCGTCTTGATGCCGATGAGGTCGATCTTGTGCTCATTTTCCTGCGCGCGCAGGAAATCGCGCTGGCTGATCGGGAACGACACATACATCGGGTCCTGGCTGACGATCACCGTCAATGGACCGGTGTCGGGACCCACGACGTTGCCGACGGTGATGTTGGTCTTGCCGACCTTGCCGTCGACCGGAGCGGTGATGTCGGTATAGCCGAGATTGATCTTGGCCGTCTTCAGATTGGCCTGGTCGACCAGCAGCACGCCGTCCGCCGACTGGTCGGCGGCAAGCGCCTGATCGCGCGCGACCTGAGTACCCGCCTGCTTTTGCAGGAGCTCCTCGGCCCGCTGCAATTGAACCGTGGTCAATGTCTTGGCTGCCTGGTCCTTTGCCAGCGTCCCCTCGGCCTGACCGACGGCGGCCTCGAACAGGCCCTTTTCGATGCTGTAGAGCTCCGTTCCCGCCTTGATCAGATCGCCTTCCTTGAAGGCGACCTTTTCCAGGTAGCCGGTGATGCGGGCCTTGATCTCGACCCGCTGCATGGCTTCGACGCGGCCGACGAAGTCCTGCGACTTGGTCACCGGCTTCTTCTCGGCGGCCACAACGCTGACGGGGATCGCCGCCGGCGCCTGGCTCTGTTGGGCAATGGCCGGAGCTACGGTTGCGAAGAAGAAGACGACCATCGCAGTCGCGATCGCACGCATCGCCAGTTCCTCCCCGATCACATGAGCGCAGCCTTCAGTCTCAAGCCGCGCGGCTTGTTCGCCTTGACTTAAGTCAAGCTGGCCGCGGCAAATCAGGCGGCACGATGCCACCTGCCGCAATGCATCAATCCATGATGTGGTAGCCGCCGTCGATGTAGAGCGTGGTGCCCGTGATCAGCTTCGCGCCGTCGAGCGCCAGAAACGCGGTGGCGCGTCCGACATCATCGATGCTCACCAGGCAGCGCGTCGGCGCCTTGGATTGTGCCCTCTCCATCAGCTCGTCGAATTCCGGAATGCCCGATGCCGCCCGCGTCGCCAAGGGGCCGGGCGAGATCGCATGGACGCGAATACCCTTCGGTCCGAGTTCGGCCGCGATGTAGCGCACGGCGCATTCAAGCGCTGCCTTGGCCACGCCCATGATGTTGTAATTCTCGACCACCATCTGGCTGCCGTAATAGGTCATGGTAAACAGCGTGCCGCCGTTCTTCATCAGGGGTTCGGCAAGATGCGCCATGCGGATGAAGGACCAGCAGGACACATCCATGGTGGCGAGGAAGCCGTCGCGCTTGACGTCGACGACGCGCCCATGCAGCGCTTCCTTGGGCGAGAACGCGATGGAGTGGACCAGGAAGTCCAGGTGTCCCCATTGCTTGCCGATCTGGTCGAACACGGCCTCCGTCTGTCCCGGCACCATGACGTCGAGCGGCATGAAGATCTCGCTTTCGAGCTCGCGGGCCAAAGGCTCGACGAATTTCCGGGCCTTGTCGTTCAGGTAGGTCACGGCAAGGTCGGCGCCGAGCGCGCGAAACGCCTTCGCACAGCCCCAGGCGATCGATTGATCATTGGCGATGCCGACGATCAGCCCCTTCCGTCCCTTGAGGGCGACACTGGTCTCGGGATACATCGGAATAGTCATGACGCCCTCTCCTGTTCCGCTTGCTTTCATCCCTTGTCCAGCAGGGCAAGGGTGTGACGAGCGATCATCAGCTCTTCGTCGGTTGGAATGACGTAAACGGGGGTCTTGCTGTTGGGGCTCGAAATCAGCGGTCCGCCTGCTTCATTGGCGGCCTTATCCAGCGATACGCCGAGCCAGGCCAGCCTGTCCGCAATGGCTGCGCGCAGCTTGACCGAGTTCTCTCCAATGCCGGCAGTGAAGACGAAGCCGTCGACGCCCGCCATCGCGGCCGCCAGCATCCCGGCGTTCAGGCCGATCCGGTAGACGAAATAGTCGACGGCGAGCTGCGCCCGCGGATCACTGGAATCCTGCAGCTCGCGCATGTCGTTGCTGATGCCGGACAGGCCTTTCAGGCCGCAATCGTAATAGAGGAAGTGCTGCATGTCGGACGGCGACATGCCCTTTTCCGCAGCGAGGTAGAGCACGACGCCCGGATCGATCTGGCCGGGCCGGGTGCCCATCGGCAGGCCGTCGAGTGCGGTAAAGCCCATCGTGCTTTCGACGCTGCGCCCGCCCTTCATCCCGCACATCGAGGCGCCGCTGCCGAGGTGGGACACGATCACCCGCCTGGCCGCGATCTCGGGGGCGATGTCCGGCAGCGTGGCGGCGATATATTCGTAGGACAGACCGTGAAAGCCGTAGCGGCGCACGCCCTCCGCGTAGAGCGCCTCGGGAATGGCGTAACGGTCGGCCAGCGCGCCGTGGCCGCGATGAAAGGCGGTATCGAAGCATGCGACTTGCACAACATCGGGAAAGCGCGCCAGCACCGAGCGCATCGGCGCAAGATTGTAGGGCTGGTGCAACGGCGCAAGCGGAATATAGCGCTCCAGGTGGTGCACGATATCGGCAGTGACACGCACCGGTGCATCGAAGTCCGGACCGCCATGGACGACGCGATGTCCGATGGCTCTCGGATGAAGGTTGAGCTCCCCGCGCAGCCAGTCTCCTGCTGCCGCAAGTGCGGCCGGAACATCCGGCACGGCGGCAGCCGCAAACGTGCGGTCTACCAGTACGGTTCGGTCCGCGCCGGTGGCCCGCAGCCGCGGGTGCGTGCCGATGCCGTCGACCTGCCCGCGCGCCTGCCGCTTCAGCGCGCCACCCTCCACGGCAAAAACCTCGAATTTGACCGAAGACGAGCCGGCATTGACGACCAGGATCGTATCCATCGCGGGCTCCGTCAGGCGGACACGGGATGGAGCCGCCGGCGCGCATCGGCATGCAGCACCGCGATCGCACAGGACGCCATCCGCGCCCGCACGCTGTCGGCGCGCGACGTCAATACGATCGGCACCCGCGCCCCGAGCACAATGCCCGCCGCATCGGCCTTGGACAGGAAGGTGAGGTTCTTCGCCAGCATGTTGCCGGCTTCGAGGTCCGGCACGACCAGGATTTGCGCCCGTCCCGCAACCGGAGACTTGATGCCCTTGATCTCGGCCGCCTCGGGATCGATGGCATTGTCGAAGGCCAGCGGACCGTCGAGGATGCCGCCGGTGATCTGGCCGCGGTCGGCCATCTTGCACAAGGCCGCGGCATCGATGGTCGAGGGGATCTTGGTGGTGACGGTCTCGACCGCCGACAGCAGCGCCACCCGGGGATGGGACCCCAATCCGATCTGGACGAACAGGTCGATCGCGTTCTGCACGATGTCGCGCTTGGCATCGAGATCGGGGAAGATGTTGATGGCCGCATCGGTGATGAACAGCGTGTCGGCGTGATTGGGCACGTCCATCACGAAGACGTGGCTGATGCGCCGGTTGGTGCGCAATCCCCCTGCGCTCGCGGTCACGGCCCGCATCAACTCGTCGGTATGCAGGCTGCCCTTCATCAGGAGCTCGCCCCTGGCCTCATGCACGAGCTCGACGCCCCTTGCGGCAGCCGCATCGCTGTGCGGCGCATCGACGATTTCGAACTCCGAAATATTCAGATTGTACCGCGCCGCCGTCGCCTTGATCTTGGCGGCTGGTCCGACCAGGATCGGCTTGATGATCCCGATCTCCGCCGCTTCGCACACCCCGGTCAGAGACGTTTCGTCGCAAGGGTGGACGACGATGGTGACTGCCGACGGCACATGCTTGGCCGCCGCGATCAGGCGATTATACTTGGTCTGAGGCGCGGCAGTGCCGGCCTCGACGGAGGCTATACTCATCATTTGGTCCCTTGTTGACTCGGCAGGCTCCAGACAGCCTTGATTTGGCAGGCTTTGATTTGACAAGCCTTGATTCAGGACGCTTTTGCCCTCTCGACATTCGCAACGAAAGGGAGATTCACAGCGCCCGGCGGCGGCAGGGCCGCTGCACTGGTTTCGAACAAGGCCGTTACCCGCTTCAATCGCTCCGCCACCTCGCCTTTGATGTCGCCGGCCGCGCTCAGCACATGACGTATGGCCGCCAGCGCTTGCTGCCGCTCCTCGGTAGCAGGTGGAAGTAACCGTGGTATGGCAGCCAAGGCAGCCTCGGGTTCGAGCAGCATCAGGAAGAACTGCTCGCGCGCCATCGCCTTGAACTGCGCCAGCGTCAGCCGATGGCTGTCGTCAGCGAGCCTGATCTGGCGCAGCGCCTGGATACCGCGCTCGTCGACCTTGCCGCGCGGCGATCCCGCATAGATCAAGGCGCGGACGGTGCACTCCTGCAGCCCGCCGGTGTCGATATGCGACTTCAGCTCCTCGATGCGCTTGGCCAACAGCTCCTTGTGAAGAACCGACTTCGGCGCCCGCCGCTCCCTGGCCGAGTCGGGCTTGATCCCGACCGCAGCCTGCAGTGCCGGGTTGCCATAGATCGCGAGGAACAGCTTTTCGGACGTGCTGTCGCGCGCATCGCGATAGGCGTCGAGAGCGGTTACGATCTGCTTGGAGACCGCTTCCTGAAGCCCGAGGAAGGGATTCTCCGCAGCCACGGGCTTCCGGTGCTCGCGCACCTTTTCCGCCACTTTGGCGAGCGGCGCCATCAGCGGATTGGCCTCGGTGAACATCTCATAGCTCAGGCGAAGCGGATGCCATTGCCTGAGCAGATCCGCCACCTGCGGCGTGACCATGGCCTTGACGACCGGCGCGGCGAAGGCGCGATAAAGCGACAGGTTGATCTCGGACACACGGGCAGCCGTTGCAAAGCGCCGCTCGTCCTCGGGCGAATTGCCGCCGAGCGCACGAATGTCGTTGAGGGTGCGCGCCTCGCACTTCATGATCCAGTCGCCGGAGACCAGATCTTCATTGATGCCCTGCCCGCTCTTGCGCTCGAAGGTCGCCTCGTAGAGTCCTGGCGGCAACACGTCGATCAGATCGATGTTGCTGGAGAACTCGCTGTGCTCCTTGCGGGCGACACCGCCGGAGACGAAGATGCCGAGATGGCCGACGCTCTCGTGTACGGTATAGACGATGGTCTGCCCGTAGGAGCGAATCTCGTCGACGTCGTCATAGAGATCGAGAATCCAGCCCAATGCCTGCTGCGGCGGGGTGATATTGTCGCCCTTGGAGCAAAACACCACGATCGGCGAGCGGATATTGCGCAGGTCGACATTCATGCCGTCGTGCATCTTGATGCGGCCGGCCGCGAGATTGTTGCCGACGAACAGCTCGTCGACGATGAACTGAATCTCGTCGGCATTCAGGCTGACATGGCCGCCCCACCATTTCTCGAATTCGAGATAACGCGGCGCCTCAGTGTCGACCTTGGCATAGACGTTGTACTGCTTGGTCCACAGCGTGTTGGACGGGTTGAGATTCTCGAAATTCTGCACCAGCCAGCCGCCGTCGAACTTGCCTGCGCCGAGATCGCTGGTCAGCGCGGTCAGCCAGCTGCCGCCGAGCAGTCCGCCGGAATAGCGCATCGGGTTCTTGCCGTGGACGCCCGCCCAATAGGACAGCGGCGAGCCGGCAAGGATGATCGGCCCGAACAAGTCCGGGCGGATCGCGGCCAAAATCATCACCGCCCAGCCGGCCTGGCAGTTGCCGATCACACAGGGCTTGCCGTCAGCATTCGGATGCAGCGAGATCACTTTCTCCAAGAAGATGGCCTCGGCGCGTGCGATGTCCTCAATCGTCTGACCCGGCATCGGTTCCGGCATGAAGCCGATGAAATAACAGGGATGGCCGGCCTTCAGCGCGACGCCGATCTCGCTGTCGGCCTTGAACCCGCCGATCCCCGGACCGTGACCGGCGCGCGGATCGATGACGATGAAGGGCCTGCGGGTCTGATCGATCTCGACGCCATCAGGGGGAACGATGCGGACCAGGCCGTAATTCACCGGCCGCTCCAGCGTCCGCCCGTCCATCACGAGTTCAGGCTGGTAGCTGAGAACGTTTGGAACCGCCTGCTCGAGATGTTCCTGGTACTGCTGTCCGCGCTGGCGCATCACGTCCCAGAACAGCAACGTGCGCTGTCCTGCGTCGACCATGTATTCCATCGCGGAAGTGACCATGGCGAACGGCGAAGCCAGGGAGAACTGTTCGTTGCTATCGGCCATGTTGCCGCTCCATTTGAAGACCTGTGGAAGACCAGTGCAGCGACTTTATTGCAGAGCATCGAAGCGAAGTGCCCATTACGCCTTGATCTATCTCAAGCCTTTCGGACGGCCGTTGCCTAACTTTACGATGGCCGCCTCCATTCGAGGCATCCACATTTGATCACGAATCTGGCCGTGAAAGCCGCGACAACAGGGATGAAGCGTCATGCCCACCAACCTCGATGAGCTGCTGCCGAATGCAAAGGATATCCTCAAGCAGGCGGCGTTGAAGGAAGCCGAAAAAGCCGAAGAAGCCGCACGCCGCTTGGCTGCCGCGGACGCGGAGAAACGGGAGTTGATCGAACGCCTGAGCAAGCCGTCCGGGCTCTCCGAGGAAGACAAGGTGAAGCTTGCGGCGACCGTGATCCAGCGCGCGGTCAGAAACGGGCTGACCGAGGTCCAGGTCTATCGATTTCCGAACGTGCTCTGCACGGACCGCGGCCGGGCGATCAATCAACGCGAGAACGGCTGGGAAAAGACCCTGACCGGAATACCCAAAGAGATTTTCCAGCTCTGGGCCGATCACCTGAAACCGCGCGGCTATCGCATCGCCTACCAGATCATCGATTTCCCCGGCGGCATGCCCGGCGATATCGGCGTCACCCTGAGCTGGGGTGAGCATCACTAGCGCATTTCTGTTCCGACTGGATCAGAACCGACCAGATTTTTTGACGCGTTTTCTTCGCGCGAGCCGGTGTCCACTTCGCTGGAAAACGCTCTCGTCCGACACCAGGAGCACTGCGGGGCTGATGGCAAAAGAATCCAGCAAGAAGGACGGCCAGGCGCAAAAGATGAAGCGCAAGGAATATGAGCAGGAACTGCGCAAGCTGCAGGTCAAACTCTGCCATTTGCAGGAATGGGTGAAAGCGAAGGGACTGCGCGTCATCGTCATCTTCGAGGGGCGCGACGCCGCCGGCAAGGGTGGCACCATCAAGGCGATCGCCGAACGCGTCAGCCCACGCGTGTTTCGGGTCGTCGCCCTGCCCGCGCCATCCGACCGGCAGAAGACGCAACTCTTCATGCAGCGCTATATCGAGCACTTCCCCGCCGCCGGAGAAATCGTCATCTTCGACCGCAGCTGGTACAATCGCGCCGGCGTCGAATATGTGATGGGATTTTGCTCACGCGAGCAGCATGAGCGTTTCCTGGCGCTCTGCCCGGAGATGGAACAGTACATCGTCGACGGCGGCATCATGCTGATCAAGTTCTGGCTCGAGGTTGGCCAAGAGGAGCAGGAGCGGCGATTTGCCGCGCGGATCGACGATCCGATGCGGCAATGGAAGCTGAGCCCGATGGATGTCGAATCGTATCGGCGCTGGTACGACTACTCCCGCGCCCGCGACATGATGCTGAAGGCGACCGATTCCAAGCATGCGCCTTGGCACGTCGTGCGCTCCGACGACAAGCGCAAAGCGCGCCTCAACTGCATCTCGCACCTGCTGGAGCGCATTCCCCACAAGCGCATTTCGCACAAACGGGTCAAATTGCCGCCGCGATCCGACAAGGGCCGCTACAACGACCAGCTCAAGGGAGCAAAGTTCGTGGCTGAGCGCTACTGACAGGCCGCTGATCGGCTTCGATTGCGGCTTGCCCCTCCACCAAGAGGCCGCGGCCGGCCTCGTCGCGCATCCAGGCCGCCAGCAACTCCCAGCCGACTGCGAGCACGATCGGGCCGATGAAGAGACCGATCAGGCCGTGCGCGAGCGTGCCGCCGAGCACGCCGATGAAGATCACCACCATCGGCGTGGTCGAGCCACGCCCCATCGCGAACGGCTTCAGGACATTGTCGACGAAGCCGACAGGCACGATGTAGAGGGTGAACAACAGCGCGGCCGTGGTGTCCCGCGTCAGCCAGTACCAGGCGATCATGGGGACCAGGATGACTGCGCATCCGACCTGGGCAACTCCGAGCAGCAGCACGAGGAACGTGAAGAGACCGGCCGCAGGAATGTCGGCCACGACGAAGCCGATACCGGCAAGCAGCGCCTGCAGCATGGCGATGCCGATGACGCCGCGCGAAACCGACCGGATGGTCGTGCCGGCGAGCGCGACAAACTCCTCCGAGCGCTCGGGAACGACATGCGCAAAGAAGGTGCGAAGGCCCGCAACCAGTCGCGGCCCCGGAATGAACAGGAAGCCGGTCGCGATGACCGCGGCCAGGAATTTCAATATCTCGATGCCGACGCTGCCCACGGTCGCGAGAACGGTGGTCGCGACCGGCTGCGCATAAGGCGCGAATTTGGACAGCACCGCCGCCAGATTGGTGTATGCGAGCTGCCAGAGGTCGTAGATCCAGCCGCCGATCAGCGGCCATTCCTTGACCGACACATGTGGTGCCGGCACGGAGACGGTTCCCTTGGCGATCTCTTCAGAGAACTGCCGCACCCCCTCTACCAGGCCGAACACCAGCCAACTCGCCGGCCCGATGACGATCGTCAGGCACAGCAGGGTGATCAGCACCGCCGACAGCACGGGACGACCGCCCAGCAGGCGCGCCAGCAGGTCGAAAACGGGATAGAGCGCGACCGCGAGGATGGTGCTCCACACCATGATCGGAATGAACGGCAGGATCAGGATGTACGACCAGTAGATCACACCGGCCAGAAGTCCGAGCCGGATCGCGATCTGCGCGGGCTCCTTTGCCGACATAGACTCCGAAGAAGATGATCTCACCGGCTTGTCCATGTGACTTGTCCCAAGCGACTTGTCCTAGGCGACTTGTCCCGGGCACCCTGTCCAGGCGACCTGCCCTAAATGACTGCCATTCGCCTCGTCTGCCCTGCCTGTACAGCGCTCGATTGATTTATGTCAACGCCCGCGCGTAGCCCGCGGCCGAAGCTTTGCGCGGGTTCGGTTCGGGATGGTCGACAAAATCATCGGGGCGCATCGCATGAATTCCTTGCCAGAGCTGCCGTCGACCGGTCGTTTCAGGGACATCTTTGCGTACCTGCCCTTGGATGCGTCGGCGGCGGCCGGCGTCATCGCGTCGGCTGTATCGATGGCGCGGCTGTTCGCCGCCCATATCGACGCAGTCGCCGCGGTGGAGCATTCCGAGGACCGCCACGAACCCGGTCCGAGCGCGAGCGGCCTCGAGGCGATCGCAGCCTTCGAAAGTGCCGCTGCAACCGCCGCGCACATCCTGCTCCAGTTCGAGGACACCGCCCGACAAGCGGGCCTGTCCTTTGGCAAACGCCTGATCGCGGCCTCCGGCGGTTCCATCGAGCAGATGCTGGTTCAGGCGTCCCGCCTGTATGATGTCAGCATCATCGCACAGCCCGCCCCCGCGGCGCTTCTCGACGCGCAGCCGCAACCGTTGCTGTTCGATTCCGGACGCCCTGTCATCCTGGTCCCCCGCACGCACCACGGTGACATTGCGCTCGATCACATCGGCGTCTGCTGGGATGGCGGTCGCTATGCCGCGCGTGCCCTCCATGACGCGATGCCGTTGCTCGAGCTCGCCGCCTGCATCGACATCATCGCGATCAACCAGCCCGAGACAGGTCTCAAATCCTCCGCCGAGGCGCTGGCATCGCATCTTGCGATGCGACGGCTCAACGTCCACGTCACGCAGCTGAAGCCGGGTCAACTCGGCATCTATCGCACCATCATGGCGGTCGCGGCAGAGGCCAAAAGCAAGCTGCTGGTCATGGGCGGCTATGGGCATATGAAGGCCGGCCGGTTCGTGTTTGGCGGAGTCACCCGGGAGGCGCTGCAAGAGATGAGCCTTCCGACCTTCATGTCCTTCTAGTTCTGGCGGAGTGCATACGGGCTGGCATGAGTAGATGCGTCGACACAAGGCGTCCGCACCCCGTCACCAATGCGGAGGTCCTGCGGTCGACAGGCGCTTGATGGGATCGATCAACGATTGCGCGGGAAACGGTTTGCGCAAGAACGCGATGCAGCCGGCCTCGCGGGCGGCGAGCGAAATCGCGTCGCTATCGCTGGCCGTGATGAAGATGACGGGCAGCCGGTCGCCCAGCATCCGCTTCAGCTCCAGGCCGGACTTTCCCTTCAAATGGATATCGAGCACCAGGCAACACGCCTCGCCAATGTCGCGCCCGTTTTCAAAGCTCTCCGCACAGTCGAAGATGACGGGGTCGAAGCCCGCGATTTTCAGCACGCGTGCCAACCCCTTCAGCACCGAAGGATCGTCGTCGATGACTATGACCTTGTTGTTTGTCAAGTGCGCTGGTCCATGAGCTGCCGTATCGCCGACAACTCCTGTCCCGGTATTTTGGTCCTGATCGACCGCCTTTCATATTGGCTGCACGGCCAATGTGCCCAGGACGATGCCGACGGACCTGGCTCGCCTGCTAATGGCCGCCATCCGACTCCGCGGGTCCCTCCCGGAGATTTCGGTCCACGATGGCATTGCGGTCGGATCTGGAGAGAATGCCAAGGCTTTCCGCGGCAAACACGAGTTCCAGGAGCGAATGGGCCTTGAGCTTCTCCATGGCGCTCTGGCGGTGCGCCTTCACCGTGCGCTCGGTGATGTCGAGCTCATGCGCGATCTGCTTGTTCAGCCGGCCGTGCACGACCCGCTGAAACACCTGATGCTCGCGCGGCGTCAGTTGCTCCAGCAGCGCACGCAGCGCAGCGCTCTCGCCATCGCGCCCCTGACCGTTCTGCTGACTCGCGATCGCCCGCTCGATCGTCGCAAGAAGCAGGTGTCCGGGCACCGGCTTGATCAGGAAGTCCTCGGCGCCGGCCTTGATGGTGCGCACGCTCACGGGAATGTCGGCATGGCCGGTCAGGAAGATGATCGGCAGGCTCGCGCCGCGGTCGATCAGGCGCTGCTGCAGCTCCGGCCCGCTCATTCCAGGCAATCTGACGTCGAGAACGATACAGCCGGGCGTCGCCAGCGGCAGCCGCTCCAGCAGATCGGCCGCAGTCGCGTAGCTGAATACCTGGTAGCCGGCCGCGCGCAACTGGCGTCCGACCGCCGTCCTGAACGAGGCATCGTCGTCGACGACGTGGACGGCAGCAGCGGTCATGTGGCCTTGCCTTTGTCAGCGGAAACGCGCGGCAGGCTGAGATTGAAGACGGCGCCGCCGCCTGGCCGGTGCTCCGCCCAGATGCGGCCGTGGTGGGCGTCCACGATCGTGCGCGCGATCGACAGCCCGATGCCCATGCCCTGTTCCTTGGTCGTGAAAAACGGATCGAACACCCGGGCGAGCCCCTCGGCCGGAATACCTTGGCCAAAATCGATGATCGACACAATGACCGATTTGCCGTTGCCGGCCTCGGTGCGGCCGATGATCCGTCGCCGCTCCTTCGGCTGCTGTTCCGCCGCATCCATCGCATTCATGGCGAGGTTGAGAACCACCTGCTCCAGCTGAATGCGGTCGCCGCAGACATGGAGAGCCCAAGGCGCCAGATCGGTCTCCAGCCTGACGTTGCGGATCAGGGCTTGAACCGAGAGAAACTGGAAGACATCCCGAACCGTCTCGTTGATATCGACCAGTTGCGCGTCGAACTCGCTCTTCTTCAACAGGCCGCGCAGATGCCGGATGACGCGGCTGGCGCGCTCATCGTCACGGCGGATGTCGAGCAGGATCTCGCCGAGTTCGACGAGGTCCGGCGTGGGCGCCTTCAAAAGGCTCTCCGCAGCTTCAGTATTGCTCAGGATCGCTGCGAGCGGTTGATTGAGCTCATGCGCGATCGATGCAGTCATTTCTCCGGCGGTGGCCTGCCTGTTCAGGTGAGCAAGCTCGGACATGCGCTTGCGCGCCTCGAATTCCGCGAGCCGCCGTCTTCGATGCTCGTAAAACATGCCCGTGATCAGGACGGCCTGCAGCAGGATGATGGTCAGCGCCGTCAAGGATTGCCAGCGATATTCTTCCCAGATGCTCGGGGCGGCACCGTCCTGGACAGCAGCAAAAACGGCTGCATGCAAGGGGCCACCGAGATCGGACTGTTCGAGCACCAATATCGATCCCGGGCGCTGCCCGGTTGCCAAAAGGCATGTCGGCAGCACGCTCGCGACAAGCCAAATCATCACCGCCCCAAGCTGGCGCATCGTTTCAGCCGCGAATATCGACAAATGGAATAAAATACGCCTTGGTCCGCAGCGGCGAGGACAACATCGGGCGAGAGCTTAGCAGGTCGCGTAAGCCGTGCAACCCAGACCGCAGCCGTGCAGCCGACCGCTGCCAGTTCCGGTTGCGCTGCCGTAATTGTCCTCAAGGACAATGGCGCCGCCGGACGCCCTCCGAGATCATGCCGGGCGAGGCGCCATCCCATCAAGACAGTCCCGTGACAGCCCCGCGTACGGAGTGCGCTGATGCTTAGCCGTTCGAGGAATCCAGCCAAGCCGCCCGCAACCGGCGCTACCGTGCAGGATGTCCCGGTCATCGCCATGCATGCGAAGTTCGGCGCCTCGGAAACGTGCTTCTGCAAGGACGAGGAAATCTATGGCGAGCGCGAACCCGCCGATTGCATCTTCGAGGTCATCAGCGGTGCGGTCAGGAGCTACAAGGTACTGTCCGACGGCCGGCGCCAGATCTGCGCTTTCCACCTGCCGAGCGACATTTTCGGGCTGGAGAATGGTGACGCCTATCGCTTCACGGCGGAGGCCATCGTGGAGACCACCACCCGCGTCGTCCACCGCCACAGCCTCGAATATGTCGCGGCAACCGATGTGCAGGTCGCGCGCAATCTTCTCAGCATGACCGCCAAGAACCTGCTGCATGCCGAGGCCCACATGCTGCTCCTGGGGCGCAAAACCTCGCTGGAGCGCGTTGCGGCCTTCCTTCTGGAAATGGATCATCGACTGACCGGCACGGAGATGATTGCGCTTCCGATGTCGCGGCGCGACATCGCCGATTATCTCGGACTGACCCTCGAGACGGTCTCGCGCGCGCTGTCCTATCTGCGCGGCCGCGGCATCCTCGAGTTCTCCGAGACCAGCCAGCGCCAGATCGTGCTGCAGGACCGCGCCCAGCTGAAGAAGCTAAATTCCTAAAGCGCCGTCGTGACCGTTACGGATTGATGCAGGGTCTTGTACTGATCGAGCAGTTCGATCTCGCGATCGAGCTCCTCGCCCGCGGAGCGCGTCGGTACCGCGCGCTCCATCTCCTCGATCCTCGCCTTCAGCTCCGCCGCGTCGAACTCGCCGATCGGGCTTGCGATGTCGGCCAGGATGTTGAGGCTCGAGGCCGAGAACTCGGCGACCCCGCCAAGGATGACGAACCTCTCGTCGCGGCCATGTGCGATCACCCTGATGATGCCCGGCCGCAGCCCGGTGATGATCGGTGCATGCCCCGCCAGCACGCCGAGGTCGCCTTCGGTCCCCGGCAGATCGACCTGGTCGGCATCGCCGACAAATACCAGCGCCTCCGGACAGACCAGCGATACTTCGAATGTCGGCATGGCAATAACCTCTGCGTTGGAAGCGTCGATTTGGCGGGCGTGGTCTCGGACGGATACTCGATCTACCCACAACATCCGGTCCATTGACCGAAGTCAATTGCAGCGGAGCTGTCCCGACAGTCCGACAGCTCTACTTGCTCGCCTTCGCTTTTGTCCGCCCGAGGAAGGCTACACCGATCCGGTCGCCATTCACCCAGGCGAGCCTGCAACGGCGATAGACAAGTCCGGTCGATGACAAGGAAGAACTCCTGCAACGGCAGCCCCTCGATCGGATCGTCGACCGTCAGTCTCGCACCGCGATCCGACACATCGTCGACGGTACATTCCCGCTGCCAGGTGCCGTCGAGCCCTATCATGCGGGCCGGCCTGACATGATCGAACCGGATTCGGTGGGCGATGCGCCGCTCCGCCACCTCACTCATCGCTGTTGCCCGTTTCCCGCATTGACGCTCGCTAGGCGGCGGCGCTCGATTTCGGCTGCGCGCGCACGATCAGGCGTTCGAGATCGTCCTTGCTCTGCTTCTCGACGAACTTGACCGCAAATCCCGTCCTTGTGATGCGGACGACGCGGCCGATGCAAGCCCCGACCGCGAGCGGCATCCCGAGCGGCGGCTGCACCTCCGCCGATACGGCGCAACCCGACGGTGACATGTCGATGACAAAGCATGGATGGAGGCTTCCGTCGGCCAGCGTCAGCATCGAGTTAGGCATCACAGGAACGATGCGGAGCTCCCTCCTCTGCTCGAGAATGGACGGATCCTTCTGTTTCTTCTCAAGCCAGGTGAGTTGCTCGGCAAGCTTCTCGCGCCTGGCGCGGGTCATCTCCAGCTCCAGCAGAAAGCCGCGGTGCATGGTGTCGCTGATCGCGCCTTCGAACGCGCCGAATGGACCGAAATAGGAGCTGATGCGATCGCCGATGCGGCCGACGACGGGCACTTCGACGATCATGCGGAAGGGTGAAACGCGCGTGGTCCGGCAGGCCAGCGTGCGTGGCTTGCCTTTTGCATCGTACCAGCGATGCAGCGTGTAGGACCCGCCCACGGTGATGTTGACGGCGCGCTGCCTTAGGAACTTCTCGACAGACATGATCATGCCTCGCGAAGGACGCGCTGAAAGAGTTCGATTCAGGCTGTTCCAGACGAAAGCATGGCGCCGCTGCCATCGCTTTCATGCGAGGCAAGCTAAGGAGCAAAAACCAAGAGAACTTCAAACAATAGACAGAAATCGCCGGGGACATGTTAGCCGCCAAACAATTTACATCTCCTTAATTTCGGAACCCGGACGACTACGGAAGGCGAAGATTCCACAATCATCGCAGCTCGATCGGAACGCGCTTTGTCGAGGGTTCAAAAAAGTGAAAGCCGGCGCGCGGTCAGCGCGCCGGCTCTCGTCAGCAAAATCCGTCGCGTTTGGTTCAGTAGCACCAGCGCGGATCAGCCTGGACGTATTGGCCGGACGGATAGCGGTAATAGCAGTTGCCCTGCGCCAGGTAGTAGCCGGGCCGCGATGCCGCAGTGGCGCCGGCGATCGCGCCGGTGGCGCCGCCGATCACCGCACCTGCCGCAGCACCGGACGCTCGTCCGGTCAGAAGCCCGCCGAGCAGGCCACCCACGACGGCTCCGCCCACCGCGCTTGCGGCTGGATCCGGTGGAGGCGGCGGCGGCGGGGGTGGCGGCGGCGGAGCATAGGCAGCCACCGGCGGTGGATAGGCGCCCGGCGGCGGCGCGTCCTCATAGGTCACGTCATCTGCAAAGTCCTCGGAAATGTAGGCCGGGGGCCCGTCCATGCGCTGCGGATAAAAATACCACACGCCGCCGACGTCCCACCACCAGCCCATGCGGCCGTCATGCATCTCATGGCGCCAGCGTCCACCTTGCCAGGCGATGCGGCCACGATAAGGACGGCCGCCGAAGTCGTGGGCCACGATGGGTCCGTGAGCGAATCGCGGATCGACCGCCGGCCTGCCCGGCGCCGGCCCGGCGGGATGCACGGGACGACCCTGCGGAGCCGGGTTGCCGCCCGGCGGGGGCCCGCCCGTTACCGGCCGCTCCTGTGCCGCAACGCTCGTCACGGCCAGGAGCGAGGCCAGCGAAAGGACCAATGTTGTCCGGCTGGACGCGTTCATTCTCGCATATCCCCTTGTGGTTGGCGCAAGCTCGTTGGAGAGCCTGGTTGGCGTGTAGGTCGGCCTGCCCTAGGGCGCGCGAGGCGCGGGACACGGCGTGCCTATCATTGCCGCCAGCTTTGGCGCTTTGTCTTGTTACAAATAAGCAAGATCGCGACAATTTTGCGTCTGGAAGTTTCGGATTTTGCTTGCGAATCTACGTTCGAGGGGCCTCAGCGGGCGGGCTCGATCACTTTGCAATTGGTGCGGCCACTCATCACGCAGTCCTGCAATTTGCTGGCCGCGGTGAGATCGTGTGCGAGCCATACCCCGACGACGAGCAGCACGATCGCGATCAGAAGCCCCGCAATCGCGCCGCGCCGGTTGTCGCCCCCCGCGGGGCCACGCTTTCGCTCGGGCTTTGGATCCGGCTTGGGGCTTGGTCTGGGTTCAGCCATGGTCGATCCGCCGCCTTTGTCCCGCATCCTGCGGTCAAAATAGACCGGGGGCCGCAGGCATGGCCAGCCGTCCTGAAGCAATCGTGACCGTCATTCGGACGGCTTGCGGCGGCGGGTCTGGATCACAGCCGGCGGGACGGGAGGGAGCTGTCTCGCAGGCTCTCCCGCTCGGGCGCGGGCACGATATGGGTGCAACTGGTCGAGAAGGCCGTCTGGCCGCATTTCCATTCGGCGCCCAAAACGGGATCGGACACCTCCCTCGGGTAACTCAATAAGATCGAGACGAGGACCGCCGCCGAAACGAGCACGGCGGCCCAGGCGAAGCGCCTCTGACGGCGAGATGGAGCAGTCATGGCCGATACTCCCTGGAAGCTGGCGGGACGATAGGGTCGGGTTTGTCCAAGCGCTTGTGAATCAAATCACAATCGGGGCGATTTCTTATGCCCGACCTGCAATCAATAGAGTGGAATTGCGGCGCGCGACGCTGTACACCGACGCCGAATTGCCCGAGCGTCAGCTTTGAGATTGCGATGCGCGAGACAATGAATTTGCCGACCCAGCAACGAACAAACCTAGCAATGAAAGTGAGACAAGGCCCAATCGATGAGCGGATTTAAGGAACCCGGCTTTACAGACCGGCAGAAAGCCGCGCTAGAGGCACGGCGAAATCTTCTCAAGAAATTCCGTGAGCAGCCCGGCCCGGACGACCCCGAGGTCGCGCGCCGCCGTGCCGAGCGCGAGGAGATTGCCGCCAACCGCGAGCGCCAGAGGCAGGAGCGCGAAGCGGCCAAAGCGGAAGCCAAGCGCCGCGAGGAAGAAGCGGCGGCAGCGGAAGCTGCCCGTATCGCGCGCGAGAAGGAAGAAGAAGAGGCCCGCCAGGCCGCGTTGCTGGCGGACCAGAAGGCCAAGCGCGATGCCCGCTACGCCGCGCGCAAGGCCCGCGGCAAGAAGAAATAGGGCTGCCCTCGCCCAGCGAGGCCAGTCACGCGCTGACGCAATTTCGGGCATGGTGCCGAACGGCACCATGCCCGATTTGCCTTGGGCGTCAGTTCTTCTTCATCCCGTCGTCTTTCTTCATGCCGTCGTGGGACATCGCGTCGTCCTTCTTCATGCCGTCATGGGACATGGTGTCCTTCTTCATGCTGTCCTTGGCCATCGAATCCTTGGACATGGTGTCCTTGGACATGGAGTCCTTCTTCATGTCGTCGGCGAAGGCGGCCGGCGCCAGAGCGAGGCTGAGCGAAACGGCGGCAGCCGAAACGGCGAGGGCGAAGCGGGTGCGAATGGTCATCATGGTCATCCCTTCAGGAGCTGGTGGAGCTTAAGCGGACTGACGCCGCCTTCTTGCTCGACGCTCCGTCTCGCGCCTTTGTTACGGGACGATCCGAAAATTTTTCCATGCCCCGGCTTTGGCGTTTTGCCGCCGCCGCATTTCTGCGGAATCGACACAATTTTGCCCGCGAAGGTCGTGTTAGTGCGCATTCAGCACATCCGTTTAAGGATTGAGCAGGTGTGCACTGCGATAAACGTTGCCGCCTGCGGCGGCGGCATGCAAACCAGCTTTCCGTCAGGCTTTAGTCTGCTATCTGACCAGAGCGGCTGTGTCGGATTTCCGGTTAGAGCGGTGCTCGGGGCCGGCTTTCAAGAAACCCAAATCAGACGTTGAACTACAGGGGACTTCCGTCATGCTCACTCGTCGTCATCTCATCACCTCCGCGCTCGCTGCGCCGGTCATCCTCCGCCTCGGCACAGGCACCGCCAAGGCCGCGACGACGCTGAAGATCTCGCATCAATTCCCCGGTGGCACCATCGACAAGGGCGATTTTCGCGACCGGCTCTGCCGGATGTTCGCCGCAGAAGTGGCGAAGCGAAGCGGCGGCGACATTTCCGCTGAAATCTACCCCAACTCCTCGCTGATCAAGACCAACGCCCAGTTCTCCGCGATGCGCAAGGGCGCGCTCGACATCAGCCTCTATCCCATGCCCTATGCCGGCGGCGAATTGCCGGAGACCAATATCGGCCTGATGCCAGGGCTGGTTGCCACCTACGACCAGGGGCTGCGCTGGAAGAAGGAGCCGGTCGGCAAGGCGCTGACCGATTTCCTCGCCGACAAGGGGATCATCCTGCTCACCTGGGTCTGGCAGGCCGGCGGCGTCGCCAGCCGCTCACGCGCGATCGTGGCGCCCGAGGACGCCAAGGGCATGAAGGTGCGCGGCGGCTCACGCGAGATGGACATGGTGCTGCAGACCGCCGGCGCCTCCGTGCTCTCCGTCCCCTCGAACGAAATCTACCAGGCGATGCAGACGGGCGCCTGCGATGCCGGCATCACCTCCTCCACCAGCCTGATCTCGTTCCGCCTCGAGGAAGTCTCCAAGGCGCTCACCTCGGGCGCCGGCGCCTCCTATTGGTTCATGCTGGAGCCGCTGATGATGTCGAAGAGCGTGTTCGACGCCCTGCCGTCAGGCCACCAGGAGATCATCATGGCCGTCGGCAGCGAGCTCGAGACCTTCGGCCGCCAGGGCGCGCAGGCCGACGACGTCGAGGTCGCCAAGGTCTATGAGAAGGCCGGCGCCAAGGTCGCGCCGCTCGACCTCGCGACCGTCAACAAATGGCGCGACATCGCCCGCGACACCGCCTGGAAGGACTACGGCGCCAAGACGCCAACCGCCGCCACCCTGTTGAAGCTCGCCGCCAACGTCAACGCGTGATGCACGCAGCCGGCCCGGATCGCGACGATACCGCGGAGACGACGGTCACCGGCAATGCGCTGGTGGCCGCGCTCGCGCGGGCGCTTTCGCTCGTCAACAGCGTCATTGTGGTGTTCGCCGCACTGGCCCTCGTCGCGGCCTGCGGCATCCTCAGCTACAGCGTGATCGGGCGGGCGCTGTTCCAGGCCGCCAATTACTGGCAGGACGAGGCCGCGGTGTTTCTCCTGGTCGGCGCCACCTTCATGACGGCGGCCTATGTGCAGTCGCAGCGCGGCCATGTCTCGATCGAGGCCTTTGTCGGCCTGCTCTCGCCGCTTGCCAACCGCATCCGGCTCTGGCTGGTCGATGTCGCGAGCCTCCTGTTCTGCGCCTTCTTCACCTGGAAATCCTGGACGCTGACGCAGGAAGCCTATGTCGACGGCCAGGTCTCCAACTCGATGTGGTCGCCGCCGCTGGCGATTCCTTACGGCCTGATGGCGTGCGGCATGACGCTGTTGTGCCTGCAGCTGCTCTTGCAGATCATCATGCCGCTTGCGGGAGCTTCGCGCCGATGAGCGTGCTTGGAATTGGCGTAAGCTACGGGCTCGCAACGCTCGCCGCGATGTTTTCGGGCATGCCGATCGCCTTTGCACTCGGTGCCGTCGCGGTCGTGTTCATGGGCATCTACATGCCGCACGCCTCGCTCGATACGGTGACCGAGAACGTCTATGAGGAGATGGCCTCGATCACGCTGTTGTCGATCCCGCTCTTCATCCTCAAGGGCGCGGCGATCGGCCGCTCGCGCGCCGGACAGGACCTCTATTCCGCACTCCATGCCTGGCTGCACCGGGTGCCCGGCGGCCTCGGCGTCGCCAACGTGTTTGCCTGCGCGCTGTTTGCGGCGATGGCGGGCTCTTCGCCCGCGACCTGCTCGGCGATCGGCTCGGCCGGCATCCCGGAGATGCGCAAGCGCGGCTATAGCGGCGGCTTTGCCGCCGGCATCATCGCCGCCGGCGGCACGCTCGGCATCCTGCTGCCGCCCTCGATCACCATGATCCTGTTCGCGGTTGCCGCGGAAAAATCGTTGGGCCGGCTGTTCCTGGCCGGCATCGGCCCGGGGCTGCTGCTGGTCTCCCTGTTCGGCGCCTATGCCGTGCTGCGCTTCCGCCGCGAATATGCCATGGCGCAGCTTGCCTATGAGAAGAGCGGCACGCCTTCGGCCATCCTCGCCAAGGACGAGTTCACGCTCGCCGAGCGCTTCAGCGTGCTGCCGCGCGTGATTCCCTTCGTGCTGCTTCTGACCGGCGTGATGATCGCGCTCTATGGCGGCTATGCCACGCCCTCGGAGACCGCCGGCCTCGGCGGCCTGCTCGCGCTGGCGCTGATCGCCATGATCTACCGCGTGTGGCGGCCGACCGATCTCGCGCCGATCCTGACCTCGACCATTCGCGAATCCACCATGCTGATGCTGATCATCGGCATGTCGCTGCTCTATTCCTATGTGATGAGCTATCTGCACATCTCGCAATCGGCGGCGGAGGCGATCGTCGCCATGCACCTGCCGCGCTGGGAGCTGCTGCTTGCGATCCTCGTCCTGGTCGTCGTGCTCGGCTTCTTCCTGCCGCCGGTCTCGATCATCCTGATGACCGCCCCGATCATCCTGCCGCCGCTGCGCGCCGCCAATTTCGACATCATCTGGTTCGGCATCATCATGACCATCGTCATGGAGATGGGGCTGATCCACCCGCCGGTGGGGCTGAACATCTTCGTCATCAGGAACGTCGC
>Ga0070738_10000783_pt1 | contig 80350 bp, 67 predicted proteins | sample Coa_R2_2_FD_66446 | JGI IMG/M metagenome (GOLD analysis project Ga0070738, IMG submission 66446) | Surface soil microbial communities from Centralia Pennsylvania, which are recovering from an underground coalmine fire - Coalmine... | ecosystem: Environmental > Terrestrial > Soil > Unclassified ...
TTCTGCCGCTGCTTGTTTTTCTGATCCTTCTTACCCACAGCAGTACGATGAGTACCCGTTTCACGGTAGTTGCCAACGCTGCAGGTGCATAAATCACAAGTACTTTACAATATAAAGTACGTGATGTACTCTCGTTCGCCATGAAGGTGAAGCTGATTCTGCCCGCGCTGACGGAAGCCACCAGCCCGCTGTTTCGTCCGATCAAGTACTCTCTGTTCCCTCCCCTGGGACTTGCCACACTGGCAGCCTATCTGGATGCAAACGATGAAGTGATACTGGTAGACGAGCACGTAGAAAAACTCTCGCTGGACGATGCCCCTGACCTGGTTGTCATCCAGGCATATATCACCTCGGCGTTTCGCGCTTATCGCATTGCCGATCACTATCGCCGTCAGGGAACGTTCGTGGTGCTAGGCGGACTGCACGTCACGTCGTTGCCCGAGGAAGCTGCTCAACACGCTGATGCGATCTTCCTTGGCCCCGGCGAAGATACCTGGCCAGAATTTCTACATGATTTCCGCACTGGCTGTCCGCAGCGACGATACCAATCGCACACGCGTTCCTTGATTGGTCTTCCGCCGATCCGGCGAGATCTGATCAAACGCCACCTTTACCTGGTTCCGAACTCGATTGTCGTTTCACGCGGATGCCCGCACGTTTGCGATTTCTAGGCGCAAAAGGGCCGGCCCCAGTTGCCCACGACTTATGGAGCTGTCACAAAACTCCTGTCGTCCGGTGAACGGGGTTGGGGACAAATCGAAACATTCTGATTCCTTGAGGACTGAAGTCCTCTGGGAATGTCATAAAAAAGAACTTCGGTCAGCACAGCTAAAGCTGCGCCCCTTCAAAACATCTGCCAGTCGCGTTTTTCTGCAGGCAGTAGAAACGCGCTCTCAAGTTAGTACGCTGAGAGATTAGCGTCTTAGTAACCGAGAGAGGCACGGTTGGGGGCACCATCGTCGCGAAGAACCTGGTAATCGCTGATTGAAGTCGCGAAGGGTGCGCAGCCAGGAATGGGGCTGTCTTCCCTCATGGCAACACGCATAGGTTCTGGGCAACGGCGACGAATGAGTGAGACTTCTTCTCCGGCGAAAACAGGTGAGAGGCGCAGTACCAACTCATAAACCGGGCCGTTGGGAGCGCCGGCCAATCCTTCAGCGCCATAGGAACTGGCAGCGAAGTAGCTGAATCGAGCTCTAAAACCCCTATGGTGGCCGATTGCGTCGGAGATACAGCCGGTAACACGGGCAGTGTCGTCTTCGCGTCCATTGGAGGTTCCGCAGTTTACCGCGTCGGGGCCAGCGATGCGCCGCGCCTCATGATCCAGCGGATCACCCAGGATTCGCCAGACGCGCAAGCGGACCTGGCTTTTCCATTGTGGATAACTCCAAGTGACCGGTCCGTAATACCACCAGCCGAGGGCGGCGAAGAGCAGGCCGAAGGCAACCGCAATGACGGCGAATCTGACGGACCGACGCATCCCTTTATTAGACACCGGCAGAGCGGCAGGCGTTCTGCCGGCATCTGTTTTTATTCTGAAATTTATGTGCTCTGCATCGCGGATTCAGCCCGGCGCTTCATCTCCTCTGGCGAAACCTCTTCCACGTGGGTGGCGATGGTCCACTTGTGCCCGAAGGGATCGACGAGGTTGCCGGAGCGATCTCCATAGAACTGGTCTTTCACCTCGCGCTCGACTGTGCCGCCTGCAATGACGGCACGCCGGAACACATGGTCAACATCTTTCACATATAGCAGGATGCCAACGGATGATCCGCCCAGCGACTGAGGACCGCGAATGTTCATCTCCGGATGTTCGTCGGCCAGCATGATGTGCGAGTCGTCGATCTGCAACTCGGCATGGCTGATGCGGCCACGGTCCTCGAAGCGCATGAGTTCTTTCGCGCCGAATGCGTTGACGTAGTAGTCGATGGCTTTGGCGGCGCCTTTCACAATCAGATAAGCGGTGATTGCGTGATATCCCGCAGGAATGTAGCTGGGCTTGTTGGTCATGTCATCCTCCGAATCAGAATTGATTCGCCACGCAGCCATTCTTGCGCGACTGGGGAAGCCGGTATTGTAAAAATCCGAACTAATCTTCGAAGATGGGGACGTGGTTAGCGTGTACCGTACGCAACTTCATGTAGGTGCTGGGACTCAGTCCCGAGAAGTCGCGGAAGTCGTGAATGAAGTGCGCCTGATCGTAGTAGCCGCAACCGAGGGCAACCTCAGCCCAGTCGATATCGTGCTCGGAGGGAAGCGACTGAACCACATTCTGAAAGCGCTGCACACGGCTGAACAGCTTAGGCGTGACTCCAACCTGCTGGTTGAAGAGGTCGGTCAATCGGCGAGTGCTGAGCCCGATCTCGGAGGAAAGGTCGGCGATCGCGGTCGACCCGGAACCCAGACGCGCCAAAGCGTAGTTCACGGCTCTGTGCTGTTCCAGAGGTCGGTAAATCTGCTCTAAGAGAACTTGCTCGAAACGCCGCAGCTTGGCTTCGGGCGTCGACTCTTCCAGGAGGCGGTCACGAAGACGGATTGCTGCCCGTCCCCAAAGAACGTCCAAGGATATATGTTGGTTGTGAAATTCGCTGAACGGAGCTTTGAAAAACGGAAAAGCGCCGCCTGGTTTGAAGTGCGCACCGGCTACACAGTCCTGCTCGGCAGTATCAATGACGAAGAACCGGGAATGCGGACCGCAGATGGCTGATCCGGAGAGCTTCTCTGTCGGGCTGAGACTATACCGATCGTAGATGCGCATCTCATCTTCACGCAGATTGATAACAAGCTCGGACGATCCCTGCGGGAGCAGCCGTTCTTTTTTGTGTGATCTGCCTGCTTCGCCTTCGTAATACCAGAACAGTTCCACGAAGTGGGACAACGGCGGCGACGGCCGGTAGCGCAGGTACGGCATACGGATATGAGATCACAATGGGATGTGATGCTCAAGCAAGAGGACTGTGCGAGATTTGCATTTTGAAGCTTTCGGCTGAAAGTGTATGAGGAAGTTAGTCATCCTCGCAAACATCTGGATGGTGGTCAGCAGTGGAATCGCACGGATGGTAGTTGCCCTAGTATTGGCAATAACTACGAAGCGGATATACCAACGGCGTGCTTTGCGCTCTAATTTCCACTCTTCAATCTGAATTTTCTCTTCGTACTTCTGATTTTACGTAATACTCGTCTCTTCGTAGGTCCCGTACACTTCACGCAGAGCGTCGCAGATTTCGCCCACCGTGGCATATGCGCGCACAGCTTCGATGATGTACGGCATGGTGTTCGCTTCAGAAATGGTTCCGTCGGACTTGACCCTGGGCTGTTGGGCTGCAGCTTTTTTCAGCGCATCCAGACGTCGGCGAACCTCGTCGTTCGAACGCCGCTCGCGCAATCGCTTCAGCTTTGCGGACTGCGCGTGTGCCACTTCGTCTCCTATGTACAGGATCTCCGGTGCGGGCTCTTCGACAGTGAATTCGTTTGCGCCAACAATAACTTTCTCGCGCGCTTCGGCGGCACGTTGAAATTGATAACTGGCTTCTGCGATCTCTTTCTGCGGATACCCGCGCTCGATGGCCTTCACCATTCCGCCCATTGCATCGAGTTTCTGGAAGTAATCGAAGGCGCCCTTTTGCATGTCGAGCGTCTGTCGCTCGACAAAGTAGGAACCGGCCAGTGGATCAACGGTATTTGCTACGCCCGTTTCGTAAGCGATGATCTGTTGCGTACGCAATGCGATGCGCGCTGCCTGCTCCGTCGGAAGCGCGAGGGCTTCGTCATAGGAATCGGTGTGCAACGACTGAGTTCCGCCGAGAACCGCCGCTAACGCCTGCAATGCGACCCGGGCGATGTTGTTCATCGGCTGTTGAGCAGTAAGGGAAACACCCGCGGTCTGGGTGTGAAAGCGCAAAAGCCAGGTGCGCTGATTCTTTGCCTTGAAGCGCTCGGTCATCAGGCGATACCAAATTGTCCGCGCCGCACGATACTTCGCGATCTCTTCAAAAAAGTCGTTATGGGCATTGAAGAAGAAGCTTAGGCGCGGGCCGAACTCGTCGACATCAAGGCCTCGTTTCAGTGCCCATTCGACGTATTCCACTCCATCGTAAATGGTGAATGCGAGTTCCTGCAGCGCGGTAGAACCGGCTTCACGGATATGGTATCCGCTGATGGAAACGGTGTTGAAGCGCGGCGTGAATTTCGATCCGAATTCGAAGGTGTCGATGACGAGCCGCATCGAGGGTGCCGGCGGATAGATGTACTCCTTCTGCGCGATGTATTCCTTGAGGATGTCGTTTTGAATGGTGCCCGAAATCTGCTTCCAATCGGCGCCCTGTTTTTCTGCGACCACCAGGTACATCGCCCAGAGCACGCTGGCCGGCGAATTGATCGTCATGGAGGTGGTTACGTTCCGCAGATCGATTCCGTTGAAGAGGATTTCCATGTCTTCGAGCGAGTCAATGGCAACTCCGCATTTGCCGACCTCGCCTTCGCTGAAGGGATGATCGCTGTCGTAGCCCATCAAAGTGGGCAAGTCGAAGGCGACACTAAGACCGCTGCCGCCATGTTCGAGCAGGTACTTGTAACGTTGATTGGTCTCCTCCGGGGAGGCGAAGCCGGAGAATTGGCGCATAGTGAATAGCTTGCCGCGGTAGCCGCTGGCGTGAATGCCGCGCGTGAATGGCGGCTGACCGGGATAGCCGAGATACTTGTCATAGCTCCAGTCGGAGGGAAGATCGGCGAGCGTGTACAAACGGCGAATCGGTACGTTCGAAATGGTACTGAAACGGGCATTGCCGTTCTCGTCCAGGTTTGTGCCAGTAGGAGCTCCGATCGGCTTCTCAGGAGATTTTTCGAGCAAGGGTTCCAGGGTCTTTTCGGCCCACTGCTTTTCCGATTCGGTCGGACTTCGGCCTTCAAAGACGTCCTGAATCGGACGTGTGGTCAGCTGTTTTCCATTACTCGGATTTTTGGGTGACATAAGTGCGGTTTATAGCTGCGATATTAGAAGATGCCGAATCGGAGGGCAACAGCGGCGACTTTTGCGAGTAACACACAGAGGTTCGTCAAGCGTTCCACATTTACAGGAACTGATGGAAAGTTACTGAACGCGTGCAGCTTGCAACAAAACAACACACTGCTGTGGAGTGCGCTAGCAACAATGTGCAGGAGTGTGCAATTCTTTTCACCTGATCAGTTTCGATGCCACCGGAGCCCGAAGCCAACTCATCAAAGAATAACGCCTTGCACGAAATGCAGCTTTGGTCTTAGAACTGCATCTAAGTGGTATTTACTAGGTAGGCTCCTGGGGTGAACTGTGGCAGAGAATCTCAGCGGTCCCAAACTTCCCCGTCGTGCAGGATTCACGCGCGATGGATTGATCGTAATCCTGGTTTTCTCGTCGATCATCGTTGCTGGCCTAAGTTTCCAGCAGGGACGTACGATCGATTCGCAACGCACGATGATCAAGACGCTGTTTCTGGACAGCAAGGAACTTAGCGCTCTCAAGATGCGGGATCTGCAACAACAGCACGCCGCAAACCAGAACAATCCCCAGAACCAGGTTCAGTCGCGATCGAAGGATACTTGCGCCACCAAGGACAAAGCGGGCAATTGCGTGACTGCTGCTCCGCAAGCGGTGGCGCCGAGCAAACCTGGTGCGGAAAAGAATCAGCTCCCCGAGAAGTCTGACGACGACAGCAGCCTTCCTAACCCGCAACGCCTCCTGCACTCGATTTAGTTGAATGCGGCCGCCTATGGTGAGGGCGGCCGCAGTTCGACTACGCCAGACTGAAGAGGAGCACTTCGGCGTCCTCATCACCTGGCAGTCCGATAATGTTAAGCTGCTTCTCGTTGCTGATAGCAGCGCCATCCCCGTGCTTCAGCTTGTTTCCATTCAGGTTTACAGTGCCGCGAGCCACTTGCAGCCACGCGTAGCGATCCGACTGCAGGGTATGGTGCACCGCCTTGCCGGCTTCCAGAACCGAGGTGTACAACTCCGCGTCCTGGTGGATCGCTACGGCGCCGTCGCGTCCGTCAGGTGAAGCAAGCAGACGCAAGCGGTTGAGCTTCTCCTCGCGGGCGAAGTTCTTCTGCTCGTAGCTGGGCGTAATGCCGCGGGTTTCCGGCAAAAGCCATATCTGTAGTAGATGAACCGGTTCATCCTTCGAATGGTTGAATTCACTATGCAACACCCCAGTACCGGCGCTCATACGCTGGACGTCGCCGGGCAGAATGGTGGAGCCGTTCCCCATGCTGTCTTTGTGGGAGAGACCCCCTTCGAGGACATAGGTAACGATCTCCATGTCGCGATGGGGATGCGTACCAAAGCCATGGCCGGGTTGAACCCAGTCCTCGTTGATTACGCGCAGAGCGCGAAATCCCATATGCTCAGGATCGTAGTAATCCGCGAAAGAAAAAGTGTGATAGGTATTCAACCAACCGTGGTCAAAGTGTCCACGCTGGCCTGCCGGCCGTACTGTGATCATGTCCCCAACTCCCTTCTACAGGGGAATTAGATGCTTTAACGTTAAAATAGTTTCAGAGGCAAGTTCTTCAGTTCTTGGTGTTTCAGTTCTTTTGGGCTCTGCTGTACCTGGGTTTTCCCTGGTCGATTACCCATTCCTGCAAACCTCGTCCTAATTTGCGGCAAAGGGCAGCGAGCCGCTCCTGTTCGTCCGCACTGAGTCGGGCGAGCAGTCGAGTGATGCAGGCTGCGTGCATGGGGAAGAGCTCGGCGATGAGGCGGGAGCCTTTATCTGTAAGGCTGAGACTCACAAAACGGCGATCGTGCTGACCTGGAACCCGCTTCACAAGTCCGCGCTTCTCTAAATTGCGGACTACCATGGTCAGATTGCCGCCGGTTTTCAGGATTTTTCGGGCAACTTCCGAGAGGACCATCGGACCGATGTGATACAGGGCCTCCATCACGGCAAACTGGCTGGCGGTGAGGTCCCACTGGGAGAGATCGCGGGTGGCTAATGCGTGAACCGTGTCACTGGCGCGGAGCAGTTTGACATAAGCGGAGAGGGCACGGCGTTCGGCTTTCGACGACGAAGAGCGGCGGAGCACCAGAGGATGATACTTCAATGTTGAAGCACAGGCAGCATGACTGTTGTCCACTCGGGCGAAGGTCGCCCGCGCCGCGAAGGGCGCTCACGATGTTCTTCAGTAAATAAAAAGGCGCCCCGGAGCAGGGCGCCATCTCCCTTCACAGCACACGCTATAGGAGGAGAACCAGCACTACGTATGAAGACACAGCAGGAGCACTAACTAAGAGACACGCAACAGTTAATCTCGCGACGGAGTCTCCCAGAACGGATTGCTCAATCCCGTCTGGGCATATACGGGTTCCGCGTCGGACAATTTCCGGTCTTCTTTGGATTCCTGCACTACCGAAGCGAATGACAGCGAATGGCAGGAGCAAGGATTCAAAGAAGTGAATTCAGAATGACAGGTCGGACAAACCACCTTGCTTCCTCCTTAGGTAATGAATGCCCTATGGGCTGTGCCTATTAAAGCGCGCAAGGCGACAGAGGGGAAATTCGAATTTTTGATGTTTCGGATCAGAAAAACGCGTCTACGCGTGGGCAGCGGGCCGGGGCGCAGTTTTTTCGGTAAGTGCAGCGACGGCGGCTTTCATCGCTGGGGTCCGATGCTGGATCAGTTCGACGAAAGCGGCCGCTGAACGCGGCAAGCTACGATCGCGGCGGTAAACGAGCCCGAGTTCACGGGTCAATTCCACGTCCTTTAGCGGGACCAGTTTCACCTGCCCGGAGCGCACCTCGTCACGGGCAAAGCTGGTACTGATGAGCGAGACGCCCAATCCGGCGGTTACAAAGCTCTTGATCATGCCAACGCTCGGGAGTTCCATACGCACCTGAAGCTGGGTGTTGTAGGGACGGAAGAGCTTGTCGAGGATCTGGCGCGTGTAGCCCGTTTTGGGAAAGATAAGTGGCTGCTCTGCCACCTGGCTGATAGCGACAGTTGGAAGCTTTGCAAGAGGACTGTTGGCATCCACCATCAGCATAAGCTTGTCTTTGAAAATGGACCGCACTTTCAGACTGCTGGACTTTACGGGGAGCGTAACAATGCCAACGTCGATTGAGCCGTCTTCAACCCGCTCCAGAATCTTGCGGCTGAAGTTGCGGTATATGCTGATCTGGACTGCCGGGTAGAGGCGCAGATATTCGGCGAAGACATCAGGGAGCACGTAGAGGCAGGTGGCCTCATTGGCGCCAATGGCGAGCACACCGCGGGGAGTGTTTCCCTGATCGGCGACCGCCCGTTGCGATTCACGACGTAACGTGAGCAGGCGTTGCGCGTATTCAAAAAAGACTTCGCCAGCGGGGGTGAGCCTGACTACCTTGCCGCTGCGATCGAGTAACTTCTCGCCATACTCGTCCTCGAGCTGGCGGATCTGCGCGCTAACCGCCGATTGAGAACGAAAAACCTTCTGTCCGGCACGCGAGAAACTTCCCAGTTTGGCAACTTCGATAAACGTCGTTAACTGGTCAAAGTCCATGTTGGCTTGCTGAACACTATAAAGTATCCGTTCCGTTGAACCAATAATAGATGTGACAAGGCGATTATTTCGGGGCTCACTCCCAGAGGTGATAATGCTCGGGAGAGTCGCCTATGAAATTACACCTGCTGCTGGCTGCGCTCTGTCTTTTCACCTCGCTGGCAATACCCCAACAACCTTCCGCGACGCCGCACCCGCGGATAGGGCTGGTTCTGGAGGGCGGAGGCGCGCTGGGAATCGCGCACATCGGCGTGATTCGCTGGCTGGAGGAGAACCATATTCCCGTGCGATATCTGGCCGGGACGAGCATGGGCGCGCTGGTTGGCGGACTCTATGCTACTGGGAACGATCCGGCACAACTGCAACAGATCGTGAACAGCATCGACTGGGACGCTGTGCTGAGCGATCAGATCCCCTACCAGGATCTTGCCTATCGGCGGAAGCAGGATTATCGGGATTATCCCAACGCGCTCGAATTAGGCCTGCAAAGCGGCTTGCGCCTGCCCTCCGGATTCAATTCCGGCTACCAAGTCGGGCTGATTCTCGATCGGTACATGCTTCCGTATTCGGACATCAAGAATTTCGATCAATTGCCGATACCGTTCCGCTGCGTGGCTGTCGATCTGGTGTCGCGGCAGAAGTACGTTTTTGACAGTGGACCGGTCGCGCAGGCGATGCGCGCCTCGATGTCACTGCCGGCGTTTTTCAGCCCAGTATCGGACCGTCAGCACATTTACGTAGATGGAGGGCTCCTGGACAATTTGCCCGTCGACGTGGGGCGCGCGATGGGCGCTGACCTCGTTCTCGCCGTACATCTGCAGACGAAACCGCTTTCGCCAGGGGCAACGCTTTCATCGTTTGGTGTAATGTCTGAGTCGGTCTCCGTGGTGGTAGCCGCAAATGAATTGGCGAGCATGCAGAAAGCGGATTTGCTGGTTTCGGTTGACGTTTCCGATTTCAGTTCGACCGATTACCAGGATGTGAATAAGCTCATTGCGCGCGGCTACGAGGCTGCCAAAGAAAAAGCCAGCATCCTTCGACAGTTCAGCGTCGACGATGCGACATGGAATCAGTACGTAGCGGAGCGCAATTCGCGCCGGATCAATGTCGTCCAGCAGCCAGAGTTCGTTGCCGTTCAGGGCGCTACGCCAGATGCCACGAAGATGATACAGCGGGACTTGAAGAAGCTTACCGGCAGACCGCTTGACTACACGAAACTCAACCAGGACCTGACCCGAATTGTCGGCACAGGCAGATTTTCGACGCTGGATTACAGTCTCGCCCAACAGCAGGGGCAAACGGGACTGCTGATTAGTGCAGCGCAGAAACAATCGCCCATTCTGATTAATCCGCTGATCGCAATTGATGGATCTGAGATTCAGAATGTCCGGTTTGCGCTTGGCGCCCGTCTCACCAAGTTTGGGACAGGAGAGAGCGAGTCGGAATGGCGAACGGATCTTGCGTTTGGGTCCGAGTACGGCCTCTCGACGGACTACTTCCGTCCATTCCGATCGGTTCCCGGCTGGTTCATCGACCCTGGCATTATCGCGAACACCTCACCATTCGACGTTTATTACCGGAATACTCAGATTGCGGCTTATCGCATGCAGAAGGTATCCGGCTATTTCGACGCTGGTTATATGTTCGGCCGGAGCAGTGAGCTTCGGTTTGGATATGAGCTGGGCTATCTGACGTTGAAGCAGCAAGTGGGCTCACCCGTACTGGGCAATCTCGGCGACCGGTTGGGTGAGAGTTCTGTTTCGTATCATCTCGATCTAGTCGATGATCCGGTCGTACCTCACGAAGGGGAGACGATCGACTCGCACTTCAGTTGGTTCGATACTTACCTCGGAGTTCCGAGCGCATTTCCTTCCGCCGAAATCCGCGGCGCGCGCTACCAGCCGGTGAGCAGTCTAGGGACGGTGTTCACTACATTTTCAGGCGGCACTGATTTTGGCTACACACAATCCGGTCTGCCTTCCTTCAGCTTAGGTGATCCGCTGAGGCTCGCCGCTTATGGCCGCAACGAACTGCTTACCAACCAGTATGCTCTGATTCAAGCTGGGTACCTGGAACAAATCGTGAAGTTCCCAGCCATTCTTGGCAAAGGAATCTACGCTTACGGCGAAGTGGAAGGAGGCCGCGTTTATAACCAGCGAAACGAATCGCAATGGCCGGCGGATGGAGTACTTGGGATGATCGTTCAAACCGCGTTTGGGCCGGTAATTGCCGGCGGAAGTTACGGAACCACGGGACACAAGAAGTTCTTTTTCCAGGTTGGCCGGGTATTCTGAGATCAGAAGCGGAACTCGGCGAGGCCATCCCAGACCAACTGCACGGCGACGGCGAGGATCAGGAATCCGAAAATACGGTTGATGGAACCGACCGCATTCGGGCCCAGCCACTGAACTAAAGGTCCGCCGAGTCGCAAGAAGAGATAGACAACCAAACCGAGCACGGCGATTCCTACGATCATTCCAATGTAAGCCATGAAATTCGTGCTGTTCGCGGCCAGTCCCATTACCACGCCAATTGAACCTGGTCCGGCGAGGATTGGCATTGCCATCGGCGTAAACGAAATGTCTTCCTTGGTAGCTGCCTCATCACCTTCCGCAGGAGTAATTCTGCTTTTGCTCGTGACCATGCCCCAGGCCGTATTCGCAACGATGAGGCCGCCGGCGATACGCAATACGGGTAAGCTAATCCCAAAGAAGTTCAGCACGAATCGTCCGACGAGAAGAAAGAAAACCAGGATGGTGATGACCGAGATGGCGACCTTGATTTCTGTCTTACGGCGCTCCGCGTTTTCGTAGGGTGAGGTGAGCGCAAAGAAAATTGGCACTGCACCGAACGGATTTACGATAGGAAAAAGAGCGAGAAAAGTGCCGATGGCTGCCTCAGGAAGGCTGCGCAACAGAAGATGTTGGATCGGCACGATTCTCCCTTCTCTGCAACCGCAAGTCCATTCAGCTTGTTTTCGCAGGAACGACCTGCAGGTTGTTGGTCACGGCAAAGATTCCCGGCACTGAGTTGGCACGCACCCCGGCGAGCTTCTTATCGGCCTCGTTATCGACGACGCCTTCCAGAATGACGCGCCCGCCCTTGACAATAATTCGAATCGGCTTGATGACGGGCAAGTCATACTTCTGTAAGGAAGGAAAGCCGTAGATCGCACGATAGAGTCTGCGACGCAGTTGGGAATCCATCGAAGAAGGCGGCAACACCTCGATGTCGTTCTTTACCTGCTCAACGCCTTCGATTTTTTTGACGACGTTGCCTGCATCGGACTTCAACGCGGGATTAGTGACGTATCCGATGAGAATGACGTTGTATCCGTCCACTCTGTATTTGATGTCGTCGAAAACGTCGTAATAAGGCAGCATGAGCAGCTCGTGGCGGACTTCTCGCGCAATGCGGTCAGAAGTTTGCGCCGAGTGCAGTTGTTGTGCAAGTGATGCCACCGTCAAGTACAAAGCAAGGCCAAGCAGACTGATGAATTTCATCATCATCCTCCCTCACACTACGGCAACAAAGGATACCCGAAGCAGTCACTAGTCGTGAACTGGCCGGAGGAAAGAAGGTGAAGACGCTAAGGAGTGGGTGGTTGCTGGCTTTTGTCTTTCTTATGGAAGACTTTGCGGTCGATGTCAGGCCAAAACTCGGACATCAAGCCGCCCACGCTCCCATAGAGGAGAGAAATGGCGCTGCGGCTCATGGTCAGGCCGAAGCCGCGATCACTTGGCGGATAGTAGGAGTTCGAGATCGCCCCCGCGGTAAAGGCACCGAGGATGTTGGGAAAATTGGTGCGACTGGTGCCTTTATCGCTATGGCAGACGAACTCCTGGGCCAGCGAATACCCGACACGACGTTTGATGCTGCCCTGCCCTGCGCGGAAATAACGGGGGTCGTCTTTGAAGACGATAGGATAAAGGAAGTTGGCGAAGAATCCGCTAGAGGTGTTGTCGGCCAGGGCCGCGCCATACCGTTTGAAGTATCCGGAGGCGCCCTGCCCGTATTCCCGGAACTCGTCCTCTCCCTGACTGATTCCCGCTTGAATTCCAATCGCGGTCCAATTAAACGGGTCGGCAGTACCTTTCACAAACAAATGCAGCTTTTCACCGGGTGTCAACGGCGGCGCGTGGTGACGGCTGGTCGTGCCAAAGTCCGGCACGACGCCGAGAATTCTCTGCGATTGCTCTTTACGTTCGATTTCCAGTTCTTCTTTGCTTTTTTGAGTACGGCGTTTTTGCGGACTCATTCCGGAGGATTGATGCTCGCTCGCGTCGGTGGCGGTGCCGCTGGGGGCAGACGGCTGCGATGTGGCAGTGGTCTGGCCGCTAATCTGCACTCCTGAAACAGCAAAAAACATGCCGAACACGAGCAGAAACTTCCGTCCGTACATTCAGTCACTATAAGTGGCAGCTTTTCGCCGAATCCAGCGACACCACACCTTCTTTACGATTCTTTACACGACAAGCGCAGATGTCCGCCGATTGACCATGGAGCTGGACGCTGCCAGTACGGAGGGGGTTACGTCCTTTTCGTCACGTTTTGTAAGAATCATCACCATCATGCTGGCCAGGAACTGTACGGTGGCAACATCGTGATCGTCAAACGCGCATGGCTGGGTTGAAAGGACTTCAAGAATACCGAGCACCTGCTGCAGGTGCACAAGCGGAGCAACTACGAGCGATTGAATACCGAGCGAGCGGCAAGCCTGGAGATCGACATACGGATCGCCCGTAACCCGATCGCAGCGATACGCTTTTCCGGTACGCACGCTCAGTCCCGATAAGCCACGCTGGGTGCTCACGGGCGCTCCTAACTCCGGAACACCAGATCCCATGCTGGCATGGCATTGCAGACGACCATCATTCACAAGCGCCAGTGCCGAACCCGACGCGTCTGTAAGTCCGATAGCGCGATCGAGCACGAGTCGTATCGGCGAGTCGAGATGAACCAGGGAACCATTGACAACGCGATAGTCAGGCGAATGCTCCGACCGGACGGGAATTTTTCCGGGGGCGCTCTCCGCGGAACGCGCAACCAAACGGGGCCCAGGGTTCGCCGGAGCTTCCACTGGAGTCGCCGGTTTCCGTCCCAGAGCATTGGGGCCGAGCAGTTCTGCAACAACGCTTCGCATCTTTTCGTCGGTTATGACGGTTGCAGTATCGTGCGCGAGGAGAGAGCCGCCCATGAGGCGTCCAAGATTCAAGATCGCCTGGCTGCCGCAAGCAAGACAATTCGTGGTGCTGTTATAGCTGATAAGTTCGCACTGTACACAGAAAACAGAATGACTCAACTGCAAGAATGTTACTTCTGATGTATGACGGAAACCCATTCCTTACCTACCTGGGAATACCTGTGGCGTTCAAACAAATTTGGGAATGCTTCTGGGTAGAAACAAATTAATTGCTCACCCTCATACACAGCAGTAGCAGCATTGGTTCCAAAAATTCATTTTGTGGAAAATTTCAAAATGGAATCGCAAAACTTTGCGCAACAGAATGTTTTTCGGCTAACGGTGCTGGTGCGAGCCCGGCTGGCGCATGCGGTCGTGCATGGGAATATCGGACGGCCCCAGGCGAATCGAGCCGTCGATCTGATCGAGGTAGGCAAGGAACACAGAAAGGATCTGATAAGTTTCGTAATAGGCGCGCATGTCGAGCGCCTTCACCGTGTCTTCCCGGGAGTGCACGACGTAGAGGAGGTCTGTTCCCTCGCGGCCAAGTGAATGGATGGTAATGCTGGGGATCTTCGCTTTGCGAAATACATCAGTATCTGCGAGACCTTCGTGATCAACCTGCCACGCCCTCAATTGCGGCAGGTGCTCGTTCAACGCTGCGATTTGCAGCGGCTGAACCAGACCGTTGTCCGGCCAGTAACGGGGCATGGTCAGGCCGAGGCTATCAAGGTTGATCATCGCAGTGATGTGCTGTTTCTGGTCATCGGTCAGGTTGCGCATGAATACGCGAGAGCCGCTGGCACCGTGATATTTCCCTCCGAAGGCGACGAATATCAGCGTATGTCGCATGGCAACTGAACCGATGGATTCGGCGAGGATGGGCAGCATTGCGGCGCCACTCCAGTTATCTAGGGCACCCGAACCTCCATGATGATCGTAGTGGGCTCCGATCACGATTGCGTTCGGCCCGCTGCCGCGAATCGTACAGATCACGTTTGGCAGCTCCGAATCAGTAGTCTGCAGCTGCTGGTGGTCTTGCGGGCAACCGGCGTTCGTGAACAATTGCTGCAAGCGCGCAGGACGGTCTTCGTCGCGCAGCGGCACCAAGCCCACTCTTTCCTGAACAATATGCAACCCCAATTGCAGGAACACAATGCGGTTGGCGGCTGCAACGGCCACTACGCTGAACAGAAGAATCAACAAGGCGATGAGGATGCGGCGAGTCACTGGGTCTCTCTGAGATAGCCTGAACAGCCGCAGATCATCTCACAAAAGAGCGTGCCTTTGCAGCGGCGGCAAGGAGAGGGAGTACTGCAGTAAGGTTATCGTCACCTCTTCCGAGTTTGGGAGAGAACTTCATGCGTCCGATAAAGCGGACTCGATCAATTCTACCTTTACCGAGGACTTCGTCAGAGGCTACTTTCGAGCGTCCGCTCACACGGACTTGAAATCTTTGTTCCACGTGACCGCTCGAAAAACGAGTTCTCACAAAGGTTCTTTTCCAGCCGGTGCGTGCCCCGTGTCCTCTCCTGTAAGATCTGCGCCTTTATCTTGCGCCCTTCCTTTCCACATGCCGCCTGTTCCGGACCAGTACTGGATCGCGGAATGGATAGTAGCTCCCATGTAAAAGACGGCGGCCAAAGGGAGGCTCAAGGCCCAAGCAGGATTCAGGTGGTAGAACCGGATCATAGGCAGGTACGCAATCAGCATGGCAATGCAGCTGGCGGCGCCGAGCGCACCGGCAATTGCGTGGTGCGAGAAAAGCAATGCGACCGGAAAAAGGTAGACGATTGCGAGGCCAAACAGGGTTCCGATCAGCAACAAGGCTGAGTGGCCGAGCTGATTGAAGGCAGTGCGCGAGATCATTCGGCCGATTTCGGCGATGGATGTGTAGGGACGAATACTCTTCGCAATTTCTGTCGGCGCCAGCCAGAGTTTTCCGCCGGTGGCCTTTACCGCGCGAGCAAGCGAGCAGTCGTCAATGATCTCACCACGAATGGCCTGCAGCCCACCGGCTCTGGTAAGCGCCTCGGGACGAAGCAGCATGCAACCACCCGCAGCGCCAGCAGTTCTCTTGTGCGGATTTGAGATCCATGCGGGCGGGTAGAGCATAAAAAAGAAAAACACGAATGCCGGAATGAGCCAGCGCTCGAACCAAGAGCTAGAGTGCAATTTCACCATGAATGATGTCAGGTCGGAGTTATTGATTTTTGCGAGACCAACCAGCAGGGCAAGACTGTCAGGGTCGTACTCGATATCACCGTCGGTGAGCAGCAAATAGTCCGGATTAAACTCCAGTGCTTTCTCAACACCCTGTTGCTGGGCCCAGACTTTGCCTGACCAGCCGGGAGGAAGAGGCATGCCTCGAAAAACGGTGAGCCGATGTGAATAGCCGAGCGCCGTCGCGGCCTCCATGGCAACGACCGCGGTACCGTCATCACTGCTGTCATCAACCAGGATGAGGTTAACAGTGGCATCGATCTGTTGTTGCAACAGGCTGGTAACGGCGCGAGCGATGACATCCGCTTCGTTGCGCGCAGGAATTACGGTCGCAATTGTCAGGTTCGAATTAACACGAATTGCGGTCGGAGAAGGTAAGCCCCGAATTCGCCAGAAAGCTCCACGCGCAAGTAGAAGGAATGCCCATGCAGCCAGTGAAGTTACACCGCCGATCATGAGCGCAATATGCATACGTTCGAAAGCCGCGAGTAACCCGCGTCGCAGCTCATCCGGTATTGTGCAAACCGGCGGCGATGCCGTTGATCGTAGCGCCGAGAGAGTAGTTCAGCATCTCGGTATCCAAGCCGGCGCGCTTGCGGCGCAAGAGTTCCACCTGGATCAAACTCATGGGATCCACGTATGGATTGCGCAGACGGATGGAGCGCGAGAGGACCGGATTATTCTGCAGCAGTTCGTGCTGCTCGGTAATGTGGAGAATCATTTGCCGGGTACGATGAAATTCTTCCGCCAGCACCGAGAAAACTCGCTCACGTAACGTCTCATCTTTCACCAGCCGGGCATACATGTGGGCAATGCCCATGTCGGCTTTCGCCATTGCGATCTCGACATTGCGAATCAAATCGGAGAGCAATGGAAACTGCTTGAACATGTCGCGCAGGAACGCTTCATTCGCCTTGCTTTTTGAGCAAAAGCGCTCAAGGGCGAATCCCACGCCAAACCAAGCGGGTACGGCGTGACGGCTCTGCATCCATCCGAACACCCAGGGTATGGCGCGCAGATCTTCAAGACGGCGTGTTTTGGTGCGGCGGGGCGGGCGCGATCCGATGCGCGCGTTGTCGAGCTCGTTAACCGGGGTAGCCTGCTCGAAATATTCCATGATGTCCGGATTTTCCGCAATATGCTGCCGGTAAAACGCATACGCGCAACCCGACATCTCCTCCATCGCTGGGCCCCATCGTTCATCACTCCCCGGAGCAGGCCCATTCGGACGCACCATCGCTTCGAGGCATGCCGAAATCATCAGTTCCAGATTCCATTCGGCGAGCACGGGATCGGCATACTTCCAGTTCATCACTTCGCCCTGCTCGGTAATGCGAATCTGCCCGGAGAAGTAGCCGGGGGGCTGCGCGAGGATCGCTGCGTGGGTGGGACCGCCACCGCGTCCGACCGTGCCTCCGCGGCCATGAAACAGGCGCAGTTTTACATTGCACTCTTCGGCAACTCGGTGCAGGTCGCGATGGGCCTTATACAATTCCCACGTGCTGGTAAGCATGCCTCCGTCCTTATTCGAATCGGAATAGCCGAGCATCACTTCCTGCCAGCGTCCCCAGGAATCGAGCGCCGGTTGATACCCGGGCACCGTCCAGATTCGCCGCATTACCCCTGAAGCTGCACGCAGCGATTCGATGGACTCGAATAGCGGGACCGGCATCAGGCCGGGATCGTTTGCGTCTCCCGAAACTCTTACCCCACCCAAAGCCGCAAGCTGGAGGACGGCAAATACATCCTGCTCCGTCTCCGCGCCGCTGATTACGTATTGCCGAATTGATTGAGGCGGATAGGTTTCCTTCAAATGCTTCACGGTGCGCATCGTATCCAGAACTTCGATCGTCGCCGGAGAAAGCGAACTCGCCAGGTCTCCGCGCTCACCTCCAGCCTGAACCGCAGCCGTCAGCTCTTTCAATGCTTGCGCATGCACGCGCGCATGTTGCCTGATATCGAGCGTGTAGAGCCGAAATCCGAAGATGTGCAGCTTGCGTAGCAGCGGGTTAATCAGCATCTCCGCAAGATTCGCCCCGCGGTTTTCACACAGACTTCGGTGTACCAGCAGCAGATCCGCCTCGAACTCTTCTGCATTGCCGTAACCTTCGTTCGCTCGCGCTTTCTGTGTGCTTTGCAAACGCCGAAGCACATATCCCAAAAAACGCCGATACAGTTCGATTTCGGCTTGTGCCGCCCAGCGAAACTCTACGTTTTCAATGCGAGATTCGTATTCCGCCAACTTCTTTCGCAGTTCGTCGGAAACCCCCACTTGCCGCACCGAGGCGCTGAGGCCTTCCAGCATTTCCCAGATCGCTTTACTGTAAAAATCGAGGATAGCCGCGCGGGCCTTCTCCAGCGCATCCCTCGTGCAGTCGGGAGTCACAAATGGATTTCCGTCCCGATCACCGCCGATCCACGATCCGAAATTGACCAATTCCGCCAAGTGCGCCTGGTCAAGATCCAACCCGTACACCTTCAGGAAGGAATCGCGAAATTCCTGGTATAGCCGGGGCATCGTCTCGAACAGGGACATCGGAAAATATTCCAGCCCGATGCGGATCTCATCCGAAACGCGGGGTTTCCGCAGACGCACTTCATCGGTTTGCCACAGGCCAGTGATTTCCGCTTTGATGACGGACTCGCATTCCAGTGCCTCGGCGTCAGTCAACGGCAGGCGATCCAGTCGCTCCAGTAAAGCCGCGATGCGGCGCCGTTTCAGCAGGACAGTGAGCCGAGAGACTTCTGTTGGATGCGCTGTAAATACGGGAATAACCTTGACTCTACGCAAGGTTTCCAGGGCGTCTTCGGCCGAGATGCCCGCCTGTTTCATGCGAAGCAATGTGCCACGAAAAGATCCTGGCAACGGCGGTTCGTCCAGGTGAAGCTTTCCTGCGCGTCGGCGGCGCTTGCGATGATTGGTTTCCGCCAGATTTGTTAGTTCAAAATAGATCGCGAAGGCTTTTGTGACCCGGTAAGCCTCTTCGACTTCCATCTTTGCGACGATCTCCCTAACATCCGCCATGAGATCATCATCGGCCAGTTTCAGCCCTGAGCCCGGCTCTGCCGAGCGCTCGCGGTGATGGATCAGCGCGCGCCGCAGCCGTTCCACGAGCTCGTATAATTCGCTGCCATGTTGTTCCGTTAATACACGACCGAGCAGGATTCCGAGCGAGCGCACATCACGGCGCAGCGGCGCTTCTTTCGTTGCATCGGACGTGCGTGCAGTCAGCTCAGCCAGGCGGCTGTTCTGGTCCTTAACACCCCAAAGTGGCTGATCCGCGGCCATGGTCATTGATACCACATCACGGTTGCGACTTGAAAATCATCTGATTGTCGGGAGATCGTTTCGAAATCTGATTTCGGTATGATCACATACCAGGTTCAGAGAGGGAGAACCATCAAGTGCTCATCTACATACGTCGCGCTACCTAGCCGAAGAGCTCGCGGTTCGGTTCCGCAAAGCCGGAAACCGAGGGAATCATACAATTGCCGGGCGGCAGCTTGTGAATCCGCGACCCACAAATACAGGTATTCCATACCGCCAATCATTCTCACCTGCTGCAATAAGGTCTTCAACATCTCTCGCGCGACTCCCGATCGTCGTATATGCGGTGAAACATAAACGCCCCAAATCAGGCCTTTGTGGCGCACCTTATCGCCCTGGTCTCGGTGGAATCCTGCAGTGCCGATTAGTGTTCTCTCGATAAAAGCACCGACAATGAAGTCGCTCCCATGGCGTGCCAACCGTTCCCGAGTCGCTTTTGTTGAGCCAGCCTTGTGTTCAGCCTCGGACTCGCGAAATGCAGCTGGTTCAGAGCGAAGTCCTTCCATCCTCAGATTCCAAAATGCTTCAGCATCATCGGGTACGAGTAGTCGAATAGATACCGTCGCCTGAGGCATGGAATATTTCAGAGTATAAGCTGCGCTTGATGAAATCAAAAGACGGGACCTTGATTGATGGGCCTAACTCGTAGTATGCATCCGGTCCAGTTGGACCCGCACTATTCGTATACTGGCCCCATCGCCGTATCAACGATATGGCGCAGTCCCTGCAGTTGGCGGTAAGTCGAATCCAATGCGTAGTCGGCGAGCGACGGATTCTTCCACTTGTCGAGAATGGGATAGAGCTCCGTGATGGGCTGGATGGGTGAGAATTGGACGGTGGAGCAGTCGAGGAAGCATTCGCCGCGCGATTCGAGATATTTCAGGCCTTCTTCGATCCACCAGACGTCCGCTTGCCAGAGCAGGACAAAGGTCGCACGCACGAGATAGTTGAAACGCGCGAAGGTAATCAGGATCGTAGGATCATTTGGCTGGCGGCGGATGGAGCTTTTCAGCTTGCGACCTCGCTCGACGAGCTCATGCTTGGTCATGTCCTGCAGATGCTCGTAGGCCTTCATTTCGTCGGCAAGCTCGTTGAGCTTCACGCTCCATGGCGGCAGTGGCTTTGCCATGGCGCCAACCAGCGGTTCCAGGACGGCCGCAACCTTTTCCAGTGGGAAGTCGTTGGCTTCGGCTTTATCGCCGTGGCAAGCCGAAAGATACTGTACGAGCAGGAAGTCCAGCTTATCGAGGTCGGGTTGGCTCACGCCGGCGCGCTTCACGTAGCGCTTGATCATCCACTCGAGCGATTCTTTTCGGTTTGCCAGGCCACTCTTCTGAATGAATTGCCGCAACTGTGCAGGCGTTACTACTGAGTCAATAGCCGCTAACCACTCTTCCGGATCGGCGACGTGCTCACTTTCCCCTTCGACAATGCCCTTGGGACGTGCAGGCGCGGCGGAACCCATCGACTGCGCCAATTCAACGTAAATCGGCAACAGAACATGGTTTGCAAGCTTGAACCGCTGTGTCGCTAAACCGTCTATCGGCATGCAGATGGGTCCTTGCGCGCTGGGATTCTTCTCCCGTAGCGTCGGTCGCCCATCTTCTAATGCTGGCGGTGTCCCGTCAACGTGACTCCGGTCACCATGCTACGGAGCGGGCATTGACGCTCAGGATACCTTTATAGGCAAGCCAACCCACGTTTCCACCCGTTCGAGTGTCAGGAACGTTGATTGAGCACAGATCAAGGCGCGGCTGCGCGCGCCTTGCGGGAAGTAGAATCGGCACCGCCGGCACCGGGCGCATCGAAGTTCCTCCGCACCAAGAACCGTTCAATGGCTGTGCAGAGGAAAAAAAACGCATGACTGTGCGCGTAGAGCCAACGAAGCGTTAGGACTGTGAGGACGGAGACCAGTATCAATATTCCGGCTATCAACATAACTGATCCGCTCCTCAGTCCGATGGAACGACGGCTGAGCTGGTTGTATGTTGCTGCTCAGCGCCGCAGAACCCACTAAGTTCCTGCGCGGCTTCCGGTTAGGTGCTGCCGTTCAACAGAATTACAGAATATTCATCATCTTTTAACAGCTCGGTTTCATTTATCCTCTGTGGTAACGCCGAACGCCGGCGACTGTCTTACCAACCGGAAGGACACATGATCCGTTTAAAAGTGAATGGTGCGGATCGCACCTACGATGGCGATCCCGATATGCCTCTGCTTTGGTACCTGCGCGATGAACTCGGACTGACTGGCACAAAATACGGCTGCGGCATGGGTCTCTGCGGCGCCTGCACTGTGCACGTGAACGGCAAAGCAGTGCGCTCGTGTTCCACCTCGATGAGCACGGCGTCAGGAAAGAACGTCACGACAATAGAAGCGATTGCGACACGCGGATTACATCCCGTTCAGAGTGCATGGATCGAGACCAATGTTCCGCAATGCGGATACTGTCAGTCCGGCCAGATCATGCAGGCAGTCGCGTTGCTCAACGGCAACAAGAAGCCGACCGATGGCGATATCGACGAAATCATGTCCGGCAACATCTGCCGCTGCGGCACGTATCAGCGCATTCGCGCAGCGATCAAGGCTGCTGCCAAGGAGACCGCATGAGCATGATCGAGAATGTCTCCCGCCGCGGATTCCTCAAAGGTGTTGTCTCGACCGGCGCATTCGTGCTCAGCGTGAAAGTGCTGCCGCAAGCGGCCTGGGGTGCAGTGGATACTGAGTCGACAGGGACTTCACAGGCGTTCAATCGCGCGGTGTTACATCCGGATCTTTTCCTCGCAGTGGATACGGATGGCACGGCCTACATCATTGCTCATCGCTCGGAGATGGGTACGACCAGCCGCACCAGCCTTCCACTGATCGTAGCGGACGAACTTGATGCTGACTGGAAGCGGGTCAAGATTGAGCAGGCGATCGGTGACGAGCGGTATGGATCGCAAGACACAGACGGTTCGCATTCGGTGCGCGAATTCTTCGAATCGATGCGCGTGGCCGGCGCTACGGGACGGTTGATGCTGGTGCGGGCGGCTGCCCAGCAGTGGGGCGTGCCGGAATCGGAGTGCAGCACCGACCTGCATGCAGTAGTTCACAACAAAAGCAATCGCCGCGCCGACTACGGACAGCTCGTAACTGGAGCGTCGAAACTGGCAGTTCCAAAGAAAGAAGAGTTGCAATTGAAGCAGCCGAGCCAATGGCGCTACATCGGAAAGGGCATGCCGAGCTACGATATCGCTGCCATCTGTACGGGCAAAGCAGAGTATGGCATGGACACAAAGCTGGAAGGAATGCTGTACGCGTCCATCGAGCATCCTCCGGTGCTTGGTGGGAAAGTCAAGTCGTATGACGATAAAGCTCCCTTGCAAGTTCGTGGAGTTCGCCACGTAATACCGATTGATCCATTCACGCCTCCGCATGAATACCAGCCCTTGGGAGGAGTTGCCGTACTTGCGGACAATACCTGGGCTGCATTCCAGGGCCGTAAGAAGTTAAATGTTTCGTGGGACAACGGGCCAAACGCATCGTACACCTCCGATGAGTACCGGAAGCAGCTTCAGCAGACAGCTCGGCAGCCCGGAAAGGTGGCTCGGGAAATTGGAAACGTCGACACGGAGTTCGGCAAAGGCGGCAAGGTGGTGGAAGCCGAATACTATGCGCCGCATCTTTCGCATGCTCCGATGGAGCCACCAGTCGCTCTTGCCGACTATCGCGATGGACAAGTGTTCGTCTGGGCATCAACGCAAAATCCGCAACAGGTCCAGACTTCCATCTCAAAAGCTGTCGGCGTTCCAAAGGAGAAAGTGATCTGCCGGGTACCGCTGCTGGGCGGAGGCTTTGGACGCAAGTCCAAGCCCGATTACGCGGTAGAAGCCGCTGTGCTATCGAAGAAAACCGGACGCCCTGTGAAGGTGGTATGGAAACGCGAAGACGATATTCAGTTTGACTATTTTCACTCAGTCGCAGCGATGTACATGAAAGCAGCCCTCGGCGAGAATGGAAGACCGACAGCGTGGTTACAGCGCTCGGTATTTCCGCCTATTGCATCGACGTTCGTTGCAGGCGCGACCTACGGCGGACCGGGAGATCTCGGCCAGGGTTTCAGCGACATTCCATTCGACCTGCCCAACCTGCGCGTGGAGAACGGTCCGGCACAGAATCATGTGCGTATCGGGTGGTTCCGGTCGGTGGCGAACATCTATCACGCGTTTGGTGTGCAGTCGTTTGCCAACGAGCTGGCGCATGCGGCGAATCAAGACTCGGTTGAGTACCTGTTGGCGCTCATTGGACCCGATCGAGTTCTTCCAAAAGAACGCGCAATGCCGAACTATGGCGCCGCATATGAAAAGTATCCCTTTGACACCGCACGCCTGCGTCGAGTAACCGAAATCGCAGCCGAAAAGGCAGGTTGGGGCAAGCGGAAACTCGGCAAAGGCTATGGCATGGGCATTGCCGCACATCGCAGCTTCCTTACGTATGTAGCAACCGTGGTGGCAGCAGAAGTAACCTCAGATGGCGATGTTCGAATCCACGAGGTGAACACTGCTGTTGATGCGGGAACGGTGGTGAACCCGGATACGTTGCGCTCGCAGTTTGAAGGCGCGGCTGTATTCGGGACCAGCCTGGCAATGTTCAGCGAGATCACGGCAAAAGACGGGGTCATTGAGCAGACCAATTTTCATCAATACCTGGTATCTCGCATGAACCAGGCGCCTCGGCGCACGAACATTCATATCGTGGAGAGCAGTGCGCCACCTGCGGGAGTGGGAGAACCGGGAGTTCCTCCGTTCGCTCCGGCGCTGTGTAACGCGATCTTCGCGGCAACGGGGAAACGGATTCGAGAGCTGCCAATCTCCAAGACGAACTTGAGCGCTTGAAGATTCAGTACCGATAGTTTCGTCAATGGACTGCGCGGAAAGAACATGGGAGCCCCAGGGGCTAAAGCCCTGGAATTTTGAAGGTCAGTACGGCACGGCTGAAGCCGCGCCCCTTCAAATCACATTTGTTAAACCACCTCTAGAGTCTCCGACAGCGGGGGGACAGGAACGTCCGCCCCACACAATGACTGCAAGGGCTGAAAGGCTATGTCGTCGATCTATTCGTTCTCGGCCACTTTGAACAACGGCAACCAGAAGTCGCTAGCCGATTACAAAGGGAAAGTTCTGCTCATCGTGAACACCGCGAGTCAGTGTGGATTTACGCCGCAGTACAAAGGGCTGCAGGAACTCTATGCCAAGTATCAGGCGCGCGGATTGGAAGTGCTCGGCTTCCCGTGCAACCAGTTTGGCCATCAGGAACCCGGATCTGACGTGGATATCAAGTCGTTTTGCGATCTAAATTACGCGGTCAAGTTCCCGTTGTTCAGCAAAGTGGACGTGAATGGCGAAAACGCACATCCCATTTACAAGTACCTGACGTCGGAGAAACCGGGGTTGCTGGGCAAAGCTATCCGCTGGAACTTCACCAAGTTCCTGATCGACAAGGAAGGTAAAATCGTCGACCGTTATGCGCCGCTGACGCCACCGGCGAAGATCGAAGCTGATATCCTAAGGCTACTGAAATGAGGGTCTTACCTCGTGCACCTTCGTGCCGCTGGTGGTTAGAAGTGAACTGGCGCATCAGCCTCCTATCCACTATCATCTAAGAAGCCTGAACGGGCCTTCTACGGCCTAACCCTAAGCAGCACGAGAGGATACGCGAGGATGGCAGTACCTGTGTCGCAGATGTGGACGGTGGCATCTTACGTTTTGAAGCAGAAGGTGAAAGGGCGTAAGCGGTACCCGCTGGTCCTCATGCTAGAGCCCTTGTTCCGGTGCAATCTCGCCTGCGCCGGATGCGGCAAAATCCAGTATCCCGCACACATCCTGAAACAGAACCTCTCGCCCGAACAGTGCTTCAAAGCCGTGGAAGAATGTGGTGCACCGATGGTCAGCATCCCCGGCGGCGAACCGCTCATGCATCCGCAGATCCAGGAGATCGTAGAAGGCCTGATCGCTCGCAAGAAATACATTTACCTGTGCACCAACGCACTGCTGCTGAAAGAAAAGCTGGATCTGTTCAAGCCAAGCAAGTACCTGACATTCTCCGTTCACATGGACGGACAACGCGAGCATCATGATTTCTCGGTCTGCCGCGAAGGCACCTACGACAAAGCTTACGAAGGAATGAAAGAAGCGCTCCGCCGCGGCTTCCGTGTCACTACAAATACGACGCTGTTTGACGGGGCCGATCCGAAAAGCGTACGTGCCTTCTTCGACGAGATGATGGAGCTGGGTGTAGAGGGGATGATGCTTTCGCCCGGGTACACGTACGACAAAGCTCCCGACCAGGATCATTTCCTGAGCAAGAAGAAAACGCGCCAGCTGTTCCGCCACATTCTGAGCAATCGTAAATCGAACTGGCGGTTCAATCAGAGCGTGCTCTTCCTCGAATATCTCATGGGCCGACGCGATTACAACTGCACACCGTGGGGCATGCCTGCGTACAACATCTTCGGCTGGCAGAAACCTTGCTATCTTATGCAGGATGGTTACGCCGATACATACGAAGAACTACTCCGCGAAACCAAGTGGGAGAATTACGGCGGAGAAAGCGGCAATCCGAAATGCGCGAATTGCATGGTACACAGCGGCTACGAAGCCAGCGCCGTCAATCATACCTTTGGGTCGCTGGGCGGACTGGTCGCGACAGTGCGCGCCATGGTCTTCAACAAATACAACGATCCCGATATCGACGACGATCAGATGACTCCTAGCCACGGCCCGCTGGTTCACATTCACACCGCTCCTCAGGCATAAAATGTCGCAACCAATGCATGTGAACAACGAAGATACTGCGCCCGGATTCGTGCACGAGAATCTGGAGGGCTGGATTCCTGCACTGGCTACCGATGCCGAAATCCGCGAAGCACTCGAAAAAGCTTTCGACTACCGCGGCGATCTGACCATCACTCTGAAAAACGGCGAGACTGTCGAGGGATACCTGTTCGATCGCCGCTGCGAGAGCGAGAACCTCGCCGACTGCTATGTCCGCATTATCCCCAAAGGCACAACCGAGAAGCGCCGGATCGGCTACAACGAAATCGCCGCACTCGCGTTCACGGGCAAAGATACTGCAGCGGGGAAAAGTTTCGAAGCCTGGGTGAAGAAGTACAACGAGAAGAAAGCCCGCGGCGAAAAGAACATCGGTATCGAAGCCGAACCGCTCGAGTAAGTCCAGCCTCGAATAGGCCAAGGGCGAAACAATGCAGGCTAGTTCATTGAACTCCGTATCCCCGGTTCCTGCGATTTGCAATACCTGTCTCTCGAGTTTGATGCATCTTAGGATAAGTTGGAGCCCGGATGCCAACCGAACATTTTCAACGAAGAGTGTTGGTTGTAGACGATGAGCCTATCATCTTGCAAACGATGTCTGCGATCCTGGAGGGCGAGGGATTCTCAGTTCGAGTTGCATCAGACGGATTTGCCGCGCTCATCGCCTTAAGGGATGCTGAACCCGACATTATCATTTCCGACCTCCGCATGCCGGGGATGTCAGGGTTTGAGTTCCTATCAATCGTGCGTCGTCGATTCCCGCATATTCCGGTCATTGCGATCAGCGGCGAGTACATCATGGAAAAAATGCCACCTGGGCTTCTGATGGATGTTTTCTTCCAAAAAGGCGGCTATACGCCTGCAGAGCTCTTCCTGACTATTCGCAACCTCATTGAAGAATCACCGATCCGTCCGCACCCGCCGAAGTTGGACAAGGCCCCACTATGGATTCCACGCCGAGAAGCTGGGTATATCGTCGCTGCGTGCACCGAGTGTCTACGATCATTCCCCGTTGACGATTCCTCAACGGACACGGAACTCCGCACGGCGGAGTGTCCCTCGTGTAGCACAACTGTCAAATACATGGTCGATTCGGCCGTCTTGAAGATGCTGGAACAGAGGAAGAATCGGTTGCCTTAACTTGGTGCGGAAGGAGGGATTAGGAAAGCGCAGCCAAGTTTTTCGTTTTCGCACGAATGAAGCTAAAACTTAAATTCGAAAAATCGAGGATTTAGGAGGAACTCAGTTTTTGGGCGAACACTGCAAATTTGTTTTAGGAAGAAGCCTCTGCCTTAGGATGGCTTAGGAACTTAGGAAGCTCGATTCTGCTTTAAGAAGTCTCCCCTTCCGGTATCCCGATAAACGACCTATCCGACCTGAACCGCCAACATGGAAATCGACCCGCCATCGACGCCCTCGACGGGAAAGGTGACAGCCTCAGATGCCGTTCGTGTACCGATGACATACAGCAGCGGAAGATAGTGGTCAGGGGTCGGAACTGCCAGCATCGCCTCGCTGCCCAGTTGGTTCTCGTAATTGACTATGGGCTTGGCATCATTGGCCACCAACAACTCACGCACTCGCTGCTCAAACGAAACTGCCCACTCATACGGCTCTTGGGCATGCCGCCCCCATGCGTATGCGTGAAGGTTGTGGACGACGTTCCCGCTGCCCACAATGAGGACACCCTCATCACGCAGTGGCGCGAGACGCTTTCCGATTTCATGGTGGAACGAAGGCGGTTGAGTTTCATCAATGCTCAGTTGCACCACTGGGACATCAGCTTTCGGATAGACGTGGCACAAGATCGACCACGTCCCATGGTCGAGCCCCCATCGCTCATCGCTTCTGACCGGAATCGGAGCCAGCAACTTCAGGACACGAGCAGCGAGGCCGGTGTCGCCGGGGGCCGGGTACTGAACCTGATACAGTTCACGAGGAAATCCGCCAAAGTCGTGAATTGTCTTCGGGGCTGTGCTGACGGTAACTGCAGCATCCTCGATGTACCAATGCGCCGATATGCACAGGATGGCTTTTGGCCTTGTAAGTTTCGCGCCGATTGCCGCCCATCGTTGTGTATACAAATTCTGAAGAAGAGCATTCATCGGATTCCCATGTCCGAAGAAGATGGCTGGCATTCGTTGCGACATACCGGAAGCTCCTGCGCAGAGATTCTAATCCCGGTGTGCTGCACCGGGACTGAAGTCTATTTGCCCGTTCAGCGCAATGCGCGTATTTCGGCGGCCAGAACACGCGGGTTCTCGTACGAGCGTTACGCCCCGTACGAATGAGGATGGCAATGTGAAAACCCGCGTCACGGAACTCTTGGAGGAAGGCATCTCCTTCCCTCACACCAGCGATTCAGGCAAACCTCGGCTTCGCTCTGTATTACCGTCGCGGGGAGAGCACTCGCCAGAATGAGTTCGCCTGCGAATACCGTTGAGCGATCCTCTGCATGATCCGCTCCGCAATGCTGATAGCATCGGCAATCGCTGATTCGAACGCAGGTGAGGGGCGACCGTCCCATTGTGCCAGTCGCCGGGCAGCGAGGATGGAAGCGGCGATCAGCAGAACACGTTTGCGGCCTTCGTCCCTATGCTTTGCAGAGCCACCGAAGCTCGTGCATGACTTGCGTCAGCATATCATTTTCGCTTTTATTCGCCATATCGCAGACACAGGCTGCGGCCCGGAGCCTAGCCGCCACAATCCACGCCTAGCTTGGCCCAAAATGGCTCTGCGCCTCCGGCACCACCCTGTACCTGCCAAGCGATTCTGCAATCCGCAGACGGCTCTGAGCGCCGAGACTCTTCAGTTGGGCATTCTTCGCCGCAGCCACTCAGCCACAGTCTTCGGGTTGAGCCGGACGCAACCGAACCGAAAACAAGGCACCTGTCCACGTCCAGCCATCCGTCGCTCGACCCTACGACGCCGTTCGACACAACCCCGCTCGGACGACCAGCCCGAGATCGCCCCTTGGGTTGGCGGAAATCGTTCGAAGCTGTATTACTCAGGCAGAAAGTTTAGCTCGATTTAGCTCGAAGATTCAGAGGAACAGGGGGTATTGCACACACTCAAGAGCACGTTCGCAGCAAATCAAAAGCCCTGCAAATGCTTGCAGGGCTAAAATTTATTCGTTTATCAGCGGTTTTACTTGAACTTTGGTGCCGAAGAAGGGACTCGAACCCCCACGCCGTTGCCGGCACATGGACCTGAACCATGCGCGTCTGCCAGTTCCGCCACTTCGGCTTATCACAACTGCGGACGTCTGAATAATCAGAAGGTCTGCGTGCAAAAAAGCGGGCGTCTCTCGACGCCCACTCACATTATTGTACAGGCGCATCAGCGCATGTCAAACCAGCATTCCCGTAGCGTATGAGATCGTGCTTCGGCATGGCTGAAGCTACGCCTTTTGGAAGTAACTGCGCACAGGATTGTCCATCGCCTGTGATCTGGCACCTATCCGGTTCGAAACGGCGCGCCCGACAGCCGCGCCGCTTCACAGTTGATTGATGGATAAGATTTCCATCCCGGTCTAAGCTCAAGAGTCACCCTCACGCGAACGCCTGCTTATTGCACGACCAGGACTGCGGTCGTCGCTTGTTGAGTGGAACCGGCACTCGCTTGTATCGTAATCTGATATGTTCCAGGCTGCACGGTTGCGGTCGTGCCCACCGTGCCTCCTGTTCCGTTCGCCGAAGCTTTGGCCGCAAAGTTCGACGCACCACCGCAGCCAACGGAAACGAGCGTTGCGATCAGGACCAGCATCACCAATCCCGCCCAGAACTTCTTTGAGCGTCGCTGAGAGCCAACCACAACCATTCCAAATCCGAGTCCTGGAAGCCACATCGCAAGCATTCCGCCATGCGGCGTCAGGTTGGCACTTTGCACAGCGCCGGTCGAAACCGTGAGGGTCGTTGAGACAGGCTGACCTGCGAGAGCGACGGTTGGATTGGCAAAGCTACAACTCACGCCGACCGGCAACCCCGCGCACGCAAGAGACACAGTTCCGGTGAATGTAGTTGATGGGCGCAGGGTCACAGTCATGGTGCCGGACTGGCCACTCGGAATGGAGAGGGCCGAAGGTTCCGCGGTTATGTTTGTGGACGAAACCGCAGGCGTGGCGGTTGGAGACGCGTTCCCCCCTCCCACGCTGATGGTCCCTGGTCCGCCTGATGAGTGATACGAGATTGCGCCTGTCATGTGGTTCCGAATGGAGGCACGGCCCACGGCTTTGACGTAGACGGTGTAAGCGCCAGCGGGAAAACCGTACTGAGCGAGATTTAGCTGATGTGTGCCAGCGGGAACATCGGTCACTGGCATGAGGTTCTCGCCGTCGGACGAAATATAGACGGTGTAATGGTCCAGCGTGTTTTCCGCGCCGTTGATACTCCAGCTCACGGTATCGCCGGAAGCGCTGCCTGAGATCGACAAGCAATTGTCCACGCCCATCTCCAGCGCGGTGCCTTCCTCGTAGTCGTTCCACGTAACCAGTTGCAGATTCTCGAGCTGATTGCTGGCAGAGTAGTACTTGCCAATCTCAGCAAAGGTATTCAGCCATGTTTGACCGCAATTCTGAGGGACGACACGGCCCGCCCCCCAACTCGCCTTGGAATCATTAAAGCCTTTCTTGGTCGAGCCAAAGGCTTGCTTCGAGTTGTTGAGCAAACCGGTCTTATAGAAGTAGTCAAGATAGGCCTGGCCCCAGTTGCTGTTATTGAACTGATCTGATACCCAGCTATATGCGCCTTCAGCGCCCGCCGTGATGAAACCTGCCGCGTCCTTGAGAACAAAAATGGGATTGCCGGGCACAGCGGCTCGCACGGCAGCCAGATTCACGCCAGGTAAAGTTGGCGCGTCAAAGAAGAAGACAACAGGTCTTCCGTTGATGCGGAAATAGGCTGGCGACTGTTCGTACTTGTTGTAGGCATAGGTAAGGTCGCTGATCAGCGCGTCCTGGCAAGAGCCGCAGCCACGGATGGCACCGGCATCTTCCATAATCGCGAAGAGAAATCCGTTATGGCTTTCCGCCGCCGACATCATGTACTGGGTCGTGATGTCTTCGTGAGAGCCCTTTTGTCCGTACCAGTCGATGATCGCGCCGTTGATGCCGCGGCTGATCATGTCTTCGACCTGGCGCACCACCTGCCCAGGGTTGGCCGAGTTATAGCCGATATCCGCGTGGCCTCCCTGCCCGAACCACGGGAGGAAGTGGGCGAAGATCCTGGTATTTGAGCCAGGGTAAAGCAGGCTTCGTATGGGAACTTTGCTCACATTTGTCGCCGCTTCGTTGCCGTTGGACCAACCCTGAAACGATTCGGCCGTGCTCGTATTATTGCCAGTCTCTGCCGATAAGGTCGTACTAGGACTAACTGCACTTCCAGCCAGCGCTTCTAACGCCGCAATAAACAGTACCGCTGCAACCGCAGCCGGGAACCACACTCTGCGCATTCATGCCTCCGGTTTCTAGTTCTGGGGGACACGCTCCAAAACCAGCCATGGCAGTGGCGACCAGCAGCTACCTTGAACGTGGACATTGTGTAAATTCTATGGACCGGAGCAGCGGAATCGATTCCGAGGAAGGCCGTAATGGGTCTAGCTACTTAACCTTAGTCCGAGACCTAGGAATTCAGGGTAGAACGACTAAGTAGATGATGCGGAAATGCATTTTGTCTTGAAGCAGCAACTCACCAAAGGGATTCAAGGCGGAAAATTACCAGCAGAGTTGTTGCGGAGATTCGGAGAGCAACCAACTCTTCTGCTGAAATCTGCTTCTAACACATCGGGTTAGGGGAAAGTCTCTGCTGAATGGTGGTCTTCCCTCGAGCATACTTAGATGAGGGGTTAGGGTTGTACACTACTACTTCAGAGCAGAAGGGCTCGCGTTGATGACTATGGAAACTTCCAACAGCGCAATCGAAACCAACAGCAAGCTTCGGACCCTGGCCCACGATTTGAGTAACTCCATTGAAACCATCATGCAGGCGTCCTACCTGCTGGCGCAAAGCAGTCTGGACGAAAATGGTAAGCGCTGGCTGGAACTCATCGACAATGCCTCCCGGGACGCCGCCCGGATAAATCGCGAGATTCGCGATAACCTGCGCGCTCAGACGGCGCAATTGGGCGGGTAGAGGAGCTAGGCAGCTCTTCGCTGCTCTGGCCGACGCAGCCCGCGAAGGAAATCCTGTGCCGCGTGATATCCCGGCAACGTTCCCACATCCATATACACTTCTCCCACATGCGACGCCCGAACCGAATTGCCGGCCTCGATATAGGCGTTCATCAAGTGGCCGAGAAATTCATCTTCGCGATGCCGCGACTCCCATAGCAGTTTCAGATCTCGGAAAGCATCTCCGGTGGTGATCACTGCCCCCCAGATCCATAGCGACTGGTAGTTGGGTATTTTCACATCTACTCGTTTCACGTATCCAGTGTCATCCGCGACTACTGAGTCGAACGCAGACGCGTCCTGGACCGGGAAACACACCAAGTTTACATTAGCATCTTCGTGGAGATCGAGGCTTGCGCGGTAAGCATTCTCCGGGAACCAGATGGTATCCGGCAGACCGATGAGCACTTCGCGATGGTTCCTGGCAAACGGTTCGGCGCGGAAGAGCGCGTCACATAGCCCTCGCGGCTCATTCTGGACGGCATAGAAGATTTCGGCAGCGTAATCGCGCTCGGCGAAGTAGCGGACGATATCGGTCTTTTCACCGGAAATCACCATGCAGATCTGGTCCGCGCCGGCTGCGATCATGCGTTCCACCAGATACTCCATGACGGCTTTAGGCCTCTCGACACTCTCGATGAAGCGAGATCCCACCGGAAGGAGTTCCTTCGAACATCCCAGAGGTTGAATTCTTTGACCAGCTCCGGCTGCAGGAATGATTCCAATCATGATGAAGCCTCCATGCTGATAGTGCGTGGTTGATGGACAGTCGCGCGTCTTCCGGCTTCCTGCAGATATTCCAGTAGCTGCTGCGCACGGCGCTCGCCCGTGTGTTCCGCCAACGTTCTTTCCCGAGCGCACTTTGCCATTGCGAGTCTCTCCTGTTCAGACATTTGCAAAGCATCACGGACTTCTTCCGGCTGGCTTGCGATGACAATTTCTCGTCCGGGTAAAAAGAACGAATCCAACCCATCGAACCAGTCACTGATGATCGGAGCGCCGCAAGCCGCGGCCTCAAAAAATCGTCCCGAGGGACAGTATCCTCCGCGTGCCATATCGCCGCGGGTGATATTGAGGGTGAAGCGCGAACTCGAATAGAACGCAGGATGCTCGCCCGGCGAGACATGTTCGAAGTAACGAACGTTTTCGGGCCAGTGCCACTCCCACGGATAGAGTGATCCCGCGAGCACAAACTGCTGATTCGGAAGTTGCCGGGTTGGCTCAAGGAACAGTTGATCGAATTTGTCCTGCCGATCGGCCGCATAGGTTCCCATGTAACTCAGCAGACATCGAAACCTGGCCTGCTCCGGCACGCGCTGGTAAATGTCAGGGTCCACGCAGCCATAGAGAGGACGCGCCATGCGCGCTCCCCATTCCGTTTCAAGTTCGCGCAGGATTTGGCCGCCGGTGAAGGATAAATACAGATCGAAATCAATGACCTGATCCCGCCGCAGATAGTCGACATCTCCACGGCTCAAGTTCGAGAGAGTGATCGGAGTATCGAGATCGTAGAAAACCCGCAGCCCGGTGACGTCGCCCCTTGTTTCGTCGATAATGCGCGCGCCTTCGGGGCAATAGCTTGCGTTGATAACAACATCTGCCCGGCGCACATCGCGAATCGCGCGTCTGGAAACATCTGCCCAATTGCGGTAAAGGACCAGACCGCAGAAGTCACAACGGCTGAAATCGCGGTGCAACGCGTAGTACGGGACGTCCTTTTCATAAAAGGTCACCCGATGACCCATACGCCACAACGCGCGCAGGATTGCCCGATATGGAGTGGCGTGTCCATTACCCCAGGAAGATGAGAGCGTTAGACCGAATATGACGATGTTCAATGCGTCATCCCAATGTACTTACCTTGAGATGGCCCAGCGCAAACGCTAGTTGGTCGTTCTTCTGAACTCCACTCATTTAATCAAAATGGCGAAGCTGCTCCGGTTTTGGCGCCCAGAGCGCTGCCGGCGGGTGTACTTGCTCTGGATGGGTGGGCGGACCGTCTGATCGTGCTCTCGAACTGCGCCTGGGTGATGGTTGCCGCAAGGCACGCGATTCGGATCACGAAATCAAGAGTGACGTCGATTGCTAATACTCAAGAGCAAGATGGCTAGCCGCCTCCGACTAGCCATCGTTTTGAAATCACATACCGAACTAAACAAGCTTTGCATCCATAGTGATCTTCGTATTGAACAGCTTCGAAACAGGGCAACCGGCCTTGGCACCTTCAGCCGCCTTTTGAAATGCATCTGCGCTGGCCCCGGGGATCTTAGCAGTAACCGTAAGATGAACTTGAGTGATTCCAAACCCGCCGTCTACCTTGTCGAGGGTGACTGCTGCCTCTGTCGCAATGCGCTCCGCCGTCAGACCTGCATTTCCTAACTGCGCCGAGAGCGCCATGGAAAAGCATCCAGCATGCGCAGCGGCCAGCAACTCCTCCGGATTTGTTCCGATACCATTCTCGAATCGCGTGGAGAACGAGTACTGCGTGTCTTTCAAAACTCCGCTGGCACTAGAAACCGTGCCTTTTCCGTCTTTCAGGCCGCCTGTCCAGACCGCACTTCCTTTTCGTATCATGATTCCTCCGTGGATTTCATTGCATCCAAATCCCACCAAATCTTACGCCTGTGCTTCGGGTTCGGTCGCGCGAATTCTGGCAAACCTTTTTTGCAGGTTTGTTAGGATTACGCGGGATACTTTTTATTCGCGGAGGGCGCATGCTTCTCAGCCGGCATTGGATCGGGATTCTGTTATTCGGTTGCACAGCCTGTTTGTTTGCTGCGGATACGGCGCAGAAGGACTCCAGATACCAGGCTGAAATCATGAAGTGGCGGCAGCAACGAGTAGCCAGCCTGAAGGAGAACTGGCTACCGCTGGTCGGACTCTTCTGGCTGAAGGAAGGCAACAATCAGTTTGGATCGAATGCTAACGATCCGGTCCTGCTGCCGCGAGGCAAGGCTCCGGAGCAAGCGGGCATCTTTGTCCTGCAGAAGGGTGTCGTCAGCGTAAAAGGTCTACCCGGATCGAATCTGATTAGCGGCGGCAAACCTGTTACGGAGATGAAGCTCAAGTCAGATGTTACGGGATATCCTACGATTCTCGAACTCGGCGATCTGCGCATGCACGTAATCCAACGCAACGAGCGCTTCGGCATTCGCGTGAAAGATACGAACAGTGAAAGAGCGCGCGAATTCACAGGACTTACATTCTTTCCTATCCAGGAGTCGTACCGCGTAGTTGGTAAATTTGTGCCGTTCGAGACGCCGAAGAAGCTTGCCATCCCGACCGTCTTGGGCGAGAGCGTTGAGATGGAGAGTCCCGGATATGTTGAGTTCACCGTGAACGGAACCAAAGCGCGGCTCACGCCTCTGATCGAAGATGACCCACAGGAATATTTCTTCATCATGAAAGACCTTACCAGCGGCAAGGAGACCTATCCTGCCGGGCGCTTTCTTTATGCACATGCCAGCAAAGATGGGAAAGTCACGCTCGACTTCAACAAGGCCTTCACGCCTCCGTGCGGGTACACGCCCTACGCCACATGCCCGCTGCCTCCCAGAGACAACTATCTACAGGTGGCGATAACGGCCGGAGAGAAGTATGCCGGACATCATTAAGGAAGTGGTTAGCTGGTAATTGCACCCTAGTAGAGGAACAATTACCAGCTAGCGCTTTACTCGGTCCCACTTCCGCCCGGCGAGGGACTCTTGTAGTTGAAGCGGTAATCGGCCGGCTCATCACCAGTATAGAAGCGCGTGTTGTAATCCAGCAGATACTTCAAATGGTCGTTATCCGATGGATAATTCCTTCCCACATACGGATAACTTCCCATTGCGCGAAATGGCAGTGGTTCCACGGTGAGTCCGTCGGCTGCATAGAAATCCATATCTTTTTCGTAGCCGTCGGCGAAGAAGAAGTAATCGCGCACCCAACCCGCAGGAAGCCTTGGTAATGCGGTTGCGTCGAAATCCACCTGCACCTCATCGCCAGTGCCGAACACGACGAACTTGTCGTCGATGTTCCTGATCAGATCGGTGACGTCCCCTGGCCGCGTGTACTGGCCCGCCTGATGGACGAACGGTCCCGTCGCGCTTACGTCTTCATACTTGTACCAGTGATCGCCAGGATTTGAACCGATCACATCGCGCGGATATCCGTGGAATCCAAGGCGCGCGCTGGCAAGTGGAACTTCAATGGTGCGGAATGGGCCAGTCGGGGTGCTCCGGTCAACGAGGATCTGGTCCCAATAGATTTGCAGATTGGTGACGATGCGCACGCGTGTAGTTCCGACGGGTACTTTTCCGGTGAGGTCGGCAACCATGGTTCGCGGTAATCCTGCCGGGAAGCCCATGTCATCGACGACGCGCACCCACTTTCCCATAGGGTCTTGCGCTTCAATGTACGGCGGGGCGGGCTCAATTCCAGCTTGATACGCAGCATATAAAGAAGTTGCGGAGAAGTACTCGACGTAACCATTGAGAAGTAAGCGCAAGGTACCGCCGCGATACGGATCGCCGAGGTCGAGCGTGAGCAGATGTGGCTCGGTAAAGCCTGCGAAGCGGAGCACGTTGAGATCGTTCACAAACTTGTGATCGATGTTCGCGAGCTGCGGTTTCACATCGCGGCCTTCGTTGTCCCAAGCTCCGGCCACCGCCCGCACGTCAGCGTTGCGGCTCGAAACTACTTTGAACCCAGGATACGGCGGGTTCGCGCGGAAGGCTTCATTCGTGTTGACGGTGTAAGCTGCTGGATGATCGACAGCAAGCAAGCGTAGCTGATCGACGAAGACGACTTCTTCCATCGGTTCCATGAAGCGGAAACTCAGTTTGCCATCGCGAATCCTTGCAATCGAGCTGTCAACTTTCACATATTCCGAGGGATCGGGAATGTCTCGCTGATTCGGTGCAACCCAGTGCCCCACTACTCCTGCGCCGATCATGTCGGTAACGAAGCGATACCTTTGGCCATCCCAAGCAAACAGTACCGGGCATGAGCTACCACGACGATCGAGTTCGAGAATACTGGCCGGTTTGTTTGACGCGATGGCAATCTCGTCCTGAATTACGCCGCTTGGCCAGAGCATCCGCACAACATCGGCCTGTTTCGCCTTGCCGAGACCCGCAATGATATCGACATTGCTTTGCCCCAGATAGCCGGCACCGGTCAGTTCGAATTTCTGCGATTGCCCCCCGGCGAAGACTTCGACTTTGGTGCCAATTCCGCTTTTGTTATCGTTGAGCCCTTTCAGCGCGAGCCGCAGGGAATTGTTGGCCGTGCCGCCGTCGTTCCGCAACAGCAAAGGCATGCCGCTCTTTTGTGTGATCAGCAGATCGGCGGCGCCATCGCCGTCGTAGTCGGCTACCGTGAGCGTACGCGGATCGGAAAGCGAGATTTTATCCAGGGCCACTTCGGCGGTTACATCCCTGAAACCCTTCGTTCCTTCATTCCGCAGCAGTTTGATTTCAGCTTTGCCGGCAGCGTTTTCACCAACGGCAATGAGGTCGATATAGCCATCATTGTCGTAATCAATTGGGGCGACGCCCCACGCGTGGGTCCAATGCAGGTCCGGAAGTGAAACCTGCTCTAGCTTCTTTCCCTCGACGTTCCGCCATAAGGTCAAGCCAGGAGCCGTGGTGTGCGTAAACGCAAGATCCATCCAGCCATCTTTGTCGAAATCGAGTACCGTCACTCCGAATGCATCCTTGATGGCCGGCGCACTTTGGAGCGACAGGAACTTTCCCTCACGGGGATTCAGCAGTACGCGCGCATTTTTACCGGCTACGACAAAATCAACGGCACGATCGTTATTGAAGTCTGAACCGATGGCACTGAACTGCGGACCATCGCCGCCCATCGCCGTTTCTGTCGTGACGTCAGTGAACGTGCCATTGCCGTTATTGCGCATCAGCACGCTTGCTCCATCCGCGGACGATATATAGAGGTCGGTGTCGTTGTCGTGGTCGTAATCGATCCAGAGCAGGCTGGCAGCGCCTTTCAGGGGCATTTTCAATCCAGAGGCTTCCGTCACGTTCTTGAATGTGCCGTTGTGCTCGTTATGCCAGAGCGCGATGTGATCCGCGTAACCAATGGCAATATCGGTGAAGTCATCGTTGTCGTAATCGGCGGCGGCACAAGAAACAGCACCGGCGCCCGCCTCCATGCCGGAAGCTTTCGTCACATCCGTGAACTTTCCGTTCCCCGAATTGCGAAAGAGCGTGACAGCCCCGTTAGCTCCGCGCGTGAGAAGTAAATCGGGCTTGCCGTCCCTGTCATAATCAAAGAGGCACGCGCCTGAACCTAATTTATCGCTCGAAGCAGCGCTGGCAACCGCGATCCCGCTCTCCTTCGTTTCATCCACGAACTTCACCGCGATCGGCGGCTCGGCTTCACCTTCTACTCCCGTAATTGTCACAACGAGCGAAAGCGGGCCCTGATCTCCATATGCCAGCGTGATCGGGGAGCCTAGTTTCGCTTTGCGGATATGATCAAACGCCACCTGGTGAACCCTGGCCTGATCCATCTGACCGAGGTTCCGGTAAGCGCGCGCGAGGCCGAATTCCGCTGACGCGTGAAAAGGATTCAGTTTGAGTGCCTGCTGAAATTCTGGAACAGCGGCTTCGTTCTGTCCGTCCTGCAGTAGCGACATGCCAAGAAAATACGCAGCATCGGCATCGTTGGGCGCCAACTTCGCAGCCTTCTGAAATGCGTCGATCGCAGCCTTGCCGTCTCCGATACTCTTGTCTAGCAGTCCCAGGTTGTACCAGCCGCGAGCATTGTCCGGTTCGCGTTTGACCACACCATCGAATGCAGCCTTGGCTTCTTCAGTTTTCTGTGAATTCGCGAAAGCGATGCCGAGGTTCAATCGGGCGGTTACGAGATTTGGATCCGCCTGCAGAGCCTGCTGGAAAAATGCAGCGGCCTTTTCGAACACCTGCTGATTTACGTAGGCGGTCCCCAGGTTATTCAGACGAATAGCCTCGTTGCGATCCGAGGGCGAGACCGACTTGGCTTTGCTGGTCTGTTGCGCCGAAGTGAAGCTGACGGTAATCCAAAATGTAAGTAGAAGAAAGGCAGAAACGACGCGCAGATTTGTCATGTGAGTTGCGCACCTATTGTAAGGGGTAGGAGGGGCAAGGAAAACAGGAGAACCGGGGAGAGATGCGACACCTTGCCCAGCCGCGGCGAAAAGAGTGCAGAAAACGGCAAAGGATTTATCTCGCGGCGGACATTCCGACTCTCGGCCGATTGCCGTACGCGCGCGTCGAGATAATACCCTTCCCTTCTTCGATGGTGATCGTCTGGCCGGCATTCACATTCGACAGGTGATCCACGTGGCCGCTCGGCCAGTAGATTTCTGCGGTGTTCACCTTGGTTGCTCCAGCAAGGCCAAAGGTCAGCACTAATTCGCTCTGCGAGAGATATCCGCCACTGTGCAGCATTTGCCACTGATCGCCATTGGCCGCGCTGATTTTCACTACTGTCCCGATGCCATCGCGATTCGAGCGCGTGCCGACGAGCTTTACGCGAAGGCTATGATTCGCGCCACCAGCATTGCGCAACAGCACCGCGGGGCCACCATTAGTCATGATCAGGAGATCGAGATAGCCGTCGTTGTCGATATCAGCCACAGCTGCTCCGCGAGCGACACGTGGCGTATCGAAGGCGGGTCCCATCTGCGCGTTCACTTCCTGGAAACCGTGTCCATCTAAGTTGCGGAATAAATGCGGTGGCTGGCGGTACCGGATACGCTTCTGGATGCGCTCGATGTCGTCCTCAATATGGCCGTTGGCCACGAAGATGTCCTGCCATCCGTCGTTATCGTAGTCGAAGAAGAAACACGCGAAGCCCAATGTGAGCAGGCTATCGCGGCCCACCTCGGAACGGGGCGCCTCATCCACGAACAAGCCCTTCCCTTCATTGTGGTAGAGGGACATCATCTGATTGGAGAAGTTGCTAATGACGATGCTCGGCCGGCCAGAGCGATCGTAATCGGCGGCATCAATGCCCATGCCGGCACGCGCGACACCATCCTCGCTATAGGCAATTCCCGCCTGCACACCCTTTTCCGTGAAGGTGCCATTGCCATCGTTCATGTACAGCTTGTTGGGCTGCGTGTCGTTGGCGATGAGCAGGTCGGGCCACCCGTCGCCGTTGTAATCGACGATGGAAATTCCCAGGCTCTTGGAAGTGGGATCGTAGAGCTTTGCCTTCGCAGTAGCATCTTCGAAATGGCCGTTGCCGAGATTGTGCCACAGGCGAACTGATGCACCTTTGTAGGACTCCGGTGTGCAGTACGACTTGTGGGTGCCGTCGAGCGTGCAGGTCAAATCTGTGGCCGTCGACCATTGGACGTAGTTGCCGACGACCAGATCGAGCTTGCCATCCCGATCGTAGTCAAAGAAAGCGGCTGACGTGCTGAACTCGTTCACTCCCCACAGTCCAGCCTGCTTGGTTACATCGGTAAATGTGCCGTTGCGATTGTTATGAAACAGATGGCTTTGGCCAACGGCGGTGATAAATAGATCGTCGTAGCCGTCATTGTCGTAATCACCCACAGCGACGCCCAAGCCATAGAGACTGATAGCGAGGCCGGCCTTCGCAGTGACGTCGGTGAAAGTTCCATTCCCATTGTTGTGATAGAGCTTTGGCGTGGTCCTGCCTGACTTGGGATGTCCCGGCCAGTCAGCACCATTCACCATAATGATGTCAGGATAGCCATCATTGTCGTAATCAATGAAAGCGCAACCGGGTCCGAGTGTTTCGGGCATATATCGTTTTCCGAACGCGCCGTTGTTGTGGACGAAATGAATGCCCGACTGCTGCGTGATGTCGGTGAAGTGAGCACCCGAACCTTGCGCCCGGGCCATAGTCGAAGCAAATACAATCGCTGATAAAAGAATGGCCAACGCGGTTGAAAATCTTTTTTGCATTACGGATGGAACCCCAATTGTCTATTCCCCACCAGTGATCGCTCGCGCCATCTTCGAACCATGGGGACGTGATGCTTGCTCGGTCCGCGGCATTGGTTTTGTACGCTCTGGAGCCAATGGAGCCGACACATGCTCGTGCACCGGTTGACGCTCGATGTTGTCGTACGGATGTTTCAGCCGATACTCTCCCGTGATTGCCTGCGATGCTTCGTCAGCCTTGAACCGCATATAGAGGGTGCGGTGAAGCTGAGAATTCTTATCGTCGCCCAGTCCCTGGTAGCAAAGCATCAGGTTGTAGTGTGCCTGCAGGTCCTCCGGATCGATCGCCAGGGTCTTCTTATATTCAATCACTGCGTCCGTGTACTTGTGCTGCAGGAACAGCGTTCGGCCGAGATCATTGCGCACGACGCGGTCTTTCGGGTACTGGTCCAGCACCAGGCGCAAGCGATTCGCGGCTTCGTCATACTGGCCGTCGTTGCGAAGGACGCGAGCGTAGAAATAGTTTGCACGAGCCAGCTTCGGCTGCAGGGCAAGCGCTTTTTCGAGCACATTACGGGCACGGGCCATGTCACCTTCCTGCACCGCCACACGCCCGAGGTTCACCCATCCATCGGCATTCTTCGGATCTATTTCAGTGATCTTCTCAAATGCTGCCCGGGCGCCCTTCAAATCGCCTTGCAGGAACAGGCCGATGCCGTAATCGTTCCAGCGTGTCCAGTCATCATCCTCCAACTTGACCTCGGGCTTGGGGGGCGGGGTACCCTTCGCAGCAACATTGAGCGTCGCCTGGGATTCGGACATGGTCACGATCGGCAAATCAGGAATCCCTTTGACGGTCGCCGACACATCACCGATCACTCTATTGAACTGCATAATACGGTCGTCGTAGCTGGGATCGTAGCTGGGATCGTAGCTGGCGAGTTTCTGCTCCGGCGCAAATTGCCCGGCGAAAGAAAATTGTGTGTTGTACCAGGAGAACTTGCGATACAGCAGGCGCGAGGTCAATGTGATTTTCGAGCCAGCGTCGTTGGGAATGTGCAGCCGGTAATGAACGGTATCTGCGGCACCGGGTGGGATCAGGCGAACATAGACAACCGCGCGCGTAGCCCAGGCGTTGCGCTTGTTGATCGGATTGCCGTGGGCATCGATCTGCAGCGATTTGTAGAAGTGCGCGCTGGGATCGACTGGACCCTTGCCGTCGTCCTCGACCTTGCCGCTCCAGAAGACAACTTTCCCTTTGTCATCCACGGCCTTCAATTCGACCCAGGTATCGAACGCGTCGATGGTACCACCGGGAAAGAAGTGGCCAACCTTGCGGGTGCGGACTACCACGTCCACGCGGACGTCGTCGCCGCGACGGACCACCGCATTTACTCGATTCAAAGGCGCGGTGACCGGGGCAGTTGCAACATCGACCTCCGCGGGGCCCGCGCTGGATTCTTCACCCACGCCGAAGCTGGTTGAAAGATCCGACTCGTAGCTCCCGCCGGACATGGCTTCCGGGCGATCGGGTGAGATCGCGAAAATATCAACGGTAACGGCACCCTTCAGGAAGTTTTCTGCCGCCTGCACTTGTCTGGTGTCACCATACGAGAAAGGCACCGCCGTATTTGCAGCGGCAAAGTTATGGGAGTGAATGAAGCCGTTCACATTGCCGAAGTCGTGCGAAGGAGTGAGCGGCATGTGGCAATCGGCGCATTGCTGTGGCTTGGGAGGGTAGTAGAAGGAACGCGCACCCATGCCCGAAACTCCGCTGGCCTGCCAGTTATCGTATTCGTTGAAACCGCGTAGCCAGCGATACGAATTCACCGGCGCATCCAGGTGGACTTTGTGACAACTGGAGCAGAACTCCGCCGTCTGATCTTTCATGAATGGCTTCAGAAATACTCGCCGGTGCGGTTCGGGATTCAGTTTGATGGCAAAGTCATGCAGGTACCGGATTAGCGGGTTCTTGCTCGCCGCCAGTTGATGCAGTTCCGGGTACTCCAGGTAGAAGTCCGCCTGCCCCATGGTGCTCTTCACGCGCGAGATGGAGTGACACATCATGCAACCAAGTCCGGCCTGCGCCGGCGGAGAGTGCAGGTCCAAGTGTTTGACGGGCGTATCAAACATTCCGCTGTACGCAAGGGCTGGGTCGTGACAACCGGCACACCATTTCGAAGGCTTCACGCCGATAGTGTCCTGCATGTACTCAATGCTTCTGCGGTACCACTGATTGTTGAATGAGGAGAAGTGGTGCATCGAGTGCTTCCACTCGTCGTAAATGTCCTGGTGGCAGCGTTCGCAGGCATCCGACTGCGTGAAATAATCCGGAGGGATGTACCCCTTATGCATGGTTTGCGCGGAACTGGGAAAGAATGCACCCTTACTACCGTCGCCCTCGAAATTCATGGACACCGGCGGCTCTTTCGGATTGTGAATGCGGTTACGGGCGTCCCAGCGATTCACGCGCAAATACTGGCAGGCACCAGCGAGACCGAGAGCAGCAATCCCAAGGACAATAGTTTGCAGCGCCAGCGTTGCGGTGGTGCTATTCTTCCGTGCCTGCAACCACAGCGGCAAAAGCATCACGCCGCCCGCGACGCTCGCAACGATGTGGATGTATAGCAACCGCCATTCTGGGCGCGACGTTCCGGTATAGATCAGCAGCGCCCCGACGATCGCGCCGAAGAATAGAACGAGCCAGGCCGTCGCAAATGCCCATTTGCGCGTCTTCATGCTGCGGTAGATTTGCCATGCTATTCCGAAAAGTGCGAGGAGACCGAACCCCGCATGTGCCAAGTCGACTACGGGATAGATCAGATTGGCCTGCGGAAAGGCGTAGAGATAAACGGCAGTAATGAACAGGAATATGAGAATTGCAGGTGCAACTTTTGCGCGCAATTGAGTGCGTTTCTCCACTGTCCTGACTGCGGCCTAAAACCGTGGGCTATCGCGATGCAGAGTTCTTGTAACGAGGGCGAGAGAGGTCCCCACCATCCACTCTCCTCAGGATTGTTTAGTTTCTTGCAGCGATTTGCGGGGAACAATAATAGAAAAATACTAGGCGCCGGAAATTGGCGTCCAGCGGCAAACTGGAGGAGGATTCCATCCGAAGTCTCGTTCAATCAGCGCCGCAACTGCCAGTACAAGTTCGTCGTCAAATGGGCGCCCGACAACCTGAACGCCGATCGGCAGACCTTCGGAAGATTGTGATATGGGGACGGTTGCGGCCGGACATCCCAGCAGATTGAACCACTGGGTGTACACAAAAGTCTCGGTGAATGTAGCTGTGTACTCGTCAGGAAGCCAGCCGATCTCATGGTGCTTGAACGCGGGGCCTGGCGCGACCGGCATCAGCAGGATTGGGTACTGGTCCATCTGCTTCAGGAAGTGGGAGCGCACGATGTCACGTTCAGCCAGCAGGGTGATCATCTCTTCAGCAGCGAGCGGGGGAAGCGAAGCAGCGTATTCGAAGTACTGGCGGAAAATTGGGCTTAGTTCGGACCGCTGTCCTTGTGCCATTGGCTGGAACGCCAGAGCGATCATGCGCACGAAAACGTCGACCCAGAGCTTGTGCACGCGGTCGAGCAGGTTGGGCTGAAACAACTCAACCGGTAAACCAGCACCCTGTAACCTGCGGGCAGCAGCTTCTACTGCAGCTTTTGTCTCTGCCGTGACGGGATGCCTCGGATCTTCCGCCATCACGCCGACACGCGTATGTTTCAGTTCAGACGCTTCGATTTCCACCAGCGGAACCGGAGCCGAATCCGGATCGGACAGATCCTCTCCTGCCATGACACCGAGCAGCAGGTGCAAGTCGCGAATCTTGCGAGCCATCGGGCCGACGACGCCGATCCAGGAAAAGCCACCTAGTCCCGGCGGAAAATGACCGGTACTGGGAATGCGACCCGGAGTCGGCTTCAGACCACATATCCCGGTATAGTGCGCCGGAACGCGGATCGAACCGCCACCATCGCTACCCACTCCTGCGGCCGACATGCAGGCGGCAATCGCCGCTGATTCTCCGCCGCTCGATCCTCCGGGCGTTCGATTCAAATCCCAGGGATTGTTGGACCTGCCATAAAGAAGGTTGTCGGTCTCCCACGCCATCAGGCATTCGGGTGTGTTGGTTACCCCAAGCACAATGGCGCCCGCCTGTTTAAGACGCGCCACCAGAGTCGCATCCTGCGCAGGAATATTGTTCTTGCGGAGCTTACTGCCGGCCTCGCAACGCAGGCCCGCGACATCGAGTGAACTTTTCAGGCTAATCGGAACACCCTGCAGCGGACCGAGTTCCATGCCAGACGAAAGCAGCGCATCCGTTTGCCGCGCATCTTCGCGAGCCTCATCGGCGCGGAGCTGAACGTAGGCGTTGAGAACAGGATTGAGCCGTTCGATCTGCTGCAGATGAGCATCGACGAGTTCCAGGCAGGAGAACTCGCGCGCACGAATGGCCGACGCCATCTCAGTGGCGGATAAGTGCAAAAGACTCCGGTGGTGCATGGGAACAGTTTATGCCTGCGAAGTGTTTGGTCGTAAAGACGCGGATCCCAGGTTAGCGTCCGACAATAGAACGCGAACCTGAGACACCAATCCGGTGCGACAAACTTACTGGACTTGAGCGACTACGGCTCCAAAGGGCTCCAGCTCTACGTCGCTCAGATTGAGTTGTGATGGAACATTGAACGACGATACGAGCGTTTTTGCGGCCGTCCCGTTGACTCCCCTGGACGACAAGTCTAGCTTCACTTTCTGCGGAGTTTTGCTCATATTGAGGACCACCAGCACATTCTCACCCTGGTAGCTGCGCAGGAAAGCCAGCACGTTGGGATCATTTTCATTCAGCGGACTGTATTTCCCATCGAGCAGGGCTTTGTCCGTATGACGCAGGGCAAGCAACCGCTGATAGTGATTCAGGATTGAATTCGGATCAGCCTTTTCGGTCTCAACATTGTAGGTTTTATATCGCGGGTCGACGGGATTCCAGGGTTTCGCTGTGCTAAATCCGGCATTCTCTCCCGGCGTCCACTGCATTGGCGTACGCTCGCCATCGCGCCCTTTTTCTTTCGGCCAACCGAGGCGGCCGATGGGGTCCATGACGTCCTGCTTGCGCTTGGGATCATTATTCTCCATCCCGATCTCTTCGCCGTAATACATGATCGGCGTTCCGCGCAGAGTGAGATAAAGCGTCGCCATCATCTTCGCAATCTGGTCGTTGTGCACGCCGTCACCGTACCGGTCGTATACGCGGCGAATGTCGTGGTTGCTGAGAACGTAAACCGGCCACCCTCCGGAACCGTCGACGGCAGCGATCTGCTTGCGGAAATCAGGCGCCGAGACTCTGTTCACCGTGGTGAACATGAAATCCATCGGCATCTGAAGTTCGTCAGAATTAGCACCGTAATACAGCTTCAGTTCGCTGGCATTATCTGTCCAGGTTTCGCCGATGAGCACTGCGTTGTACTCGTCCGCAACTTTGCGCAACTCTTTGAGTGTGGTGTGAACTTCGGGAAGCTTGTCGTTGTACTTGCGCTCCTGGTTCTGGTCACCGTATGCGTTCTTGCCCGGCAGCACTGGATTGTCGGTGAGCGCCGGATCCTCGTAAAGCGTGTCGACAGCGTCCAGACGAAAGCCCGCGATCCCGCGTTTATACCACCAGCGCGTAGTGTCGAACATTGCGTTCTTCACGTCAGGGTTGCGCCAGTTCAGATCCGGTTGCTGCGGATAAAAGTAGTGGTAGTACCACTGATCGGTTTTCGGGCTGAAGGTCCAAGCCGATCCGCCGAAGGTCGACGTCCAATTATTGGGAGGCTTCCCCGCTCCCTTGCCGTCGCGCCAGATGTACCAATCGCGCTTCGGATTATTTCGTGACGATTCCGATTCCAGGAACCACGGATGCTGATCGGAGGTGTGGTTCATGACGAAATCGAGGATGAAACGAATGTCATCCTTTTTGCCGTTGGCGATCAGTCGATCCATGTCCGCCAAAGTGCCGTATTGCGGATTCACATCCTCGTAGTTGGAAACGTCGTAACCGAAGTCGACCTGCGGCGAGGGGTACATCGGCGTAAGCCATACGGCGTCAACCCCGAGCCAGTGCAGGTAGTCGAGCTTTGAGTCAATTCCGTTCAGATCCCCGATGCCATCATTGTTCGAATCGGCAAAACTGCGTGGATAAATCTCATAGAAGACCGCATGCTGCCACCAACGATGGCCTTCGGCATCGGTGCCGGCGTTCGCGGTGGAAGTAGTCGCCGCATTTTCGGCGCTTTGCTCAGATTTCTTTGAGCTACACGAGAGACTTACGAACAGCAAGAGAGCGAGGATCATGCTCGCAAGGCGCTTCTGCATGGAAGGGTCCCCCTACACAACAAACCGGAAATATTACCTGAATTGGCGGCCAGCGAAAAATCGTTTTAGCAGGCTTGGTGAAAGAACAGGCAGTACCTGGAATTCTCTTAATGGTGAAGGGCAAGAGCTAGTGCTTGATGAGCCACATGGCCCAGCCCGCCACGATCACGCCCCCGATGAACAGCGAGAAGCAATACAGGCCGTAGCGGACCATGTCCTTGGGGGTGTCCCGCTGGGTGATACCAAAGACCACTGATGCGAAGATCGCAAAGGTGAGCGCGGCCGCAAAGTGAGAAAGGTGTAATGGCGAAAGCATTAGCGTTTCTTCCCGAGAGCAATATGATGGGCGTCCACTGCTGCAATTACATTCAGCAGGCCGGCAACAATCATGAACTTGGTTCCGTAATCAGCGGTCGCGCGGAAGATGGCTCCCGAACCCTGGTCAAGAGCTCGCGAAACGATATATAGCGCGCCCGAGCCAAGATCCCCAATAAAACCCAGCATGTCGAGCAGGTCTCCGGTGTTGAAGGCATAGATCTTGCCTTCCATCTTCAGGCCGAGCACGAACATACAAACCACCGAAACCATGAGCAGGAGGCCGCGAACCCATTTGCCTTGAATGATGTGCCCTAGACCCGGTATTAACCATCCGATAGCAGGAGCGACGACAGCCATGGTGGGGGAGGCTGGCGCATTTTCCGCTGCTGGTGTTTTTTGGCGTTCGAGAGCCGTTTCTACATTCTTTCCAGTGGATGACATTAGATAAGTACGATCTCTTCTTGAATTTTACCTGTTACCTCAGCAGAATGCTCGCGGACCAGCATATTTACCTCGCTACGGATTCCGAAATCCGGCAAGTAAATACCTGGCTCAATCGAAAAACAGGTGTTGGGCAGGATCTTGCGCACGTCGTGGACCTCCAAATTGTCCATGTTGGCGCCGTTGCCGTGGACCTCGGTCGCGATCGAATGGCCGGTGCGATGGATGAAGTAGTCTCCGTAACCGGCTTTCTGGATCGCGGACCGTGTCGCATCGTCAACCTCATAGCCTGCGAGCGACTGGCTCGCAGCAATGGCGGACTTCACTTTCGCTATGCCTGCATCGCGACCACGCTTGACGATCTCGAACACCTCTCGCTGCCGATCTGAGGGAGCTCTTCCCACAAATCCTGTCCACGTGATGTCGTAGTACACGGCATCGGGCCGGTTCTTCTTCGCCCAAACATCGAGGAGAACGAAATCGCCGTCCTTAATGGTTGCCGAGCTTTCGGCAGAAGGACTGTAATGAGGATTGGCACTATTCGCATTCACAGCGACCACGGGACCATCGTCCGTGATGAGGGCCTCGCGCTGGAAAGCCTCCAGGAACCACCGCTGCATGGCAAACTCGTTCGTGCCGCCATTGCGAACCCGATTGCCAATCTCTTTGAATGCCGCTTCGACAATGCGGTCGATGGCGTCGCGCGCTTCAAAGTGGCTGTTGATCTGCTCCGGCGTCCAGGTCGCTTCGAATTTGCTGACCAGGTCGCCTGAACTGACGACCTCTTTGCCAAAGCTGCGGACTACTTCCACCGTACCGGCATCGACCAGCGAGATTACAAAGACGCGATTGTCGGGGAGTACTCCATGGCAATCCGCTTGTACGGCGCAAGCATGGACTTGAGCTTGCCCGAAAGCTCCTGCCAACCCGCGTATTCGGTCTTGGCGCCGGGCAGCGTATCGAGATGACCCGCCTCAATTTTGTGAACAAGCTTCGCGGGTTCGCCCTGCGCCGGCAGAAGGTAGTACCAGCGGCGCGTGACGAACAAAGACTCTGGCAGACCCAGCACCCGGTACGCGATCGGATCGCGATGATGATGGTCATAAAACAGCCACGCGTCGATGTTCTGTTCGCGCAGAGCCGTCTGGATTGCCTGGAGGTTCATCGAGTATCAGGGACAAAAAACCATTGTACTAGGTCGAGGCATAGCGCCCAGTAGGCAGTTGCTGGAAGATCCGGCTAGAAGTTCGTAGGTAGCTTCGAAAATCTACGTGCGCAATCCTCCCGGAACTACAAGCTACGAGGTACGCCAGTGATCCTGATTCAGCTCGTCCTCTTTACTTAAATGACCGCCGTCTTCAACAGCAACCCATCTTTACTTCTCCGGCTTCCGTCAGTGGGGGACCGAAAGCTTCTTCAGGGATCTTCTCCCCATGCATGGTCCGCCAGACTCGGCGGGCTGCATCGATGACGACAAGAATCACTCCAATGACGAAAATCACCATCAGCACTGAATCCAGATAACCGGTGAAGCGCTGGGCTCCTGTCTTGTGGGTCAGTGGCCAGAAGATGTTTTCGATCGAAAGAATGCCGGCGGTAATGGTAGTTACTCCCACGAACACCATCGGAATCCCGGTAATCCACGCATACTGGCCTTTCCCCATATTGATGAGGAAGACCGTGGCAACCGCAAGCGCGATCGTCGCCAGCAACTGATTGCCGGTTCCGAACAGCGGCCAGATTGTCGAGATATTTCCGGTGTAGATGAGGTATCCCCATCCCAGAACTACCAGCGCAGTAGTCACCAGGTTTCCGGGAAGCCATGCATTGTCGCCGAATGGCTTGTGGACCTTGCCCATAAGTTCCTGCAAGACATAGCGGGCCACACGGGTTCCGGTATCGATCGTGGTCAGGATGAACAATGCCTCGAACATGATGGCGTAGTGGTACCAATAGCCCATCAAGGTCGCCATACCAGGCAGCCCGCGGAATATCTGCGCCATGCCGACGGCCAGTGAAACCGCGCCCCCAGTGCGCCCCGCCAGCTTTTCGCCAACCTCAGCCGAAAAAGTTCCAAGATTCACAGTGTGGTAACCCAGTTTGGCAAACAAATCCGGCGGCACATTGATGGCGAAGTAGTCACCAGGATGCATCGCGGTAGCCGCGATTAACGCGAGAACACCGACAAGCGATTCGCAAAGCATCGCGCCATAACCAATGAAACGCGCATCGGTTTCCTTATCGAGCATTTTGGGAGTAGTTCCAGAGGAGACGAGCGAGTGGAAGCCCGAGATGGCACCGCACGCGATGGTGATGAACAGGAACGGGAAGAGCTTGCCTTTGATGATCGGTCCACCACCATGGACAAATTCGGTGACCATAGGGAAATGGATTGCCGGATGGACGATAAACACGCCGATGATCAAAATCGCAATTGTCCCGAGTTTCACGTAGGTGGACAGGTAATCGCGAGGCTCCAACAGGAACCACACCGGCAGTACGGAAGCGATGAACCCGTAGGCGGCCATGAGCAATGTGATCTGATGTGGGCTGAAACTTAACGCGGAAGCGGCTCCGGATTGAGCCACCCAGTGCCCTGCCACGACTGCGCCGATGAGGAAAACCACGCCAAAAATACTCGGGCCCGCAATCCTGATCTGTCCGGTAGCCGACTTAAACATCCACAGACCCATGATGATGGCAATGGGTATGGTCATCCCGATGGTGAAGACTCCCCACGGGCTGTTCGACAATGCGTTGACTACGACGATGCCCAATCCAGCGAGAGTGACAAGGAGGATGAACAGAACCGCGACCATCGCCACTAGCCCGGCGAATGGGCTCACCTCAGTGCGGGCTATGTCGGCCAGCGATCGGCCTCGATGGCGGACGGAGGCGACCAGGATCATGAAATCTTGCACACATCCGGCAAGGACGCCACCGATCAGAATCCACAGGAAACCCGGAGCAAATCCGAATTGCGCAGCCAAGGTGGGCCCGACCAGCGGTCCGGCACCGGCAATTGCGGCGAAGTGGTGGCCGAAGAGTACCCACTTCGGTGAAGGAACGTAGTTGTGACCATCTTCATACAAGTGACCGGGTGTTGTGCGCCGATCGTCGAGAGCAAGCGCTTTGGCAGCGATGAAGGCGCTGTAGTAACGGTATCCGAGGGCATACACACACAATGCGCCAAGTAGAACCGGGAAGGTATTCATTGGCACGCTCCGTTAGAAGCCGATATTTCGTCTGTTTCAGGTGCAGGCAGGCTTGTCTACTCTTATCTGAACGGAGAGTCAATAGCTTTGTTTCGTGGGGAAGCTTACGAATCGGGAGTACGATGTATTCGTCAATACGGTCTAGCGAGTCTTCAGGATCCTTTCGCGATCCTCGGGCGCCAGCTTCTCACAGGCAGTTCGCAGCACTAGCCGCGGCGCAGGCTGACGAATCTTCATCAGGTACGGAATGGCTTTGACAGGATCAGCCTTGGCGGTCTCGCGGAGAAGCCAGCCGATTCCCTTCTGGACCATGTCCTCTTGATCCTGGAGGAGTTGATCGGACAACTTCGTGATCTGCTCGAACTGCGTCTTCTTGCGGGCGCAGTGGATTAGACCCACAGCCGAAGCCCTGCGACGCCATCGGTTAGGAGACTTCGCCCATTGAAAAACTGCCTTAAGTCGCGCCGGGTCGGCGAGAATCATGGGTCCGAGAACATAATGAACCAGGCAGTCGTGATCCGCCCAGCTTGTTACGCGATCGAGCCAGCTCTCAAAGATTCGGAATTCCTGATTGCCGAACTGCGCGGTCTGGTTTTGCAGCATAAGCACGGCAAAAATCTTCTCTTCGAGGATGCGGCCGCGAAACAGCTTGTCCGCAACCTGGACCATGAACTCCGGGCCGTATTCACCTACCATTTGCCGCCGGAACCGCACCGCCAGCTTTCGGAGTTCATCCGTGTACCATCCGCGGGAGGCAATCTCTTCTTTGAAGAACCGCTGCACATCCAGGGAGTGCGGTGCCGATCCGCCGTCTTTAATCACACGCCGGATAAATGCAGCAATGTATGCGGGGGTTTTGCGTGGCATGGCATGGCAAAATACACGATTTCCACAACGTAGTAAGTGATTTCAGTCATGCATATAGAAAGGGTTTGCTTCGGCACTGCTGAAGCAAACCCTCGATAGGCGATTACTACTCGACTGAAACCACGGTGACGGACTTGGGCGGGAGTTTCAGAACAAGTTTGCCATCCTGAGCCGTCGCCGAAACCGACTTCGGAACAACCGTATTGGGCGACTCGAAGGTATTCACGCTGTCGACCTTGGGAGCGGTCAGGGTCTGTCCGGTTGCGGACCTGGCGGTGATCCCCGCCACATTGGCATCGATCTCGACTGGCTGATCGGGATCGATATTGGTGATGGCCAGCCAGAGCTTGCCATTGGTGTCTTTTGCAGCGATAGCGTCGACGCGCGGTAACGTTATGTCGCCATGCGTGTAGGTACCGGTGTCGAAAGAAACCGGCACCAACGTCGCATCATGGAATGGGACATACATCTTGAACACGTAGTAGGTCGGCGTCAGAACCATCTTCTCTTTGTCGGTCATGATCATGGCCTGAAGCACATTAATCATCTGGGCGATGTTGGCCATACGCACGCGATCGGCGTGGCGGGCGAAGATGTTCAGGTTCAGCGCCGCCAGGACGGCGTCGCGGATGCTGTTCTGCTGGACCAGGAAGCCCGGGTTTGTCCCAGGGAGGGGAGCGTACCAGGCACCCCATTCATCGACCACGAGAGCGATCTTCTTGTCCGGATCGTATTTGTCCATGATGCCGGAGTAGCGGTTAATGAGGCCGTCCATCTGAAGGGTGAGCTTGAGGATCTGACCGTACTCGTCTTCGCCAAATCCAACCGACTTATACGGAGGCGGAAAGTGTCCGACCGTATAGGAATGCATGGAAAGGCCGTTAATATCCCAACTCCACTGGTGATGCTGCCAGGCCTTCATGATCGTGTCGGTCCACTCGACGAAACGTGGTTCCTCACCGCCGGGACCGACTGCAATCTTCAACATCTGGTCTTTATCCTGCTGTGCGGGATTGAAGTTGCGAACGAAGTGACTGTAGATCTTCAGTTGGCTAAGGTAATAGTCGGGAGACATATTGCCGCCGCAATCCCAGCTTTCGTTCCCGACTCCCATATACGCGATCTTGTAAGGCGCAGGATGACCATTCGCGGCACGCTCCTTCTCGAGTGTCGTAGGCTGTGCGGTCGTCATGTATTCCAACCAGTCTGCCGCCTCATGCGGAGTCCCGGAACCAACATTTACGGACACGTATGCCTCGGAACCAATCTGGCTGATGAAATCCATGAACTCGTGAGTGCCAAAGGTATTCGGCTCAATGACGCCGCCCCAGTTTGGATTCAGAGTGACGACCCGTTTGTTAGCGGGGCCGATGCCGTTGCGCCAGTGATACTCGTCGGCAAAGCAGCCGCCAGGCCAGCGGACATTCGGAACCTTTATTGCCTTCAGAGCGGCAACGACATCATTGCGGATACCGCGCGTATTGGGAATCTTGGAATCAGGCCCAACCCAGATTCCGCCGTAGATGCCGTGCCCCAAGTGTTCTGCAAACTGGCCGAAGATGTTGCGGTCGATCTTGGCGCCGGTTTTTGACGCATCGACGGACAATTCGACTTTCTGCCCGACTGCCGAAGTTGACGCTACAAGCACGGCGAAAGTGAAGATGATCAGAACTAAGTGCCTGAGAAGTGGCTTGAAGCACCCGAACGAAGAACGAAGCTTATCGTTTAGCGACCTTTGGAAAACGATGGGATTGTGTTTGCGCATGGTTGTAATCGTCATGCATTGTTTCACCGGAGCGAGGCTACTTACAACAGAATTGTTGCGATTCATGCCGTCTAAATCGATTCAGAGCGACCGCAAGTTCCATTTCGATGGCTTATACGAGGACAATGTGACCAGCATGAGGATTCGATTTATTCGATTGATTCCGTCTTGTATAGTTGCAGGCGCTCGCGTAAGCCAGCGGTATACCTAGTTACTTCGGGAGAAAGAACTCATGCGCAAGCTGTTCGCAGCCGCTTACATCCTCAGCCAGGTCCTGATGATTTCGTCTCATATGGCCGCACAGGAAACCGTCCGCGTTGAAACCGGCCAGATTAAGGGAGTCACCGCAGGTAGTGTGGTTTCGTTCAAGGGTATTCCATTTGCCGCCCCGCCCGTTGGCGATCTGCGCTGGCGTCCGCCGCAGCCTCCGGCAAAGTGGTCGGGCGTGCGGCAGGCGACCGAATATGGCCACGACTGCATGCAACTTCCCTTCCCCAGCGACGCCGCACCGCTTGGCACTAAGCCCGCAGAAGACTGCCTGGTGCTTAATGTATGGGTACCTGAGCATCGGACCGGCAAGTTGCCCGTGATGGTTTGGATTTATGGTGGCGGGTTCGTGAATGGCGGCAGTTCTCCGGCGGTATATGACGGATCACAGTTCGCGAAACGAGGGTTGGTTTTCGTGAGCTTCAACTATCGCTTGGGACGCTTCGGGTTCTTCGCTCATCCTGCCCTCACTAAAGAGAGCAAGGATGGGATGCTCGGCAATTATGGCTATATGGACCAGATTGCCGCGCTTAAGTGGGTACAGAAGAACATTGGTGCATTCGGCGGCGATCCAAAGGAAGTAACCGTCTTTGGCGAATCGGCCGGAGGTTTTGCCGTCCATATGCTAATGACATCACCGCTGGCGACCGGACTGATGCAGCGTGCGATGGTCGAGTCCGGTGGAGGGCGATCTGCTCTGAATAATACGTACTTGCACGAGAGCCGGGATGGAAAGCCCTCGGCTGAAGAGATTGGAGTCGCCTTCGCGAAGAAGAACGGAATCAGCGGCGATGATGCGGAGGCACTGAAGAAACTTCGAGCGCTTCCAGCAGAGACGGTGGTCGATGGATTGAACATGGCCAGCATGGGACAAGCGGCGTCGACATATTCCGGTCCAATGATTGATGGCAAGATCATCACCGCTCAAGCCGGCACGCTGTACGAAGCGGGAAAATACCAGCACGTTCCCATGGTGGTGGGCGCGAACAGCATGGACATCGGGTTTTCGCACGCGAAGAGTGTGGACGAACTTTTTGCTTCTTTTGGATCAAACGCATCCGCGGCGAAAGTTGCCTATGATGCCGCGGACAGCAAGAACCTGATGTTTCTTGGGATGAAGGTGGCTGCCGACCAGTTCATGATCGAGCCAGCGCGTTTTGTTGCACAGACGCTCTCTTCAGCGGGGGATCCCGTCTGGGAGTTTCGCTTTGCCTACGTCGCGGATTCGATGCGCTCGCAATGGCCGGGCGCTCCGCATGCTACAGAAATCCCATTCGTGTTTGATACCGTGAAAGCGAAATATGGATCAGCACTTACGCCGGAAGATGAAGCCATTGCCCGGCAGACGAATGAGTATTGGGCGAACTTCGCGAAGACCGGTAATCCCAACGGCCCCGGTCTCCCAAAGTGGCCGGAGTACAACGCCAAAAGCGATGAACTGCTGATCATTCAGGCCGGAGGTCCAGTGGCGAAACCGGATCCGTGGAAGACGCGGTTGGATCTCACGGAAAAAGTCGCAGAAGGGCAGCAGAGGGATAGCGCAACCAAATAGGCCGAGAGAGGGCGCTACTCACGTGACGAAACTCATGTCGTCCGGCAAGCGGTCCTCGATTTCTTGACTCCCGGCACTTACGAATCTGTGTGAGAACTTGAATCGTCCACTGAAAGCGGACTGGACTCATTCCACTTGTTCTCTCCCAGGACTTCGTCCTGGGCTACTTTCAAGCGTCTGCTCGCGCGGACTTGAGACCTTTGTTCCACTCCACCGCAGAAAAAGAGTTCTCACACAGATTCTACCGTGTCGGGCTATCCCGCGTCACCGCTCCGCGGGTCATGCCTTGCTCCACTGCTGAACTCAGGCGACGAGTTTTGTAAGTGCTCAAGGCATGGCGCTCGTTCCCCTTCCCAAAGGCTACGTTCTGTTTCATTCCGGCAGTGTGATCTGTCCATTCACCTCGAAGTTCCCGCTAATAACCGGGGCGCCAGTATCGGGTTGGCCGCCACCGACGGAAATGGTGTACTTACCTTGCGCCACAATGATGTTGCCGAGATCCGTAACCATGCTTAGATCGCGGCTGGTCAGATGGAAATCCACTTTCTGGCTGGCGCCAGGCTCGAGGTGCACGCGCTGAAATCCTCTCAGTGCTCGCAGCGGCGCACCGGGCACATCGGGAAATGTGAGGTAAAGCTGCACTACTTCGTCGCCCGCAACTTTACCCGTATTTGTTACGTTCACGGATGCGTCGAGAGGTTGATTCGCATCAATTGGCGATTTCGGAACAGTGAGATCGCTATATGCAAATTTTGTGTAACTGAGACCATATCCGAAGGGCCACAGCGGCTCGCCTTTAAAGTAGCGGTACGTGCGATTGCTCATCGAGTAGTCTTCGAAGTGCGGCAGTTGGTGAACGTCTTTATAGAATGTGACAGGCAGACGGCCCGCCGGGTTATTCTTTCCGCTCAAAGTCTCGGCAATCGCCGCTCCTCCTTCCTCCCCGGAATACCAGGCCTCAACAACTGCATTGGCATGTGCCTTTTCCCAGTTCGCCCCCAGCGCACTGCCGTTCATCAGAACGACAACAAGCGGCTTGCCAGTCGCAGCGACGCTTTGCACGAGATCTTCTTCCGGTTGAGGAATGTCGAGGCTGGTACGGTCGCCTCCCAAGAAACCAGGTAGATCGACGGGCATCTCTTCGCCTTCCAGACGGCTCGTGATGCCCACGACCGCGACCACCACGTCAGCATTTCTCGCCGCGGCAACTGCAGCGGGGTCGGGCGCATTATTGACTGGAGCCCACAGAAGCTGCGCCTCTGCCTTGCTGTTGGGAAGCTGTCCGTACGATACTTCGAGTTTCACTGGGCGGCCCTTTTGCAAATGAACCCTGCCAAAATTGGTGCCGCCGAACATCTGTGCGACTCGCCGATCGTCAACGGACACCCGTGCGAAGCCGTCCGTTTTGATGCCGATGAGGTAGTCGCCTGTCTGATTCGGGTTGAGAAATCCGGTCCAATCCACGGCTAGCGCCGACTTCCCTTTCGCCTGCTCAGGAAGACTGGCTTCGTTCAAATCCACGGTAGGCTCGACGCGCGAGGTGATCGGCGTAGGCTTGCCTTCCATTCGGAGTCCCGTACCGTATTCTGCCTTCAGGCCGGGTTTGCCGTCAGGCGTGGTGAGGACAGAGGCAGGCACAGGATTGCCCGCGTTCGACAGAAACTGCGTTCCCGGAACGTATGTGATTTTCGCCTTTGGAAATTCCGCCTTCATGCCTTCCAACACGCTGACCGTGTGCGTGGGAATGCCGTTGTAGTTGCCAAGTAACACGGCAGTCTGGTCTGCAAGCGGCCCGACGACGGCGATGCGCTGCACCGAAGATTTCAGCGGCAGCACACCATCATTCTTCAACAGCACCATGGATTCGTTTGCGAGTTGGCGAGCGAGGGCTCGATGCGCGGCACTGTTGAGCTGGCTTTCGTCAATCTTGCTATAGGGCACCATGTCCGGAGGGTCGAACATACCGAGACGGATGCGAGCGGTAAACAGGCGGACCAGCGCCGTGTCGATGGCGCTTTCCGGCAGATATCCCTGCTGGACGGCTTCGATGTACGGCTTGTAATCGTGATCGTCAGCGACTTTACCGAAGTCAATGCACTCGTTGTCCATGCCACGCATGAGCGAGATGGCTGAGGCCTGCGGCTGGGTCGGACGGTAATGATGGTCCCGAAAGATGTTGCGCACGGCTTCGCAGTCGGAAACAACGTAGCCCTGAAATCCCCAGGAGCCGCGCAGCAAGTGTTGAAGCAAAAACTGGTTCGCACAGGCGGGTTGACCATTGATCGCGTTGTAGGCACACATTACCGATCCGGCATGCCCTTCGGTGACAGCGGCGCGGAATGCCGGCGTGTAGGTGTCAAGTTGATCGTGTTTGCTGACATCGACATCGGCAAAATGGCGGGTGGGTTCCGGTCCGCTGTGAACGGCGAAGTGCTTCGGGGTGGAGATTGCGCGGTAATAATGAGGATCATCGCCCTGCATCCCGGTGACGTACGCGACAGCCAGGCGTGCGCTCAAGAAGGGATCTTCTCCGTAGGTTTCCTGGCCGCGGCCCCAGCGAGGATCGCGGAAGATGTTGACATTGGGCGCCCAGAAATCGAGCCCCTCGAAGATGTTCGAGTGACCAGCGCGTACGTTCTGTGCGTGCTTGATCCGCCCCTCGATACCGATGGCCGTAGCCATCTCATGAATGCGTGGTGTGTCGAACGTCGCGGCCAGGCCGATGGGCTCAGGAAATTCGGTCGTCCCGTTCACGGCGACGCCGTGAAGAGCTTCACTCCACCAGTCATACGCCGGAACTCCGAGTCGCGGAATCGCGCGCGCCTGGTTAACCAGTTGGGATGCTTTCTCCTGCAGCGTCATGCGCTGTACCAGATCAGCGGCGCGCTGTTCCGGAGTCAGGCTGGGATTCATATATGGCAATTTTGAATTATCTTGGGCAAATACAGTACAGGTGATGCTGAGCAGGACCAGTATTCTGAAATAGTTCATCCATCCTCCGTGAAGATGCTCGACTTGGGCTTACTGGCAGTGAGCCTGAAAACAGAGATTCTCACTGAAAAACTTCATTACGTGATTCTGAAAGCGATCAGCCACTCTACTCGTGTGTGTGCCCGGATAGATTTCAAAGCTGTTCGCAATTCCGTATTTATCAAGAGCATCGTGCAACTTGCTGGTGTCGAACCGCAGGCCATCCTGGTCGCCGACATCGATAGCTATGCCATGGTAGCGGCGCAGATTTCCGATGTACTGATCCATAAAAGCCAACGGTGCATTCGCCGTCCATTTCGCCAGAACATCCGGTTGAGGCACGCCGTCTTTAGTTGGCAGGTCAAGATATAGCGGCGGATTCTTTGGATCCGGCGACCACGCGGCGGCGGTCGCAAGCTGAGCGCGGGCAAAGAACGGGAGGTTTGCGGAATCGGCAGGCGTCTTTACCGACTCCAGTGTCTTAGCCATCTCGGCGTTCGGCGCGGCAGTTCGCGGCGACAGGCAACACGGGCTCATGATGTACAGACTGCCGAACACATCGGCATGTTTCATACCAATCCGGGTTGCGCCATAGCCTCCCATGGAGTGGCCGACCAGACCGCGGCTCTGACGATCCGGAATTGTGCGGTAATGGGCATCAATATACTCGACGAGATCGTGTGCAATGAACCGCTCGAAGTCGCCAGTCGTAACGGAACTCGAATACATCGAGCCGTTATGCAGCGTTTTCGAATCGGGCAGCACAACGATCATTTCCTTTGCGCCCTGTGCAAAGGCACCTTCGATGGTCTGCGGCACATGAATCTCGTGCGTCCATTGTTCGGCGCCAATGGAATAGCCATGCAGGGCATAAAGCACCGGATATCGGCGAGATTTTTCTTTTGCATAACTGGGAGGCAGGAAAACGAACACGTCACGGTCAACGGCATCGCCCTCCAGATTGCCTTCCAGCGCAGCTCCGTGCACTTTGATATGTTCGACCGTGACTGGCTTTGCTCCGGCTACAGGCGGAGGGACTTCGGTCTGGACTTGTGCCGCGAGTTGAAGTACCAGAGCGAGGCTCATCGCAAACGCAGTAAGTAGCTTTCTATTGTTCATGATCTGCTTTCTGATAGGCATCGTCATTTGAAATTGTGTGGAAGATCGCCATCCTGTGGCATCGATATGGCTGTCTCATTGCCGGTCACAAATTATTTATTACTGAAACGATTATTTAAAGGCTTTTTATTCGTACTTGTGTGTTCTTATACTGATCGAACCACGGGGTCCCAAAGCTGGTCCGTGAATCGCTCGAACCTGTCGACTAATCTCGCCGGCGGTGCTATCGAAACGAGACATCGATATTTTGAGGGTATTCAGACATGAAGGCACTTGTACTCCAGCAGCCCGGGCACGCATCAATTGAAACGGTTCCAGAGCCGTCCGCCCTCGACGGCAATATCCTGCTGAAGGTCCGGATGGTTGGATTCTGTGGTAGCGATCTGAATTCTTTTCGTGGCCTGAATCCTCTCGTCTCGTTCCCTCGGATTCCGGGTCACGAAGTTTGCGCGACAGTGGTGGAACCTGGTCTCAGCGGTGACCTCGCGGTCGGAACCGATGTGGCGCTGTCGCCCTACACGAGTTGCGGTAAGTGCGCATCGTGCCGTCGCGGGCGTCCGAATGCTTGCCAGTTCAACGAGACTTTAGGCGTGCAAAGAGATGGCGCGCTGACCGAGTTCATCGTCATGCCCCGAGAAAAGCTGTATCCGGCGAAACTCACCATAAAGGAACTATGCCTGGTTGAGCCGCTCACGGTGGGATTTCATGCCGTTTCGCGCGGACGGGTTACCGCAGAAGACAAAGTTGCAATCCTGGGCTGTGGCGGAGTTGGACTGGGCGCGGTCGCCGCGGCGAGTTCTCGAGGCGCAGTGACTATCTGCATCGATGTCGACGAAGAGAAGCTTCAACTCGCACGAGCCGCAGGAGGCACACACACGATCAATTCCAAGCAAGAGTCATTGCACGATTCCTTGTTGGCCATGACTGAGGGGCGCGGGCCGGACGTCATCATTGAAGCGATCGGCACGGCGGAAACGTTCCGTGCCGCTGTAGAAGAAGTCGCTTTCACCGGCCGGGTCGTTTACATCGGATACGCGAAACAACCGGTGAGCTACGAAACGCGGCTTTTTGTTCAGAAAGAACTGGACGTGCTTGGATCGCGAAACGCGCTGCCGGAAGATTTTCGAGCCGTGATCGGACTTTTAGAAGCGGGAAAATTTCCTGTCGTCCAGGCGATCAGTCGCGTGGTCGGTTTGGAAGAAGCGCCCGGCGCGTTGCGTTGGTGGAGCGAGAACCCGTCTCGCTTCAGAAAAATCATGGTCTCGTTAGACTGAGACCAGTCGCGAACTGGCGTGCCCAAAGTTCAGGGTGGTGTTTCGCGCTCGACCGCGGCAATTTCATCGCGCAGCGCCGCGATAAGCAAAGCGAATGGCGCCGCCTCCGTAGCTCCAAGTTGTTGGATCCGAAGTTCAATCTTGGCCAAGATTTCGGCGGCTTGCTGCAGTGCACTTGAACTGAATTGTGGCTGGCCAGCGGCCCGGCAAGCTTTCGCCTCATCCACTAGACTGAAACCGATATCTACATCCGCCTCGATGAACTCGATGCGAACTTTCTCCGCCACCGTGCGTCGCAAGAAATGCGGCAAATGAGTTCCAGTCTCCCGAGGTCAGGGGAAAGGTTTTCGCGCGCAGAGATATGCGCGCGTGCCTGGCGCGCGCACTCCACTTCACGATGTTAGTGAACAGCTCGCCTTTTCGTTGCAGGAAGATCGTAGCGATCGAGGTTCATCACCTTAGTCCAGGCTGCAACGAAGTCGTTCACGAACTTCTCGTTCGAGTCTGCGCATCCATACACTTCCGCCAGCGCACGGAGCTGCGAGTTCGAACCGAAAAGAAGATCAATACGGGTGGCTGTCCATTTCAGTTCACCGGTCTTGCGATCGCGTCCCTCGTACACGCCGCCCGAACCATTTGATCCCGGTTGCCATTGCGTATTCATGTCGAGGAGATTGATGAAGAAATCATTCGTGAGCACCCCCGGCCGCTTGGTCAAGACCCCATGCTTCGATTGGCCAAAGTTCGTGTTCAGCACACGCATGCCGCCGAGAAGAACTGTTAACTCGGGAGCAGTCAGCGTGAGTAGCTGAATCCTATCCATAAAGAGTTCCTCGACGGATCTCTTTTCGCCTTTGCGGACGTAGTTGCGGAATGGGTCCGCGGCCGGCTCCAGCACCGCAAACGAGTGAACATCTGTTTGCTGCTGCGAGGCATCGGTTCGCCCCGAGGCAAATGGGACGTGCACGTTGTATCCGGCCTTTTTCGCAGCCTCTTCAATCGCCGCGTTTCCCGCAAGAACGATTAAGTCAGCCAGCGAGATCTTCTTCCCTCTGCTGCCATTAGCCTGCGCGCTGTTGAAGTCTTTCTGGATCGTTTCCAACTTCTGCAGCACTTTCGACAGTTGCGCCGGCTGATTGACCTCCCAATCCTTCTGCGGAGCCAGGCGGATGCGCGCTCCATTCGCGCCACCGCGCTTGTCGGACCCGCGGAAACTCGATGCGGAAGCCCATGCAGTTGTGACCAGCTCGGAGAGCGTAAGACCGGAGGCGAGAATTTTTGCCTTCAGTGTGGCCTCATCTTTCTCGTCGATGAGTGCGTGATCGACCGGTGGAACCGGGTCTTGCCACAATTGCGGCTCTTTGGGAACCAGCGGACCCAAGTAACGCGAGATCGGACCCATATCGCGGTGCGTTAACTTGAACCAAGCTTTGGCGAACGCATCGGCGAACTCGTCGGGATGCTCGTAGAAGCGACGGGAGATTTTTTCGTAAGCGGGATCGAAGCGCAGGGCGAGGTCGGTCGTAAGCATAGCTGGCGCATGGCGCTTCGACGGATCATGCGCGTCGGGCATGGAACCGGCTCCTGCGCCGTTTTTTGGTCTCCACTGATGCGCGCCAGCCGGGCTCTTCGTTAATTCCCAGTCGTACTCGAACAGGTTCGCGAAGAAATTGTTGCTCCACTTTGTGGGTGTGGTGGTCCAGATGACCTCCAGCCCGCTGCCGATCGCGTCGGCACCCTTGCCACTGCGGAATTTACTTTTCCAGCCGAGACCCTGTTCCTCAATTCCGGCTGCTTCTGGCTCCGGGCCAACGAGCGCCGCATCGCCGGCGCCGTGAGTCTTTCCAAAGGTATGGCCACCCGCAATGAGCGCAACCGTTTCCTCATCGTTCATCGCCATCCGGGCAAATGTTTCCCGGATGTCGCGGGCGGCGGCAATTGGATCCGGGCTGCCATTGGGCCCTTCGGGGTTCACGTAAATCAGGCCCATCTGCACGGCGGCAAGAGGATTTTGAAGGTCGCGGTCGCCAGAATAGCGCTCGTCGGCGAGCCACTTGCCTTCCGGACCCCAGAAGATATCCTCTTCGGGTTCCCACGTATCTTCGCGTCCGCCGCCGAATCCAAAGGTTTTGAAACCCATCGACTCCAGGGCGACGTTACCGGCGAGGATCATGAGGTCGGCCCATGATATTTTTCGTCCGTACTTTTGTTTGATCGGCCATAAGAGTCGACGGGCCTTATCCAAGTTCACGTTGTCGGGCCAGCTGTTGAGCGGAGCGAAACGCTGCTGTCCAGACCCCGCACCCCCGCGGCCGTCACCGATCCGATACGTACCCGCGCTGTGCCAGGCCATGCGGATAAACAGCGGGCCATAGTGGCCAAAATCGGCGGGCCACCATTCTTGAGAATCGGTCATGAGCTTATGAAGATCTTTTACCACGGCCTGCAGGTCCAGGCTCTTGAACTCCTCTGAATAGTTGAACTCCTTACCCATCGGGTCGGATAAAGTCGAGTGCTGGTGCAGAACCTTCAGGTTTAGCTGATGGGGCCACCAATCCATGTTGCTTTGCACCCTTCGGGTGCCGTGCGCAACGGGACATTTGGCTTCGGTTGATGACGTTTGCTGCTGGGTTTGGGGCCCAGCCCCCGCGGCTGCGACGAGTTCTTTTTCCATATCTCACATCTTCTCGGCGCAGGAGGTAGAGGTAAAATATATCTTTCCTATGCCTGCCATAGGATTTGCCTCTTAGGCGATCGAGGAGTCAATGGAAGTTCACCAGCTTAGGTATTTCTGCGCAGTCGCTCGTCACGGAACATTCACCCGCGCCTCTGAGGTGGAACACGTCGCTCAGCCCTCTCTCTCGCAACAGATCCTTAAGTTGGAATCCGAGTTAGGCGCGCGGCTCTTCGACCGCCTGCCACGCTCTGCGAAGCTAACCGTGTTCGGTAAGGCTTTCCTGCCGAAGGCTGAACGCATTCTTCGCGAGTTGGACGAAGCCAAGACCGAGCTTCGCGACATGTCCGGAAATGAGAAGGGAGAGGTCGTTGTTGGAATCATCCCCACGATTGCGGCATATCTGCTCCCCAGATTGCTAAATGACTTCACCGTCCGGCATCCGCTGGTGACGGTCAAGATATTCGAAGATATTACGCCAGTACTGATCCAACGCTTACACGATGGGACGATCGACATCGCCGTGGCGGCATTACCGATGCCCGGGACCGAACTCGCGAGCATTGAACTGTTTGAGGAAAAGTTCTTCGCCGTGCTCCCGGAAAGACATCGACTTGCGTCACATGCTTCCGTGAGCCTGCCGGAGCTGAACCGGGAACCATTTCTACTCTTGAAGGAAGGTCACTGCTTTCGAGATAGCGTAATTGCGGCTTGCCGTAAATCGAGGATGTCGCCGAGCGTTATCTTTGAAAGTGGCCAGTTCGCCACAATACTCGCGATGGTCTCCGCTGGAATGGGGGTATCGGCTGTGCCAGCTATGGCAGTTCAGCCGCAGCCGGGGTGCAGGTTCGTTCCGATCTCAGGCAGGCACAGCACCCGCATCGTTGGGTTGGTAACCTCGCGCAACCACTACCAGAGCCGCGCACAACGACTGCTCATGAAGCAGATGCGGGATGCCTGCGGAGAGCCAGCGCGAGCCTCCTGATTAGATCGCCAACTTATCGCGTTCGGAGTCCATACTTGTACACTAAGAAAGGCAGCCAGCCTGAACTGCGTTCATGAGACCGGAAATCCAGGAAGCCATCGAGCTTTTGCGCAAACGCGATCCCAATAGTGCTGAGCGCGTTCTCGAACTGATTCAGCGGACCGTTTTTTCTTTCAGCATGAAGGTCTGCGGCCATCGTGAGGACGCCGAAGATACCAGCCAGGAGGTGCTCGTGAAGGCGACCGAACATCTGCCCAGGCTGGATGACCCCGGCGGTTTGACGACGTGGCTCTACACGGTCGCAAAAAATGCCTGTCTGATGCGCAGGCGCAAGTCGAAGTCTTCTCCCGCTGAAATGATGTCGCTGGATGAACTGATGCCTGACCGGGAGGAACTGGAAGCGCTGGAGCAGTCTGCGACCGATTCTCCGGAACATTCAGTTCTTCGCGAAGAAGAGGCAGAACGCGTACGCGACGCGGTGCTTCGCATCCCGCCGCAGTATCGCTTGATTCTGGTCCTGCACGATATGGAAGAGCTCTCGACAGAAGATGTTGCGCGGATCACCGGCATGACCGAAAACACGGTTCGAGTGCGCCTTCATCGTGCGCGGCTTTTCGTGCGCAAGGAACTTTCGACAAGCAGCAAACTAGAAGATCAGGAATCGTCAGCGCGCAGCTCTGCGAAGAGTTCCCGCCCGACTGAGCGACCGCAGAACTGCCGCGAGATGTTTGCCGCCCTATCGGATTATGTCGACCAGCGGCTCGCAGATTCGCTATGCGCCGAACTCGAAAAGCACATGTCGGGATGTGTACCGTGCCAAGCGTTCGTACAGGACCTGAAGCGAACGATCCGCGAACTCAAGACGTACAACTCCGAGTCGATGGACAACCACGCTGCCGCTGCCATTCGACGCGTGGTCTTGCAGAAATACGAAGCAGCGCTGAGGCGATCGAAGTCGGCAGCGAATTAGGTTCTCACCACAGAGACCACTGAGGCAAAGGAATCTAAGACTAAACTCTCCGATTGAGCTGCTCACACATGCGTATATCAGCACCTAATTTGAAATCTTAGATTTTCAGTTACCTCCGTCCCACCCTGAAACTTCCGCCAAGAAATAGTCTGTCGTGTCCTTGTAATAAAGGACGGGAATAGTGCATTTCATCGTTGTAGCAGCCAGAAGCGCTGGAGTCATAAACGATGATCGAAGCAAAAGTCACGCTTACTCAGCCACTTAGCAACAAACGCCAATTCGTCGCTCGCACCGGGAGCGGCCATCACCTGCTGATCGACGACAAAGATGGGGCAAGCGGACCCAAACCGATTGAACTGGTAGCTGCCGGCCTTGCTGGGTGTACCGCTTTCGACGTCATCTCTATTTTGCGTAAAAAGAGGATGTACGTAACCGACTATGAAGTGCAAGTCGAAGCCGACCAGGCGCCGCAGCCGCCCGCTGTGTTCGAGAGGGTCCGCCTGCATCACGTGGTGAGCGGCGTGGATATCGACCGCAAAGCCGTTGAAGACGCGATCCGCCTGTCGGAGGAAAAGTATTGCAGCGTCGGCGCGATGATCCGCAAAACAGCCGAGTTCGATACCACTTTCGAGCTTCGCGAGGTTGAGGTGGAAGACGACTCACCCAAGGTTATCGACGGAGCTGTTCGTTAGGAACGACTCATGCCGGCACTTAATACAAGTTTGTGGGCACGCCCCTTACTACGCGCCAGCCTTGTCATGAGCATCGCGCTGCTGCTCGGGCCTGTAGTGCTGGCCCAAACGACACCAGATCAGGCGGCAAATACAGCAAGCGCAACCACAATTGGAGTAACCGGGGGCGAGCCGATCACGTTGCAGCAGGCAGTTCAGATTGCACTAGAGAAGAACCCTCTGCGCAAGGCGGCCCTTGCAGATCAGAAGCTCGCGTTGTCCGGCGTCAAGCAGGCGCAGGCGATGCTTTTGCCACACATAGGATTCTCGGAGACGGCGACGCGTGGCAACGATCCTGTGTACGTCTTCGGTACCAAATTGCGCCAGCAACGCTTCACTATGCAGGACTTTGCGCTCAGTAGCTTGAATCGGCCAACCCCGATTGACAACTTCAGTGCACGATTTGGCGGGGAGTGGAACCTGTTCGACTCGCTCTCCAGTTGGCGCAATCTCTCGCGCACGCGCTTCATGCAGCAGGCGGCCGTACAACAACTTGAGCGCACCGATCAGGAGTTGGTGTTTCGTGTGGTGCAGGCTTACTACGGACTGCTTCTCGCACAGAAGCAGCTCGACGTAGCGGAGCAGTCGAATACGACGGCACAAGCGCTTCTGGAACAAGCGAAAAATCGCTACGACTCGGGATTAGTCGTTGAGTCGGATTTCTTGAGCGCGCAAGTTAACGCAGCCAGCCGCCAGCAGGAACTCATCCGTGCGCGGAATGCGCTGAGCCTAGCTCAGACGGAGCTGGGTGTCGCACTTGGGCTTGCTACACCGGCTGCTTTCAATCCTGCGGAAGCGCTGGCTGAGAAGCGCCCGGCGGTTAGCGCGTTGTCCGATCTGGAGAGCACTGCGCTGGCTACTCGTCCCGACTTGAAGCAGATTCGTTCTCAGGAATCCGCGCAGCAGCAGTCCGTCAGCATGGCTAAAGCAGCATTTGGCCCAAAGCTGAACGCATTCGGATCGTGGGAGAGTGATACCCATAGCATGTTCTCGAATGGTGGTAACAACTGGGTCGCGGGCATGGAATTGAAAGTGGATATCTTCGCCGGCGGCGCGAGGCGGGCAAACCTGTCTCAACAACAAGCCATGCACGAGCGCATAGTCGCGGGAAGACAGACATTCGAGAACCAGGTTCGTCTGGAAGTGCGCCGAGCTTTTTATGACTTCGATTCCGCTTGCCAGCAAGTCGACGTCACGCGCGCCGCCTCGGATCAGGCAAAGGAAAGCTTGCGGATCAGCCGTAATCGTTACGATTCGGGGCTAGCCACCATCACTGACCTACTGCAGATTCAACAGGCGATGACGCAGGCACAGACAAATTATTGGACTGCCATTTATCAGTGCCGGACCAGCTACGCAAATCTGCAACTAGCGAGCGGCACGCTGAATTCGCAATCGTTGGTGAATCCATGAATCGTAACCAGATTTTTGCTCTCACCCTATCCGGGGCTCTCATTGCAGCGTTAGCGGCATGCTCGAGCGAGAAGAAAGAGCAGCCCGCAGTGCGCGAATCCATTTCGGACGTGTCGGTCGTTGTCGTCCAGAGATCGACGTCGCCCGATTACATCGAAAGCACCGGAACGGTTCGCGCTGTCGAATCGGCACAACTTTCGGCACAAGTGGTTGCTTCCGTCACGGGCGTGACCGTGCGCGAAGGCGATCGCGTTCGCAAAGGTCAAAGGCTGGTCACGCTTGATGACGCGCAATTTCGTGCCGGCACGGAGCGCGCCACCGCTGCGGTGATCGCGTCTGATAAAGAGGCGTCTGCCGCACAAGCCAGCTACGACCTGGCTGACGCCACGGTAAAGCGCTACGAGAATCTTTTCAGCAAGAAGTCGGTTAGTCCCCAGGAGTTTGACGAGGTGAAGGCGCGGTACAACGCCGCGCAGGCCCAACTGGAGCAGGCGCAGGCGGGACAGGCCCAGGCGCGCGCTGCCCTGTCCGAAGCAAAGACACTACAGAGCTACACGCGGATTCTTGCACCCTTCGATGGCGTGGTAATCGACAAGCGAATTGAGGTAGGCAATCTTGCGTCGCCGGGCATGCCTCTGCTCACGGTGGAAAACACGGGCCGGTATCGCCTGGAAGCAGGCGTAAATGAAAGCGACATCGCATCGGTTCGGATTGGCATGACGGTTCCGGTCAGAATTGAATCGCTCACGCCAGAACCCATTCTGGCCAAAGTCGCGCAAATCGTTCCTGCCGCCGACCCCGCAAGCCGGAGCTTTCTCGTGAAACTCGATTTGCCGAGCATTCCTAACCTGCGCTCCGGGCTTTTTGGACGCGTCAGCATTCCGAAAGGCAATCGCGAGATATTGCTGGTTCCACGCACCGCCGTTCTCAATCGCGGACAGCTACAGGCGGTTTACGTGGTCGGTAGCGACCAGGTCGCAGCACTGCGTTACATCACACTTGGGCACCTGCAGGACAAGAGCATCGAGATCCTCTCAGGTATTGAGTCGGGAGAACGATTGATTGTTGATCCCGGACAGCGCGATCTCAGCGGCAAACTGGTGAAGCAATGAAGCCGGATTCAACAAATTCGGGGAGTCAATCACCAGCCATTCCCAACGACGGAAAAGGTACGGGCACGCTCGAACGGAAGGGATCCGGCGCACTGCAGTTGGCGGGCGCAGTGGCTCATGCTTTCATACAGTCAAAGCTGACGCCGTTGATCATCATCGCGGCATTACTGGTAGGCGCATTCAGCATCTGGCAAACGCCGCGGGAAGAAGAGCCGCAGATTGTCGTTCCCATGCTGGACGTCTTCGTACAGATGCCGGGTGCTTCGGCTGCCGAAGTTGAGCAGCGCGTAAGCATCCCTATGGAGAAGTTGCTCCGTGAGGTGCCCGGTGTAGAGTACATCTACTCCATCAGCCATCCTGGCATGAGCATGATTGTGGTGCGCTTTTACGTGGGCACGAAGGAAGAAGATGCGATCATCAAAACGTACAACAAGCTGTATTCGAATTTCGATCGCATCCCGCCCGGCGTTTCGCAGCCGCTGATTAAAGTCCGATCGATCGATGACGTGCCTATCATGGCACTCACTCTCTGGGGGCAGGGGTACGACGATTATCGCCTTCGCCAGGCGGCCGGCGAATTGGAGAATCAGCTAAAGCAGTTGAGCGATGTTTCGGAGACAAAGATCATCGGCGGCCGCCCTCGAACTGTCCGCATCATCCTCGATACTACTCGCCTTGCAGCGTACGGGCTCACGCCAGGTGCGGTTGTCAATCGGTTGCAGGCAGCCAATGCACGGCAGATTGCAGGCAGCTTTGCCGCTGACAATCGCGAATTCCAAGTCGAAGCGGGACGTTTCCTGACGACACCCGAGGATCTCAGGCAGATCGTGATTGGAGTACATCAATCACAACCGGTTTATCTGCGCGACGTGGCGGAAACAATCGAGGACGGTCCGGCGGAACCGAGCAGCTATGTGACGTTCGCAAATGCTCGCGGAAGCGGCACGCCGGGCGCCGAGTATCCGGCGGTCACCATCACCATCGCGAAACGCAAAGGAACAAATGCGAGCGTGCTGGCCGAGCAGATTTTGAGCAAGGTTGATTCGCTCCAGGGATATCTGCTTCCGAAAGACCTGAATGTTACCGTCACCCGTAATTATGGCGAAACCGCCAAGGAAAAATCGGATGAACTGCTGAAGCATCTGCTGCTCGCGACCCTTTCAGTCACGTTGCTGATCGCACTGGCGCTCGGCTGGCGCGAGTCTGGCGTGGTACTGCTCGCAATTCCGGTGACCCTGGCACTGACGCTGGCCATCTTCTATTTCTATGGCTACACGCTGAATCGAGTCACGCTGTTCGCGCTGATCTTCTCCATCGGCATTCTCGTCGATGACGCAATTGTGGTCGTCGAGAACATCGTCCGCCACTTCCGTCTCCCGGAAAATCACGGACGCAACCTTGCCGAGGTGGCGACCGAGGCTGTCAACGAAGTCGGCAATCCCACGATCCTCGCAACCTTCACCGTGATTGGCGCCATTCTGCCAATGGCATTCGTTCGTGGATTGATGGGACCATACATGCGGCCTATTCCAGTCGGCGCATCGGCTGCGATGCTGTTCTCGCTGGGCGTCGCCTTTGTCGTATCGCCGTGGGCGGCACTCCGTCTGTTGAAGCACTACGCGGGTGAATCCGCCGGCAAGCACGATACGGAAGGCTGGACGACCAAGCTTTATCGACGGTTGATGGAACCCCTGATAGCAAACGCGAGACTTCGTTTGATGTTCTTCGGCGGCGTCATGGTTCTACTGCTCGCGGCAATTGCATTCATCCCGATGAAGCTGGTTCGTGTGAAGATGCTGCCGTTCGATAACAAAAGCGAATTTCAGGTCATTATCGACATGCCTGACGGCACGACGCTGGAGCAGACGACACGTGTCGCACAGGCACTAGGCAACTACCTCCGCGATCAACGCGAGGTGGTGAACTATCAGATCTATTCGGGCACCTCCGGACCCTATAACTTCAACGGGCTGGTTCGTCATTATTTTCTGCGCAGCGGCCCAAATGAGGCCGATATCCAGGTGAACCTGTTGCCGCGCCAGGAGCGCTCTGCGCAAAGCCATGAGATAGCGCGGCGCCTGCGCCCGGAATTGCAGAAGATCGCCGCCCCTTTCGGCGCTCGCATCAAGGTCGCGGAGGTTCCGCCCGGTCCGCCAGTTCTGGAAACACTGGTGGCCGAAGTCTATGGACCTACCCTTCAGCAGCGGATGCAGATCGCCGCTGAAGTGAAGAAGATCTTCCAGCAGACGCGCGGAGTCACGGACGTCGATTGGTATGTCGAAGACCCGCAGACCAAGTACAGTCTCAATGTCGACCTCGACAAGGCCGCCCTCCACGGTGTTGCCTCAAACGATGTAAGCCAGACCGTTGCGATTGCCCTAAGCGGCGCCAGTGCCGGACTGCTTCACGTTGCCAATACCCGCGAGGATATCCCTATCATCGTGCGCCTCTCGCGCGCCGACCGCTCCAATCTCGGCAGCTTAGAGAATCTGAAACTCCCCAGCGCTTCCGGCCAGCAGATCGCCATTGGTGAGGTGACGCAGTTGCAGCAGGGCACAATCGACGCCAGTCGCTACCGGAAGAACATGTTGCCGGTGGTCTATGTCACGGGAGATGTCGCTGGCGACGAAGAGAGCCCGGTCTATGCCATCCTGAAGATGAGCGACGCGATAAAGCAGATCAAAACGCCGGACGGATACGGCATTCAGCAGTTGTTTGGTACCACTGCTCCGGAGCAGACAGAACGGCCGAGCCTCAAGTGGGATGGCGAGTGGCACATCACCGTGGAGGTGTTCCGTGATCTCGGCCTGGCATTTGCAGCGGTGCTCATCCTTATTTATGTGCTCGTGGTGGGCTGGTTCCGCTCTTTCCTGACACCGCTCGTGATCATGGCGCCGATCCCGCTAACGTTGGTTGGAATCCTTCCGGCGCACGCGTTGATGGGAGCATTCTTTACCGCGACGTCAATGATCGGATTCATTGCGGGTGCCGGGATCATCGTACGTAATTCCATCATTCTCGTTGACTTCATCGAATTACGTCGCGCACAAGGAATGTCGCTTGAGCATGCGGTTGTTGACGCGGGCGCTGTACGCTTTCGCCCAATGCTGCTCACCGCTGCTGCTGTTGTTGTCGGCGCAAGTGTCATCTTATTTGACCCCATTTTCCAGGGCCTCGCGATTTCGCTCATGGCCGGCGAAGTAGCCTCCACCGTGCTCTCGCGTATGGCGGTGCCGGTCCTTTATTACGTGGTGCAGAAGCGGTTTGGGCCTCCGGAGACACACATTCACTCCGCGGAAAACATCGCCGAGTGCGAAGTTGCGCAGTGCGATCTTCCGCAGCAGGTAACGAACTGACGCCATTTTGATTCGAGGAGAAAAGTATGACCATCGAACGCGCGCTCCGAGCCATTGCCGGTGCATTCGTGCTGCTCTCAGTTGCTCTCGGATATCTCGTTAATCCCTACTGGTATCTGTTCACAGCTTTCGTAGGACTGAATCTTTTTCAGTCGGCATTCACAAACTGGTGCCCGATGATGACGTTCTTACGAGCGTTGGGCCTGCGACAACAAGGATGATAGGATCGCACAAGAATTGATGATGGTGCGCCTTCGCTGAGGCTCCCGGCCAGACATTTCACGATGGCGCGAATAAGACTGCTCCTCGCATTCTCCTGGTCCTTTCAGCGATAGCTCATTTGCTCGATCTGCTCGGGATATCGCGCTCCTTGCACTTCGATTTGTGACGCCGCCGTTTCAATTTGGCCGATCTCCTCCGCGCTCAGTTCAATGTCAGCGGCTCCAAGATTTTCATCGAGACGATCCAGCTTCGTTGTGCCCGGGATGGGTACTATCCACGGCTTCTTTGCCAAAAGCCACGCGAGCGCGATTTGCGCCGCTGTCGCCTTCTTCTCATCCGCAAATCTATTCAGCAGAGCCACCATCTTCTGATTCGCATCGAGGTTCTCCGGGCGAAAGCGTGGAAGTGTGCTGCGAAAATCAGCGCTGTCGAATTTCGCCTCAGGAGTGATCTTCCCCGTAAGAAAACCTTTGCCGAGCGGGCTGTATGGAACGAAGCCGATGCCCAGTTCTTCCAATGTGGGCAAGATCTCCTGTTCCGGTCGCCTGAACCACAGCGAATACTCGCTTTGCAGCGCAGTGACAGGTTGAACGGCATGCGCTCGGCGAATCGTTTGCGCGCCTGCTTCGGACAATCCGAAGTGCTTCACTTTCCCTTGCTGGATCAGGTCTTTTACCGATCCAGCTACGTCTTCGATCGGCACGTTAGGATCAACCCGGTGCTGGTAATAGAGGTCGATTGCATCGACCCTCAGGCGGCTGAGCGAACCTTCCACGACCTGCCTGATGTGCTCAGGCCGGCTGTTCAAGGCGCTCCACCGCTCCCGATCACCGGGAGCAGGCGCCCAGCCGAACTTAGTTGCGATCACCACTTTTCCACGGAAAGGAGCAAGGGCTTCACCCACAAGCTCCTCGTTCGTCAATGGCCCATACACCTCGGCGGTATCGAAAAACGTGACACCACGTTCGACCGCGGCGCGAAGCAGAGAGATCATCTGCTGCCGATCTTTGGCGGGCCCATACGACCAACTCATACCCATGCAGCCGAGGCCGATTGCAGAGACTTCAAGATTGCTATTTCCAAGCTTGCGTTTCTTCATTGTTTCGATCTCCATGTCTAGTAGCGCTCCCAAACAACTCTCCAGCGCTCGTTCTGGTCGGTTGATTTCACCGTCAGGCGATTGCCGGAAATCTGGTACGCGCGCTTCAGTTCTTTGCCGATGAGCGTTCGTACGAGTGCGCCCTCGATGTGAAATGTGAAAGTGGAAGAATCGTTGACCGTATAGCTGCCGTACGAAGCCTCGTAACCGCCTTGCGCGTACGCACTACCAGTCTGAGGCGTTCGATACATCACCTGGACAGATGCCTTGCCGTCGTTTGTGAAAACGAACATGCCGGCACAATCAGCTTTGTGCAGTTGTCCATCGGCGGCGGCCTGTTCGAGGAAAACCAGTTTCCACGCACCGACCAGGGGATTCCGATTAGAGCCGCCTCCAGATTGCGCTGACAGTCCTGCACCAAGCAGCAATAGACTCAAAAAGAGCAGCGATTTCGTCTTCGTTCTTCGCACCTAAACATTAGAGACCTTTGGGCCAGTGATGGGATATCACAATCCTGCCGATTCATTGCCTAATCCTGTCGCGACCGAGCATTTTATGGAGATAGGCAGCCCGTGCGGGCGTAAGATTCAGTGAGGAAACCGTCCGTGGTCACGCTGGCGAAACACGAAAAAGAAACAAGGAAGGAACCATCTGCGGTTAGTGAACTGCGGGCGGAGCTTGCGCGCAAGATCGCTGCTCACGCTCTAAGCGCTGGCGAACATGCAACCGCAATACCGGGCCTGATCCTGTACCGGCGAACAGACACGACTGCTTGTCATCCTGCCACCTACGAACCGAGTTTCAACCTGTTCGTGCAGGGCAAGAAACGTGTCACTCTCGGCGGGACCAGCTATCTTTGCGACGGATCAACCTTCCTGCTGAGTTCCCTTGATCTTCCGGTTGTGAGCCAGATCGTGGAAGCAAATGAGCAAGTGCCTTTGCTTTCCATGCTGCTCAAGCTCGACATGACGGCAGTCAGAAAAATTCTGAGCAACGCGGAATTTCACTCTCAGAGTGATTCATCCGATGCCCCAGGCCTCGCAATCGGGAAGACAACGCCGGAACTGCTCAACCCATGCTCCCGGCTTGTCGACCTGCTTGATGCTCCCGAACATATCCCCTTCCTCAGCAGCCTCATCCAGCGCGAAATTGTGTATCGACTCCTTCGAGGTCCCCAAGGAGCGCGTCTTCGCGCGATTGCAACACTCGGCGACCAGAGCCAAAGAACTGCGAAAGCCATTGCCTGGCTCAGAGCCAATTACGCCAAACCTCTGCGCGTGGAGGAACTGGCAGAAGTTGCTCGCATGGGGACGTCAACGTTGCACCATCATTTCCGCGCGCTAACCGCCATGAGTCCACTGCAATACCAGAAACAGCTTCGACTGGTAGCTGCGCGAGAGCGCATGCTCGCTGAGGGTCTGGATGCCGCGAGCGCCGCATTCGAAGTTGGATACGAAAGCCCGAGTCAGTTCAATCGCGAATACAAACGTTTCTTCGGCCAACCGCCACTGCGCGATATCAAAGCACGTCGTTCCACTGAATCCGTAACTCTTCGAGATTGACATTGCGCACCGGCAGCGCAGAGGCAGCTTCGCATTGTCCGGCTCACTCGGTCGTGAACGGACATGCGAAGGATGACGTAGCGTAATCTATTGTGATCTATCGGCTTTGCAGTCAATTGCGGATAGAATCGAGATACAGTTGATTTTTGTTTCCGACCAATAACAAGGGAGTCTTCATGCGTCCTCGGCTGCAAACATTTCTGCTGGCCTTTTCGTACTTTGCGTTCTTGCTTGGAATTCCAACGCTCGGGGCAGACGCGAGCCTCCAGATGAAGGTGTCTCCCAAAGGCTACCTCGATGCGCGCGGCGTCAGCATCATGCTCTACGACAGCGCTTTCAGCCCGATCTTCTTCGACCAGAAGGACGCGGGTATGCAGATCATTCTGCATGGCAGCCGCATTGCTACCAATGGCAGCCTGCGCCTGCTTGCCACTCCTGAGCAGTGGGATGCGATCCCGAGGATCAAAAGCCATCAGGCCGATAAGGAACACAATCGTCTTACTGCCGATCTCTCGTACCCCGAGTACAAGCTCGACTACCACGTTGTCGTTAATGCTGAACCGGGCGGAGTCTGCGTGCGGGTGAATCTCGATCAACCGTTGCCGGCGAACCTTGTCGGACGTGCCGGATACAATCTCGAGTTTCTCCCGTCCATCTATGTCGACAAGGACTACATCGTGGATAACAAGGTCTTCGGAGTTATGCCGCGTTATCCCGAGGATCGGATGACGACCGCGCCACCGAAACCCGATGATCCGAAACGGGTGTGGTACGTCGAGCAATGGCACCAGGCGGAAGGTTACACTGAGCCCCTGCCCTTCGCCTCCGGCCAGACGATGACTCTCGGCGCGACGGACCCGCTCCATCGTATCAGTGTGAGTTCGGAGTCCGGTCCGCTTCAGCTCTTCGATGGTCGCGATAAAGCGCAAAACGGCTGGTTCGTCCTCCGCACTCTCATTCCCGAGGGGAAAACGAAAGATGCTGTGGTCTGGCACATCCGGCCCAGCTACATTCCGGATTGGATCCGGCAGCCCGTGATCGCTCATAGCCAGGCCGGCTATGCGGCGGATTTCTCGAAAGTCGCGGTTTTCGAGTTAGACCCGAATTTCGATGCGCCGAGGACCGCGAAGCTATTGCGACTCAACGACGACGGATCGTTCAAAGAAGTATTCGAGGGCCCGATCTCCACGCCCACACCCTGGTTGCGCTATGTTTATTCGAAATTCGATTTTTCGTCGGAAAAAGAACCGGGCCTGTATGTAATCGAGTACGCCGGTCAGCGTAGCGACGTCTTTCCCATCGCTCCAAACGTATACGACCAGACCTGGCAAACCACCCTCGATGCCTTTCTCGCCGTGCAAATGGATCACGTTTCGGTGCAGGATGGCTATCACATGTGGCACGGTGTCGCCCATCTTGATGATGCTCGTCAGGCACCGCCAAATACGCCTCATTTCGATGGCTATCGAATGGGCCCGGACACGTTCTCGCCTTACAAACCGGGAGAGCACATACCGGGTCTGGACGTGGGCGGGTGGTTCGATGCGGGCGACTTCGACAACGATGATTACGGCCAGTACGCGACCATTCAGAATCTCTCGCTCGCGTACACGACGTTTCACGTGAAGTGGGACGAGCTTTCCGTTGACGAAAAGGCTCGCTCAGTCGAAATGCACCGCCCGGATGGCATTCCCGATATTGTGCAGCAGGTCGAGCACGGCGTGCTACAGCAGCTTGCGCAAATCCGCGCGGTAGGGCACCCATTCGTTGGAATCCAGTCGGCATGGTTGCGCGAATACACCTTCGTGGGCGATGCCGCTTCACAGACTGACAATCGGCTGTACGACCCAAAGCTCTCGCCAAACGAGATTAGAGGCAACTACTCCGGCAAGCCGGACGACCGCTGGGCCTGGACCAACTACTCGACGTTTAACCAGTACGGTGCCACCGCCTCGCTCGCCGCCGCTTCTCGTGCGCTCAAAGGCTGGAACGATCCTCTCGCGAAGGAGTGTCTCGACGCCGCTATAAAACTGTGGAATGACGAGCAGAAGCACCCGGCACCCAACCCGTCGCGGGGCGGTTTTGCCCGCTTCGGCCCGCCGGATTGGTCGGCGGCACTCGAGCTCATGATCGCTACCAACGGTGCCCAGCCTTATAAGCAGCGAGTCGAGGAGCTGTTCCCGGCGATGCTCGATCACATGCAGTTCCGTGGCTGGACAGCCGTGCGGGCACTGCCATACCTCGACGCAAGCTACAAGGCAAAATTCAAATCTGTGCTCGTGGCCTGGTTGCCGCAACTGAATCGCGAGCTGGACGCGACTCCCTTCGGCGTGCCTGCTACACGCCGCGACTGGGGTGGCTCGGAACAGGTTGCAGATTTCGGTACGGAGATGTATTTCCTTCATGAAGCATTTCCGGATGTTGTCGGTCCGGAATATACCGTTCGAGCGGCCAACTACCTGCTGGGCACCCATCCGGTTTCGAGCGAATCGTACATTGCTGCCATTGGCACGAAGTCAAAACTGCATACCTATTCCAATAACCGTGGCGACGATTCCTATATTCCGGGAGGCATGATCCCTGGCTACGTCATCATTCAGCCGGATTTTCCAGAGTGCATCACCGACTTCGGCATGCTTTGGTTTGAGGATGAAACTACAGTCTCCGCGGCCAGCAGTTGGGTCCTGGAAGCGAACGCTGCGGCGGCCATCGTCAAGGAAAAGGCGGGCGAGGTTCGCACGCCCAGAGATTAATGTCTCCGTGTCGGTTGATGCAGCACGAGTGGGAATTTTCGGTGCTCCGCAGTTCGTATGCAGCGCTGAATGAGCACGCAAAGACTTCTGATCATGGTCAATCAAAGGGGACTTAGCTTGCCGTCACATCATTTCAGGAGAATTGCGAACATAATCCGCGTGTGTGTCTGAAGTCGAGCCAGCTTTTGGGCACTGCTCGAAAGTTTTGTTGCCTAAAGGCAATCCATTCGGCCGCCAGCCCATTTCCACTTTGCCGAGACCAACTGATACTCGAGGTAGGTTGCTAGATGGAAACCCGCCCGGCAGGCCAGGAGTGACAACCATCTGCCCTGCCACATGAGTGGCGATTCTTCCTGACTACGACTAAGTTGCGTAATGGACGGCGCACGTCGCGGCAACAGGAGTGTAGAACGCTGCTCGCGCCAAGCTTTTTCATCTTCGACGAAATGATGCTGTATCAGCAGGTGAAGCTTACTGCCTGTCACGTCAGAGCTTGCCCATCGCAGTCCTGCGTCTTCGACCCATCGAGCCAAAGACCGCGGCAGCGGCGTGATTAGAAATCTTTCCAGCGGCGATGGAAGTTCGGCCAGGAACAAATGGCGGCAAAGCAACAGCATGAGACCGCAAGCACGAGCAGTTCGCTCGGGCAGTGCCAGCGAGGTTATGGCACGCCATAACTTCTCCTCTCCAGATTTAGACATCACAAAAACCGCGATTTCATAAAGCCATGACGGCCGAATCCACCCGGAGAGGAAATATCGAAAGCAATGAAGCAGTTGCCAGATGAAAGTGTACTCGTCGCACATGGTCGGGAATTCAATTCCACGAAGGGCTTTGGTTTGTCGACGCGACCATGGATCAAAGTTAATCTCGAGTTTGATGCGCGAACGCCGCTCCCATAAATGGTGGTGCAGTTCTACGTAGCTGGCACTCTGAAGCGCATAGATGTCCTTCATTCCATAAAACGCGCGCCCAAGATGCCGAAAGAACTTCGTCTCACCCGAGTCGTCGTAGGAGAGGTACTTATACTGCAGTTCGCGCAATGCTCCGCACGCAGAGCGATAGCTGTCCGGGCGGATCAGGATGTCGAGATCCTGCTGGTGACGCACGCCAAAGGTCCATGTGTAGCCGGGCACAAGAGAGAATCCCTTGCTTACTTGAGAGGGCCGCATGTGAGCGAAGAAAGACAGGGCCGGCCCGTGCGGTGGATAACCGAGGCATTGAAAAACCAAATCGGCAATCGTCCGCTGTCTCACGCCGTACTCGGATTCCTTTTTCTCAAGTTCAGCACCAGGCGCAGAATCGAAGCCTGAACGCGTGAAGGATGCTCAATGAGCGTGGGGAAGCCACACGGCATCCGTCTTTCGGTCTACGAGCGCAATCCGTTTTTTGCAATCACCGCCTTCAGCATCTCCTTGTCCAGGCTCAGATCGGCCACCAGCTTCTTCAGGCGTGCGTTCTCATCCCGTAGTTGTTTGGCCTCCTGTGCCTCGCTCGCCTCCATGCCACCGCACTTCGCCTTCCACGCATAGATCATGTGCTTGCTCACGCCTACCTCGCGAACGACGTCGGCGGCTCGGCGACCTGCCTCCATCTGCTTCAGCGCAGCGATGATCTACCCCTCCGTGTGCTTGCTCCTCGACATGCTTCCGCCCCCTTCCCGGACCCGTTTAGTGAGCGGCTCCCCAAAAGTTAAAACAGATTGAGAGTTAGTTCCGGCAGACTCCAGAACACCCGGAAGGGGGATTTGCCGTGAAGAGGAAGCGTTTTTCGGTGGAGCAGATCGTGGCGGTTTTGAAGCAGATGGAACTGGGAGTTCCGGTGGCGGAGCTGATCCGCCAAGTGGGGATCACCGAGCAGACACTGTATCGCTGGAAGAAGCAGTACAAGGGAATGGAGACGGACCAGATCCGCCAGTACAAGCAGTTGCAGGAAGAGAATGCACGACTGAAGCGATTGGTAGCCGAGCTCAGTCTGGACCTTCAACCTGCTGATTTGGCATCAGGAACCACAAACAAATGGTTTCAACAGTTTCCCAAGTATTTCCGTAGTCATAAGTAGGCAGATTTAGGCGAGCTTGTTCCCTAGCAGGCTGCTGAAAAACGGCTGATTGAACCGTATTCTGTCGTTTTTCGCAGTTTGGAATGGGTCGATGGGAAAGTTGCCATCCTGTCTGGCGTGTTGAAGCGAAGCAAAAACAGT
>Ga0070738_10000786_pt1 | contig 80036 bp, 61 predicted proteins | sample Coa_R2_2_FD_66446 | JGI IMG/M metagenome (GOLD analysis project Ga0070738, IMG submission 66446) | Surface soil microbial communities from Centralia Pennsylvania, which are recovering from an underground coalmine fire - Coalmine... | ecosystem: Environmental > Terrestrial > Soil > Unclassified ...
AACGTCGCAATCGAAACATTTGCAGCTCAGCTCGGGCCCTCGCCTGTACTGGACTTTCTTCGTGAAAGCTATCGCCCGGGTGAAAACTTCGCATCCGGTTTTGGAAAACTGTTCGCGCGGCTTTTTGCTGAATGGGGCGTCATTCTTCTTGATCCCAGGGACGCCGACCTTCATCGGATCGCGAACCCGGTTTTCGTCGGCGCTGTTACCCATGCAGACGAAATCAATCGTGATCTCCTCGCGCGCGGCAGAGAACTCCAGGCGGCCGGCTACGAAGAGCAGGTCAAGGTCACACCCAGCTCCTCATTGTTGTTCTGTTTTGAGAGCGGACAACGTGTGCCCATTCGCCGCGCAGGTGGCCGGTTCACCATCGCTGATCGCGAAATCTCACCCGACAAACTCGCAACCGACGTTGCCGCCCACCCCGAACATTTCAGTGCTAATGTTCTGCTGCGCCCGATTATGCAGGACTTCCTGCTGCCTAACCTTGCCTACATCGGAGGTGCAGCAGAAATCGCCTATTTCGCGCAGATTGCTGTCGTGTACCGGCACCTTCTCGGTCGCATTACGCCGGTCCTGCCCCGATACAGCGCGACCATCGTCGAATCGCGCCAGGCAACTCTCCTGAAAAAGTATGCTATTTCGTTTACCGAACTGCTGCGCGGAAGCGATAATCCCGCAGAATTGCTTGCTTCACGAGTGCTCGATCCGAATCTGATCGCCAAGTTCGAACGAGCCTCGTCGCAGATCGATTCTGCGATGAAGTCGGTGACATCTGCACTGCAGCAGCTTGATCCAACGCTCGTCGATTCAGCGGAAAAAGCACAGGCAAAGATGCTTTACCAGATCGAGCAGCTTCAAGGGCGTGCGGCGCGGGCGCAGGCGCGCCGTACCGAGGACATCCAGCGCCATGCCGAGTTGCTGTCGTCCTCTCTTTTTCCTCATAAAACTCTGCAGGAGAGGGAGATTGCAGGTATCTACTTTCTGGCCCGCCACGGCCTGGAGTTACTGCATACCCTCTATGGAGCGGTTCAGACCGATTGCAACGGACATCATGTACTCTACTTAGAATCGTAGGGGCGTGACCCGCGAATGCCAGTAAACTCCAGCGCGCAGACATCGGCAGTAAGCCGCTGGCGTACTACCTTCCGTGCGCTTCGGCACGGAAATTTCCAGCTCTTCTTTGGCGGGCAGCTGATTTCCTTGATCGGAACCTGGATGCAGAACATCGCTCAGGCTTGGCTGGTTTACCGCATGACACATTCGCCCGTTCTGCTGGGTGCGATCGGTTTTGCTGGCCAAATTCCCGCCTTTGTCGCCGCGCCTTTCGGAGGAGCAGTTGCCGATCGTTGGAGCCGCCACCGCCTGGTAATTGCCACGCAGGTCTCGTCGATGATTCTCGCATTCATTCTCGCCGCACTCACCCTGACTGACGTCGTGAAGGTCTGGCACGTGTTCGTACTCGCCCTGCTGCTTGGAATCGTCAATGCATTCGATATCCCCGCACGCCAGGCTTTCATGGTCGAGATGGTAGGAAAAGAAGATTTGATGAATGCGATCGCGCTGAACTCTTCGATGTTCAACGGAGCTCGCATTATTGGTCCGGCTGTTGCCGGCATCCTGGTTGCGAAGATTGGAGAAGGCTGGTGCTTCTTCGCGAATGCCATCAGCTACATCGCCGTGATTGCGGGGCTCCTCCTCATGTCGGTTCATTCGCCGGCACGAGCCGCGGCAGGCACTGCCCTCGACAACATCGTGGAGGGATTCGGCTTCGTGCGCAGCGCAATTCCCATTCGCGACCTGATGCTATTGCTCGGACTCGTCAGCCTGGTTGCAATGCCGTATTCAGTGCTGATGCCCATCTTCGCCGACGAGATCCTGCATCGAGGCGCAAATGGTCTCGGCATCCTGATGGGCGCAACCGGTGTCGGGGCGCTCCTCGGTGCATTAAGCCTTGCGGCGCGTTCCGGTTTGCGTGGCGTAGGCCGCCTTATCGGCATCTCGGCTCTCTTTTTCGGAGCATCCTTGATTGCCTTTGCGTGGTCCCGCTCTTTCTGGCTCTCGGCTGGATTGCTGGTTCCAGTTGGCTTTTTCATGATGTCTCAAACGACATCTTCGAACACGCTCATTCAGGCAATGGTGCCCGATCACTTGCGTGGAAGGGTAATGGCCGTCTACACCATGATGTTCATGGGAATGGCCCCGTTCGGGTCGCTGTTTGCGGGTGCTCTGGCCAAGCCTCTAGGCGCTCCCTTGACCATTATCATTGGCGCTATCGCCTGCATGGGTGGAGCGCTGTGGTTCCTTTTGCGGTTGCCGGCATTTCGTGTAGTGGCTCGCCAGATGGTACTTTCCCAGGGGCTGGCGGGTGGAGAACCAGTTCAGGAGATTGCCACGACCGGCATGATCAGCCAGCCATTCTCACGGGCTGAAAACGAGCCCCAAAGCTGATACGGCACGCCACTTTCGGGCCGCGCTTGATGAATCAACAGTAACCTTTCGCCCGTGAGATTCCGCACCGCTTCATCTGTTAACATTCTTGTATCACCCGAATTGTGGACCAAAGGCGATAAGCAGACATGGCAATAGAGGTTGAAAACGGACTTGAGGTCGTAGAAAGCCGCGAGTGGTTGGACTCCATGGATTACGTCCTGCGCCACCGCGGGAAGGATCAGGCAGTCAGCCTGCTCCGGCAGTTAGAAACACACTGCAAGCAGGCCGGTGTTGCGATTCCATTCACTGCGACCACTCCCTACATCAACACCATACCCGCCGAGGAGCAAGCCCCCTTTCCAGGCAGCCAGGAAATCGAGCGTCGGATCAAGAGTTTAGTTCGCTGGAACGCCTTGGCCATGGTGGTGCGTGCGAACCGCGAGAGTGAAGGTATCGGCGGCCATATTTCTACCTATGCTTCGGCTGCCACCTTGTATGAGGTTGGATTTAACCACTTCTTCCGTGGCAAGGGCGAAGGCACAGAAGGGGACCAGGTCTATTTCCAGGGCCACGCAGCTCCTGGCGTCTATTCCCGCGCATTTTTGATGGGTCGTCTTCCGATCCAAAAGCTGGAGAACTTCCGCCGCGAACTCAAGCCCGGCGGTGGTTTATCCTCCTACCCACATCCGTGGTTGATGCCGGATTTTTGGGAATTCCCCACTGTCTCAATGGGCTTGGGTCCCATCATGTCGATTTACCAGGCGCGCTTCAACCGCTACCTGGAAGATCGCGGCCTGAAAGCGCCTTCCCACCGCAAGGTGTGGGCCTTCCTTGGCGACGGTGAAACCGACGAGCCCGAGACCCTCGGCGCAATCACACTGGCCGCCCGCGAAAAGCTCGACAATCTGATTTTCGTCATCAATTGCAACCTCCAGCGCCTCGATGGACCGGTGCGCGGAAACGGCAACATCATCCAGGAACTGGAAGCTGCATTCCGCGGAGCAGGATGGAACGTAATCAAAGTCATCTGGGGCTCAGACTGGGATCCGCTTATCGAGAAGGATCACGACGGATTGCTCATCCGCCGCATGAATGAGTTGGTCGACGGCGAATTGCAGAAGCTGTCGATTGAGTCCGGCTCTTACATTCGCGAGCACTTCTTTGGCAAGTATCCTGAACTGCTCGAACTGGTAAAGCACCTCAGCGACGATCAGATTCGCCGCTTGCGCCTCGGAGGCCACGATCCGCTGAAGGTTTATGCGGCGTACAAAGCCGCGGTCGAACACAAAGGTCAACCGACCGTTATTCTCGCGCGCACGATTAAAGGCTACGGACTCGGCGAAGGTGGCGAAGGCAAGAACATCACTCACCAGCAGAAAAAGCTCAACGAGGAAGAATTGCGTGCTTTCCGTTCGCGCTTCGGCATTCCCATCTCGGATGACGAAATTTCGAGCATTCCGTTCTATCGCCCTCCGGAGGATAGCCCGGAGATGCAGTACCTGAAGGCGCGACGGGCAGAACTTGGCGGCAACCTGCCCAAGCGAGTCAGCAAAGCAAAGCCGATGGCCAACATTCCGCCCGAGATTTTTGACGAATTCTCGAGGGGTACGGAAGGCCGCAAAGCTTCAACCACAATGGTATTCGTGCGCATGCTGGCAAAGATGTTGCGCGACGAGACCATCGGTCACCTGATCGTTCCGATTGTCCCCGACGAAGCCAGAACTTTTGGCATGGAAGCCTTGTTCCGCCAGGTGGGTATTTACTCGCATATTGGGCAGCTTTACGAGCCAGTCGATATTGACACGCTGCTCTATTACAAAGAGGCGAAGAACGGCCAGATCCTGGAAGAGGGGATCACCGAAGCTGGGGCGATGTCCTCGTTTATTGCCGCAGCGACGGCCTACGCGACGCACGGCATCAACACGATCCCCATGTTCATCTACTACTCGATGTTCGGGTTCCAGCGTGTCGGAGACCTGATCTGGGCCGCGGGCGATCTGCGCGCGAAGGGCTTTTTACTGGGCGGAACCGCTGGGCGCACGACTCTTGCCGGAGAAGGTTTGCAGCACCAGGATGGCAACAGCCAGTTATTTGCGTATGCCTATCCGACAATCCAGGCATACGATCCCGCGTTCGCGTACGAACTTGCCACAATCGTGCAGGACGGTCTGCGCAGGATGTATCAGAACGACGAAAACGTCTTCTACTACCTCACCGTGATGAACGAAAACTACGAGCATCCCACCATGCCGCAGGGGTCGCGTGAAGGTATTCTCAAAGGGATGTACCGTTTCAGCCAGTCGCAACTGAAAAATGCGGCTGCGCAAGCTCAGTTGTTCGGTAGCGGGGCGATTCTGCCCGAAGTGATTAAGGCGCAGCAGATTCTTGGCGACAAGTACGGTGTTGCTGCCGACGTCTGGAGTGTCACCAGCTACAAGGAACTGTATAAAGACGGGATTTCTGCCGAGCGCTGGAACATGTTGCACCCGACACAGACCCAGCGAATCCCATATGTTACCCAATGCCTCCAGAATGTGCCCGGTGTGCTGGTCGCAGCATCGGACTATGTGAAGACGCTGCCGCTTTCGATTGCGCGCTGGATGCCTCGCACCTTGCATGCGCTCGGTACAGACGGCTTCGGGCGAAGTGAGAATCGTGCCTCGCTGCGTGACTTTTTCGAAGTGGACGCTCGCTTCGTCACGCTTCGCACTTTGTCTGCGCTTGCCAAGGAAGGCAAGGTCAAGCCGGAACTTGTGCAGCAGGCCATCAAGGATCTGGACATCAATCCCGAGAAGCCCGATCCCCTTCATGCCTAGGAGAAGGAAACGTCAATGAGCATTGAAGTGAAACTCCCCGAACTTGGGGAGAACATAAGCTCCGGCGATCTGCTCAAAGTTCTGGTGAAGGTCGGAGAGAAAATTAATAAGGACCAGGCGGTTCTGGAACTTGAAACCGACAAGGCCGCGATCGAAGTGCCTTCACCCAGCGGCGGAGTGGTCCGCCAGATCCACGTAAAAGAGGGCCAGAAAGTTAAGGTCGGGCAGGTCATCATCTCGCTCGACGAGAATGGCGCGAAGCCACAGGAGGCTCCGCCGGCTCGCACGCCAGAACCTGTTGCGGCAGGAATCGGACAGGGTGCCCGTCCTCCCGTCGAACAGCCGCTCGGAAAGGGAATTGAAGCGCGCACGGCAACCGCATCTGGTCCAGCGCCGAGCAATGGCCAACAAGCGAAGCCTGCTGCCACTCCTGCCTCTGGAACCAGAACCACAGAGATCAAGCTTCCCGAGCTTGGCGAAAACGTCACCGGTGGCGATCTGCTGAAAGTGCTCGTCAAACCGGGCGAAACGATTTCCAAAGATCAGTCATTACTCGAAATTGAAACCGATAAAGCCGCAATCGAAGTGCCGTCTCCGATCTCCGGCACTGTGAAGCAAGTTCACGTGCAGCCCGGACAAAAAGTAAAGGTCGGGCAGCTGATCTTCACTGTCGAAGAAAGTGGTGCGGCAGTTTCGGCGCAAGCAACCGGTTCTGCCGCCGTGACCACCACTATGCCGACGGCACCTCCTCCGACACAGGCGGCGGCTCCTGCTCCTCCGGTCCGCACTACGCCCGCGGCTACGCCTCTCCCCAGTGTTCCACCTGCCTCCGCCGAAGCGCCGTTTGTCCCATCTACAACAGGACGTTCGCTTGCTGATGTGCCTGCATCTCCGTCGGTTCGACGGCTGGCCCGCGAGATTGGCGTGGATATTACGGAGGTTCACGGCAGCGGACCAAGTGGTCGCGTCACCATGGACGATGTAAAGGCGCACTCGCGACGCCGTCACATGGAGCAGCGAACGGCTCCTGCCGCTGGCCTTTTCGCGCCCGCGCCGCTGCCGGACTTCACGCGCTGGGGAACCGTAGAAGCCAAGCCGATGACCGGCATTCGTCGCAAGACGGCGGAGCACATGCAACAGGCATGGACGATTCCGCACGTTACCAACAACGACAAAGCGGACATCACCGACCTCGAGCAACTCCGCAAGCAATTTTCCGCGAGCGTGGAGAAAGCGGGCGGCAAGCTCACGATGACTGCAATCGCGCTGAAGATCGTCGCTTCCGCACTGAAGAAATTTCCGCAGTTCGCCGCAAGTATTGACCTCGCCAAAGAGCAGGTCATCTACAAGCAGTATTTCCATATTGGCGTGGCAGTTGATACCGAGCGAGGGCTGTTGGTCCCGGTGATTCGCGACGTCGATAAAAAGAACATCGTCGAGATCTCTGTCGAACTGTCGCAGTTTGCCGCGAAGGCGCGGGATCGCAAGCTGAAGCCGGAAGACATGGAAGGCGGCGTCTTCACCATCACGAATCTGGGTGGGATTGGCGGAACATCATTTACGCCTATCATCAATTCGCCTGAGGTTGCGATTCTTGGCATGATGCGCGCCAACTGGGAGCCCGTTTATACCGTCGGCAAGTTTGAGCCGCGGCTGATGCTGCCACTGTCCTTGTCGTACGACCATCGGATCATCGACGGCGCGGACGCCGCGCGATTCCTGCGTTGGCTCTGTGAGGCATTCGAGCAGCCGTTCCTGCTATCGCTCCAGGGTTAGCTTCTTGTCATCCTGAGCGAAGCGTCTTTTTGCGAGCGAAGGAACTGAGCGCGCCGGTCGCGCCGCTGCCGAACGCAGCGACTAACGCGCGACGCGCGCATCATATTTGGAAAGGCACCATTCCTTGAGCAAAAATATCGCAGTCATTGGCGGCGGTCCCGGAGGCTATGCCGCCGCATTTTTAGCGGCCGACCTGGGCATGCAGGTCACTCTCATCGACGAGCGTGAAAATCCGGGTGGCGTTTGCCTGTACGTGGGTTGCATTCCATCGAAAGCCCTGTTGCACGTCGCTGCGCTCGTCAACGAGGCCGAGCACGCCAAGGCGTGGGGCATCGACTACGGACAGCCGAAGATCGATCTCGATCGCCTCCGCGGATTCAAAGAGAACGTCGTAAAGAAACTGACCGGCGGCCTTGATCAGCTTGCGAAACAGCGCAAGGTCACCTACCTGCGCGGACGGGCTGAATTCGTCAATTCGAACACTCTGAAAGTCGCGCTCGTCGCCGGCGGCCAGCAGACGCTTTCCTTCGACAACGTTGTTATCGGCACTGGCTCGCGGCCCGCTAGCATTCCGGCATTTCAGATCAACAGCCCGCGGATTCTCGATTCGACCGGCGGACTGGCTCTGCAGAACATCCCGAAGAGCCTGCTGGTCGTCGGCGGAGGCTACATCGGCCTCGAGTTGGGCACGGTTTATGCCTCGCTCGGAACCAAAGTTTCTGTTGTCGAAATGCTTCCAGGACTCCTTCCCGGAGCCGATCGTGACCTGGTAAATCCGCTCGCGAAGCGACTCGAAAAGATCTTCGCCTCAATCATGCTGAACACCACTGTCGCTGGCCTGAAAGAAGAGGCCGACGGAATTCGTGTTCAATTCAAGCCCAAAGACGGTGAGCCTTCGGAACAAGTGTTCGAGAAGGTTCTCGTTTCTATCGGCCGCCGACCCAATTCCGAAGTGCCCGGACTGGAGAAGACCAGAGTCACAAAAACGCCAAAGGGCTTCATCGAAGTCGATGCGCAGCGCCGAACGAAAGATCCAGTCATCTACGCCATTGGTGACGTTGCTGGCGAGCCCATGCTCGCCCACAAGGCTTCGCACGAAGGCCGGCTGGCCATCGAACACATCGCTGGACACAAGGTCGCCTGGGAACCGAAAGCGATTCCCGCAGTCGTATTCACTGATCCAGAGATCGCCTGGTGCGGCCTGACCGAAGCCGATGCACAGGCACAGGCTCGAGACATCAAAGTTGCCCGATACCCGTGGGCAGCTTCCGGTAAAGCCATGGCGATCGACCGCACCGATGGTGTAACCAAGATCATCTTCGATCCGCAGAGCGAACGCGTTCTTGGCGTAGGCATCGCCGGACCGAACGCCGGCGACATGATCTCCGAAGCCGTGCTGGCAATTGAGATGGGTGCAAATGCGACCGATCTGGCGCTGACCATCCATCCGCACCCAACCTTGTCCGAGACCCTGATGGGTGCTGCCGAAGTGCTGCACGGAACAGCGACGGATATATTCCGACCGCTACGAGCAAGCACGGCCGCGAAGTAGTGTTTCTGATTAGCACAAGGACAGTCTCAGCGCTAAGATCAGTGCACTTCGCTCGAATCGGTTCTGATATGTATCTCAGATTGATATAGATAGTGTTATGCGGATTTCGCATCATTATTCGGAGCTGAGCGATTCACCCAGGATAGAAGATTTCATAGACGCGGCCCGTCCAAGTCATGCCAGCCCTTTCCTCCGCAAACCTCGTCAAGCCCCCCTCTCAACCTTTTTTCCCCGTAACCCTTTCATTCCCCGGGAACAATAAATTTCGGGAAAGTGTCAGGTAGGTCCTCTGCTATTTGTCACAATAAGAATAGGAGCTGCAAATCGCCGCGCACATGGGCGATTCGGTTCGCAACCGCGCTCATCATTAATAAACAACGAGTGCTGTTACCAACTCCTTTATTTTGCGGGACGCACGGGATCGCGCCTTTGTTTTCAACGACGGAGGCCCTCGTCCCGTTACTAAGGGCAATAATATACTTGCGTAATCAATGCGATTGCGACAGTATGTAATTGCCCTTAGCCACCACGGAAAGGCCGTGGGGAAAGTTCTTTGGTTCAAGGTGCATACAAGTGTTAGGTCTATGGCGTCGCTTTTACATCCGCCATCGGCAAAAACGAGGGTCATAGTGGCGCTTAAGGCTTACTTTGATGAGAGTGGAACGCATTGGGGCGGTCCTAATGCCGCGAATGTATTTGTATTGTGTGGATATATCGCGCCTGCGGATGTGTGGGATGGGGGCTTTGAGAAGAAGTGGAGTGCGATGCTTGAAAAGCCAGCGATCACACCCAAACTCGAATTTTTCCACGCCGAGGACGTGGAGGGGAGAGGTTCCAAGCGATTCCGACGTCTCAAGCAAAGAGAAAGGGACGATCTAAAAACAACCGCACTCAACATCGTCGTAAACTCGGGAATGCTTGGGGTTGGTGTAGGTGTTGAACTAGATGCATTCAGGCGATTGGTTGTCAACGATCCCGCTGTCGCCGCAGTTGTTCCGGCTAATCCTTATATGTTCGCCTTTAACGCTGTTCTCGTGGAGACAGTATTGATGGCGGATGCCTTCATTGGTGAATCAAATGAGTCGATTGGCTTTGTCTTTGAAGATCATCCGCAGTGGTCCGTCCATGCGCTCAGTATGTACAACGACATAAAGAAAGATCCAGAATGGCCGAAAGAACGACGTCGCCGACTCGGTACGCCCGCATTTGACTGTAAGGAGAAATTTAAAGCTCTTCAAGCTGCCGATCACTTAGCGTATGAGACGTGGCGCTACATGGAGAATAAAAGAGCCAAAAAGAACGCCACCTTGCGTCCAGCTATGAATAGGTTTCTCAGTTGGCAGCAACATCATGGCCGATATTTTGACGAGCATGGCATTCTAGAGTTTCTCCGAATACTGCGAGAGGATGGGAAATTGTGAGCAAACGAACACCCGATTCTGAGTTCAAGAAGTTTGATGGCTTCATGCACGCGCTTATCCAGGTTCCGCACAGTGCGGTGAAAGCTGCACTAGATCAAGAGAAAGAGGAAAAGCAAAAACGGAAGGCTAAGAAGAAACCTTCCGCTTTGGTCCGCGAATCCCGCGAGCAGGATTAAGCTTGCGCTTCTTCGCCGACCTTGCCTGTGACCTCGGCATAGGTAATGCGTTTCCCGTCGATCTGCTCCATCAGGCGAGTGAAACGGGCGAAGTCGCTAACCGGAAACTCTTTACTTCCGCGATTGTTGTAGCGGAACACTTGCTCATCAACGTAACGACCAAGATGGAAAGGCTCGACAGCAACGTAGGTTCCGCGAAGGCCACGCTTCAACAGCGACCAGAAGTTCTCGATGCCTTGCGTGTGGACTTGGCCGCGAACGTACTCTTGAGCGTGGTTGATGATCTCGTGTGCGAATCCCTCCGCAAGAGCATAGCGGTATCCAGTGGCGTCATCGGTGATGAGTGTCGCTCCGCCAGCAACGTTATTCAGAATCTGCTCTTGCAGCGTCGCACGCTTAACGTCGGGGATAACCGTGGCCCGAACCTCGCGAAGATCACGGTCAAGCATTCCCATCACAATTGTTTTGCCGATTGCATGGCGACTCATGCCGTAAGTGTTACTCGCAATCGCTTGCATCTTTGCACGACGCGATTTGTGCATCTTCATTACATTCGCGCCAACGAAGGTCTCATCGGACTCGACGGCCCCGCCAGTGCTGCCAAGCTTCTGGAAGGTGCCATGCTTCATCGCAGTGCGAATCCGATGCAGCATGAACCATGCCGACTTCTGAGTGATACCGAGAGTACGCGCCAGCTCGTAAGAGCTAACACCGTTTTTGCAGTTCGCAAGCATCCACACTGCAACAAGCCATTTATCCATCGGGATCGGAGAATCCTCAAAGATGGTTCCGACCTTCGCAGAAAACTGACGCTTCGCGTGTGCGCTCTTGCACTGCCACTTGTTCTGATTCTTCAGAAACGAGGCACCCTCGCGGCCACATGTGGGACATTTCACCACGCCATCAGGCCAGCGCAGGCGCGTCATGTACGCCAGAACGCTCTCAGGGTCGGAGAAGTGCTCGATAGCCTCTTTCAAGCCCATCTGTTTGTTAGTCTTACGCGGCATAGAAGGGATTATCAGCTACTTGCGTTGATTTGTCAAGTATATTATTGCCTTACTAAGTCTTTTGTTTTCTTGGAGGGGTACCCCCTCCCCGGAGAAATGAAATGAGTGAAACCACTGCATTTGGTGCTGCCATTTGCCAGCACATTCGCATCGGCGGCCAACGTTGCACCCAGCCTGCGCGTCGCAATTCAAATTATTGTCGCTTCCACACCGCGGCTCTGCAAAGCCCTCCAGCAAAACTCTCCGAACTCACCGAACAGCTGCCGCCTCTGGAAGATCTGGCTTCAATCCAGATCGCTCTCATGAAGGTCATCCAATTCATCATGAAGCATCCTTACGAGGCCCAGAATGCGCGCCCGGTCCTCTACGGCTTGCAACTAGCCGCCAATAATCTGGCGCGAACTCGCAACCTCACCGACGCCGCCCATCGCTTTACCGACAAGCTTCCAACCAAAGCGCCCACTTCAGATCCTGAATCTCAAACGATGTGAGCTGGCAGCTTTCGTTAACTCTCTAGTCCCAACGCTCTCAACGTAACCGGATCGGGTATCGACTTGCCGTTCTTGTCTTTGGTGACCACCCCGAAGCCACCCCGGTAGTCCCACATCGTCCACCCGATCCCGTATTTTTCCAGGGTCGTTCTCACATCCTTCAGCCAGGCAGCACGGTCGTTCGGATCGGCATAAGCGCGGAAAACACCAAACTCATTGCAAGTCAGAACAAGTCCGCGCTGCTTTGCCCACGCCGCGGCAAGCGAAATTTCAGATTCAATGCGTGCCGCATTCCATTGATCGTAGGCATAGCGGCTGATCCAGAGCTTATCGAGATCGTTCGGCACCTGCCGTTCCAGCGCTGCAGCGTCTTGCGGCTTCGACGGATATGGCACGTGCTGTGTCAGATAGTGTTGCAGATTCCCCGACCAGGTTGCGCCCTGATGTGTGAAGTCATGGGGCGTGTAGAAGTGAAAGTTGTAAATCACATTCGTGTCGGAGAGAGGTTGCATCATCAGCAACTCATCCACCGACGACCATCTCGCTCCGGCGGCGATGATGGTGTGCTGAGGTGCCCCTTGGCGGATCGCAGCCGCAAACTTCGCCTGCAATCCTTGCCACTTATACGTGTCTTCGACCTCGGGCTCATTCATCACCTCAAAGAAAACACGCTCCGGATCGAGATTCGAGTAATGTTTGGCAAGCGCGCGCCAGAAGTCGGCGAATTCGTCCGGGAACCCCGGATCATTCGTCAGGCGCTTCTTGAAATCGCTCTCCGGATGCAGATCGATGATCACTGCCATACCATTCTGCAGAATGTTGTTCACCGCCTTATCGACATACGCCAGGTAGTTCCGCGGAATCGCATCCGCATCGCCATCGCGAAACATCGGAGCCGGATTAATGCTGAGCCGGACATGATCGAATCCCATCCGATGCATCAATGCGATGTCATCGGGAGTGATATAGGTATCAAAGTGCGATGGATCATACTTGCCTGAGTACACCTGGGCGAACCACTCGCTGGCATTGATCCCGTGCCGTAGGTGAGCAGCCCGGTGCACTACGGTTGCGTTCGGAGTTTGGGCAAAAAGAGGGATGGCTAGAAAGAGGAGTACAGAAAAGAGCACAAGGCAGCGTTGGCGCATGCAGTAAATGACTCCTTCAACATTCGCGAAACAGTGAATATACCCAAACTGCAGCGCCGGCGTCTTGCCGTCACACCGTGCATGCGAAAATAGAAGAGAATGATTCAACTTTCCGGAGCCGGTAAGCGCTTTGGCCACAAGCTCTTATTCGCAGACCTGAACTGGCTGATCACGCCCCAGGACCGCGTCGGCCTGGTCGGTGCGAACGGCACAGGCAAATCCACACTCATGAAGATTCTCTCCGGCCTGGAGACTCTGGACTACGGAAGCCTGAGCATTACCCGTGGCGTAACCGCCGGCTATCTGCCCCAGGACGGGCTCAGCCTCGCAGGACGTACGGTTTTCGCCGAGTGTATGACTGTATTTGACGATCTCCGCTCCATGGAGCAGGAGATGGAATCGCTGACGCATCGCATGGGTGAAGTCGATCCGTCAGGGCAGGAATATGCGGATATCGCCGACCGGTTCCATCATCTCGAAAATGAGTTTCGCACTCGTGATGGGTATGCCATTGAGGCGCAGGTCGGAGCTGTTCTGACCGGCCTCGGATTTCGCAAGGATGACTGGTCGCGGCGGACGGAGGAATTCTCCGGCGGCTGGCAGATGCGCATTTCGCTCGCAAAGCTACTGTTGCAAAGACCGAACCTGCTGTTGTTGGACGAACCTACCAATCACCTCGATCTCGAAACGCGCAACTGGCTCGAAGATTACCTGAACAACTATCCATACGCATTTGTCTTGATCTCGCACGATCGATACTTTCTCGATGTGACTGTGAAGAAGATCGTCGAGATTTGGAACAAGAAAGTCTTCTTTTATCCTGGCAACTACGACAAATACCTCGCCCAGAAGCAGCAGCGACAGGAACAACTCGAGAACGCGTATAAAACGCAGCGTGAGCGCATTGACCAGATCGAAGCCTTCATCAACCGCTTCCGGTACCAGGCGACAAAAGCGAAGCAGGTGCAGAGCCGCATTAAAGAACTCGAGAAGATCGAGCGCATTGAGATACCGGAACAAGAGAAGACTATCCACTTCAAGTTCGCGCAGCCAAAACCAAGCGGCCGCATTGTCGCCGAGGTGAAGAGCCTCTCGAAGAATTACGGCGAGAAGCAGGTGCTGCGGAATGTGGATTTCATGATAGAGCGCGGAGATCGCATTGCGCTCGTCGGCGTGAATGGTGCAGGGAAGTCGACATTAATCAAACTGCAGGCCGGCGAGGAGAAAGCAACTTCCGGCGAATACCGCCTCGGACATAATGCCGAGCCGGATTACTTTGCGCAGGATCAGTACAAGGAATTGAACCCGGACAGCCGCGTACTCGATGACCTGGAGCGATTGGCTCCGAATGCCACTCAAACCGAGCTGCGCAGCCTGTTGGGATGCTTTCTATTCTCCGGTGACGACGCCTACAAGCGGATCGGCGTGCTCTCCGGCGGAGAGCGAAATCGCTACGCCCTCGCACGGATGCTCATGCAGCCATCGAACTTCCTCCTGCTCGACGAACCCACGAATCATTTGGACATGCGCGCGAAGGACGTGCTGCTGCAAGCACTGCAAGACTATTCCGGCACCGTCGTTTTCGTTTCTCACGACCGCTATTTCATCGATAAACTCGCGACGCGAATCTTCGAAATCGCCGATGGCAACGTGAATGTCTATCCCGGCAATTACGAAGATTACTTGTGGAGAAAACAAGGCGGGCAGGCTGCGCTGGATGCAACACTGAAGCAGCAATTGACTGAAGCGGCGCCCAAGAACGGAAATGACGGTTCCACTACTGCTCAAGCAAAAAGTTCTTCTTCGGAATCGAAGAAGCGGATCAATCCCATCAAGCTGAAGCAAATGCAAGAACGCTGTCAAACCCTCGAGCAGGAGATCGAACGCCGCGAGCAGAGCATCGCAGAGTGTGAGACGGCACTGGCGAATTTCGTAAGCGCGGAAGAGACAATGCGGCTGACAGAGGAGCTGGCGAAGCACCGGAAAGAATTGGAGTCGAAGGTCGCGGAGTGGTCCGAGCTATCGGAAACCCTGGAGGCGAGTGTCTAGAACTGGTTTCATAAATGTGATTGGAAGGGGCGCGGCTTCAGCCGCGCCGGTTGGGGGGCGAAATGCGAGGGCCTGGCGACTTTAGTCTTGGTTTTGCCTTTAACCCATCCATGTCTTCCCGCTTTCGTATCTGCTTAGAATAGTTGCGCTTCCTGGGTTTGGAGTAGAATCGGGCCATGGCGAAGAACAGCCAGCCTTTTGAGATTACTTGCCCCTGCTGCCGTGCGCTGGTAAAGGTCGATCCCGTCACGAAGGCGGTCATCGGGCATACCGCTGCTGCCGTACCCAAAACCTTCAACGACCTGGAAGAAGCTGCACGTGCAATGAAGGAGCAGGATACGCGCAAGGAGTCCATCTTCCGGCAATCGGTGGAGGCGGAGAAAAATAAGGCGGATCTGCTGGAGAAGAAGTTCCAGGAGGCGTTGAAGAAAGCGAAGGAGACGCCCGACACTCCGCGGATTCGCGATTTCGATCTGGATTAATTCGGGCCCATGGCGCAGTCGAACGTACTTCTGCTTTCGCAATACCCTAAGCCGCTGCTTCTCGGACATCGCGGCGCGAAAGATTATGCCCCTGAAAATACACTCGCAGCCTTTGAAACCGCCCTGCAGCATGGCTGCGAGGGAATCGAGTTGGATGTAAGACTCAGCGGCGACTCGCAAGCGGTAATCTGCCACGATCCCAAGTACAAACGCATGGAAATTGCCCGGCAGCGTTCCTCGACGCTTCTCGGCTCAGGCCTGTGCTCGCTTCGCGATGTGTTAGCGAACTTCTCCGCTCGTGCATTTCTCGATATCGAACTAAAGGTGCCTGGCATGGAAGGTATGCTCGCAACCCTGTTGCGCGAATTTCCTCCCCAGCACGGTTACGTGATCACTTCGTTTCTGCCGGCGGTACTCAGTAAACTTCACGCACTCGATCCGAACATGCCCATTGGCTTGATTTGCGCCAAGCGGAGCCAGCTGCAAGCTGCCGAAAGCTTGCCGTTATCGGCGATTGTGCTGCATCGATCGCTCGCCGACCCGAAGCTGATAAAAGACTTTCACGAAGGCAACACTCCAGTTCTTGTTTGGGGAACCAATCGGGCCAGCCAGATGCGGGAGCTGGCGGCAGCAGGCGTAGACGCCATCATCGCCGACGACACCAAGCTTGCGCACGATACGTTCCGCGTGCGGCGCCGGGCTGCTGGCAATCCGTAGTACCCTCAATTACAGTAAAAGCAATGGCGAACACAGGCGAGAAATTCGAGCGTGCGGTGTCGATCATGGCACGGTTGCGGGCTCCTGGCGGATGCCCGTGGGACCGCGAACAGACCTTCGACACCATCAAGCCGTTCACCCTCGAAGAAACCTATGAGGTTCTTGAGGCGATCGAGAATCGCGACTGGGAGGAGCTGAAAGGCGAACTCGGCGACCTGCTTCTGCAGATTCTTTTCTACTCCGAAATGGCGCAGGAAGAGAGCCGCTTTTCTATCGACGATGTCCTCGACCGGCTATCCAGCAAACTGATCAGCCGGCATCCTCATGTGTTTGGTGATGTGAAGGCCGACACCGCTTCCGAAGTAGTGAAGAACTGGGAAGCGATCAAAGCAGAAGAGAAGAAGCAGCGCGCGAACGGAGCCGCCGCGGAGGCGCCCAAGTCAATTTTGGGTGGCGTATCGCGCAATATGCCCGCACTGATGGAAGCGTTCAAGATCAGCTCGAAAGTGGCGCAGGTTGGATTCGAATGGCCGGAAATCGAGGGCTTGTTCGAGAAGCTCGCGGAAGAGACGCATGAGTTGAGAGAAAATCTCGCCGAGATTCCCGCGTCAAGCCTGCGGCCACCCAATCGAGGAATCGCCAGCTCAGGCAAGCAGCCAATTGCTGATGACCTCCGCGAAAAATTTGAAGATGAAGTTGGCGATCTCTTCTTTGTGGTTGTGAACATCGCGCGTTATTTGTCCATCGATCCGGAGTCGGCGCTGCGAAAGACAAATGCGAAATTCCGGCGCCGCTTTGAGTGGCTGGAAGAACGTCTGCGCGAAAGGGGGAAGAACCCGGAGCAATCGAATCTGGAAGAGATGGAATCGCTCTGGCAGGCGTCCAAAGTGGAGGAGCGCCGGTGACTGCGAGCACTCCCACAGCTTTGGCTGAGATCGACATACGCCACTGTGATTCCCTTCAGGAACTCGAACAATGCGTCCAGCTGCAGAAAGAAGTATGGGGCTTCGACGACATTGATCTGGTTCCGTCTCGCGTATTCCTGGTGGCTTCGAAGATCGGCGGCCAGGTTATCGGTGCTTTTCGTGGCTATGAACTGGTGGGCTACTCCCTGTCCATTCCCGGGAACCGCAACGGACACGTTTATCTGCATTCGCACATGTTGGCTGTAAAGCCCGGGTATCGAAACCTGGGTTTGGGACAGAAGCTCAAGCTGGCGCAGCGGGATGATGCGATTGAGAAGGGAATTGAACTGATCGAGTGGACCTTCGATCCGCTGGAGATTAAGAACGCGTACCTGAACATAGTCAAACTGGGCGCCATCGCGAGGCGCTACAACATCAACCAGTACGGCAGCTTTTCCAGTCCGTTGCAAGGTGGACTGCCGACGGACCGGCTGGTGGCAGAGTGGTGGTTACGCTCGAAGCGCGTCGAATCGATCCTCGCAGGTCGTGCGGCCCCGGATTTTCGGATCGAAGAGAAGGTACAGGTTCCGGGCGAGATTTATGCCTGGAAGCAAAGCCCAGGTGACCGCACCAAGGCTGCCGATGTGCAGCAGAGGAATCGAGATAAATTCTTGCAGGCTTTCAGCCAAGGGCTGGTAATCTTGAACTATCAGCGGGATGAGCGCGGTAGTGGCGCTTTCCTGCTCGGCCATTGGGACGAGACGTGGTCGTACGCTAAGCATTGAGTTCCCTCGCGCCAGGGACAAGCTTGAAGATCGAACGTATTACTCTCCACGAAATCCGCATGCCGCTCGTCCATTTCTTTGAGACGAGCTTTGGCCGTACCACCGAACGCCGTATTCTTCTCCTGAGTGTCAATCTCGATGGCATAACCGCATGGGGAGAGTGTGTCGCCGGCGAGGGACCCTTTTACAGCGAAGAATCAATTGACACTGCCTGGTACGCGCTTACGAACTACCTTGCTCCATGGATTTTGGGAAAGCGTTTCGATCGCGCCGTCGATCTCCTGCCGCATTTCAGTCCGATTCGCGGTCATCGCATGGCGAAGGCGGCGCTCGAAAACGCGTTATGGGACGCGGAAGCACAGGCGAAAGCACTGCCGTTGTGGAAGCTGCTTGGCGGGACGAGAGAAGAAATTCCTTGTGGCGTCTCAATCGGCATTCAGAACACCGTTGAGCAGTTGCTGGAAAAAATCGAAATAGAATTAAACGCCGGATACCAGCGAATCAAAGTCAAGGTGAAGCCCGGGTGGGATATAGAAGTCTTATCAAGAATTCGCGAGCGCTGGCCGAATATTGTACTTAGCTGTGATGCGAACTCCGCATACCAGCTCAATGATGTCCAGCACCTGCATACCTTCGATCGCTTCAACTTGCTCATGATCGAGCAGCCGCTCTGGGATGATGATTTTTACTTTCATGCAAAGCTACAGAAATCGTTGCAGACGGCGATCTGTCTCGACGAAGCGATACACAATGCGCGCGATGCCGAAGCTGCGGCAGAACTGGGCGCTTGTCGGATCGTGAACATCAAGGTGGGGCGCGTAGGCGGGTTCGCGGAAGCAATCAAGGTTCACGACGCCTGCCAACGGCACGGAATCCCAGTCTGGTGTGGTGGAATGCTCGAGAGCGGCATCGGGCGCTCGCACAACATTGCGCTCTCAACGTTGCCAAACTTCTCCTTGCCCGGAGATGTTTCAGCCTCCAAGCGTTATTGGAAGGAAGACATTATCGAACCCGCTGTACACGTTTCAACAGCGGGGACCATTCGTGTTCCCGACAACCCAGGCAGAGGGTTCGCGGTTCGAGAAGACCTCGTCGAGAAATTGACAGCCCGCAAAGAAGTGCTGAAGGCTTAGCGTTATCGCTCGGCTGCTCCAGAGGATCTGCCCAGTCCATTCGCGGCGATTTCCGAATCCACCTGCTTCAGCTTTTGTACTGCCTCAGCAACGCTGAGCGGAGGAACTTCCTGGTAGTCGGTTGTCCACTCATCTTCCTGAATGTTGATGTTCTTGAAAAAGAGCGCCTTGCCCGTGAAGTTCAACTTCATGTGGGTCAGATCCCAATGCTCCGGTGTAATCGCCGACTGCTCGATGATGAACTGGCCGCCAGGATTGAGGTGGCCGAGGATGCCCCAGCCAAAATTAACCTGCCGGAATAGATTCGCTTCAAGAAGAACTATGTGGTTCTGCGGCACGGCAACTTTCATCGTGCCATCCATTCCACCGTAGACCTGCAGCTCGCGAGTGGGCGGATTGTAGTTTGGATTCGGACGGAACTTCAGCACCTTGATCTCGCCCGTTTTCCCCTGCTCCGTGCCGGAATATTCGAAGATGAAAGCGTCAGGCAGGGCACCCACCATGGTCCGGACGCGTTGATCGTCTTCCTTCTGTTGTTTCGATTTCGCGGTTAATTGGCTGGGATCGTCAACCAGACGCTGCAGTCGCGCGTCTTCCTGTGCACGTTGTTGGGGGCCGAGAGGCTTGCCATTAATCGCAATAATGCGGCCCAGCATGATGCCTTGGGAGGTGTCGATCATCTGCTTGGTCTGAATGGTCCCGTCGTCTTTTCTCTTCACGTCGCGATACATGAAATGCGGGTGAGCGGGCTCAGCCTTCAATTCATTTGCGACTGCAAGACGCACCAGTTCGTTTGCAGTGATCTGCGGCTCGTTGACGCTGGCAGACTGTTGCCCAGCGAACGCCAAACTAATAGTCGCGAAAACAAAGATGCTGATTCGCGCCGCTCTTGCCATACCTGGGAATAATAGAACCATAGTCCTATGAAAATCTGGAACCCCGTTCCTACTCATTGGAAGAGCAGGAAACGTTGAAAGTTGCTCAGGCTCTGGCTTTGTCCTGTTCTGCTCATTTTACTCTCTGGAAAAGCTAGGAAGGGAATTTCCGACGAGTACGAAAGTCGACCCGACTGGAGGCAGTCCCATTCGTAACACGTGGATGAACAAAGCCTTTGTTCCCCTTATCGGTTCTGCCCATCTACGCGACCTCAATCGGGCCGACACATTTACAGAGCAACTACTCTGCCGAACACGTTCTTACGCGCTACATTGTTTTGTAAGCAAAAGCCTGTGTGGGTCAGCAGTTTAGCCGTAAGTTGTCGATTCCGAAATGATGACCGCGAAGGCGGCAGACGTCACTCGTGCCCTTGTGCATAGTCGGCGTACCATCTGTGAGTAGATTGGGTAAGCTCCATGATGCCGGAACCAAGCTGTGCAAAAAGCGGGTTGCCGCCTGCCCTAGCGGTTGAGTATATTCGGTGTAACCTACTGTTTTTGGGAAACTTGTTTGATGCGGAATTCTTGTAGCCGAGCGGATGTACTTGCGATTTCGGCATCAACAAAGAACTCCTGGGGAGGACCCAGAGTTCAGAACAGAGCGTAGGCACAGTGGCCGCCTGCATACAAAGCGGCCATAAGGAGGTCGGTGCCAGTGGAAACACCGAAAATAGTAGACCGCCGTTCCGATATGGCAAGCATAGGTAAGTCGGTCGTCATCAAGGGAGAGCTGTCAGGTAGCGAGGATCTCTACCTCGACGGCGAAGTGGAAGGCAGCATTGTTCTCAACGGTAACAGCCTCACGGTCGGTCCGAACGGCCGTGTACGCGCCCACATCAAGGCACGTGAAGTTGTGGTACACGGGAAAGTGGATGGGAACATTTTGAATGCCGAACGAGTGGAATTGCGCCGCTCCGCAGCGGTTCTGGGTGATATTACCAGCCAGCGGATCATGATCGAGGACGGCGCATACTTGAAGGGCTCCGTAGACGTTCAGCGCGATGCGAAGTCGGCCTCTGCCGGTGCCTCGGGAAATTCTTCCCAAACGTCGACTGCGGCGAAATGATGTAAAGACGTGATCGTAGCTGCAGGATTGCAATCCTGTGGCGCCAAAAACTCGGGATCGAAAAGCATGCTCAAGTGGTTCCGCGGCAATTCAGGCCAGACCACGGCCGAAGGTGGCCGCGAGGCACGACCTCGCTCAAAACGGCACTCCACTGCTCTGAAAGAGTTGAACCGCAACCTGGCCCGCGAAGAGAACATTTCCATTCTCGATCTCGGTGCGACTTCAGCAGCAAATATCTCGCTTTTCACCGGCAAGGGCATGAAGCTCTGCACCGAGGATCTCATCGCCGCTTCCGGCGATCCCGAACTGCAGATCAAAGACCCCGACGGCAACCCGACCTATGATCTGGAGCGGTTTCTGAAAGACAATCTCGCGTACGAATTACGCTCCTTCGATGCGGTATTGTTCTGGGACATCGCCGATTATCTTCCGGAACCTCTGGTCAAGCCCGTCATCGAACGAATTTGCTCCCTGATGAAGCCTGGCGGGTATCTGCTCGCATTTTTTCATACGAAGGATGCGGGTCCGGATTCACCCTATTCGCGCTATCACATTACAGGTGATGACGCCTTGGATGTGCAGCCGATCGCGCGAAAGGGAAGCGGCGGCTATTACAAGCTGTTACGCGTTTTCAACAACAGGCACATCGAGAATCTCTTTCGTGATTTTTCCTCGCTGAAATTCTTCCTTGCGCGCGACAACATGCGTGAAGTTCTGATCGTCCGCTAGTCCCGTTCCCAAAATAGAAACCCCCTGCGGTTCATCACGAGAATCTGCAGTAACAAACCATTCTCGTGTGTGTTCGCACTATCGGGTGCGATGACTGATCGAAAAAAAGGAGAAACCGATGAAATGGAATGGAGCGGTTCTTAGCATTCTAGTTCTGGCTGGAACGATGTCACTGTGGGGTCAGGGCCGTGGATCCCGTGGCGGAGGCAATCCTGGACTTCAGCAACCTCAAAGCACGAACGCGCAGCGGCAGATGACGCAGCAAAGCAATCAGATACGAATGCGGCAACGAACTCAGCAGCAAAACTGCACCGGCGATTGCCTGCAACAGCAGAAACGAACACGCATTCAGCAGCAAAACCAGGTGCAATTGCAGCAGCAAACTCGTACTGCTACGCGACAGGGTGTTTCAACTCAAACCAACAATCCGGCGATCCAGACGTCAACAGCTGCCGGAAAAGTTAGTGCCAATGGTGATCAAGATCGCTTGCGTGATCAGGACCGTTTGAAAGATCAGAGTTTGGATCAAATTAGGGATCAAGATCAGACCCGGGCTCAGGATAAGGACAGAATCTCGACGCCGCAATAACCATTATGCCGAATGCGACTTGGAAGCGGCGAAATTCTGAACGGCGGGGGTATCCCGGACATTTGGGCCGCGCAGATCGCTGACACTTCGAACCCGTCGGGGCTTCCGTAACGCGGGGGCCCCTTCCCGTCACCATCGTGTCTTTCTTAACCATCCATAAATATCGTACTCAGACTGTATAAGATTAGGTGTTTAAATCGAGGAAAATGCAGGTTTTTCATCACGGTCCAAAGGTGCACGTACTTTCGTAGACTGTAATCAGTTAATCCACTCGCGAGAACGCAACTTACGGTCGAAAATAGGTTTCATTTATTAGGAGCTGAGGTCGTGCGGGTCCGTGTCTTCATAGCGCTGTCGGTGATTCTCTTGCTTGCAGGGCCCAAAAGGTCGCATGCTGATGTTGCGCTACTTTTGGAAGAGCCACACGGTGAATTTGGCGCCTTCAATCCCACGGGCCATGCTGCTGTGTATCTGAGTAACGTATGTGCCGAGACGCCGATAAAATTGCGGCACTGCTCCTCTGGCGAACACGGCGTTGTAATCAGCCGATACCATCGCGTCGCCGGATACGACTGGATCGCGATCCCTCTGATTCCATATCTCTACGCGGTGCCGCGCATCAGCATGGTGCCGAGATGGGCGAATGAAGAAAGAGTTGCGGAACTGCGAGATGAATACCGCCGCGACTACTTACGAGATTTGATTCCGGACGCATCAGATGGCAGCATGCCAAAAGGCGACTGGGTCCAACTGATCGGTGCCGCGTACGATCGCAAGATGTATGTCTTCCAGATTTCCACCACCTACGAGCAGGACGAAAAGGTAATTGAGGAGCTGAACGCCAACAGAAACCGTGAAGATTTCAATCTCTTCTTCCGGAATTGCTCTGATTTCTCTCGACACGTTTTCGATATCTACTATCCGGGCGTGATGCACCGAAGCTTCACCGCAGACGGTGGAATTACAACACCGAAACAGATTGCGAAGTCCCTGGTGAAATATACGAAGAAACATCCCGAGTTGGACTTTAGTGCGTCGGTGATTCAACAGGTGCCCGGCACACCTCGCAGTAAGGCTGTGCACGGCGTTTTCGAGTCGATCGTCCGGTCGAAAAAATATCTTGTTCCCTTAGCTGTGTTCCATCCAGCCATAGCTGGCAGTTTGGCAGCTGCATATGTGGCGGGCGGAAGATTTAACCCGGCCCGCTATGCGAAGCAGCCCTTTTACATCGCTCCGGAACAGGTGGCATCACGACAATCGCCAGCACGGGGTGAGGCTGTAAGCAGTGCCGCGAATTCACACGTCGAAAGCAGCGGTTTCGCTCACCCAATGCAATAGACCCCGACGGCCTCAGGCAACGAGTGGAACTCGCAGTTCGTATCCGTCCGCGTCTTTGCCACGCAGGTGACGCCACCGAACCTGCAAGGTGACCCGATTCACGACGACAATGAACACTTTCCTTAACTTGCCTTCGGGATAGGCAAGCGGACGCACACCATGCCAGGACTGTTCCGTTCGCTGAAAAAGAAGACTGCGATTACCCAAAATTTCCGGCGCGGCGATTTCCCGCAAATCTCCGAACTGAGGATGCTTCTTTCTGAGGAATCCAGCTGTGTCCGCGAGTACGGCAGTCTGTCCACCCCAGTGAGGATCCCAATCAGCTTCAGTGTTGAAGTAGAAGATGTGCGAAGCGATCTTGCGGCGCGCATCGACGTGCGGAGAAAGGGAAAAGCCGCGCGGGCCGAAGTGCCAGTGCATCGTCAATTCAATTCGTTCACGCGCCGGGAGGCCGATTAGCGAGCGCAAAAAATGCTGATATTGCTCCCCACATAATTGGCCGGTGAATTCACGCCATGGTTCGGCCAGGTCGAGATTGGGCCGGTATTGCAGGGCATATAAATCGCCATAACCGCCTTCGCGACCAGATTGCCTCTCGAACTGTTCAACGCGCGGCAGCGTTGCGCAGAGACGAGCAAAGGCGGCGTCAGTCAGAATGCGTTGGATACTTATCCACGGGAACGGGACCGTGTTGCGGAAAGATTCCGCGTCGATCCCTGCCATGCGTTCGTAATCCAGGTATTGCATCACCACGTTCTCAGGAACGAACGGTCGCCATTGCTAAAGATGCAAACTCGGCAGACAGGTTTACACGGTTTCGAGTTCTTCTTCAAGCAGTTGCTTGTTGTAAAGTTCCGCGTAATAGCCGTTTAGCAACAAGAGCTCTTCGTGCTTGCCGAGTTCGACGATACGGCCGCCGGAGAGGACGGCAATCTGGTCAGCATTGCGTACCGTTGAAACCCGGTGGGAGATGAAGATCGTCGTGCGACCTTCCATGACCTTTTTCAGGTGATCGAGAATGCGTTCCTCGGTGTAGGTATCGACGCTCGAGAGTGCGTCGTCGAGGATGAGAATTCGCGGATTCCGGAGGAGCGCACGCGCTATCGCCGTACGCTGCTTTTGCCCACCGGAAAGCGTGATTCCACGCTCGCCAACGATCGTGTTGTAGCTTTCGGGAAAGCTTTCAATATCTTGCGCGATGCTGGCGCCCTGTGCAGCTTCGCGGACTTGCTCATCCGTGGCGTTTTCCACTCCGAAGGCGATATTCTCGCGAATTGTGTCGCTGAAAAGAAACGTCTCCTGCGGAACAAAGCCGATGTTGTAGCGCAGGTTAGCCAACGGATAATCCTCGAGCGGACGCCGATCGAGCAGTATCGCGCCACATGGTGCGTCATAGATCCGAGGGATCAGGCTGACCAGCGTCGACTTGCCTGAACCTGTGGGACCAACGATAGCCAGGCTGGTTCCTTCCGGGATCTTTAAATTAATGTCGTGCAGAACGGTTGAACCATCGGGATATTTGAAACTCAGACCACGAAACTCGATATCGCCGGCAATCCGAGTATTTGCGAGTTCATAGGCATGCGGCGAGTCCAGAATCTCCGGTTTTTCGGTGAGGATCTGATTGATACGCCCCATCGAAGCTGTGCCGCGCTGAAAAATATTTATGACCCAGCCCAATGCGATTATCGGCCAGGTCAGTTGAACCATGTAGGTGAGGTAGGCTACGAACGCACCCGGCGACATATGGCCTTCAATCACCTGGCGTCCACCAAGCCAGAGAACCAGGACAACAGCGACGCCGAGCATCACTTCGAGCGTGGGCCATAGCATTCCCATCAGGCGAACGAGCCTCAAGCTACGTGCGATATATTCCTGGTTATCTTTTTCGAAGAGGCGGATTTCGGAATCTTCCTGCGCAAAGGCGCGCACGATACGCGCGCCAGAAAAATTTTCCTGGGCTCGAGCGGAAATATCTGAGAACTGTGCCTGTATTTTTTCGAAGCGTTCGTGAATGCGCGAGCCGAAGTACTGGACCACGATGCTCGCTACGGGCAACGGCAGAAAAGTCAATAGCGTGAGTCGCGGGCTCATTTTGATCATGAACGCCAGCGCACCGGCGGTGTACACAATGGTATTTGCTGAGTACATGATCGCCGGTCCGAGTAGCATGCGCACGGCGTTCAGGTCGTTGGTGGCCTTCGCCATGATGTCGCCGGTTCGAGTTCGCTGGTAGTACGAGTACGAGAGCTTTTCGAGATGCGCGAACAAATCGTTGCGCAGATCGAATTCGATATCCCGAGAGACGCCGATCACGATCCAGCGGGTCAGAAATTGAAAAATGCCCTTACCCAGGGCGATGGCAACGAGCGCCGCAGAATAGATGACAAGGCTGTGGCGGATCGAACCTCCGTGGGTCGAGATATGCTCAATGTCGTTGACCGCGGCTCGGATGACCTGCGGGAAGAGAATCCAGATGCCATTCGTTAACAGCACCGACAAGGTTCCCCAGAAGAGTCCGACGCGGTATCTCTTGAGGTAAGGGAACAGTGGCCGCAGTTGTTTCAGCATCGACGGTGATTAGATTCTATCGTAGCGTGGCGGACGCTTTTTCGGCGGAAACTTCTGGCTATGTAGGTACTTTCAGCAGCAGGTAGCCGCCTACTAGCCCAAACAGCAAGTCCGGAGACCAGGCGGCCAGCGCTGCCGGCAATTGATTGGCATTACCCATCGCTTCAAAGAAGCCCATTCCAATCCAGTAGAGCACCGCGATGCCAACGGCCATAGCAACTCCGGCAAGGGCACCGCGGCGTCCACCCCGAAGTGCGAACGGAACCGCGAGCACGGCCATTACGACCGTCATCAGCGGGAAGGCAAACTTCTTCTGCAATTGAACGCGCAGCCGCACGACATCGAATCCGCTCTGCTTCAGATCATTGATATAGCGCCGCAGTTCTTCGTAGCTCATCTCCGACGATTGCTTCACTTCCTTCTTGAAGTAACTCGGCGGCTCGGGCAGTTCGGAGAAAGTTGCGACGTCGAAGGTGTGATAATCCTCAATCGCCATTCCATGGAAGGTGCGCGTCCAGCCCTGCTCGAAAACCCATTTGTTGAGCGTGTCGGACCAGTGCGCGCGAGCAGCGTAGATGCGCTTGGTCAGCTCAAACGTCTTCGGATCGAACTCGAAAATGGAGATGCTGCCGAACCGGTTCTGGTCGGGATCAAAGAGTTCGTAATACCAGATACTGGAGTTCTGACCGAAGATCCACTTCTGGTCGGGACGCAAGTAGGTCTGTGGCGGCTTGCCCTTGATCTCATTACGCAGCGCGTCCTGCTTCTTGTTGAGTTGCGGCAGATACAACTGGTCAAAGAAGAACAGTCCGGCTGCCACCATAGCAGCGACCACCAGCACCGGAATCACAATGCGATAGATGCTGACTCCAGTAGCCTTCATCGCTGTGATCTCGCTGGTCTTTTCGAGGAGGCCAAACGTGATCAATACTGCCAGCAGCATGCTCATGGGTGTGCTGTTGTAGAGGAAATACGGAGTAACGGTGAGCAGGTACTCGCCGATGACGATAAGCGGGACGCGTCCTAAATCCTTCAGAAGCTCGAAAAAGGTAAAGACCAACAGCAACATCAGGAAGGTACCGACGATCAATGCCAGGTAAAGAATGAAGTCCTTCAGGACGTAGTCGTCGAGCAGGAGCGGGAACTGCGCGCTGAAAACTCGCTTCCTTGAGACGGCCCGGGCGAACGCGTCAGAGGATCCGCGGGGCGTGGCGACTAATGGTGTGCCGTGCTGGATGCGGCCGCGCAGACGGTTCCATGCGCCCTTCAGTGTGCCGATCTCGATAGGCATGCGATCGACACGCCATACGAGTACCACTCCAGTAAGAAAGAAGACGATGTTCCCGATCCACATCGCCGGCCCGACTGGAAGCTTTCCAGATTTGGCGAACGACATTCCGGCGAGAGACAGGAAGTAGTACAGGAATACCAGACCGATTGTCAGGACAAATCCAGTAGACTTGCCGCCTTTTTTCGCGGAAAGCCCAAGCGGGATTCCGACCAGCGCCAGAACTAGGCAGGCGGTGGGCAAGGCGATCCGGCGATGGAACTCTATCAGATAAAGACGGCGATGGACTGGGTCCGCTGCCTTGGCCTTCTCGAGCAGCGCCGGCGTGGAGAGTTCGGCAACCGGCAAGGTGGGCTGCGCTTGCGCGTTGCTTGCCGGCAACTGAATCGGAATGTCGGACTCGGAGAATGTGGAGATCGAGTATTGCTCCGGCTGACGTGGCACCGTTTCCTGCGACGATCCGTTTTCCAGGTGGAGGCGCAGTTTGTCGGGTCCTTCGCTCACCACGACTCCACGCTGTGCGAGAGTAATTTTCGGGGTCGCAGGATTGGAAATATCGGCTAGAAAGACGCCTTTCCACAGCGCGGCGCCCGTCCCACTGCGTGAGTCTTCCACATACAGAACATAGTCTTTGAAGTCTTCATAGAAGACACGGGGCTGGATTTCGAATGAGGCCTGAGAGCTCTTCAGCTTGTCTTGCAAGTCGCTGAGCGCAGCAGCCGACCTCGGCGCGATGTAGAGGTTATTGGCCAGCGCAATTAGCCACGCGACCACCGCAAAGATGGATACTATTTTTAGGAAGGTGCCCGAGCCCATACCCATGGCGCGCATGGCGGTAACTTCGCTGTCGGCGGCCAGACGGCTCAGTCCGATGAGAATCCCGACCAGCACAGCCATGGGAAGGGTGATGGTCAGCGCCGTGGGAATGGTGAACAGGAAAAGTTGAGCGACACTGGGAAGCGGAGCGCTGTTTCTGACTACTAATTCCAGAATACGAGCCAGATCGCGCATGAAGATCACGAAGGTGAAGATCAAAACGCCGATCAGCGCGTGCGAGGTGATCTCGCGCAGAATATAGCGGGTCAGAATTCGCATGGCTCAAATGGCCTGTGTAATTCGAGTCTAGCAGAAAGCGGGGCGGGCTCAGACTAAGCTGCCGTTGACGCTTTCGGATACCGCTTCCTTCGGAAGAAACGATTGAGAGCCACAGAAAAACTTGCCACTTGGAGCACAAACCTGCAAAACTGAAAATCGATGCCTGTGATTCGCGTCGCTTTCTTATGGCACATGCACCAGCCGTTTTATAAGGACCTGGCCACTGGTGAGTACCGTTTGCCGTGGGTCCGAATGCATGGTCTAAAAGACTATTACGGCATGGTGAAACTGCTGAGTGAATTTCCGGAAGTTCACCAGACGTTCAACCTGGTTCCATCTCTCATCACTCAACTCGAGGACTACGTTTCGGGCAAAGCTCGTGATCCGTTCCTGGAAATCGCGCTCAAGCCGGCAGGGGACCTTAACGATCACGAAAAGCGCTTTGCCCTTACTTATCTGTTCCAGGCAAACACAGCACATTTGATCGGGCGGTACCCGCGTTTTCAGGAGCTATGGAATCGCTTTCAAAGCGCCGGGCAGAACCCGGAACGAGCGCTGAGTTCGTTTCGCACGCAGGATTTTACGGATCTGCAAGTCCTATCGCAGCTCGCATGGTTCGACGAGTACTACCTGCTGAACCCGGACGTCCGGATGTTAATTCACAAAGGACATGACTTCACATACGAAGATCAGCAGTTTGTGGGGAAGTTTCAGCAGAAGATACTGGCATCGATTCTTCCCGCCTATAGCCAGGCGGTGAAGAAGGGATCGATTGAGATTTCGACGTCACCTTATTACCACCCGATTCTCCCGCTGATCTGCGACAGCGATCAGGGCCGGGTGTCATCGCCAAATCTGCCGTTGCCGCAGAAGCATTTTGCCCATCCGGACGACGCTCGCGAACAGATAAAAAGAGGATTGGAGCTTCACGAGAGAGTATTTGGCAGGCGCCCGGTTGGCATGTGGCCGTCGGAGGGTAGCGTTTCCGAGCAGACGCTTGCCATCGCACACGAACTCGGAGTGCAATGGATCGCCACCGATGAAGGCGTCCTCGGGCGAACGGCGGGAATAGCGTTTGACCGCAGCACAACCGGGCACCTTTCAGACGCCAATGCCGAGAAGCTCTATCAGGGATACCTCTATCGGCAGGGAAGCACCCAGATGAAAATAGTCTTCCGGGATCACAGCCTCTCTGACCTGATCGGCTTTGTGTATTCCGGAATGCCTGCTAAAGATGCTGCTGAACACTTCATTAAGAACATCAAGGAAGCGGCGGAGCCCGTTCTTCAGGAAGGCAAAGATGCGCTGATTCCTATTATTCTTGATGGCGAGAATGCGTGGGAGTTCTACCCGGGTTCGGGTCGTGAATTTCTAAGACGGGTATACGCTGCGCTACAAGACGATCCTCAGATTGAGGCGCTGAGCATTGCTGAAGCTCTTGACCGCCAGAAAGAATATGGACAACTGAAGTCGCTGGTGCCGGGGTCATGGATCAATGCGAACTTCAACGTTTGGATTGGAGCCCCCGAAGACAATCGCGCGTGGGATTATCTGGCGGACGCACGCGACTTTTATGAGCATCGTGCGCCTCAGGTCTCTGCCGAACAGAGGGCAACGGCATTTGAAGAGTTGATGGTGGCAGAAGGAAGCGATTGGAACTGGTGGTACGGTCCGGAACATCACTCAGCTAACGATCGCGATTTCGACGAGCTATATCGCAAGCACCTTTCCAATGTGTACCAGGCCTTGGGCGCGGAAGCCCCCTCCTATCTGGCGCAACCGATTGCTTTGTCAGCGGCTCGACCGGAAGCCGCACTGCAGACCGCGTTCATTCACCCGCGCATAGGGAGCGAGGTGCCGCGGTATTTCGATTGGATTGGCGCCGCGATGTATACCGCTGACCGCCATTCGGGTGCAATGCACGGCAAGCAGTTCCTGCTTGACGCTATTTACGCGGGGATCGACGAAGAGCACTTGTATGGGCGTCTGGATTTTTCCGAGCTGCCCAAGGAAGCATTCTTTATCTGCGTTGATATTGAGGTTGCCGGAGGACAGGTCAACGATCCTGAACATGCAACGCGCCTGCAGTTGAAGGCGGAAGTCAAAGGGGAATTGAAAGATTGGGCATTGCGCAACGGTCATGAGCGTCGCGTGCTGCAGCTTCAGCCGCAGGCGAAGGTTGTGCTCGTCCCGCACCGTCGCGCATTCGAGTTCGAGTTGCCGCTCCACGAGTTAGATCTCGGCGCTGGTCAGGAATTTGGGTTGCGCTTCAGCGTGTGGACGGATGGGCTTCCGTTGGATGCACTTCCTCTCGAAGGGGCCCTGCCTCTGCAGGTTGTGTCCGACGAGCATGAACTTGCGGGAAATACTTATCGCTAACTCCCCCAGTTCAGTTCACGGTTGAACAGCTCAGTAATTCGGGATTGCTATATCGTCCCTCATGTCGCGGCTCACCGCGACGTCGGCAAACCACCGAATACGCAGCAAGTTCACAATCTGATTGCGCAGGAACAGTGACATCCTGGATTTCGGCGCAAAGGTTCCGGCATAGCGAAGCGCCATTTTCTGTTTCTTGCGAACAAAAGGCGCGAAGAGTTGCTGGTAATTCGCGAACGCTTTGACATAGTCGCCCTGGGTACGATGAAGCTCTCCCGCGAGGATATAGGCAGCGATAATCGCCAAACCAGAACCTTCGCCTGCTAACAAAGAGGCGCACGAAGCGGCATCGCCGATCAGCGTCACCCGACCGCGCGACCAGGCTCCCCGATCTGAAGGGAGATGGATCTGACCAACGCGGTCGAAATAGAGATCGCCAGCCGAATCGAGCGCTTGCAGAATCTGGGGACACTCCCAACCGCTGTTTCCAAACCTGCTATGTAAGAGAGCCTTCCTTCCAGCGAGAGTGTCTTCTTCAGGACGATGAGGAAGTGAATCGGCGAATGTGAATAAAAACATCGTGCGGTCGTTGCGCATGGCGAAGCGCGCGATTTGCTGGCCGACCTCGGTGAACATTACATATGTCAATTCGTCCCGAGGGCGATAGCCTTCGGCTTGAAAAGCCGCTACCTTGTAGCCCAGGTACTTTTCGAACTGGCTCTCGTCGCTGAACGCCAACTCTCGAACGCGGGAATGCAGACCGTCGGCACCTATGACCAAGTCGAAATCTCGCCTGAGTCCGCTTTCAAAAGTGACATGGCAAGTATCTGCATCCTGCTCGATCCGGGAGATGCTATCCCCAAAAAGTGCCTCTACCTTGTCTTCGATTTTGCTGAAGATGGATGCCGACAAATCGCTTCGCGCGATGCTGACGAACTGACCCTTGGTGACGCGAGTGAATGAACTGGCAGGAAACCAGGCGACTCTTTTGCCGCGGCTATTCACCGTCCGAACCTCCTCGACCATGTAGCCCTTTTCTCGAAGTTCGGGGATCAGACCCATGCGGCCGGTAATCTCAAAACCCAAGCCCCAGAAATCGACGACATAGCCGCCACTGCGCAGTTCGGGCGCACGCTCGACGATCGTCGGTTCGAATCCGTAATGTGCAAGCCAATAGGCCAGAGTGGGGCCGGCAATTCCGGCGCCGGAGATAAGAACTCGCATGACGACAGGATATGCCACGATGATGTCGACAGCATTAAAGAACCGCGCAATGAATTAGGGTTTGGCGTTTGGGGCCTTGATAGAAGCTGGCTTTTGTAGTCCCCCAGTTGTGCTGGTTGCAGTCGCCTGTGCCTTGCTGGCCTTCAGCGCAGTCCGCAGGTTTTTCTGCAACTCATCTTCAGGGAACCAGTGGCCACGCAACATCACGCCTTCTTGCAGCGAGATGTTGTCTATGTTGTCGAGAGGATTGGCGTTCAGCAAAACGAGGTCCGCCACTTTTCCCTTTGTCACCGTTCCGAAATCCTGCGAGTTTCCGAGGAATCGAGCGGCGTTAGAAGTTGCGCTTTGAAGAACTTCATACGGCGTGAGGCCGGCCTCGTGAAGTTCTCGCAACTCGTTTTTCAAAGAGAATCCAGGGATAACACAGGGCACAAACGGGTCGGTTCCAGCCAACAGCGGCACTCCGGCATCTCGCAGTCCGGCTACCAACTTCTGCATGATTGAGAACTGGTCGCGCAGGTAGGGAATTTTCTCCGGCGCCCATCGCTTCACATACGGATTGTCAGGCGGATACCAGGCAAAATTCGAGGCGCCGACGGCCGCTCCAGTAGTCAGATGACGAGGCATGTACTGCATCTCTGGTCGTTGCAGCAGCGAGTTAACGTCTGCAGCCTGCCAGATGATCTGGCGGAAGACGTAGAGCGTAGGGCTAACCCAAGTGCCGGACTTGGCTGTCTTCTCAGAGATCTCGCGTACCATGCGATCGATTTCTGCCGGGTCTTTGGGCAGGTCACGATGAAATTGGAAATAAGAATAGAGATATTCTTCCGCATGGACGATCAGACTCTGACGCCCGAGCGCGGCATCAATTCCCAGGTTACTGGGCACATGGCCGACGACACGAATGTGTTCTGCGCGCGCGGTTTCGAACAGAGTGTCATAGGCATCTTTCGTAAGCTCGCCATGCACCTTGATGAAATCGTACCCTGCTCGTTTTTCGGCGATTACCTCGTGCCTGACCTGATCGGCAGTCATGAAGGCAGGCTGCTGAATGAAGACGCCGGTCGTGTAAAGCGTGGGAGCAAAAAGCTTGCCGTCACGAATGTCGTTTCGCAGGGCCAGGATCTCGGGCGAGCCCTCCATGTTGATACCTGTTGTAATTCCATTTGCCAGGAGCATCTGTAGAACGAGAAGTTGATCAGAACGCCCCGCGAGCGGTAGGTGAACATGACTGTCCACCAGTCCTGGAATCAGGTAGCGGTGTTGGCCATCGATGATCCTGCATTCAGAGGGAACTTTGGTCTCTTTAGCCGGTCCGAGATCGGCAATTCGATCTCCACGCACCACGACTGTCTGTTCCGAGAGCACCTGTTGCCGGTCCATGGGAATGACCGTCACGTTCACAAATGCCGAACACGAATCCGGCTGGGCTGCCAGAACACCTCGCAGAGGGCAAATGATGAGGAAGATGGCGAAGAAAAGATATGAGAGCCGAATTCTCATGATGTCCCCACAATAGATCGGGTTCAGACATGAATGACGCGCGATGACCTGTTCTGTCACCAACGCGTCATGCACTGCGGAATAAAATAAGCGGCAGCTCTGAGATCCCAGCCGAGAAGCGGACTATTTGGTTATCTGACTGGAACTCTGGTCCATCGCCCGGTTAAGTTCGAGAATCAATCCGGTTCCTGCCGGGATGATCATATCGTTTCGATTGATGAGCCAGCGAACCGTACCTGCCGTTGCGCCCACGCCGGCGCCGATCAGTGCTCCTTCCGGACCCGCGGCAAGCGCACCGATCCCTACACCGAAGCCGGTGCCGATGCCGCCGATCACAAGATCACTGCGGCTATGGCCAGGGCCTTTGATCTGCCCCTCCTGTGTGACGTCGAAAATCTTGGGTTGATCCGTGTCGACGACTGACGCCGCGATCAGGTAGGACTGACCGTTAGGCAAACTCACCAACTCGGGATGCAGATCGATCATTGGCTTGCCTTTGATACGTCGAGGCGAACTCGTTCGCAAAACGTCACCTTGCACGAGAGAGCCGGCGGGAATTACAACCTTGCCCTGATAAGAGACTGCTTCGGTTACGCGCCCGGAGAATCGATCGCCGCGCTTATTGAATGTCGAGATCGCCTGATCCATCTTGATGCGGATTGCGGTTCCGGCTGGAAGCGACATTGCACTTGCCACTGGAGGAATGTCGCTGACTGTAACCGTGTCGGCAGAGGGCTTCGCCGATGCCAATTCAACCGGCGCCGGTTCTTGTGCTAATGCCAGCACGCCTGAGAGTACGAGGGCTGCAACGAGGGAGATTTTATTCATCGAGATACTCCTGAGCGGAGCGTAAAGCAGCTCAAAACCGGCGACAACAGCCGAACGAAACAGAGAACCAGAGTCAACAATGACGTTTGTGGTTGCGGAGCTTGAAACGCTGCTCCGTTCGACGTCGTGGTGCTGCACATCACAGGTTTGCTCCCTTCCATACCGTATAATCGATGGTTTCGAGTCTCACGCGGACGCGAACCAGCAGGCTCCGGTTGGTACACCGGCGCACTCATCACAATTCTTATCTGGCCGCGGCAGTGAACGCGGCCCACGAGGACAGGCATGACACTGATTGCAGATATCCGAGGCCGCGAAATACTGGATTCACGCGGCAATCCCACGGTTGAAGCAGAAGTCTTTCTGACCAGCGGTGCAGTTGGACGCGCCGCCGTTCCCAGTGGCGCCTCCACAGGCGAGCATGAAGCGGTCGAACTGCGCGATGGCGACAAATCACGCTATCTGGGTAAAGGCGTCCAGAAAGCCGTCGAGCACATTAACGGCGAACTCGCCGATGCTCTGATTGAAGAAGACGCGGAAGACCAACGCGCGCTCGACCAGAAGATGATCGAACTGGACGGAACCGAGAACAAGAGCCGCCTGGGTGCGAATGCCATCCTTGCCGTCTCCATGGCGGCTGCCCGCGCCGTTGCGAATCTATACGAGATACCGCTGTATCGCTACCTGGGTGGCGTCAATGCCAGCGTGCTGCCGGTTCCTATGATGAATATCCTCAACGGCGGCGCACATGCCGACAATAACGTCGACTTCCAGGAGTTCATGGTCATGCCAGTGGGCGCGCCTTCGTTTTCGGAAGCACTGCGTTGGGGCGTGGAAGTGTTTCATACCCTGAAAGGCGTGCTGAAGAAAAAAGGCTATAACACTGCGGTCGGTGACGAAGGCGGATTTGCGCCGTCGCTGAAGTCGAACGTGGAAGCAATCGAAGTGGTTCTCGAAGCCATACAGTTGGCGGGCTACAAGCCGGGTGAGCAGATTGCGGTGGCACTCGATCCAGCGGCCAGCGAGTTGTTCCAGGATGGCAAGTACGTCTTCAAGAAATCGGACAAGTCGACCAAGACACCGGAAGAAATGGCCGCGTACTGGGCGAAATGGACGAGAGATTACCCGATCGTCTCGCTGGAAGATGGTCTAGCCGAGGATGACTGGAAAGGCTGGAAAATCCTGACGGATGAAGTTGGGAGCAAGGTACAGCTAGTCGGCGACGACCTGTTCGTCACGAATGTGAAGCGCCTGCAGCAGGGAATTGACAAGGGTGTCGCGAATTCGATTCTCATCAAAGTCAACCAGATTGGGAGCGTGACCGAGACGCTGGATTGCATCGAACTCGCTCGCCGCAATGGTTACACCTCGGTCATCTCGCACCGCTCGGGCGAGACTGAAGACACCTTCATCGCGGATTTGGCAGTTGCAACCGGTGCCGGGCAGATCAAAACCGGATCGGCCTCGCGTACCGACCGCATCGCGAAATACAACCAGTTGCTGCGAATTGAGGAAGAACTGGGATCGGCTGCACGCTTCCTCGGCCTGAAGGCGCTGAATTACCACGGCGATGCCAAAGCGAAGGCTAGCGCCTGAGCCTACTGCTGCACTCACGCTTACGGCGGCCTTCGGGTCGCCGTTTCTATTTGCATTTCAGGATTTCAAATCGGCACTGACCAGCATTCGGGCGCAAATTGTGATACGTTGCCTTCATTCCCGGAGGTCCCACATGAGGCAGATTCCTTCCGTCCTGACTGTTCTACTGCTGACTTCGTTTGCTTTTGGACAGACTGCTGTTTCGAGCCAGGCGGCCACTAAAGAAGACGTAATGCAGATGTTCCAGGAAATGCGCTTTGAACAGCAGATGAAAGGCATACAGCAGAACATCTCGAGTCAATTCCAGGCAATGGCGGGCCAAATGATGCAGGGCCCGGAATTCAGGAATCTGCCACCCGATCGCCAGCAGAGATTCCAGGAATTCATGGCGCAGGAGATGCAGAAGTCCATGAACCTGTATCCAATCTCGGAGATCATGGACGACTTCGCTCCGGTCTACGCGAAACATCTCACCAAAGCCGACGTCCAGGGCATCATCGATTTCTACCACTCTCCGGCGGGCAAGAAATTGCTTGATGTCTCACCCATAGTGTCGCAGGAAGCCATGGCGATCATCGGCCCCAAGATGCAGGATCGCATGGAAAAGGCCATGGACGAAATGCAGCACCGCATGCAGGAACTTCTGAACGAGCCGGCAAGCCCAACTCCGCCTCAGAACCGGAATTAGGGAACCCTCAAGACGGCAGACACAGGAATTGTTTCACGCTCCCGACAGCCATCGCCGGGCGAGGCGCCCGCGCCACTCTTGTCTTTGGCAGCCCAGGTTAGTTGTGTACGGCGCTGGGAGAGCGCTCGGCGACGAGGCTGAGCAGTTCCTGTGCGACGCGATCGGTATTGTGGCGGGCGACGCCTCGGTCTTCGAGCAAGTAGTCGCCAAGAATCGGACGAACGGCCATGGCCTCAATGGTCTCAGGGTTCACGACGATTTGCGACGCGCCCTCGAGCGCATATTTCGCTTTCATCTCCGTAGAGGCGGGAGTTTCGTTTAAAAGCGCCGCATCGAAGATTTCTATCCCTGCATGCTCGTAGATGGCCTTGATGTGGTCGGCGGCAGAGAGACCGAGGCTTTCGTTAGCCTGCGTCATGAGGTTGCAGACATAAACTTTCAATGCTTTCGAAGACGCAATCGCCTCCGGGATTCCATGGACCAGGACGTTAGGAATCAGGCTGGTGAAAAGCGAGCCCGGCCCGATGGTAATCAGGTCGGCGGCGGCAATCGCATCGAGCGTTTGCGGCATGGGATGGACGTCCGGCGGAATCATCTCCAGGCGCATGATGCGATGCTTGCTGGCGGTGATCTTGGTCTCGCCACGAACAACGGAGCCGTCGTCCATGTGCGCTTCCAGTTCGACATTAGCGGTCGTGGAAGGATAAATATGGCCGCGCGTGGTGAGAATCTCCGAGGACAAGCGAACAGCTTCCGCGAAGTCGCTGGTGAGCGCCGTTAAAGCTGTAAGAAACAGGTTGCCGAAGCTGTGGCCTTCGAGCGCCGATGTCTCCGGGAAGCGGTAACGGAAAAGGTGAGACATCAGCAGCTCGTCTTCCGAAAGAGCCACGATGCAGTTGCGAATGTCGCCCGGCGGCAGAATGCCGAATTCTTTACGCAGCTTTCCGCTGGAACCGCCGTCGTCGGTGACGGTCACAATGGCGGTCAGCTCGCCGATGACTGCGGCCGGTCCGGCAGGATGCTGCTCAGGATTATGTGTAGCTGTGCGGACGTACTTCTTAAGTCCCTTGAGAAGCGTGGACAGGCCAGTGCCGCCGCCAATTGCTACCACGCGCAACGGACGGGCTGTTTGCCTATCCGACGGTGCAGGGTGCTGTGTCATCCTGCCGTTTAGTAGTCGCTGCCCTTGCCGTAAACGGAGTTTTCCGGCGCACCCGGCTCGGGATAAAGCAGTTCGGTGAAGCGCGGATCGTCCGCCATGGGATTGAAATCACTGTCGCTGCGCGCCTGGAAACGGTTCGCCGGGTTCAGGCGGATGGCTTCCGAGAGACCTTTCAGCGCATCTTCGGAATGCCCGGTGAGGCAATCGAGCACGGCGAGTCCGTACCAGATATAGTCGGCTTGGGCATTCGTCTTAACGAGCTTTTCCAGATGCTCTCGAGCGGTAACGTAATCGCCCACGTTCATCAGGGAGATGGCATAGTCATAGTGCTCTTCTGGCGTCTTGAATTCCACCGAGGTGCGGGCAAGATGCTGATTGCATGCATTCAAATGAACTGAGGCACGATCGGAAAGCTCGCGAATTCCGCTGCTGATCACCTTCTGGAAGAGAGCCTTGGCTTTATCGAATTTGCGTTCCTGAAGGGCGCGCAGGCCGGCCTCGTAGTTCTGCACAGCCTGTGTAAATTCGGGATTCTGAGCGGGAGAATTACTTTTTGGCGCAGCTTTGGTCATCTGTAGAGTTTTTCCAGAACCTGGCGTAGGCATCTTATTTTTGTTGGACTTAAGAGATGATTGTTTAGCTTTTACTGCCAGTTTACGTTTCATGCGGTTGACGCCTAAGCCGAGGACGCGCCACGGGCACGCAATCAGCTCCTGTGGAAAACTGAATTGCGAGCACGTTACACGCCTTCGCAACGGGCGTCAACTGGGGGCAAACCGGCCAGACGGAGCCAAAAGCACCGTGGAATACCCGTTCTCGCGTGCAGTACCCCTGGCGCCGCCAGGACGCCAGCAGGTCTGCTCCCCAAGCTCGTACTTCTCGCACCGCAAAGTGCGAAAACTCTTAGTTCATTCCGGCGGCGGCTTCGAGGTCAATCTGTTGCCACTGGCCGTGAATGATGCCCTGGCGAATCTGCGCGACCGTCTTACCCTTTTTGTGCTGGTCGTATGCGTAATACAGTTCCTTCAGGCAGACCGCACAATGAGCCGCGTGTGTGCTTTCGTAGCAAGTACGCAGGCTCTTATGACCGATATGGTCGCAATAGCAGTAGCAGGGCAGTTGGTAAATGATCTTGGATACCTTGGGTGCGAGCTCATAGGCGTGCACCTGGTACGCATTCTCGAATGCAGGTCCCCAGAGCTGCTCCCTGGGCAAGATGGGTGGCAGTTTTTCGGCCGTCGCGGGAGCCTGCTTGTGGTAGGCCGGAATCTCGGCAGTGTCAGACTGGGCAAATAGGGTAATCACCAGTACAAAGCTGAACAAAACTCCGAAAAACGCCTTCATCCCAAGAGAATCCTTCACCGGGTAACCATTCTACTCTGAAAAGCGCGCCTCTGCGATCAAAGCCAGCTTAAAAGAGCGGGCCATCGGGAGCAACTCTTGGCGAAATCCTTAGTTTAAAATCAGAGAGAATGCTGGTAGAGCCGAAACCAACCGGGACGCCTTCCGAGAACAAACCGACTACGCCGGCATTGGCAGTCTGGGTTCGCGACCTCGCGATCTCGCTGCTGGTTTCGGCATTCATCATCGTGTTTCTGTATCAGCCGGTGAAAGTAGAAGGCACCAGCATGGAACCGGAACTGAACGACCAGGAACGAATCTTCATCAACAAGTTCGTTTATCGCCTGGGCGAAATTCAACGCGGGGACATCGTTGTGTTCCATTATCCGCGAGATCCCGCGAAGAGCTATATCAAGCGGGTAATCGCATTACCCGGCGACAGGGTGCGAATCGCTGCCGGTCGCGTCTATGTCAATGACGAGCTACTAAGTGAACCGTATGTTCCGGCAGAGTACGAAGACCAGAGTTTCTATCCGGAGACAACGATTCCCATGCACTGTTTCTTTCTGCTGGGAGATCATCGCAGTAGCTCCAATGACAGCCGCGATTTTGGCCCAGTGGAGGAGCGGTTTATCTACGGCAAAGCTGTGTTCGGGTACTGGCCGATGGATAAAGTGGGCAAGTTGAGGTAGGCGATTTCGATTTCTGCAACGGGCGCATGAAATTCTTGAGCAGAGAGCAAAAAGCGGCGGCAATTCTCTGGTCCAATCCAGCAATCGCCTGATAGAATCAATAAAATCCACCCTTCGGAGTAACGATGCAAGCAATCCTTGCGCTGGAAGACGGGAGAATCTTCCGCGGCAAAGGTTACGGCGCCAAAGGCGAATGCTATGGCGAAGTCGTTTTTAATACTTCCATCACCGGTTATCAGGAAATCTTCACCGATCCCTCCTACGCCGGACAAATCGTAGTTCTTACCAACCCGCAAATCGGCAATTACGGAACGAATCCCGAGGACAATGAAGCGAACCGGCCTTACATCGAGGGCCTGATCGTGCGCGAGTTCTCGAAGGTAAGTTCCAACTGGCGCTCGCAGCAGGTCGCGGAAGAGTACCTGGAGCGCTTCAACATTCCTGTGCTGGCAGACATCGATACGCGCGCCTTGGTGCGCCATCTGCGCGATCGTGGTGTGATGCGCGGGGTGATCTCGACCATGGAAACGGATTTCGACAAGTTGGTCGAGAAGGCGCGCTCGATCCCGAAGATGGATGGTACGGACCTGGCAAAGGTCGTGACCACCAAGCAACGTTACATCTGGGAAGTGGGCGAGCGCTCACACGAACCAACGGAAGTGGTCGGCGTGAAAGATGCGCCGCCGTTGCATCATGTGGTTGCGTACGATTTCGGCATCAAGCAGAACATTCTGCGCAAACTCGTCGCTGAACGTTGCCGCGTGACGGTGGTTCCGGCGCAGACTCCGGCGGAAGATGTTCTGGAGATGAAGCCAGATGGAGTATTCCTGTCGAATGGACCGGGCGATCCCGAGCCATGCACCTATGCCGTGAACAACATTCGCGGGCTGATGGGACGCGTGCCGGTGTTCGGCATCTGCCTGGGACATCAGTTGACGGGAATCGCGCTGGGCGGGAAGACCTACAAGCTGAAATTCGGACACCACGGCGGGAATCATCCGGTAAAGCAGATGGAGACGGGGAAAGTAGAGATCACTGCGCACAATCATAATTTCGCTGTCGATCCGGACTCCCTGCCGGCGAACGATGTCGAGTGCACGCATTTCGACTTGAATGATCAGACGCTGGAGGGCATGCGTCACCGCAGCCTGCCGCTGTTCAGCGTACAGTACCACCCGGAAGCGGCACCGGGTCCGCACGACTCGCATTATCTGTTCAAGGATTTCGTGAAGATGATGGAGGAGTGGAAGGGGAAATGAGTGCGCAACTGCAATCCGCTATTCCGAGTGGCGTATTCTCCGACATCCTTCCTCGGAAAGTGCTCGAAGTAACAGATTTGCAGACGGCAATTCCCCGCATTGCGAAAGATCAAGAACTGGTCCGATCCTTGTGGCAGGCCGCTAGACAGGTGCCGACCAAGCACTTACTAGTGAGAGGCGACTCGAGGAAGATGTCCACCAATCTTGTAGGACGAGTCCATCTTGTCTTGACGTCGCCGCCCTACTGGACGTTGAAAGAATATAGGGATTCACCCGGGCAACTCGGCCACGTGGGAAGCTACAATGAGTTCCTACTTGAACTTGATAAGGTGTGGAAGCACTGTTACGACTCGCTTGTGCCCGGTGGCAGGCTGGTTTGCGTTGTCGGGGACGTTTGTCTCTCACGTCGCAAGAACGAGGGCAGACATACTGTGGTTCCGCTGCACGCCTCGATACAGGAACATTGTCGGCAGATCGGTTTCGATAACCTGGCACCCATAATCTGGCACAAGATTGCAAATGCGACTTATGAAGTTGAAAACGGCGGCGGAGGATTTTTAGGCAAGCCTTACGAACCGAATGCCGTCATCAAGAATGACATCGAGTTTATCCTGATGGAGAGGAAGCCCGGTGGCTACCGAACTCCGGACCCATCGGTCCGGCTGCTAAGCATCATATCGGCGGAAGATCACAAGAAGTGGTTTCAGCAGATTTGGAGTGGTTTGACCGGAGCGTCAACTAGAAACCATCCAGCTCCATATCCTGTTGAACTAGCGGAGCGACTTATCAGAATGTTCAGCTTCGTCGGCGATACAGTCCTAGACCCTTTCGTGGGAACTGGAAGTACTTGCATAGCCGCGTCGAAATGTGGTCGTAATAGCATTGGATTTGAGGTTGATTCTACCTACCTAGACTTGGCCGCAAATAGAGTTCAGGCCGAAGTGCCGTCGTTGTTTGCTAGCTCAGTCACGGTTTTGGAGGCCGGCGAATGAGTCCGACTCTCCAAAATCGTCTTAGAAGAGCAATCGTGCATTTTTGGGCCAGCCGCGAAACCCAAGCACAAAAACAGGGCGAACGGACAGGTATCCGCGACGCAGGTGCGCGAGCTGCGGTAACAGGTGGAAGTCAGATGAACGGCTTCATAGAGCTAGTTCGAGATTCTTTGGAAGAGTCAGGAATACACAAGCCTCTAATCTTTTGCGACCGAGCGGTTGAGCTGCCCGGCTGGTATCGACCAGAAAAGAAGTGGGACTTACTTGTAGTTAGCGACGGTTGTTTGATTGCGGCCATCGAGTTTAAGTCGCAAGTTGGTTCTTTCGGAAACAACTACAACAACCGAACCGAGGAGGCGCTCGGCTCGGCAACGGACCTTTGGGCGGCATACCGAGAGGGTGCCTTCAAGCCTTCCGCGAGGCCGTGGCTTGGATATTTGATGCTTCTTGAGGAGTCACCAAAATCAACTAAGCCCGTGAAGGCCTGCGAGCCGCACTTCAAAGTGTTTGAAGAGTTTAAGTCCGCCTCGTATGCAAAACGATACGAGATTCTTCTGACAAAACTCGTGAGAGAGCGACTGTACGATGCAACCTGCTTTTTGATGTCCAATAGCTCAGACGGTGCAAGTGGTGCGTATATAGAGCCAGCTCCTGAGTTGTGTTTCGAGAACTTTATTGCTTCATTGCTAGCCAAGGCTATTGCTTGCGGTAAAACAAAATAGATGCCACGTAGAAACGATATTTCGAAGATTCTCATCATCGGCTCCGGTCCTATTGTGATCGGACAATCGGCGGAATTTGATTACTCCGGCACGCAGGCCTGCAAGGCGCTGAAGTCCGAAGGCTATGAAGTGGTGCTGGTGAATTCCAACCCGGCCACCATCATGACGGACCCGGAGTTTGCGGACCGCACGTACATTGAGCCGATCACGCGCACTTACGTCGAAGAGATCATCCGCATTGAGTCGGAGATGTGCGACGGCCGCGGCTTCGCGCTGCTTCCCACCGTCGGCGGACAGACTGCACTAAACATGGCTGTCGAACTTGCGGATGGCGGCGTGCTGGAGAAATACAACGTTCGGCTGATCGGTGCACAGCTCGACGCGATCAAGAAGGCCGAAGACCGGTTGCTGTTCAAAGACGCGATGATCCATATCGGACTCGATGTGCCGAAATCGGCGCTGGTAAAGAATCTCAAAGACGGGCTGGACTTCACCGCGAAAATCGGTTTTCCGGTAATCTTGCGACCATCATTTACGCTCGGTGGGACGGGTGGAGGCATCGCTTATAACCGCGAAGAACTCGTAGAACTACTTGCGCGTGGTCTTGATCTTTCGCCGGTACATGAGGTTCTGCTGGAAGAATCCGTTCTTGGGTGGAAGGAGTACGAGCTCGAGGTGATGCGTGACGTGAAAGACAACGTCATCATCATCTGCTCGATCGAGAACTTCGATCCCATGGGCGTGCACACCGGCGACTCGATTACTGTTGCTCCTGCGCAGACGCTTACAGATCGGGAGTACCAGGCTATGCGCGATGCATCGATCAAGGTCATTCGCGAAATCGGCGTGGAAACCGGCGGATCGAATATTCAGTACGCCGTCAATCCAGTCAACGGGCGCATGGTGGTCATCGAGATGAACCCGCGCGTATCGCGCTCGTCGGCACTAGCGTCGAAGGCCACCGGATTCCCGATCGCAAAGATCGCGGCCAAGTTGGCCGTGGGTTACACCCTCGACGAGATCACGAACGAGATCACGCGGAAGACTCCGGCGTGCTTCGAGCCTACGCTGGATTATGTTGTCGTAAAAAATCCGAAGTGGCAGTTTGAGAAATTTCCTGGGGCCGACGAGGGCCTCGGCCCGCAGATGAAGTCCGTGGGCGAGGCGATGGCCATTGGACGTACCTTCAAAGAGGCACTGCTAAAGGCCGTTCGTTCACTGGAAACAGGCAAGCGCCTGAGTTCGGAAAAGCTCGAGCCAAAGATTCTGGTCCAGCGCCTGGTTACACCGCATCCTGAGCGGCTTGCATATATCCGCTACGCGCTGCGCGAGGGCATGACCGTGAAGGAACTAGCGAAGATGACGTCTATCGATCCCTGGTTCCTGTATCAACTGAAGGAGATCAACGACGTTTGGAATGACGTCGCGCAGTATCCTATCGACGCGCCAGAGGAGAAGATTCGCGAAGCCAAGCGCGCGGGACTTTCCGACGAACGGCTGGCGCGTATTTGGGGATTTGAAGGCCGCGACGGCTCCGCGAAGGTCCGTGAATTGCGGAACAAGCGTGCCGTGAAACCGGTGTACAAACATGTCGATACATGTGCGGCGGAATTCGAGAGCTACACGCCATACCTGTACTCGACCTACGAAGAAGAAGACGAGGCGAAGCCGACCAAGAAGAAGAAAGTGATCATTCTTGGAAGCGGGCCCAACCGGATAGGTCAGGGAATTGAATTTGACTACTGCTGCTGTCACGCGGCGTTCGCGTTGCGTGACGATGGCTATGAGACTGTGATGGTGAACTGCAATCCGGAGACGGTCTCGACGGATTACGACACCAGCGATCGCCTCTATTTCGAGCCGCTAACCCTGGAAGACGTTCTAGAAGTGTACGAGCACGAAGCACAGGCGGGAGCGCCGATCGGCATGATCGTGCAATTTGGCGGGCAGACGCCGTTGAACCTATCGCTTCCGCTGAAAGCTGCAGGAGTGCCAATTATCGGAACCTCGCCGGAGTCGATCGATCTTGCCGAAGATCGCAAGCGCTTCGGCAAGCTGCTCGACGAATTGGAAATCCCGCAGCCACCGGGGGCGATGGCAACGTCGATCGAAGAGGCCGTTGCCGGCGCGAACAAGGTTGGCTATCCGGTGCTGCTCCGGCCATCGTACGTTTTAGGCGGGCGCGCGATGCAGATCGTGTACGACGACGAGTCGGTCATCAAGTACATGAAGGAGGCGGTCGAATATTCGCAGGAACGCCCCGTGCTGATCGATCACTTTCTGGAGAGTGCCACCGAAGTCGATGTGGATACACTCTCGGACGGCGAAGATGTAGTGGTTGCCGGAATTATGCAGCACATCGAAGAGGCGGGAATCCACTCAGGTGATTCCTCCTGCGTGCTTCCCGCGGTGGACATTCCTGAGCATCTGCTGCACACCATGCGCGAGTACACTTTCAAGCTGGCGCGAGCACTGAAGGTGGTCGGGTTGATGAACATCCAGTTTGCGATCCAGCACAATAAGGTCTTTGTGCTGGAGGTGAATCCGCGCGCATCGCGCACCGTGCCATACGTTTCCAAGGCAACGGGCATTCCGCTGGCGAAGATCGCAGCACGACTAATGACGGGCCGCAAGCTTCGCGAGTTCCTTCCGGAGAATGTTTCGAAGGCAATAGACCTTGATACCGGTAATTGTTATTTCGTGAAATCACCGGTGTTTCCGTGGGCGAAGTTCCCTGGCGTGGATACGGTACTTGGTCCGGAAATGAAGTCGACCGGCGAGGTGATGGGGGTTGCGGAGAACTTCGGCGAGGCTTTCGCGAAAGCCCAGATGGCGGCTGGGAACAAGTTACCCACCTCCGGTCACGTATTCATCAGCGTGAACGACCGGGATAAACCTTACGTGGCTGAAGTTGCGCGGCTCTTCGTCGAGTTGGGATTCAAGCTAGTAGCGACCACAGGGACCGCGCGCATCCTTGAAAATGCCGGCTACAAAGTTGACGTTGTATACAAGGTGAAGGAAGGCCGCCCCAATGTCGTCGATCTGATCAAGGGCGATCGCATCCAGTTGATCATCAACACGCCTCATGGTCCCGAGCCGTGGTTCGATGAAAAGGCAATCCGGCGCGCCGCGATTACCTATCACGTGCAGACGATCACGACTTTGTCCGCAGCGCGGGCGGCTGCCGAAGGCATCGCTGCACTGCAACGGGGAGAAGTGACAGTACGTGCCATCCAACATTTGCACGCAGAACGCAGCGCGACGGCGAGTAAGTGATAGCCATCCATAGGGATTCATCTGAGACGAAAGTCTCCTCGGAATGACAGAAAAAGCTAGTCCGTTCCGGTGTTGGCGGCAGCCGGAGTTGACGTGACGCTTTTCGGTTTCTGTTTTTGCAGCATCGATTCGAATTGGGTACGAGAAAGCGTTTCGTGCTGCTCGAACCACTGAAGGATATCCTGAGCAAGGATTGCCGGGTTTAATGAACTGTTGCTTATGGAGGACGCGGCAGGGTGCTTATTGCAGGAGATTTCTTCGATCAGTTGCTGCAAAAGGTGGAACTGCTCGGCGGAAAATCCAAAGAACGCGATCCCCATTCCGATGGATGGATGCGACGTGGCGACCCTGGCATCGAGCATGAATTTCTTCTGCTGCCAAAACAGATCAAGCTCCACCGCAGTGCCTTCAGGAAACGGCATCATCATTTCAACATAGCAGCCTCCCAAGCTGATATCGGTCACGCGGCAAGGCGTGTTGGCCGGGATGCCTTTTTTGCGAACTTGTGCGTTAGCTCCCCAGGAATACCGCGGATGTAAACGACGCTCGGAGGATTGCGCTGATGAGTTCTTGTTTGTCGGCGGAAGCATCGAGGCGGGGTTTGCGGCCTGTGGCGTAGGATTCGCCTTCGATTCAGTGCCGACCTCTTTCTCAAAGATAAAATTGATGGGATCGAGAGACTCAAGACCAGCGCGTCCAGAGCGTCCGTCCTTGATTGTGCCGATCCACGAAATACGATAGCGGCAGCGACGACGATGGTATTCCAGCGTGACGATATCCGCTGCTCCGTTGAGGCAATCGATTTCCGCCAGTTCTACGGAAGTCCGCGAAGCCTTGATAACAGTTGCGGTCTGCATGAAGGGGTATCCATGCGAATCGACGCCGCGCACGACCACGGACACTCGGGCGGGATTTCTTAGAATCTGCTCCAAAGACGGCACCGGCTCGGAATTCAGAGACAAGTATGTAGGCCGACGCGCCATGAAGCGTCAGGAAATTCCGCGATGCTGGTGACGGGATTCTCAGGTCGGGAATAGTGCAAAAAAGGAACGAAAGGCAATACAACAGAGGCTTCAAAGAGGTGGGGAATTCCCCGCCGACTGTGTCGGCAAGGAGTCGAATGCAATTTCGTGTTCAAATGAATGGGCTAAAGCGCTGATGCAAGCCCTACTTTGAGACTCCCGACGCGTTTCTTGCCTGCGCAGTCGCATCGACCAGTTTGCGAATCGGCGCAACTCCTACCAGGACTACTTCTCCGCGATGCTGGGCTGCCTGGTCGAGAAAAGCCGACTGCTGCGCGCGCCAGGAATCGGGCGATGGGGAACCGGAATCGAGATAGTCGAGTGCCTGCAAACCAGTGGCGCCAAGCGTGGAAAGATCGCGCGAAACAGGCGCGACGTCGTTCAGCAGAAATGAGTTCTGCAACACCGGTTGCAATCGCGCGTCATTGTCGCGCCAGGCAGTGAAGATAGAGCGGATCTGCGCCTTGTCAGCAGCGCTCGCCTGGCCTGTGATCACGGTATCCGTCAGCAGCGTGAGCGTGTGTCCAACCTGGCTTTCCGGATAAGTTGAATCGATAAGGCGGTTGAGCGGAGTGAATTGCGTGTACTTCTGGGTGCGTTCGCGCTCGTATCCTTTTACCGGCTCCACGGCATCGGCAAGGATCTTGACCGAAGGGACCTCCTGCGCGGCGGAGAGTCGCTCCAGCATCTTCCATGGATTGGACTGGTGCTTCAGTCCGAGCCACGCCAGTTCATCGCTGACGGCGTACATACGCCGGTACATGGAGTTCACATCGTGGACATCGGCGGGCGACCAGAGGCGTTCGGCGATGGCGACATTGCGCGGCCAGATGCGATTGTCGACGTTCTCAGGACTTACCCATTCGGTCCACATGCACGCTTCACCGCCAAGGATTCGCTGCGTCTGCTCGGGCGTGAGATTTGCCGATGGTCCAGTCAGAGGATCGACGGCATAGTGTTGGGCGGCGGTCTGCATCAGGTCGAGGTAGTAGCCGCTGGAGAGCAATCCGCGATAGCCCTGTTGCGCAGCGGCGGCAAGCGACTTCTGCCCGCGCCAGGACTGAATGACGATAGACTTTGGCAAATCGGGATTGAGGATCTCGTCCCAGCCGATCATGGTTTTGTGGTTCTTCTCGACAATGCCCTCGACGCGCTTATTGAAATAGGCCTGCAACTCATCGTTGGACTTGATGTTGTGCGCTTTCATGAACGCCTGAATCTTCTGGTTGGCGTTCCATTGCTTACCATTTACTTCATCGCCGCCGATGTGGAAGAACTGGTCTGGAAATACCCCGGCCATCTCGTGGATGAATTCTTCGAGGAACTTGTAGGTCTCTTCACGGGTTGGATCCATAGCGGGATCGAAGACGCCCCAGCCGCGCTCGATCGAATACGGACCGGGCGCGCTGGCAAGTTCGGGATAACCAACGAACCATGCGGTGGTGTGGCCGGGCATGTCGAATTCAGGCACAACACGGATGCCGCGGTCGCGCGCGTACTCGATGACTTCTTTTACCTGCGCTTGCGTGTAGTAATTGCCGTCAGATCCCATACCCTGCAGCTTGGGAAATTTCTTGCTTTCAATGCGGAAGCCCTGGTTCTCAGAGAGATGCCAGTGGAAGACATTCATCTTTACGGCTTCCATGCCGTCGAGGGTGCGATACACGACATCGATCGGCTGCCAGTGGCGGCAGACATCGAGCATCAGACCACGCCACGGGAAACGTGGGCTGTCGTCGATCTGCACGGCGGGCGCGGCAAATCCCTGGGGCGTGTTCTGCACCAGTTGCAGAAAGGTCTGCAGGCCACGAATGATGCCGAGAGGATTGGGCGCGTTTAGCTTGACCTGGTTCGGAGTTACGGTGAGCTGGTACGACTCGTCTTCGCCAAGCTTCTGAACTGCATCGCTGGCATGATCAACGTGAATGACGAGAGTAGCGTTGGCAGCCTGCGCGGTGAGAGTCTGCAGAGGGATTCCAGTCTGCCGCGAGAGGTTTCCCACCATCCGGGCGACGGCATGATCGAGACGCACCTCGGTGTAGCCGGTAAGCGCCACGCTGAACGGGTTCGCGATCAACAGCTGTCCCGAACCCATTTGAATCTTCTGGGGCCAAGGCATCAGGTTGAGACTTGTTGCCGGCATATTTTCGGCCGAGGCGAAAGACATAAGTGGAAGAAGGGCGAGAACACAAGCAGCCAAGGTCCGCATCCGTGACTCCGGTTCAAAACGTTTTAATAAGGCTAATCTGAGAGGGAGGGTAATTCAGAAAGGTGTCAGTTCGCAAATCCGTTGTCGGAGCAGACGACGCCGGAGGAGAGGAACGGGGAGCACCGCCTGGCGATGCTGTCTAACCTTTCTAGAAAGAGAAGTGCGAGGAAAGCTGGATATTGCGAGAGCCTCCACCGCCCAGGAAAGGATTTCCAATGCCGACGTCGAGTGTAGCAGTCAGTGGTAGATAAGGTATGCATCAGTTCCCGCCGCGGGGTTTACGTGATTCAGGTCGAGAAGCGAGGCTGATTTTCCTGTTCTGACCTCGAAAAGACCCGACTGACTTTTGCTGTCTAAGCGAAAAGAGCAGGCCGGAAAATCACGCGAATGTCCCAACTTGGAACGTATAATCAATGTAGCTTAAGCAGAGGAATATCGCATGCTCTTACATGGAATTTTTCCTCCGATCACAACGCCGTTTTATTCCGATGGTTCTGTCTACTACAAAAAGCTCGAGCAGAATGTAGAGCACTACTCGCGAACTCCGATCGCCGGCATCGTCATACAGGGATCCACGGGCGAAGCCGTGATGCTCTCTGATCAGGAGAAAAAAGACGTGTTCCGAGTAGCGCGCGAAGCCGCTGCGCCTGAAAAGGTAATGATCGCGGGGGTAGGAATTGAGTCCGCGGTGGAGACGGTCAAATTCGCCGAATATGCGGCTGAGCTTGGTTACGACGTAGCGATGGTGCGCACGCCGCATTACTACAAGATGGCGATGACCAACGCTGCGATGCTGGCGTTCTATCGCACGGTGGCCGATCGCTCGCCGCTGCCGGTCATCATCTACAACTTTCCGCAAGCCACCGGGTACGATATTCCGGTTGAAGTGGTGGTCGAATTGGCTGATCACCCGAACATCATTTCGATCAAGGAATCTGCAGGCAATCTTGAGAAGACGAAAGCTCTGGTAGAAGGCACACGGCATGTCAAGCGAAGCGTGCAGGTTACGGAGAGCTTCGAGGCCGTGACCGGGCGAATGCTGAAGCAGGCACAGAGCGCCGTAGCGGTCGGCGAACTGGTGAGTGCCGGGGCGCTCGCTGGAACCGCGAAGCCGTCGTCTTCGGCTGTGCAGATGGTTGGATCGCTGAAAACACGTCAGAAGGAAGTCGGGTTCCAGGTGATGGTGGGTGCCGCGCATCAGTTGCTGCAATCGCTGGAGGTCGGTGCGGTGGGCGCGATTCTGGCGTTTGCTGATCCGGTTCCGACAGCGTGCTTCGAGATTTACCAGGCTTGGAAGGAGCGCGCGGACGAGATCGCGCGCGAGAAACAAGATCGCATTACGGCCGCCGCGAAATATGTTGTCGGGACGCTAAGCATAGCGGGAGTGAAGTACGCGATGGACCTGAACGGCTATTATGGCGGACCATCAAGATTGCCGCTGTTGTCATTGACCGCCGAGCAGAAGGGCGAGGTGGAGAAGTTGATGGCGGGAATCAGGAACTAACAACCTACTGTTAGACGAATCACAGGCACGTTATAAATCCGATGGTCAAGGCTGCGCCGAGGCATCTCGCCGTACTGTTCCTCATTGTTGCTTGTGTTATCGGGGCATTTGGGAAGGATACTCCCGCCCAAGTACTTACCTGGCCTGAGTCAGGCACACAATTAGTCAGCTTCGAACTTGGCAAATTCGAACGTTTCGGATGGCATTCCGGCCAGAATGATTGACAGTGTACCGTGGTGGCTACCAATCTCTGGAACAAACCCATTAAGCTTGCAGTTTTTTCCGTGTACTTCTTCGACAAGAACAAAGTTCGAATTGGTGATGGCTATCTGCAGGTTAGGGATCTGTACCCGGGACAAAAGGCGAAATTCCAGTTGAACGTGACCACCTCCGGAATGCCGGTCGCGATCGTGCTATCCCCGAAATCTGTTCCCCCGTTAAGACCATCTCAATAACGGTGAATACGGTGCCGCAAGGCGCGAGCTTCACATTGGATGGCAAATCTGTCGGGACCTCGCCGAAGCGTATCGATGTTTCTCCGGGAAAGCATATCCTCACGTTTTCTCTGATTGGGTACGCTCCGGGGAACTACCCATTCGAAATAAAACCGGAAGATAGCTCAGGTGGAAGCATTACTGTCGAATTGGGTGGGATGATGCACGACACTGTTCAAATGCGTGACGGCTCCGTGTTGACCGGAGATGTCGAGAGCCTTTCCGCTACAACAATGGAAATCCGAATTGCGGGCACGGTACAAAGAGTGGATCGGAATCAGATCAGCCGGATCCCGCTGATTCAGAGAGAAGCCGTCCAGTAATTTCCCGGACGGCCATGTCTCTAGGCCACTCGTTTCTTCCGATTTGGTCGTGTCACCGTCTCGGATCTCGTGCCACCGGACTGGCCGCCAGGGGCTGCAAGTTCGTCCTCAGTGTCAATTTCATTACGGCCGCGGCGGTTCATTGTTCTGCCCGTAGTTCCAGGCTGATGCTCAGGTTGAACCTGCTGCTGGGAACGCTGTCCGGACTGCTGATTTCCTGTTTGGGTCTGTTTCTGCCGAGCGGCAGGTCGGGCCCGCTGACCGGATTGTGGCGGCTGTTGTCTCTGTTGTGTTGCAGCGGCTTCGGACGGGGCTTGAGAACCGCGACTGGTACGGTTCTGGCGCGATCCACCATAAATTTCAGTACCGGGATCTTCGCCTTCGGTCTCACCGGTTTGGGGGTTAACCACATACAGGAGATCGGTGAGATCGTTGGCATGTTCTTCCTCGTCCTTGAGGATGTCTTCGATTAAAACGCGCGTTGTGGGGTCCTTATCGCCGAAGAAGCGAATCATTTCACGATAGACGTCGATGACGACGCGCTCTGCAATCAGGTCTTCGCGGATCATGTCGGCCAGGTTTTCGCCTTCAATGTATTGGGATACAGAACGCTGAACGAGTGATCCGGGATTGAAATCGGGAACACCGCCGAGTTGCTGGATGCGTTCGCCGAGTCGGTCGGCGTGCTCGCGTTCGGCGTCGGCGTGCTCCTTGAACTCGTCGCGAGCGGCGGAGCCGTGAACTCCCGTGGCCATGAAATAGTGATGCATGTAGCGCAGGACGCAGACGATTTCGGTCGCGAGCGCCTCGTTCAGGATGCTGATTGCCTGGTCTTTGTCGAGGCCATAACTGCTGGTAACGGCGCCCTCCTCGATTTTGCGAATGGCCCGTTGGCGGATTTCTTCTACGTTCTCCACAAATTGCGGCATGATTTTCTCCGGCGGAATGCCCCTGAAGAATGGAGGCCGACGGGGCATCGGCAAAACATTAGATTGCGAAGCAGAGCAGGGAAGATGTCCAGAAATTCAATACTTTACGGGCATGTTGCATTTGAAATTCATTTTCACTTACAATTCGAACGAACGTTCGACTAGGCGACCTCGTTCTGAGAGCATGTCCTGATGGCAAGTGATCCCATAACCCGCAGTTCCAGCGCGCGCCGGAATACAGAAGAATCGCGGCGCCGCGAGAGCGAACGCTTCGAACAGCGGTTGGGCGAGATCCTAGAACACGCGACCGATGTATTTTACGAAAAGGGCTACCAAGGCGCATCGATGCGCGATCTGTCGCGGGCCAGCGGTATGTCGCTGGCCGGTCTTTATTACTATTTCGAATCCAAAGAGCGCCTGCTGTACCTGATCCAAAAGCACACATTCAACACGGTTCTGGGCTCGGTGCGTGGGCGGTTGCAAGGTGTGTCAAATCCTGAGCAGCGGGTGCGTGCGTTTATCACCAATCACGTCGAGTACTTCCTGAAGAACCGCAAGGCGATGACCGTGCTCTCTCATGAGGACGAGACGCTTACTGGCGAGCTGGGGAAGGAAGTAGCGGAGCTTAAGAGGGAATATTACAAGCTCTGTGTTTCGCTCGTCGACGAGCTGCGCGGGAGTCACCCGGAATTCGATTCACGACTGAATACGCGCCTGGCCGTGTTGAGCCTTTTCGGCATGATGAACTGGATTTACACCTGGCACAATGCTCGCGTCGATGCGGATTCCGGTGAGCTGGCGGGACACATGTGCGACATCTTTCTCCATGGGGTTTTGTCGGCAGAGCCCGCTTCACAGGGTAGCCGCAAGGATCGAGCAACTGCATCCAAAGCTTCTGAATAGGGAACAAAGGAGTAGCTGATGGCGACCACGACCGTTGAAAGCACGAAACAACTGATCCAGTACCGCACTGATTCCGGAGTCGCCGTGATCACCATGGATGATCCTCCGGCGAATACCTATACGTACGAGATGAACCGTCAACTCGATGACGCGATCCTCAAGGCGCGTATGGATAACGATGTTTATGTAATCGTGCTGACCGGTTCAGGCGACAAATTTTTCTCAGCAGGTGCCAATATTCGAATGCTGTCGCAAGTGGATCCGACGTTTAAGTACTACTTCTGCCTGCATGCGAACGAAACGCTGCTTCGATTGGAGCACACACCGAAGCTGGTAATCGCCGCGCTGAATGGACATACGGTTGGAGGTGGGCTGGAGATCGCGATGGCTTGCGACATCCGGATTGCAAGACGCGATGCGGGGAAGGTCGGATTGCCGGAAGTAAATCTGGGAGTTCTGCCGGGGACAGGGGGAACGCAGAGGCTTTCGCGACTGGTGGGGAAGTCAAAGGCGATCGAGCTGATGGTGACCGGCAATACGTTCTCCTTCGAAGAAGCGAAGGAGTTCGGGATCATCAATGACATCTTTGAACGCGAGAACTTCATGGACGACGTGATGGACTACGCGCGCCAGTTCTGTCCGCCGAATAAGGCTGCGAAAGCCGTGGGACATATCAAGCGCTCGGTGCAGACGGGCTGGGAGATTCCGATGGAGAGCGCACTGGCGGTCGAACGCGAGTTGCAGGCGCTGCTGTTTAATTCTCAAGATGCGAAGGAAGGGCTGGCTGCTTACGTGGAGAAGCGGCCGGCGGAATTTAAGGCGAAGTGATGTCCTGCAACGCCTAGAGACAGAGCCACAGGGGCTAAAGCCCTGAGATTTTGCGGCTCGGAACGGCGCGGCTGAAGCCGCGCCCCTTCAAAACAGGGAATTGTAGTGGGAGCGGTAGTATGGCTTCGTTACTAAAAATCGGAAGCTTCAGCGATTGGGTTGGTCTCTTTGATGAATGGCGAAAAGAGATCGGCGTCAACCGCGACGAGATTGCCCGTTTCAAGTTTGACACGTTGTTCGGCGCCATCGAGACGGATGAGATCCAGTTTGGACACTGGAGAGGACGCACGAAATGGGAGAACCTGCGCCAAGTGCCGACCCAGCAGATTCGAGATGCGTTGCTGAACCTGATCGTCTATCAAGGAGATACCGAATTTGCCAGTGTTGAGCAACAGCGCTGGCTTTTTGAAACGGCGCCGACCGATTGGGATCGCAAGGCAATTACGCGAGTGATGATAGAAGAAATGCGCCACGGCTGGCAGATGTGCGCGCTTCTGGTAGAGCACTTCGGACATTCGGGCAAAGTCGAGGCGCAGAAGATGCTGGAGCGCCGAGCATTCGAGAATAAGCGGCTGCTGGGCGCCTTCAATGTCGACGTCGACAACTGGATGGATTTCTATACGTATACCGATTTTGTCGATCGCGACGGTAAGTTCCAGTTGCAGATGCTGAAGTATTCAGCGTTTGCGCCGTTAGGCAAGTCGATGTCGTACATGTTGCGCGAAGAGTCGTTCCACATGGGCGCGGGGAATGATGGACTCCGCCGAGTGGTAGAAGCTGGAAGGATTCCGGCGTGGCTGGTACAGAAGTATCTGAATAAGTGGATTTCGACTTCGTACGATCTGTTTGGAACCGATCACTCGTCGTCGGCGCATTGGGCATACGTTTGGGGGGTGAAGGGCCGGTACGACGAACCACAGAACGAGACAACTGCCGACCTCGACGACCTGAACGATTACAACCGAAATCTGTATCGAAAAGAGGTTTCGGGGCTGATCGAGCGCTTCAACAAATTCCTGAAGCCGGGGGCTGAGCCGCTGTATGCGCCGGATATCAAGTTCAATCGCTTGATCGGCAAGTATGCGAATCAGAAGTTCCATTGCAAAACAGGGCAGCCGCTGAGCGATCGCGAGTACGACGAGCACTTCAAAGAGGCGATGCCCTCGGCGGAAGACAAGAAGCTGCTGATGGAAATTATTCAGAACGATCCGAACTGGATTGTTCCGAAAGCGGGCGCCAAGGATCCGTTAGAGACCATAGGCGAACCGCGAAAGATGGCGATCAATCTGTAGCGTCGCCATAAGCGGGCGGTAGTCGTTCGAGAAACCCGCTCCCGGTGTAGAACAAAGGCCGGGCGACTGCCGTCCGCTGGTGCGCACCTCGCGCCGACGAAGTAAGATCAAAGTCATGGCCGCTCAAACGAATCCCCGATATTCCAGACTGATGGTCACCATGCAGGCGCCGGTGGCGCGTGTGATCCTGGCGAATCCACCCGCGAATGTCATCGATCTAGCGATGATGGACGAATTGCAGGCGGTGCTGGAGACGATCGAAGCGCAACCGCAAATCTGCGCGACTATATTTGCCGGGAGCGATCAGGCGTTCTCGGCGGGGGTGGATATCGCGGCGCATAAGCCGGAAAACATCGGAAGCATGCTGGCCAAGTTTCATTCAGTGATCCGGGCGGTGATCAGCAGTAAGAAGGTGACGCTCGCGGTGGTGCGCGGGAACTGCCTCGGAGGTGGCGCGGAACTCGCAGCGGTGTGTGACATCGTGTTTACGGCTGATAACGCGAGTTGGGGGTTTCCAGAGATTTCTCTGGGTTGTTTTCCGCCTGTAGCGGCCGCAATGCTTTCGGCTCTGGTAGGGCAAAAGCACGCGGCAGAGCTGATACTGACTGGGCGCAAGATCACCGGGGAAGACGCCATGCGTATTGGACTGGCCAACGAAGCTCTTCCGGAAGATGAACTGGCCGAGATGGTGGATGACACCGCTGAACGGTTGTCGCATTTGAGTCCGGCGTCACTTGCGGTCACCAAGAAGGCACTATACGCTTGGGATTCGGCGCACGTCGACAAAGGGTTGCAACGCGCCGAGAAGATTTACATTGAAGAACTGATGCCGCTAAACGACGCGCAGGAGGGAATCGCGGCGTGGCTGGAGAAGAGAAAGCCGAAGTGGACCGGGCGGTAGAAGGTGCAGGTTCTTTGTGAACAGCGATTGGATTACTTTTACCGTTGTCTGTATGGGCACGCTGATTCTCGTTCCACTGATCGCTAATGAAGTGAGCCATTTTGTTCGCGCAAGTTTCGGGCCGCTTCCACACCATTCAATTTTGGACGATGTCGTAGTCGTTTTAGGTGCTCTGTGGTTGTGGCTCGCAAGCACAGTTCGCTCCCGAATGTTAAGGTTCGGAATTGGGCTGGTGGCCGGTGCTTTTCTCGTCGAGAGAATTGCGTCTTTGTTGTTACACAGGACGCCTTAGCTTTGAGAGCCGGATCGTTGCTGATGCAATTGTCGGGATTCATTTTGATCGAGATCGCCGGAATTGATTGGATCAGGAAGCAGGTTAGGTTTGCCTGAATGGATTTTGAGATCACGCCCGAGGAATTGAAACAGAAGCTCGATGCACGCGAGGCGCTCACTGTGCTCGATTGTCGCGAGCAATGGGAATACGATGCCGCACGAATCGAGGGCAGCAAGCTGATGCCGATGAATGAGATTCCGGCTCGAGCGCATAACGAACTGGATCCGGATGAGCACATTGTGGTCGTATGCCATCATGGAGTGCGATCCGCGAATGTGACTGCCTGGCTCCGCCAGCAGGGATTTGAAAATACGCAGTCGATGCGTGGCGGCATCGATCAGTGGTCGAGAAGAATTGATCCGAAGGTGCCGATTTACTAGCTGTCAGCTATCGGCGGTCGGCTGTCAGCTTCATTTGCGGAACAGACTGACTTGCCGAAGGCTGAGAGCCGATAGCCGAAAGCTTCTCATGAAAAAAGAACTCATCGAACTTCGCGTGAATGGCCGCATACACGAGCTGGCGGCCGAGCCTAATAAGCTTTTGCTGGATGTGCTGCGCCATGACCTCGGACTGACGGGATCGAAGCGTGGTTGCGATGATTCTTCCTGCGGCGCCTGCACGGTTCTGATCGACGGCATTCCGATGCTTTCGTGCACGTTGTTGGCGGCCAGTTGCCAGGGGCAGGAGATCACGACGGTTGAGGGGGTTGCGGAGCATGGCGGGCTGGCAGCGATTCAGCAGGCGTACGGTCGGTGGGGCGGAGCGCAGTGCGGCTACTGCACCCCAGGCTTCATGATGACAGTCAAGTATCTGCTGGCGAACAATCCTGATCCAAGCGAGGAAGAAATCCGCAACGCGCTGAGCGGGAATCTGTGCCGCTGCACTGGATACGAGCAGATGTATCAGGCGATTAGGGACGCGATCGAAGCGGAGCGCAAAGGATTGGCAGCGAGCAGCCGATAGCGGATAGTAATTAGCGGTTTGTAATTAGTGATTATGTCGGTCAGTAATATATTGCGGCTGCCACAGCACTCGGTGCGGCTAATTGCTAACAATGAATTACCAACTACCAACTACGAATGACTGAATGCTGAAAACTGAGTGCTGAGTGCAGAAAGAATTCTCCATCATCGGCAAACCGGTTGCGCTGGTTGACGCGGCACAGAAGACTACCGGCCTCGGCAAGTACACTGATGACCTGAGCCTTCCGGGAATGCTCGTGGGGAAGATCCTGCATTCGCCCTATCCTCATGCGCGCATTCGTAAGATCGATCTGACGCGAGCGCGTGCCGTGCAGGGTGTGGTGGCGATTGTCACCGGGCAGGACGCGCCGACTTCTTACGGCATTCTTCCCATCGGACATGATGAGCATGCGCTGGTGGTCGATAAGGTTCGGTACGTCGGAGACAACATTGCGTGCGTAGCGGCGACGACCGAGGCGGCTGCGGAAAATGCCCTGGAGCTGATTGACGTCGAGTACGAACTACTTCCGGCGTGGTTCGATCCGGAAGACTCGATGAAAGCCGAGTCGAACCTCATCCACGAGAACAAGCCGCACAACATCGAGAAGGAATATCACCACGTCTTTGGCGATCCGGAGCGTGGGTTGGCTGAGGCCGACTACGTTGCGGAAGCGCGTTACATGGCGAATGAAGTGACGCACGCGGCCATGGAGCCGCATTCCACGCTGGCTTCGTTTGAGTTCGATCCCCAAACAGGGAAGCAGGGGCGACTGACGGTCTGGTCTTCCACTCAGGTGCCCTACTACCTGCAGCACAAGCTTTCGCTCGTGCTCGATATGCCGATGTCGCAGATCCGGGTGATCAAGCCGCTTGTCGGCGGTGGCTTTGGCGGGAAGAGCGAAGTGATTCCGCTGGAAATCATCGCTGCCGTGGCGGCGCGCGCGGCAAAGACTCCGGTGAAGATCACGTATACACGCGAAGAAGTTTTCTGGGCGCATCGGGGAAGACCGCGTACCATCATCGATCTTAAGACCGGTGTGAAGAACGATGGCCGTATCACCGCTGTACGGGCGCGCGTGGTGCAGGATGGTGGCGGCTACTGCTCGTATGGTCCGGTGACAATTCTGTATTCTGGAGCGCTGCTTGGCGCGTTGTACGACATTCCGAACGTTCAGTATGACGGGTATCGCGTGCTGACGAACAAGCCGGCATGCGGCGCGATGCGAGGGCATGGCACCGTCAATGTTCGCTTCGCTTTTGAGTCACAGTTGGACGAAATCTGTGCGCATCTGAAACTCGACGCGGCTGCGGTGCGACGCAAGAATCTGCTGAAGCCGCCATGCGTAACGGTAAATGGGCTGCGGGTGCTCAGCTATGGGCTGCCGGAGTGCATCGAAAAAGTCGCAAACGCGTCGCAATGGCCGGTTCGCCGCGGGAGGCTGGGCCGCGGACGCGGAATCGGAATGGCGTGCAGTCACTATGTGAGTGGCGCGGCGAATTCGATCATCAAGTCCGACATGCCGCACTCGACGGTAAACATCAAGATCGACCGGGACGGTGGAGTGGTCGTGTACACCGGCGCGTCGGAGATTGGGCAGGGCTCGGACACGATGACCGCGCAGATCGTCGCCGAAGTCCTCGGTTGCTCGATGAAGCGCGTGAAGGTGATTGCGGCAGATACGGATCTGACGCCGATCGACCTGGGATCGTATTCGAGTCGAGTAACGCTAATGTCCGGCAATGCGGCGCAGCGCGCGGCCGAAGACGTGCGGAAGAAGATCGAGCAAGCGGCCGCGAAAAAGCTGAACTGCTCCCAGGAGGAGCTGGTGTTCCGAGGAGACCTGATCTGGAGGCGCGGAGCAGAACTCGAGAACACGGGGGAGCAGCTTCGAGCGCAGGGAAGAATCGAAGGCCAGATCCTACGCGAGTCGGTGCTACAGGAACGCAAAGAGCAGGACGCGCGCGATCACCTGAGTTTTGAGGAAGCGGTTGTGGCAGCGATCGATTTCAGCGGCACACTGACGGGAACGGGTTCGTACGCTCCGCCTGCGGATGCACGGGGCGGCAAGTTCAAAGGCGCAGGGGTGGGGCCGTCGCCGGCGTACTCGTATTCCGCGCAGGTCGCCGAGGTCAGCGTCGATGAAGAAACCGGGCAGGTTACGGTTCACAAGATATGGGCGGCTCACGATTGCGGACGCGCATTGAACCCGGTTGCAGTGGAAGGTCAGGTAGTCGGATCGGTGTGGATGGGACTGGGGCAGGCGCTACAGGAAGAAATGATTTGGAAAGATGGGTTGCTGATGAATCCTGGGCTGCTCGAATACCGTTCTCCCTCCTCGGTTGAGTCACCCGAGATAGAGACCTTCATCGTGGAGAGCGTCGATCCCGAGGGGCCGTTCGGGGCAAAGGAAGCAGGCGAGGGCTCGCTGGCAGCAACGATTCCGGCGATCGCGAATGCGATCTACGATGCCGTCGGAATTCGGCTCCGGGAAGCCCCGTTCACGCCCGAGCGAGTGCTGGCGGCGCTGCGCGCGCAGAAGTCGCAGAAGAAAGTGAACATGACCGAGGGAGTCGATCCCGAGCGCCCCGAGAGCTTTCGCGAGCATGGCGGATCGCTGTGCTTCCGCGGAAAAGGGCCGACGCGGCATCCGCTTGATCCGGCCGTACGCGAGCAGAGTAAGGCCGAACAGCCGTCACCTGTCGGAGGCGACGACTGATGGCACTATCGGAATTTCAGCTGTTCCGTCCTAAAACAATTCAGTCCGCGGTGGCGCTGCTCGCGCAGCATAAAGGTGACATTCAGGTGCTAGCCGGCGGGACCGATCTGCTGCCATCGATGCGGCAGAAGCTATTTGCGCCGAAGTATGTTCTCGATATCCGAGGCGTGGAAGAACTGAAACGTATTCGCGTTCTCGCCGGTGGCGGACTGGAAATTGGAGCGCTGGTCACTCTGTCGCAAATCGAAGATTCGGAATTTATTCGCCGGAATTATCCTGTGCTGCGCAAGGCGGCGATGACGATTGCATCGCCCATTTTGCGCAATATGGGGACCATTGGCGGCAACATCTGTCTCGATACGAGATGCCTCTGGTACAACCAGTCTTATGCCTGGCGAACATCGTGCGGCTTCTGCATCAAGAAGGACGGAAGCTTGTGTCACGTGGCGCCTGGCGGAAGCAAGTGCTGGGCTGTCTTTTCAGGCGATACGCCTCCGGCTCTGCTTTGCCTGGGAGCGGAGATCGAAATTGCGGGGCCAGGTGGAACACGGCGCATTGCACTGGCCGATCTCTACACCGGGCTCGGTGATACGCGCCTTAAGATCGCGAAAGACGAAATGCTGACGCGTGTCTTCATTCGCGAATCGATGTCCGGGTATCGGGGAGCGTATCAAAAGCTACGGGTTCGTGGATCGATCGATTATCCACTGGCCGGAGTCGCCGTTATTGTGAAAAGCAGCGGACGGCATGCCCCGGTTCAGGATGCGAAAGTCGCGATAACTGCTGTGAATCCTTCGCCGATGCTAGTGGTCGGGGCCGACCACGCGTTGATCGGACGTGCAGTGGACGAACACATCGCAACCGTTGTTGGCGAACTGGCTGCGCGAACCGCAAAGCCGCTGACGACATCGGCGCTCACCCCGGAGTATCGGCGCGAGATGATCAAAGTATTCGCGAAGCGGGCGGTGCTGGAAGCGGCGGCGGGATAGCAAGCTGATTACCAGCACGCTGTGGCGCGAATCACGACAAAGTCGGATGCTTTTCTTCCGCCGCTAAGCGGCTCGGAAAAGATCCTTGCTCGGCGTGCTGAAGCCAACACCGCTTCAAACGCTGCGCGGTGTTTCGATTGCGCCCTGCCGTACAATCAAAAAATGGCGGAGCACCATGGTCGTGCTGTTCCAGTTCTCGCGTTGGCAACTGCCGGGTGTTTGTGAGGAACAGGATTTTTCTTCGGCAAGATTGCGCTCGCTGAGATGCCCGTCGTCACCATGGTGCTGTTTCGATTCGCATTTGCTTGCGTCGGACTGGCGCCGGTGTTCCTGCACGATCGGCCCCGGTTCGCCTTCCATGAATGCGGATGGCTGCTGGCGGCGGCATTCTTCGGCGTCCCAGTTCAATTCCTCGTTCAATTCAAGGGATTATCGCTGACCACGGTTTCCCATGCCGCGCTGATGGTTGGCACGTTGCCCGTGTTGCTGGCATTGGCGGCGATGATGTTCTCAGGGGAACGGCTGCATCTGGGCGGATGGATTGGTCTGGCAGCGTCTACGGCGGGCGCGGCGCTCATCGCGATGTCGGGAAGAGAGTCCGGGAGCACGGGACCGAGCGTGATGGGCGATCTGCTGGTGGTGATTTCGATGTTCGCGGCCATCGCATGGATTCTGATCTCGAAGCGACTCATCCGGCAGCACTCGGCTGTCATCGTTACCGCGGTTGTCCTTTGGATCGGGACAGTGATGCTGCTGCTAATGGGACTGGCCATGGAGGGACTTCCGGCACTGCATTACTCGGCACGGACCTGGGCAGCGGTTGCCGCTCAGGGTCTGTTGGCGACGACCATAACGACGCTGCTATGGAACTGGGGCCTCTCGCGCGTGCCGGCATCGGAGGCTGGGATTTTCGTGAATCTGGAACCGTTTGTGGGAGCGATATTAGGAGTATTCCTGCTGCATGAGAACCTTGGTCCGGCGGCGCTGTTAGGCGGAGCACTTATAATCGGTGGCGCGGTTTACTTCAGCTTGAAACCGGCTTAGGTTAGCTGTAACCCACATCTGCTAACTACGGCAGACGTGGTGGGCACCAGAGCGCAGATTCAGCTAAGAGCGATGATCACTGACTGCCACATTCACATACAACCGGTCGAGATGTTTAATCCTGCGGCGCTGGAACTGATGAAGAACAAGCGCCCGGACTGGGAGAGGATCGTCGACTATTGCCGGTCGCCCAAGGCATTGCTGAACTATCTCGATGAGTGCGAGGTGGAGCGAGCGGTTTTGATCAACTATGTCGCGCCAAAGGTGATTGGTTTTACGGACGGCGTGAACCAGTGGGTAGCGAATTACTGTAAGGCTAACCCGAAGCGTTTGATCCCATGCGGCAGCCTGCATCCACGGCATACCAAGAATGTGATGGCCGATGTGGAGCAGATCATTCGCTTGGGCATACGGATGATCAAGATTCATCCGCCGCACCAACTGTTATACCCGAATGAGTATCTTGGCGCTCACAAGGAACTGGAGATCATTTATCGTGCTGCAGAAGGCAATGGTATTCCGGTGATGTTCCATACAGGAACCTCGGTTTTTCCCGGTGCCCGGAATAAATATGGAGATCCGATCTATCTGGACGATGTGGCCGTCGATTTTCCGAAGATGAAGATTCTGCTGGCACACGGGGGACGCCCGCTATGGATGGATACCGCGTTCTTTCTGGTGCGACGGCATCCGAATGTGTATCTCGACATCAGCGGAATTCCGCCAAAATCGCTATTGAGGTACTTTCCTAGATTAGAAGAGATCGCGACCAAGACATTGTTCGGGACCGATTGGCCCGGGCCGGGAGTTCACGATATCAGGAAAAACCTGGAGGAATTTCGGGCGCTCTCTGTCAGCGAAGCGGCAAAGAGGCAGATACTGGAGCAAACTGCGGCCCAGATGTGGCCAGAGAGTTAGCTGCAGTACAGACGGAGCCGGGCATCAGGCGTTCGCCTCAGAATCTTCGAGCACTTGTTTAATCTTTTTGTCTAACGCCTCCAACGTGAAAGGCTTCTGAAGGTAGGCGACCCTCGGGTCGCTGAATCCCTTTCGTATAACCGGATTGCTCGTATACCCGGACATGAAGATGGTTTTGAGGCTCGGATCCAGTAGCTTGAGCTTGTCGGCTAGGTCGCGTCCATTCATACCAGGCATGACCACGTCGGTGAGAAGTAGTTGAATAGGCTGGCGCTCGCCGAAGAGTTGCAGAGCCTCCTCGGCGTTCGATGCAGCGATGACCTGGTATCCGAGTGACTGCAGAATCTCGCGAGCGACATCGCGAACGTAAGTTTCATCTTCGACGAGAAGAATGGTGGGGCGGGTCTCGGGATCAATGACGGGCATGGAGTGCGTCTCCGGCTGGCTAGCAGTAGCGAGATAGGCACGGAAAGTTAGAGCCTTGGCGGGCTCGGAGAATTCGTGGAGGGCTCCGCCGGAATTAGCGAGGATTTCGCGGGCAATTAGGGTCGTGTCGGTGAACTCCATCGAGGTGAGTGCCGTGGGGCCGAAGGAGACGAAATCATCGGGCGTGAGGCGAATGCACGTCATCTCGAGAAGGACATAATCACCCGGCGCAAGAGATGCCTCGGAAGCAAGACGGGCGTCGAGTTCTACGTTGGCGGTTTCCACCATCACTTTCCCGCCATAGGGAAGTGAGATGCGTGCACGAAGCGCCAATTCTAAGAGAGCGTGTTCGAGGTTGGCAGTTTCGCCACAGACGGGGTGCAGTTGCGCTCCCGGTATCCAAAGCAACTCTATGTGCTTACCTAAAATGCGCTGCATCCGTTGCTTCAGGGAGGGGAGGACCGGGTTGAGATCAATCATAGGTTAGGGCCCGTGCGGGATTTTCGTATTAGAAGCTGATACTAATGCAAATCAGCGGCCATCATGCTGAAGCAGGCGATAAAACGATTTGACCGGAACTGATAGAAAAGACGTCAGAAAAGTGACAGAGGCTAAGTGATTGTGCCGCAAAAGAGAGGCAATGATGTGCATAGTTCCCAAATTGGGACAGGAAAATTCCGGTAAGGGATGAAACGAATCGCCGCGGCAGTCGCGGGGAATCCTGAATAGGTGGAGAATTTTCACATTGTAGGCAACAGTTTTCCCTCAGAATTCCCTAATAAACACTGGTCTGATTCATGCGGCAGGCGATGCTGTGCTTAAAAAATGCGCAAACGAATCGTGCTACGAGCGTTTTCTTTACTTGCGATTCGGAAAGCTTTTTCCTTTTTTGAAGAAGCAGATTGCTTCGACAGAATCAAGGGAAATGGAAGCATTCTGGTTGTGCCCAAGTTGCGCGCGACAGTTTACTTTGCGATGGGCGGAGGAAGGAGCGCAGGTCGTGCCACGAAGTAAAGTGCCGTCGCGGGTCGAGGGCATTCACGGGGGTGTGATTTCCAAACTCAGAGCTTCGTGATCCAACCGGTCAAACATCAGCGAGAATGCTGCTCGGGCGAGGCGAACCCAGAACTAACCGAGAGGTCGAGGTGGAGCTATTGGAAATAGAAGCATCGCTACTGGCTGTCTGCTTCCTCCCACTTTGCCGGCAAGTGCCTTCTATGCGCTGCCATCAAATGGAGCGTAGCAGCGGCCGCTGTAAATCGGACTGCACTTTTGTCGTCGTTTAGAGAAGCCTCGACATCGTTAAGCGAGGAACGATCGCCGCGTCGGGCCAGGCTTTCCAGTGCCGCCACTCGCACCAGCCAATTCTTGTCAGAAGTCGCGTCGACGAGTGCGCGGGTGCTGGCCGGGTCGGGATCATGGACCAGCATTTTCGCGGCAGCGACTCGCACCGGCGCAGAGGACGAATCCTCCTTACGAATTTCCTGGAAGGCACCCCAGCCGATTCCGGCAAACGGAACGAAACCGATGCCTTGCTCGAACCCGAGCATCGCCAATTTCTTTTTGTCTTTTAAGGTGGAAAGCTCCGAAGCTATGAATCCTTTACCGGTTTTTCGTTGTCCGGTGAGCACTTCGTAGTAGATCTCATAACCGTACTTGTCGTGCATAAGAACGAGGGAGTGGGCTGCAGCAAGGGCCACAGAGGGGTCGTCATCATCGAGTGCGTGCTGCAGTTCCGGAATGCTTTTTCGGTCCCGCATCTCACCGAGGGCGGTGGCCGCAGCCGCCCGTACTTCAGCTTTGTCATCCTTGAGCGCGCGCAAGGCAAGTTTCCTCGCCTCGGCGTTATCCGGTAGGAGTCCCAGCACACGGACGGCACTGGCACGGTCGGTGACGTTGTCGCCCCTGCAAGCGCTGGCAAGTATGCCCCAGGCAATTCGCTTCACCTGTACCGGCGTATGGTGATCCGGCGGCATGGGGAGCGTCGGTTGCGTCGATGTTCCCGGGCCCTGCGGTTGCTCTGCAGGAGCGGGTTTCTCCGTGGTTGAAGCCTTGCCAGAATCAGGAGTACCTGGTGCCGGCGTCTGCTGCGAGTGTGCGTAAAAGGAAATTGCGAGACATAGCGGCAATACAGTTGTGATTCGTATAGTCATTTCGACGGTGGCCTTCCCAAAGCTCCGGCAGTCACGAGGAAGACATTCGGAGCCTTGCATTCCGAGCAAAAGGGAAGGAGAGAACAGAATTAATTCCGAAATGTCGAGTTGAAAGCATTCTCATCCAGGCCCAGACTAAGCAGCGGAAGCAGAGAAATACTTATTCATAGATGCCGCTTTGCCAATCTTACGTGGTATATCCCCGCCTTTGGATCGATGTTTGTTTAGCTTTCGGAAGATGTGAGGTTCGACTCGTATCGCTTCTCCGTTGTCGTGGGCACTATGTCGCGGGTAGCAGATGGCTGAAAAATGTTAATCAGGCTTTATCATCGTTACTACCACGAACGCGTAAGTGCGGTTGTGCTCGCGATAATGTCCCGGACCTTGGCTCGAAGGGTTAATCGCGGCTGCTGAATCATCTGAGATCAACAAAAGGACGGATAATGAGGGCTCCTGTCGCAGCGAACAAGCTGTGCTTTGCAATCGTCGCCGTGCTCGCCGGCAGTCAGATATTGTTTGGCGCAGACCTTCACCTCACCTCACAAGATGTTCTGGAGAGCCATGGGTTGGAGGTTTTGCTGTTCCATAATCCGTATCACAAGGTTTTCGGCGACCAGAAGATGAATGGACTGGAGATCATTCTGCAGGACCAGAGAATCGCTACAGGAGGCGACGTTCGCCTGTCTGCGACGCCGGAGCAGTGGGATCCAATACCGGATTACAAGGCTCGGAAGCGAGGAAACGCACCGGACGAGGTAGCGGCGGAGTGTGTTTACGACGATCGTGGGCTGAACTATCGAGTAGATGTAAGGCCAGAGAGTGGCGGGTTCCGGATTGCGGTGCAACTCGATCAGCCAGTGCCCGCGGCCCTGGCGGGCAAAGCCGGATTCAATCTGGAGTTTCTCCCGACGCTTTACTTTGGTAAGTCGTACATGACGGATAAAGGGTCGGGAATGTTTCCTCGCCACGACGCCGGGCCGATGGAAAAAACGGCAGACGGGATGGAACCACTCCCGTTGGCAACTACGAACCATATTGTGCTATCGCCGGAAGATCCCATGACGCGCGTAAGCATTGCCTCGGACAGTGGTCCGATCATGCTGTACGACGGCCGGAACAAAGCACAGAACGGATGGTTCGTGCTGCGCACGTTGATTCCGGCGGGCAAAACCGGTGACGTGGTCGTGTGGCACGTACATCCGAATGTCATTGCAGGATGGGTGCGCAAACCGGTAATTGGCTACAACCAGGTTGGCTATACACCAGCACGGGAAAAAGTGGCGGTGCTGGAATTGGATCCGGTGTTTGAGGCTCCGAAGACTGCTCGCGTGTCGCGGCTCACAGCGGAAGGCAATTACCAGAAGGTCTTTGAGGGACCGGTGAAGCCGTGGGGCAACTGGATGCGCTATCGGTATGCACATTTTGACTTCTCGCCGGTACGCGAGCCGGGGATTTACGTCATCGAGTATGGGGGCGAGCGCACTGCGCCATTTCGAATTGCTGACGACGTCTATGACGGAATCTGGAATCTTTCGCTGAATACCTACCTTCCGGAGCAGATGGATCACGTCAAAGTCCGGGAAGGATATCGGATCTGGCATGGCGCATCGCACCTTGACGATGCGCGGCAGGCTCCCGTGAATTACACGCATTTTGACGGATATAAACAGGGGCCGACCACAGATTCGCCATTCAAACCGGGACAGCATATTCCGGGAATTAATGTCGGAGGCTGGTTCGACGCCGGTGACTTCGATTTGCGAACGCAGACGCAAACGCGCGTGATTACCGACCTTGTAGACGCATTTGAGAAGTTCGGCGTGAACTCTGATGACACTTCAATCGATGAGACGGCGCGATATGTACAGTTGCGGACTCCCGACGGGGTTCCGGATGTAATCCAGCAAATTGAGCACGGAGTAATTCTATTGTTAGCCGAGTATCACGCGATTGGGCACGCGATTCCCGGAATTATTGAACCGACTCTGCAGGAATACACGCATCTGGGCGACGCGGCATCGAAAACAGACGGCAAGATCTATTCGGATCAAATGGGTCCGCTACAGAGCGACGGAATCTATTCGGGCGTACCAGACGATCGCTGGGCATTTACGACGCACACTACGGCTCTGAATTACGACATGGCGGGGGCGCTTGCAGCAGCGAGCCGCGTGTTGCACGGGTACAACGATGCAATGGCGCAGGAATGCCTGCAGATCGCTGAACGTACCTGGAGCGAAGAGCAGAAGCAGCCACCTGCGACATTTCACTACTTCAACACGACTGGAAGCGATCTACAGCAGGCCGAGGTTGAGTCGACCATCGAACTGCTCATCAGCACGCGGGGCAGCAGCGTGTATCAGAAGCGTTTGCAGGACATGCTGCCTCTGATCAAGGAGAAGTTTGCATTCCTGGGAGGCACGGCAGCGCAGGCGATCCCGTACATGAATATTGGTTACAAAAAGGAATTAGGAGACGCCCTCGCGGCATATAAGCCGAAGATGGAAGAGATGATCGGTGAGAATCCTTACGGCGTGCCGATCGCGAGGGGCGGTTGGGGCGGATCGGGATGGGCGACGCGATTTGCAACGGAAATGTATTTCCTGCAGCAGGCATTCCCGGAAACGATCGGCCCAGAGTATACGTTGCATGGGCTGGATTACGTTCTGGGGGTGCATCCGGCTTCGAATGTCTCGTACGTTTCCGGAGTGGGAACTAAATCGAAGCTAATCGCCTATGGTAACAACCGAGCTGACTACACATTCATTCCCGGAGGCATGATTCCCGGTGTGGTGATTCTTCAGCCGGATTTTCCGGAGCTTAAGACTGGATGGCCTTTCTTGTGGTACGAGAACGAGTACGTGGTAGATGCAGCAACCTCGTTCATTCTGGCGGCAAATGCGGCCAATGCAGAGGCGAAGCAGAGGTAACCCGGCCTACTGCTGGATGGAAGGCGGCCCAGACATTTTGGGTGTCAGATTGGTGTCAGCCTTCTGATGCAGCTGCTGAACTTTCTTCATTTCTGCCTCAGCTTCTGCCGACTTGCCCATCGCCTGGTAGACATGACCCAAACGGTAGTGAGCGTCGGGCTGCGTGGGGTCGAGTTCGATGGCTTTACGAAGAGCTTCGATCGCTTTCGGATAGCTCTTGTTGTCACTGTAGATGATTCCAAGGTCAATGTACGCGAGCCGGAGATCCGGCTTGAGATGAATGACTTGCTGCAGCAATGGCTCGGCTCTATCGGGATTGCCTGACTTGAGTTCAGAGTCTCCAAGATACGCCAGCGCCTGGGCGTTTTTGGGATCATTAGCCAGTTCGGCCTGGAATGCCTGGCGAGCATGCTCGTAGTCGTGCAGCTTCCAATATAGGAATCCGAGGCCGAAGTGCACATTCGGTTCATGCGGAGCCACGGCGGCGGCCTGCTGGAACTCCGCGATGGCGTCCTGAGTCTTGCCGAGCCCGTCCAAGGCTTGCCCTACGAGGATATGAGCCGAGGGCGAATTCGGATCCCTCTGCAGGATGGTCCGGAAACCTTCCAGAGCGCAGGTGTACTGGTGTGCCCATAGACAGCTCTGCGCGAGTACCTGCTGAAGCTCCAGGCTGGATGGATCCGCAGCGGCTGCGACCTTCAGTTGCTCGGCTGCTTGTGCAAACTTCTTGTCACCGTAATAGCTCAGGCCCAACAATGTTCGCGCTTGCATGTTATAAGGATCCACTGCAAGCGCCGCGCGTAGAGGTGCGATGGCAGCCTGCAGACGGCCCTGCTTGAACTCGGCCAGGCCGAGATTTAATTGCACACCCGGCAATTTCGGATTGAGCGCGAGCGCCTTTTTATAAGCTGCGGCCGCAGCCTGAAATTTCTGCTGCTGCGAAAGGACCACGCCGAGACTCGCGTAGGCGCCGGCATCGCGAGGGTTCTGTCGAATGACACTTTGCCAAGCTTCGGCAGCTTCTTCGAGCTTGCCCTGTTGTTGTAGAGCGATGGCCTGAGATGAAGTATATGTCTGTGCGAGTGCAGTTAAGGACAAGAAGGCAATCAGGAAAACTGCGAAGTTAGCAAGACGAACTGGAATGTAATGGGTCAACATCACCATGGTAGAGCAGAAGTGCACTGAGACAAAACTTTACGCAAGCAGCCTCGTCTGGCTGAGATGAAAATGCCCCGTCTGCATGAAGCAGGCGGGGCAAAGTGAAGAGAGGAGTGATGAGAAGTTAGAACACCAGCTTCGCACCGAGTTGGAATACGCGGGGATCGAATGCAGACGTTACCTGTCCGAAGTTCGATGCGCCCAGGTTGGTGCTGATTCCGCCGTTCATATCGCCCCTGAACTGGGTATGGTTCCAGACGTTGAAGGCGTCAGCACGGAACTGGAATTGGCTGCCGCGCTCTGCACTGATGATGAAAGACTTGAAGAGCGACATGTTCCAGTTGTCACGACCGGGTCCGCGAATCGCGCCGTGTTGCAACGTGCCCCAAGTTCCGGGGGCAGGAGCAGCAAGAGCAGCGGTGTTGAACCACTCGGTGACAGTGTGCGGGTTGTTGAGGTTTCCAACGAGGTCCGGACGGTTTTGGCAGTTCGGAACGACGCTGCAGACACTCTGTCCGTTGTAGGTCATGTTGAGCGGAGCGCCCGACATGATGTTGACGATGCCCGAGATCTGCCAGCCGCCCGCAACTGTCCTGACCAGATGGCTGGACGCATTGCGGAAGAATGGCATGTCATAGACCCAGTTAACGAAGGCGACGTTGGTGCGATCAAAGTACGACGGACCCACGTCGTATCTCCAACCAGCGTAGGGATTTGAGACGTTCGACAGATCGCCTGCGCTGTTACCGGTGTTGAAGCTGTCTATGGCGCGTGCCAACGTGTAGCCGGCGCTCAACTGCAGGTCTTTCGTAACCTGCCCACTGACGTTAGCCTGAAGCGAGTTGTAGTGACCACTCGCCTCGTTTTGTGCCATGCGGAGGGAGTGATAACCGATATAAGGTACATTCTGGTTGTAAACGGTGGAACTGTTGCTAGCAACCAAGCCGGGCAATAAGCTGGGGTTCGGGAGTTCCCACTCCTGATAGTCGCTCATATGCCGCGTCTGAGTACCAACATACATCACGGAGAGAACGGTCCTGGTGTTAAGAGACCGCTGCACGCCAGCGCTGTACTGCATGCTGTAAGGCATCTTGTACATGTTGGAGTTGAGGCCGGTGATGTTGCCGACCACGATGGGCACCGTATTGTTGATAGCTCCAGTCTGAACGTTCATCTGCGGATTGGACAGTGAGACGTTGTTGAAGCTCGTGGAAGCACTGAAGGGCTGATTCGGGCCGGCATTGTACATGTCGTTGCCCTGAATCGATGTGTACATCATGCCGAAGCCACCGCGAACCACGGTTGTGCCGTGACCGGTAACGTCATAGGCAAAACCAAGGCGCGGGCCGAAGTTCGCCCAGTGATTGTCGACCAAGCTCTTCGGAATTCCACCCTGGCCAGCAATACCGATACCATTCAGATAGAACTGGTATCCCGCAAGAATCGGATTCGGGCTAGTTCCAAGGCCAGGACTGGTCGGGCTGATGTTGCCATTCGGAAGGAGAACGGCCGCATTAGCAGGGTTGTAGAGGTTCGGGTAGAAGTTGGACTCACGCCCATTGGCTTCGTAGGTGTGCGGCAGTCCATCCCACCGCAGACCTAGATTGAGGGTCAAGCGGTTAGTCGCACGCCAGTTGTCCTGGGCATAAGCGGAGTACGCGTTGAAGTTCCAGTGACCGGTATCCTGCACGGCGTTCTCGCTATAGTTGTTGGCGTAGCCGAGTAGGAAATCCGCGAAGTCGTTACCGGTGTAACGACCGTTGAAGCTGAACGAACCCTGGGTTGGAGCAAACAAGTCCTGAATCTTGCGATATAGCAGAACGCTGCCGCCCATTCTCAACTGGTGCGTGCCCTTGGTCCAAGAGACGTTGTCCATCCACTGATACGAGTCGGCCTGGTTATTCCAAGGCATCCAGTTGACGGTGTAGTTCGTGCCAGTGCTTCCGGAAAGGTTGATCGACGGGAACCGGTTGTCTACATTTGGCCCTGTGAATACGCGGTTAAACGCGAAACTGGACGGTGCCGAGAAGACGCCGACCGGGGTGATGTGAATACGGTTGCCGTTGTAGTTGAAAGCGATTTCGTTCAACAGACGGGGATTGATGATCTCCGTATAATGCAGAACGCCGCTATACGAAGGGTTCCCGAAGGTGTTGCCGATGGTGGGAACGTTGTCGCCGCTCCACATCGTAGTACCAAATCCCTGAGAAATCTGCTCAGCGATGTAGTGTGCGAAGATGGAGTTCTTACTGTTAAATTCATGGTCGATGCGAACGATTTCTTCGCGCACATCGGTTGGGGTAACTGGCGTCCCCTGGAATTGCGTTCCATTTGTGGGAGCAGGGAAAATCCCGGCGGCCAGCATGGTCTGAGCATTAGGATCCAACAGACTCGTTGGGATCTGATTTCCAGGGAAGAAGCTCTTCGTGGTGACGTTACCACTGGCATCGCAAGTGCTCAAGGCTACGCCGGCAGCGGCAAACCTGGCTTGTTGTGCTGCTGACAGGTTGGCTGCGCAAGGTGCGTAGGGCACCGAGGAAGCGCCGGCAAAATTGCCACCGTACTCGCTGGGCAACGGAACGGTCTGGTTGTAGTTGCCGCCCTGACGAAGCTTGCGCCATTCCATGTTGTAGAAGAAGAATGTCGGGTGCGATTTACCCCAAGGAACCTGACCGCCAACGTTGAAGCCGTAGGTGTTGAAGTTCAACTTCGCGACTTTGTTGGGAGCAGGGTTGAAGTAGTTACGCGCATCCAAGGCGTTGTTGCGGTTGTATTCCCACGCGGACGCATGGAGTGTTTTGGTTCCAGACTTCAGAACCGTGGTCATCGTAGCGCCGGCGGAGAGACCGTATTCCGCGCTGTAGTTGGAGTCGAGTTGACGGAACTCGGCGATTGATTCCAAGGAAGGCATGACGCTCATGTTGCCAGCGCTGCCGCGATCCAGGTCTTCGCCGCCATCAATCATGTAGAGGTTACCGCCCACACGCTGTCCATTGAAACTCACGCCGGCGTCGCCGCCGACGGGAGTTGGCGTCTGGAAGTCGCCCTGCAAGTTCGAAGCGCCAGTCGTCAAGTTGACCAGCGTGTACATGCTGCGGCCGTTAGTAGCCAGATTCGCCACCTGCTTGCCGGTGATCACGTTACTGACTTCGCCGGAATCGGTTTGAACGCCAACGGCGGCCGCTTCTACGGTCACCTGTTCCTGCGCGCTACCGATTTCGAGTTTGAAGTCGAGACGAGTACGGTCACCTACCTGCAGAAGAATGTTGCTCTGGTCAACGCGCTTGAAACCTGTAGCGTCGACACGTGCGGTGTAGTGGCCGATGTGAAGGTTTGGAGCTACGTAAGTACCGTCAGAGTTGGTGGTCGCAGTTCGGGCCACTCCGGTGTCGGTATTGGTAAGTGTGACGGTTGCGTTGGGAACGGCAGCGCCACTGGGGTCAGTAACGGTGCCAAGGATGGTCGCCTCCTGCGCAAATGCCTGGGTTGCGAAAAAACCCAGTAATAGAAGGATTGGAAGGTGAAGTAACTTTCGGCGTTTTACAGCCAGGACAATACTTTCGGCAGTCGTGGGCGAAAGTTGCATTGCCAGCCTCCGGACTAATTTTTACAATCGTTTTTTGTAGTTACTGATACAGCTTGGTTTTTCGTTAACGTTAACGTCCGGGTTCGTTAACGTTAACGAGCAACAGCTTTTATCATTGTGAGCAGAGCAAAGTCAATAGGGAAGTTCGCCGAGTAACTTTACCGAAAATGCCATCTTGCCGGTAAACCTAAGAAGGAGAGGGAGTTGGGACATCAAAGGCGTTTGTTTTCATGGTCAGTATTGTGTCTAATTCTCCTTCCGGGACTCTTTCCAGCAGGCGCCGTGGCACCGAATTCAAAGGGCGATACCCCGGATCAAAGTGCGAAGGCCGCGCCGGTTCCCATTGTGTTCTCGTACAAGCCAATCGCTTTCCGACTGGACAGCGATGAAACGTTGCAATTTCATGCGCCTGAAACGATGGCCGGAGGGGTAGCGGTCTTCGACTATAACAATGATGGCAAACTGGACATTTTTTTTACGAACGGGGCGAATATCGACACTCTGAAAAAGGATTCGCCGAAATACTACAACCGGCTTTTCGAAAATGACGGCAAAGGACACTTTGTCGATGTAACGCAGAAGGCGGGTCTGCAAGGAACAGGATACGACACCGGAGTGGCGATAGGAGACTACGATAACGACGGCTTCGAGGACATTTTTGTTGCGGGCGTCCACCGCAACACTCTGTACCACAACAATGGCGACGGTACCTTTACCGACGTTACCGAAAAAGCGGGTCTGAATAAGCCGGATCCTGAATATGGTCCCCTGTGGTCAGTCGGTGCAGTGTGGGTCGATGTTAATAATGATGGGCTTCTTGATCTAGTGGTGATCAACTATCTGAAATGGGACGGCGCCCACGAACCGGTGTGCGAGGCGTACGGGCACCGCGATTATTGCCATCCAAAGATGTACAAACCCACCCCCAATCAACTGTTCATCAACAACGGCGATGGGACATTTCGGGATGCGTCGGTGGAGTCGGGACTGCGGGCCTATCCGGGGAAGGGAATGGGAGCGGCTACCGCCGATTACGATCTGGACGGAAACATGGATCTTTTCGTGGCGAATGACAAGCTGGTGAACTGGCTCTTCCACAACAAGGGCGGAGGAAAGTTCGAAGAGGTTGGCTTCGATGCGAATGTCGCATTACGAGAGGATGGCGTATTCATTTCCGGAATGGGCGTAGACTTCCGCGACTTAGACAACGACGGGTATCCGGACATTGTAGTGGTAGCACTCGATGGGGAGACATTTCCGATTTATCGGAATACGGGCAAAGGAAACTTCGTCGAGGTGACTGAGTCGAGCGGAATGGCGAGATTGAGTGCCAACATGGGAGGATACTCGCCGAACATCGCTGACTTCGATAATGACGGGTGGAAAGATATCTTCGTTTCACGTGGACATGTGCAGTCGAAGTTCTCGGAGCCTATTATCACAGTCGAGCAGCCGAACACGGTATTCCGGAACCTGGGTGGAATGAAGTTTGCAGCCTTGACATCGGAGGCTGGATTTACTGCAGTGCCTCCGTCACGTCACCGCGGCTCCGCTGTGGGCGACTTCAATGGCGATGGACGTCTCGACCTGGTGGTGAGCGCACTTAGCGCTCCCGCGGAAGTGTGGATGAACGAGAGTCCTGGAAATAATCACTGGCTGGAAATCAAGCTACAGGGCACGAAGAGCAATCGGGATGGAGTTGGTGCGCGGATCAAGGTGGTGACGGCAAGCGGAACGCAATACAACCATATGACGACGGCGTGCGGGTATGCGTCTTCAAGCGCCGGTCCAGTTCATTTCGGACTGGGAAAGAATGCCTCGGCAGAGCTGGTGGAAATTCGCTGGCCGTCGGGAATCGTTCAGACACTGAAGAACGTGGCGGGCGATCAGATTCTAAAGGTGGAAGAACCGCGGAGTCCGCGGTAACGGATTGCGCAGTCATTTGCTAATGAGTACAGGGCACGCCGTGCAACGTGCCCTGTTTTTTCGAGTACTAGAAGTGAAAACCCAACGTGGCTGTATACGCGCGCGGCGAAACATAGTGCGTGCCACTAAAGGTTGAGAGGAAATTGTAAAGCGCGTATTGATTCGTTAAGTTGACGACGGTAAATTGCGCGCTCCACTTGCGTTTATCGCCGTGGAACAGGTTGTCATCTCCAAGCGACAAATCGAACAAATTGCGCGCCGCAATGCGCGGAGGATTGTGGTCGGCGTTCGCAGTTCCAGGTGCAGGAATTGAAATCAGGCTTGAGCCGTAAATGGAAGCAGGGCACAGCCCTGTTGCGCTAATCGGGTTGCTCGGAGTAGCGCGGACAGTACCGCAGAACAGCCCAGCCTGGAATTGCTGATCGGGCGTGAGATTCGAAACGTCTACGATCGTGCTGGTGCCATTCGGGCCATTGTTGCAGTTACCACCGGCGCAGGGAACTGGACCGGCCACCAGGCCGCTGTCGTAGCGCCAGTTGAATCCGAACCACGGTAGGTTCGGACGCGGCTGATATTGCAGGTGCGTGGTCTGATTGAATTTCTGGTCGTGATCGATCCGAAAAACTCCTCCGGGCGCGGAAGGAGTTGCGCCCGCGCCGCCCAGTTGCGGCAAGAAGAATCGCGCAGCGACGCTGCCGAAAACCGTGAAGGCAGATAGACCGTGGAAGTTGGTCAAGTTCACACGCCCGACCGGTCCGGTGATCTTCGACTTCTGCCACTCGATCGGAAACGTAATGGGGCTATTAGCGAAAATGCTGAAGTCGTACGCATTGTGGGTGTATTTCCAAACGTATTCGGCGGAGACAACGATATGACGCCCGAACGCCTGTTGAGCCCCGGCATGGAATTCGTTGCGGCGGCCGGGGCTGATGGGCGTAAGCCCGTTCGATGTGCAGACGAGCAGTGGATTCAATACCGGGTTGGCGCAGCCTACGCTCGAGAGAACAAGGTTTTCGTTGAAAGGCGTTTCCATGATGCGTGCATAGGAGAGGCGAAGGATAGTGCTGGTGCGCTTGATGTTGTAGGAACCACCCAGGCGAGGCTCCGCCATGCGCGCGACGCTCAAGCCGTTATAAAGATCACCACGAATGCCGACGTTGAACGACCAGCTTCCCTTCGTAATCGCGTCCTGGACGTACATGGAGAGTTCCTTCACATCGGTGTGGCCGCTGAAATGGTACTTGGTGCCGCCTACGGTCAGGTCGTAGGGAGCCAGATCCGTGCAAGGCGAAGCGATTGCATTTCCGTTTACATCGACACAGGGGTTACCATTTACATCGCTCAGCGAGCCAATGAAAGTAGGATCGACGATGCCGAAACCGTCATTCTCATTCAGGAAGGTTTGCGCATAGTCGGCTCCCACCTTGATGTTGTGGATTCCTTTCACATACGAGACGTTGGAACGCAAGCCGGCATTGGTGAGATTGCGGTCTTGGGAAACCGACGTCGATTGGAGATCGGGCACGAAATCAGAGAACGGATTGTGGCTGGGATAATAGTTGAATTGATCCCTGCGCCCCCATGCTCCGAGGGTGAACACCGTGGAGTTGTTGATGAGCCGTGTCCACGACGGCGCAATGTTAAACGTCGTGATCTTTGAGCGCTGGTCGGTGGGTCCGACGGGAAGGCCATCGGGCCCAAGACCGCCATTGTTGACCACCAGCCCGTTCCACGCCGTTGCGTTCTGCATATCAAAAGAGTTGGGGGTTTGGAACCAGGAGCGGGTGAAGCCCAGGTTGAAATGAATGGAGTCTGCCTGAGAAGCCTGGAAATCGACGCGATCGAAGAGGTTCTCCTCATTCCCCTTGGCATGCATGATGGTGAACTCCGGCGGATCGAGAAACCGGCCGCTGTTCAATCCGCTGGCGGAGATGAAGTTTCCCCAATTCTTCCCGCCGTAACCGAGGTTCACATCGGCCGTCGAAGTGCCGAAACTCCCATAGGAGGCGGAGATGCTGCCGGTGGGAGTAGTCAGACCCTGGCCGGAGCGCGTGGTGACATTAATCACGACACTGGTCTTGTCTCCATACTCCGCGGGAGGAGCTCCGGGAATGACTTCCAGTGACTCGATGGAATCGGCGGGGATTTGATTCGAGAAAACCTTGCTCTGCTGATCGGTTATGGGCTGTCCGTCGACAACGAACGAGTTTTCGGCGTGATCACCCATGCCATGAAAGTTACCGTTGGAATCGGCTGCAATGCCAGGTGTGGAGAGAGTCACCAGCGAACTGACTGATGACGACTGGCTCTCCAACGGAAGCTTCTGGAAGAGATCGCGATCGACGTCGGTATGGAACGTAGGTGTGTTCTCGAGCAGGTCCGAAGAGGAAGCTTCCACGGTCACCTTGGTGCTGGAAGCTTGAACATTCAACTGGATTGGGACGCCCACTGGGACAACTGAGCGAACGTTAATGTCCTCGGAGTAGGGCGAGAATCCCGGGGCGCTTGCGCTCAGGTGGTAATTGTTGAAAGGAACGTTGGGAATGGTGAACTTGCCTGTGCTGTCGGTCGTCGTCGAACGGTCGAACTGGCTCACCGGGTTGTGAATTTCCACGGTCGCATTTGGTACAACTGCGCCGGATTGGTCGGTTACAGTTCCTACTACAGAGGTAGAACTGCCGCCCGATTGCGATAGTGCGTTCGCGGTCCAGAATAAAAAGAGTGTTGCAAGAAAAGCCGCACGAGGCGACTTTCCGAAGGAAAGCAGCATAAATTCCTCCAAAATCGTTTGCAGTACGAATTAACAACAGAATGTTGGATCGAACTGAGCGCTAGATTTCTGGAGGCGGACGAACAGTAAGCGCAAAGGCGAGCAGCCGTTGCCTGGCTGAAGGAGTGGGCAGAACAACCGTAGCGACAAGAAAAGATGTTGTTGCGGGTAAGGTGAAGTGCGTGGACTTTGTGGTGGAATGCGCGGCTACGCAGACTGCGCAAGTTGAGGCCCGATCGGGATTGGAATGGTGGTGAGCAACGCTGGCAACTGCTAACCACAGCGTCAGCAGTACACAGAGCCATCCTATTTTTCTTGCAATCGATCGCACAGCAATGCCCACGCTCTTACGTGAAAAATCTACACGGAATGGTGTGGGGATGCAACGAGAGGTGACAGCAGTTGCACCGAGGTTTCGTGCACGATAGTGCAGTGCACCTTCAGCCCTGCATTCGGACTGCGCCGAACATGCAAGCGGTCCGAGTGGGCGCTGGGCAATCGCAATAATAAATATGGAAGGCCGGATAAAACTGTTCCGGAGTGCTTTGACTGTTCTCGCCAGCGGATGGGAAGAGCAGATCGAGTAGTCGTACGACCACAACACCGTCGGATCCTCTCCGAGCCTTGGTGCTTGAGCGTTCCAAGTCTACCCAGAGGCGCTGGAGCCGACACGGTTATCCAATCAGCCGGGCCTTGGTCGATGAGCAAAAAGCAAAAACAAAACCTCCAAGAAGGGAAAAGCAAAACCCTCAGAGGTCCACGTGTCTCTTGACAACGCCGACACGGTTATAGAGGGTGCCCCATCTCGCCCTCCTTTGGCGAGGTGGGATTAACTGCTGATCTTCGGTTTCACTCCGGCCCATTCTCTTCGCCGCGACGTCCACTCGCTCTCGATTTCCACGATGCCAAGCTCACCCAGCGCATAGGCGCGAAAGCTACTCCATGCCCATTGTTCGGGACTCAAAACCAATCCTCGCATCACTGGATTCCGGTGTATATACGGCAGTTTCTCAATACGCTTGCGTTCACTCCACACGTTGAAGTCATAATAGCGTCGCTGCCAGAAATGCCCCTCCGGTTCCGGTTCCCAAGCGATGCGCGACTGTTCGCTTCAACAATATCAAGGCAGCCGCGAGCGTGCCGATCTCCGGTTCCGTCACCAACAGATGCACATGTTCCGGCATCACCACGTAACCTGCGACATAGAAACAGTATCGTTGCCGGACGGCCTCCAACGTTCGTTCAAATGCCTCGCGCGCTCTCGGACTATCGAAGTACTGACGCCGCTGATAACAACTGAATGTCAGGAAGTGGAGCTGACGGCTATGCTGAAATCGCTTGAGGCCAGTTGGCACAATACGATCTTTCTCCATACGAATGTTTTCGGCTGGGTTTCCGTACTGCGTCGTTGCCCACCTCGCCAAAGGAGGGCGAGATGGGGCCACCCGCGATCGAGAGACGAAACTCACAGGCGGACCGGTGAGGACATTTCTCATCCCAGGTTAGCGTCCAATCGAAGGACGCGAACCTGGGGCACCATCTATAACCGTGTCGGCG